>OBLW0100001119.1_pt1 | contig 23027 bp, 18 predicted proteins | sample 1520161 | NCBI WGS metagenome assembly OBLW01 (sample SAMEA3539309, study PRJEB22396) | soil metagenome | biome: tundra; feature: field; material: soil | place: USA | collected 2010-05 | depth 0.15 m | reverse complement strand
TTCCGATCTAGCAGCGCCATGCTGCCCGCGACGCAAAGCATCACAAGCGTGAACGATGACCGCGCCATCGATTTTGTATACATTTCACCCAGCGTGGTCGGATCCGCCAGCGGCAGATCGCCATCCACCGACCACACCGCGTTCTGCACCTCTCTCATAAAGGCTGACGAACCCGCTCGCGGCGAGCGGATCACGTACCCTACACCACGTGACACTCTGTTCTTGTTGCCCTCGAAATTGCTCATCGCCATCGGCCAGTACACCGAGGTCGGCGCGGGTTTATTCACCCCGTCGTCATGGATATCCGCGACAACGCCAATGACCTGACGCCAGTCGTCGGTGGTGCCAACACGGATGCGCTTGCCCAGCGCGGTGGCGGGGTCGTGCCAGTACTCCCGCGCCGTATTCTCGGAGAGAATTGCCACCGGCCTCTTTCCGTAGATGTCATCCCAGGTCAGATCACGTCCGGCAATGAGCGGTGTTCCCAGCGTTGCAAAGAATCCCGGCGAAACGAATTTGAATCGGCGGATCGGCGCGAGTTCGCCTTCCTTGTAAGCGTGGTCCTCGGCAAACACCGGATCGAAGGAGCCATTTCCGTCCATCGGAATGGACGTCGTGATGGCGACCGACGAAACGCCCGGAATGGTCGCGATCTTGTCGGCAATCTCCTGCTCCATCTGGGTCACCCGATCGCGCTGTGCGTCGGGAATCTTCGCTTCGGGGATATACAAACGGAATGTCTGCAGCGCGTCGGCGTCAGCAAAGCCTGGGTCTACGTGCATCAGGGCGCGGAAAGTCCGAATCATCAGTCCCGAGCAAATCAGCAGAACCAGCGCGAGAGCTACCTGCACCACCACCAGCGCTTTGCGCGCGCGGTGGCGCTCGCGGCCCTGGCTCAGCCCGCGTCCGCCTTCGCGAAGCCCGGTCTGCAACGTGACACTGGCATACTTGATCACCGGGATCAAGCCGATGACGACGCTGACAAACAGCGCCAGCCCCAGCGTGAAAAGCAGCACCGGAACGTTGATTGCGATTTCGCGCAGGCGCGGCAGCCCTGTGGGCGCCATGGCGGTGAGCACGCGCATCACGCCGAACGCGAGCACCAGCCCAATCAGGCTTCCCGTGAATCCAAGTACCAGGCTTTCAAACAGGATGCCTGCGGTGATGCGTCCCCGTCCCGCGCCGAGCGCCGTGCGAATCGCCAGTTCCTGCCGCCGCCCTTCCACCCGTACCAGCAGCAGGTTTGCCACGTTGGCGCACGCCACCAGCAGCACGATGGCGATGGAGCCCATCAGCACCCACAGCACGCTGCCTACGTTGCCGATCACATCCTGCTTCAAGGTATGCAGGTCGGGCTGAAGCTGCGCTTTCTCAAAGATTTTCGGACTAAATCCCTCGGGCGCGGGAAAGCTTTGTATCGAAACCGGGAGCAGGCGAGTCAAATCCGCGTTGACCTGTGCGATCGTCACGCCGGGTTTCATCCGCGCAATGGCCTGATCGCCGAAGCCGCCCAGCTTGGTCTTGCTGCGGTCGATCTGCATGGGAACGACCAGCGCGGGATCCTGCATGTCAAGGAAATGGAAACTGCGGGGCAACACGCCGATAATCTCCCGCGACGTTCCGTCCAGGGTAATGGGACGGCCAACCACTGAGGCGTTGCCGCCAAATTTCTGCTGCCAATACGCATACGAAATCAGGACCGTCTTGGGCGCGTCCGGGGCATCATCCCGGCGCGTAAAGATGCGCCCCAACACCGGCTTCACCCCCAGGATCGGAAGAGTGCCGTCGGTGACGTCGAGGCCGCGCACATGTTCCGGCTGGCCTGCGCCGGTCACGCTCAGGGAGTCGCCGTTGTACAAGCCGATGTCCTGCAATGTCGCGCTTTGTTCGCGATAAGTAAAGTAAAGAAACGGCGCGATGTTCAGGTTCTGCAGACCAATGCCGGGCGCCTTGTGCCAAACGCCGATCAGCTGCTCCGGATGAGGATAGTCCAGGGGCTTCAACAGCACGCCCTCGACCACGCTGAAAACCACCGTGTTGGCACCGACACCGATCGCCAGCGTGATCAACGTGATCGCGGTAAAGAGCGGCGCTCTGCCGAGTCGTCTCGCCACCTGCCTGGCTTGTTCATTGAATCGCGCCATGATGGAAATCTCCTGAGTGGATTGATCGACAAGGCGGCAGGCAGCGCCCACTGAGCCTGTTGGGAGACAATACGAAGGCAGTCTGCGAAAAGTTCGCAGCATCCTGCCGTATTGCACTGCAAGTCTTCTTATCCGCGATCAGGTCAGCGAGCGCCGGTCATTGCGAGCACGTCGTGGGGAGTGACCCTTTCGGCAGGGATCTTCCTCGGCCAGCGAACCGTAAATCGGCTCCCCTTACCAGGTGTCGACTCCACCTCGATAGAGCCGCCATGCCTGCTGACAAGTTGCTTCACCGTCCAGAGCCCGATGCCATTGCCACGTTCGCCCTTGGTGCTTACGCCAAACTGGAACAGATTACCGAGGCTGGCCGCATCAATCCCCACGCCGTCGTCCTGCACCACCACCCGCACATCATCCGTTCCGCCTTCGATCGAGATCCGGACCTGCGCGCCTCTCTTTTTGGTGGCTTCGCACGCGTTGCGGACCAGGTTCAGAAGCACCTGCCTGGTCTCCATTGAATACGCATTCACCGTGCAGTCGCCCGCGCACTCAATCACCAATTCCACGCCTCGCAGGCGCAGCAGGGGGTGCAGCAGGAACCGCACCGACTCTGCCGATGTTTGCAGGTCCACGTTCTCCGGCTTTTGATCCTGGCGAAAGAAACCTAACGTCGAGCGCGTAATGGTACCGATCCGCTGCACCTCATCCGAGGCCATCTGGGCCATCGCCGCAGCTTCCGGCGCGATGTTGGGAGACCCTTGAATCAGAAACAGAAGATTCTGCACAGCGCCCAGGGGATTGTTGATCTCGTGCGTGACCACCGTGGACATCCGGTTCCACTCTTCCAGCTTTCTGGCCGCGAGCAGACTGTCCTCGACTTGCGCCTTTTCATTCACCGCGTTGGAGAGCTTGTCCGCGTAGTCGTTGATGCCGAAGCCGAGCTCTGGAGCGTGGCGGATGAACTGCAAAGCAACATAGCCGGAAAGCGCGGCCGTGATGATATTCGTCCATGCATCAACCCAGAACACCGGGATCCATGTAGTGACCACTTCCATCAGGTGCGTCGATCCGCACGCCACAATGAAGAGCGCGAACCCCACCAGAAAAAATCTCCAATCTCGCGCAATTGAACGGCGTGTCTTGCGGGCCAGGTAGAAAAGAGTGATGCAGATACTGAGGTAACTGAAAAATGTGATTGCGTTGGTGGCCACCATCGTCCAGATGAGTTGTTGATCCTGCCGCCAGCAGACGGCGTGGGGCATTAAGTCTGGAGAAATAAGCATAGGGCTTCAAATCCTCTGAAAACGTTTTGCGAAGAGAATCAGCCAAGGCCTGCTTTTTGATTGGTTGTGAAACCGATTTCCTTGTTCAGAAGGCGCAAAGCCAAAGTCGATCAGCTAACCCCAGGGAAGTGCGACCGCCCCATCGGGTAAAGGGACCTCGGGACGAGCCACGCTTCGCTCCCGATAACAAACGCCAACAATTCTTTTACCAGCCGCAGACCAGTCGACGCAATCCGGAGTTTAGCTGCATCTCGCACCGGGGAAACCACGTTGTAAAGCGATTTGTTCCCACCGCGCCCGCATCGGCTGTGGCAGCGCAAGATCCCGTAAGACTCCGGACGCGCGCATTCAGTCGGCGCGTTTGCTTCTCACGCGGAAAGATCTTTCCTGTGGCGCGGCCACATGTCTCTGTGGCATTCTTATGTGGCGCTCCCACAGGAGGGGAACCCCCATGTCAAAACTCGACCTCTTGCAGGGAACCCTGGACCTCATGGTGCTTAAGACACTCGCCGCCATGGGGCAGCTTCACGGCTACGGCATTGCGCGCCGCATCGAGCAGGTCAGCGGCAATGAAGTGCTGCTCAACCAAGGCACGATCTACGCGTCTCTCGTGCGCCTTGAACAGGCGGCTGGATCGCATCCAGCTGGGGCGTGTCTACTAACAATCGCAAAGCCCGTTTTTACTCGATCACCAAAACCGGCCGCCGGCAATTGGCGGAGGACTCGCGTTACTGGGAGCGTCTCACCGGTGTAATGGACCGCGTGCTCGGCATGAACAAGACCTCGAATGAGGAGGAAGCGCTCGGTGAAAGCGGAGAGCTTGCATGAGCGGCCTCAAGCGTCTCCTCGGCCGGATGCGCGCCTTCTTTCAGAAGCAGGATCTTGACGCCGGCGTCGACGACGAGCTGGCCGCGCATCTTGACTTCGCCGTCGAGGAAAATCTTGAGCGCGGCTTGCCGCTCGAGGAAGCCCGCCGCCTGGCGCTCGTCAGCATCGGCGGCATGGAACAGGCAAAAGAGCAACACCGCGAAGCGAGAGGACTCATGACACTCGACATTCTGCTGCAGGACTTGAAATACACCCTCCGCACGCTCGGCCGCGACCCCGGCTTTACGATCGTGGCCATTCTGATTCTGGCCCTTGGCATTGGCGCCAATATCGCCGTCTTTAGCGTGGTCAACACGCTCATGCTGCGCCCGCTGCCGTTCGCCAACCCGCAGCAGCTTGTGTGGATCGCTCCGCCGCCGACCAAGTGCGGGTTGTCCTGCGCGACGTATTCCACCGACGCCTACGACGAATTTCGCGTGCAGAGCCGCTCGTATCAGGATGTGACCGGATATTTCGCCTTTTCCAGCCCCGGCAATCTCAGCCTCAGCATGGGCGGCGCACCGATCCCGGCAACAAGCATCGATGTGATCGCGAATTTCTTTGGGGTGCTCGGCGTGCAGCCCGCGATGGGCCGGGCGTTCATGCCGGAGGACGCGCGCAACGGAGCGCCTCCGGTGGTATTGCTTACCAACGCATGGTGGCGCCGACAGTTCAACGCCGATCCGGCCATCGTGGGCAAGGCATTCGATATGAATGGGCGGCAGACCACCGTGATCGGCGTGCTGCCCAGGACCTTTGACTTCGGCGCCGTGTTTTCGCCCGGCGCGAAGGTGGACGCCATCTCGCCGCTCAACCTCTATGGCCCGCCGCGCGACTGGGGAAACATCATCACCCTGATCGGCCGTCTCAAGCCCGGTATCAGCCTCGCACAGGCGCGACAGGATGCGGAGAATGCGTCGCAATATATGTGCTGGAATAACAAACAACCGCAATCGTGCGGCAGCTATAAAGGCTACGTGGTCCCGGTGCCGCTAAAGGACTACGTCAGCGGACGCCTTCGCCGCGCGCTTGTCGTATTGTGGTCCGCCGTTGGGGTCATTCTGTTGATTGCCTGCGTCAACCTTTCCAACCTGATGCTGGCCCGCGCCGCCGCGCGCAGCAGGGAGTTCGCCATGCGCGGCGCATTAGGCGCAAGCCGTGGCCGCATCGTGCGCCAGTTGCTCACCGAAAGTGTGGTGCTTTCGGGTGCAGGCGCAATGCTTGGCCTTGGATTGGCCTTCGTTCTCGTCACCTGGCTCGCGCACCAGGACGCGATTGCGCTGCCCCTGCTGAGCACGCTGCACATCGACGGCGCATCTCTCGGCTGGACCGTCTTGATCGCTGTCTCCGCGGCCATCCTATTCGGCCTCGTTCCGGGACTGCGCATGGCCGGCGGCAACCTGCAGGAATCGCTCAAGGACTCCGGATCCGGCGCCGGCCTCGGACGGAAGCACGAACGCCTGCGCTCCATCCTCGTCGTCACTGAAGTTGCTCTCGCCTGCATGCTTCTTGTAGGTGCGGGCCTGTTGCTGCGCAGCTTTCTCAAGGTCCTCGACGTGGACCTCGGGTTCCAACCCGAGCACGCGGCCGCCGTCAAGGTGGAATACAACGACAACGCTCCAACCGAGGCAGCCAGTATTCAAAAGCGCACCGCTATCTTTCAGCAGACCCTTGAACGCGTGGGCGCAATTCCCGGCGTCGAGGCAGTCGGAATCACCGACTACCTGCCGCTCGGCCAGAATCGCGCCTGGGGAACGCCGCTTCCCAAGGGCTTGAAGCGCCCTGACAAATCGCCGCCCAGTCCCCTGGTCTATGTGATCACCCCGGGATATCTCCGCGCCATGGGCACCGGGCTGCGCGGGCGCGACTTTACATGGGACGACGGCCCCAAGAGCGAGAACGTCGTGATCATCAACCAGGCGTTTGCTCATTACCTTGCCGACTTCGCCCAATGGCCCAAGGGCGATGCGATAGGACGCGAGATCACCAATGGCGACCAGGATCTGCACATTATCGGCGTTACCGACGATGTGCACGAGGAGAGTGTAGAGGGAGAAGCCGGCTGGCAGATTTACTATCCCGTGACACAGGCCGGGCCGGCCGGCGCGGAACTCGTGATGCGCACCACGCTGCCACCTGCCGTATTGGCCACCAGCGTGCTTCGAACCCTGCGTGACCTCAACCCCAAACAACCCGCCGCGGAATTTCGGCCGATCCGGATGCTTGTGGATCACGCCAACTCACCGCGCCGCTTCTTCATGCTGCTCGTTGCCGCGTTTGCCACGCTTGGCCTGTTACTCGCGGCCCTTGGCATCTACGGTGTCATCTCCTACTCCGTCACGCAGCGCACCCAGGAGATCGGTATTCGCATGGCCCTCGGCTCCACTATGGGCCGCGTGCAGGCTGATGTCATTGGCCGCACGCTGCGCCTTGCTGCAGCCGGTGTCCTGGTCGGAACTGCCGCCTCGTTTGCAGTGGCGCGGCTTATTGCCTCGCTGCTCTTCGATACCTCGCCATCAGACACCGCTACCTATATAGGGATGGCGCTTGCGTTGCTCCTGATTGCAGTCATCTCCGGCTATATTCCGGCTCGCCGCGCCTCGCGTATCAGCCCTATGGTCGCGCTCCGCGCCAATTAGCAAAGGAACCTGCGAACCGCGGTAACTGACGAAGCATCTCAAAACGTACATTCCTTGCGGAGGCGATAATCAACTGCGGGGGAGTACGTTCGCGATGCAGAGACTCGAACTGTCCGCTGCGGGCTGGCGCCAGCGCTCTTCCTATTGCGGCGCGGCTCCGACGCGGCTCGCTCGCCTGCCTGGCCGCGCTTTCCTTCTGCTTATTGGGTTTTTGGTGCCCGTCTGCGCCTTCGCGCACAACTTCAGGGTCAGCGGAACCGTCTCCGATCCCACGCAAAAGCCGGTCGCGGGCGCCTCAGTCGAGCTTGTTGATTTATCTGGATCCGTACGCGTCCGCGCCATGACCGATTCGATGGGAACTTTCCAGTTCACCGCAGACTCGGCCGGAGCATATCAGCTCGTCGTGAAAGCCGCAGGATTCCAACCCACGACAGAAAAACTTGCCATCAGTTCGCTCGAGGATCGCTACCAGGTCAATGTCAACCTGACCATTGGCACAAGAGAGACGGTGACCGTCACCTCCGATCTGAATCAGGTCGACTTGTTTTCTCCCGATCCGGCTGAAAGAGTCTTCGTCCAACAGGACCTGATCGATGCCAATCCCGGCCGTCCCGGAGCGCCAGTTTCCATCCCCGGCTATCCCATTGAGACCGCGTCCGGCGGCATCAAGGCACCCCAGTATTTCGCACCCGGGGTTGCAGGCGATCACGGCGAGCCCATTGCCCAGTTCATCTCTGTCGGCGGCTACCTGCTGCCCAACAACCTCTCCGCCAATGCGCACGGCAATGGCTATGCGGATCCCAATATCCTCATCCCCGCCGTCCTGGCCGATGTGCAGGTCGACGGCGGCTCATTCAACGTGCTCGAAGGCAATCATTCGGTCAACCTCGCCGCCACGTATGGACTGCGCAACGCGATCAATCCCTTCCTCACCCTTACAGGCGACGATCGCGACATCGATTTCGCCGCTGGCCTCAGCACAGGCGCGGCTTTCTGGGTGGCACTCGAAGCCTCTTACGGGAATGGATTTCTCAAGCGGCTGGAGCATCGCCAACAGTACAAGGTCAACGCGCTGCGCATCGTCGAGACCGGCCGGCATCGGATCACGCTCTTCGGCATCGGCTATTACGGCTTTTCCTTTATTCCGGGGCTTGTTCCCATCGGTCCGCCCAACGCCGCCGACTACGCATATCCCAACGTTGGCGACACCATCGATCCCCGCCAAAAGGACCAGACCCACACCGCGCTGATCGCTGTTCATGACGAATGGACCCTCAGCGGGCAGCAGCAACTCCAGTTCTCAGGATTCTTCCGCACCTATAATCTGTCGCTCTATTCCGATTTTGGCTAGGGGCTAATCCGCCAAAGCGAGTTCCGCACCGTCACAGGCGGCAACGCAAATTACGCAAACCGATTCAGCGGAAGCCTTTCACTCCTGGCTGGCCTCGACTTCGAGCGCGAAGCGCCGCGACGCGACGACCTCGATCACTACAACCTTTACACTCCCGGCGATAGCAGCTATGGTCTCTTCACCAAGGTGGACGGAAGCAACGTGACCATCACGCCGATCGCACCGTACGCCGCTGCGCAGGGCGCTATCGGAACCCACTTCCGCTACTACGCCGGCTGGCTCCGCGACCAGATCGACTTCGACAATCAGGACCTGGTCCAGCCCCCAAACTCCTTCCACCGGTGGATCGGCGTCAACTCGCCGAAAGCCACCCTCTCCGTGATTCCCGGTTCTCTCAAATGGGCCTCTTTTGTCTCGGCCAGCGCCGGTGAATCGTTCTTCACCGAAGACCCCCGCATCGGTACCGGAACGGCGCGCGGATCGGAGGTGAGCCGTGCGCACTCATACCAGCTTGTCGCCGGCAAGCAGTTCGCGCATACCGATTTGAAGCTCACAGTGGGTCATGTGACTACCGCTGAGCAGTTGGCGAAGATCGATCCAGACACCGGATTACAGGAGGACCAAGGACCAGGCCGTTTGCGCTTCCTCACCGCTGCCGTGCGCCAAAACTTCAGTGCGGGATCCCTGCTCCTCATCTTCTCCAAGGCGGATGCGCGCGACCTGAACACAGGGCAACCTACCGCAGAGGCTCCGCGCACCATTTTTGACGCGCTCGGTGTCTCAGAGAAGCTGCCATTTCGCCTGCAGGCAAAGGGCGAATTCGAATATGTCGGCGCCAGGCCGCTCGGCACCGGTTGTTACCCAAAGCCGGATGCTGAGTGCATTGGCGTCTCTGTAAGAGAGTTCCGTGCGGCAGTTGCTCGTCCGGTTCAGGACGGGCGTTTCAACATTGGTGTGAATTTATTAGTGGCGAAAGGTTTCACTGGCCAGACCCTGGAGAACTTCTATCCTTCACCTGTTTCAGAGGTGACAGGCGTTCGAATTCCCTCGTATGCGAGCATAAGTCTCACTTATCGGTTCGGCGACCGTATCGCTCCATAACTGCCGGCGATAGTGGTCGACTTACAAACTGCTAGCTCCCGACTTCATCAGATCAAAAATAAGTTGCGTATCCCACTTTAGTAACCTGTAGCATCGCTGCGTAACTTCAACCTTTATTACGGCAGGCATGGGTTGAGTGCGCGATTCCTTTTGCCTCTTCACGCCGACTGGTCAATGATTGCAGTTCAAGAGCACTTTCGAAATACGATCTCCATTGGCTTCCTGGCTGCACGGCGTTTGTGGACCTGGAGCCGGAGTTATCGATTGAAATGCGCAAGTTTCGCCTGATAGGCGGATCAAGGAGTCTAGAAAATGAACAATCGCATGATTGGGATTTGGGTAAAGATCCAGAACCTGGCGGCAGGCGAAGAAGGCCAGGACTTGGTCGAATACTCCATGGCTTTCTCCATGATCGCCCTTGGCACCGTCGCCGGCATGACCAGCGTGGCCGCCGCCGTCATGACCGTCTTCACCACCATCACGACAATGTTCACCAGCAACTTCTAAGCCTGCGTCTCCGCCATCAGGGATGCAGCGCCTCCGTGCGCCAGCCGCAGACTCTTGCCATGATCTGCCACTCAGCAAAGTAGCCCCGAAGGCGTGCAGCATTGTGCGTTCAGCCATCATGCTGCACCCAATTATCCGTCGAGCGGCTCGTCAGTCTGAAAAGAAGCCGGCAGAAAAAAGCGCCCCTCGGTAAGTCCTGCCTGGATTCAATCCAGATCTGGCAAACCGAAGGGGCGAGGAGCCGCAATCACAAGAAAATGGGCCGTCCACGGTGGACGTTGCACTCAGGATCGATCCTGATCACAGAGACACACTTCAGACGCCATCTTCTGGACCGAAGTCGAATATATTCGTGACGAATTGCACGCGGCAGGTTCCATCGGGTACTAAGTGCGCCGAGTAGCTCTCGAAATCTACATTCAAATGGGCTTAATCCAAGCGTAGACAACCCGAATGTCGGGACGTATGATACGGCAATACGCAAGAAGAAGAGCCTGCAAAAGCGCTGATTTCCACAAGCGCGAACAGGCAATCTATACACCAACTGGGCGAGCACCGACCCGTGTTCACTTGCGCCGCTGATTAGGTTTAGTTGGCGGGTCGCAGTCGCCCGGCGGGTAGTTTTCCCTCGGAGCCATGGAGCCGAGTCGAGGAGTTCGCGATGGGGTTGGCGCCGAAATCCGTGCAGGAGATGGAACGGCCGGCGGCCCCTGTTGATTCTGTCTTGATCCGCGAGCAGTTGGCGCGGCTTCTCGTTCATCCTCTTTTTGCCAACAGCAAGCGCTATCCGGCCTTGCTGGCATACGTCATCGAACAGACCCTCCTGGGCAACTCCGCCGAACTAAAGGAGCGCAGCATCGGTATCGAGGTCTTCGGGCGCTCTCCAAGCTACGACGCAAACGCGGACCCCGTGGTGCGCATTACCGCCGGCGAAGTGCGCAAGCGTCTGTCGCAGTATTACTATGACTCCGCCCACGATGGGGAATATGTCATCGAGCTGCCGATTGGCTCTTACGTGCCTTTGTTTCGCTCGCCCGATCCTCTTGAAGATCCGCAGCCGATCGCGGTCTTGGCTGAACCCACACTCCTTGCCCCGCAGCCACCCGCCGTTACGCCCGTTCCCCATCGAAGTCGTTTAGGCTGGCTGCTGGTTGCCGGCCTGGTCGCTGTTTCTGGCGCCGTGGGCCTCGGCATCGGGTTGCGCTTCCCCCGTATTGAACCGCCCAAGCCGCCTTCGAACTTCGATCGCTTCTGGCAGCCCGTGACGTCCAGCGCCAACCCGGCTACCTTCTGCCTGGGTGAGCCCGCCAAGAACATCGAGGTCGGCTCCATCAATTCGCTTGAAGCGCCGGTCGCCAAATCCAAACCGGAGCCCCTCTACTTCCGCCTCCAGTACTCCGGCAATCTGGCGCTCGCCGACGTCATCACCCTGACGCGCACCGCTGCGGCTCTTGAAGCCCGCCATAAGACTTTTCGCGTCGTTCCCGCCTCCGACGCGAGTTTTGAACAGCTCCGCGAGGGACCGATTGTGCTGATCGGCGCCTTTGACAACATCTGGACCTTGCGCGTGACACAAAAACTCCGCTTCGGCTTCGAGTCAAAGGACGGCGTGGCCCTGCTCGTCGACCGCAAGAGTCAGAAGGCTACCTCGTGGGCCACCGCCTGGGACCTGCCTTATGAGAAGCTCTCCCGTGACTACGCCATCGTGGCTCGCATCCACGACAGCACCACCGGGCAGCCGGTCATCATCGCGGCCGGCATCTCTGAAGAAGGCACCGAGGCCGCCGGTGAAATTCTTTACAACCCCGTCTATCTCGACTCACTGCTCTCCAAAGCTCCGCCTGACTGGGATCAGAAGAACATGGAAGCGGTGATTGAGACGCAGGTGATCCAGGGCCACTCCGGCCCGCCCAACGTGCTTGCCGTTGAAACCTGGTAAGCGCCCTCGAGGGCTTTCGAACGAGGAAGACCTTGAAGCGCAGACGAATCAACGGCCAGCAGGGAACGAGATTCAGAAATCAACATTCGGGGATAAATTCACACTTCAAAAGAATATAGCCGGATGCATTTTTATTCCGCATCCTTTTATTCATTGCGCGCGGGTCTCCACTTTTCTTTCGAGACCGGCTCGTCAAACGAATCCCGCAGCCGGGCGGCGTTTGAAGTGCACACCACCCGCGTCGCCAGTTCGCTCCACGGCAATTCGCCGGCTCGTTCCTGTTCGCACGATTCAATTCCGAATGGGATCGCTGCACGCGCATCGGGAACGCCGGCGTCTTGTTATGCTTTGGATCTGGCTTTTTGTGCAGCCCACCGCTTGCGCTGCGCATCGGCGATACGCTTGCGTGCTTCCGCGCTCAGTACGCGCTTCTTTCGCACCTTGGCCGTCGCCTTCTTGGTTTTCCGCTCTGTAACTTTTGTAGCAACTTTGCCGGAGTCAGCGAGCAGGGAGCGAACCTGTGTCAGCCTTGCAATCTCCGCATCGATTTGGGCAAGAATTGATTCAATAACCATAACGAGAGAATAACTCAATTTACGGCTCCTGCCTACTTTTGCCCCTTGAGTTATTCAAGTTACTCGCGAGCCGATGCGCGCTCATCACTCAGCTTTGCCGATTGTTTCATTCTTGTAAGCCTTTTGTAGTACATAGAACGCAAGTTTTTTCTGGCCCGTCTCTGAGATGAGCCCCTTGCGATTGAACTCATCCTGAATTCCTGCAAGTGGCCTGTTCGGCGAACGGAAATCCATCAGCACCCAGGGGCTCATGCCTCTAAGCTGCGCGATCTTGTTCAGCATTGGCAGTTGATGACGATAAACATTCGCCTGGTATTCCTCGTTCCAGCGCTGGTTCTCGCCGCCATGCAATCCCGCTCTCGCGCCTGCTCCAAATTCACTTACAATGAGCGGTTTTTGATAGTCAATTCTCCATTCAGTAACATCAGCCGACTCGGGATGTCCTTCATACCATCCGATATACTCGTTCATGCCGATCACGTCCAGTGCTTTGCCTAGCGGATCGTCCACGATCTTTGTATGTCCCTCGCTGCGCACCAGCAATGCAGCCGTGATCAAACGCGTTGGATCCAACGCACGCGCGCGCCCTGCCAGTGTCTCAATGAATTGCGTGCGCGCCTCGTTATTGGGCGTCTCATTCGCCATCGACCACAGGATGATCGAAGCATGATCGCGCGACGTATTCATCTCTTCGTCGAGTTGCTGCTCGGCCTTTGCCAGCACTTTGGGATTGTCAAAATCCAGCGCCCAATACACCGGGTTCTCCGACCACACCAGAATGCCCATGCGGTCTGCCGCGCGCAGCATCGTTTCATCGTGCGGATAATGCACCAGGCGTACGTAGTTACAGCCAAGTTCCTTTGCCCATCCCAGCAATGTCTCCGCATCTTTGTCAGACCAGGCGCGTCCGGTGCGATGCGGCGCTTCAGCATGGACAGCAATTCCTTGCAGGAAGATGGGCTTCCCATTCAGTAGAATCTCGGTACCCCGGGTTTCAATGGTCCTGAAGCCCATCAGCTCATTAATTGAATCTTCACCGGCTCGCACTTGAACCTTGTAAAGCTTCGGTTTCTCCGGCGACCAGCGTTCCAGTCCTTTCACGTCAAAGTGAACTGGAGCGCGCCCATCGTCGCCTGTGGTCGCGGATGCTTTCGCACCTAACTCCGGAATCTCCACCTCCACCTTTGTGCCGGGCTGGCCCTCCATCACGTGGACCCAGCCTTCGATCACTGAACCTTCTCCGCGATTCAGATGCAGATCGTATTGATCGATGAAGGCTTCGGGCATTTCAATCAGCGAGACTTCGCGCGTAAGTCCCCCATAGTTCCACCAGTCTGTCTCGAGCCCGGGAACGCCATCTTCGAGGCGCGTGTTATCCACCGCCGCGACCACAAAGTTGCTGCCCGGACGAACTGCTGCCGTAACGTCGCAGTTGATCGCCGTAAATCCGCCCTCGTGCTCGCACACTTTCTGTCCGTTTACCCAGAACCAGCTCCGATAGTTCGCTGCGCCCACATGCAAAAAGATATGCGTATGCTCCTTCGGCTGGTAAGTAAAGTCGCGCTCGTACCACATCGGTCCTTCATAGTAGAAGAGCGATTCACGCTGCGTGTTCCAATCTCCCGGAACCTTCAACCTGGGCGCGGTGTAGAAGTTATATTCAGTCGGAAACGGATCATCGGGCTGCGCCTTCTGGTTCAGGAACCAGCCATTCTTCTTCTCGATGTGATGAAAGCTGAAGAGCCCCGCAAAGTAAGGATCGACAATCGAGCCCCAATCGCCGTTCAGCGAAATGGCAGGCCGTCGATCTGCGCCGGTCAGCACAATGGGCGCAGACTCAGCCCATGAGGCAGCGTTGACAATCAATGCGACCAGCAACGCAACCACTTGAATGGACGTCGCAAAGACGCGCGCAAAACCGCGGGCAGACAGAAGCTTCATGCCGGATCCTCTTTAGCTCGAAATCTTTCGCGCAGCCGTGATTCGATGCAGCTGCTCGACTGCCATTGACAGACTGGCTATCTTATCGTCCCGCGGGTGGCGCTGTACATTCGGCGACTGCAAACAGCAAAAGGGGCAAGCGCGTCGGCTGCCCCAATGCGGATCGAATGATCGGTCTTCAGCTATCCCAGGTACATCACGTGCACATAAGTGCCGAGCCGCACGTTGTAGGCCAGGTACCAGCCCACATGATCCGGGTCATCGTAAATTACGATATCGTCCGAATCCCAGTTCCAGCCGTCGCAATAGGCTACATCCGCCGGCGCAACGCTCCAATACCAGTTATTGAACGAGAAGCGGTCGGGACCGCCGCCCGCCAGGTGCCACCGGTGTGATGGGCCAAAGCCGCCGGTAAAGTGGCCGTGCGCCCAAGGCTGGTCCAGATGATAGTTGGCATCATTTTTGCCGGTGTCGTGACCCACCCACTTTTTGCCATCCACGTGCGGAGCGTTTGGATGGCCCGCCTTGTCGCTGAAATTACGCTGTTGCTGCGGAACCTGATCATGCTGCTGCTCCGGCTGCTTGCCCTGCGGATGCATCTCGTTCTGCTGCGGCGGGGCTGGACGAGGAGCGCGAACGGGCGCCGGTCCGTGGGAAGGCGGAGCCTGGGGATGGAACTGGTGTTCCTTGTTATTTTGGCCAAATGCCGGCAAAGAGACGACCAGCAATGCTGTCAATGCAATTTGCGCTGCGCGCATATCAACCTCCCGATGCCATCCGGAGCAGCCACTTAGCATATGGCTAATACCCGAATAGAACATCCTTACTACACTAAATCTAACGCTGCGCATACAGGCAAGTTGTGTTTTGGATATTTCTCGGCTCTAAGATCAGTGCATTTGAACACCGCGCTGGCCGCGATCTGCGGCCGCGCAGCAGATACAAAGTTACCGGCCCATGAACATTACATGCACATAAGTGCCAAGCGCACATTTTAGGCCAGATACCCGTAGATGAACCGGTTACACCACCACGGCCGCCGGCGCGCGCCGCCACGCATACAGTGGGAACTGGTTGGCCATCTCGGCCACTTCGCCGCGGATGTGTTCCAATGCTGCATCGTTGCCGCGCTGCTCCAGTGCCTTCGCAATCCACACCGCGATCTGCCGCATCTCCGGCTCCTTCATCCCACGTGTAGTCAGGGCCGGGGTGCCGATGCGAATGCCCGAGGGCTTGAGCGGCGGATTGGTGTCGTAGGGAATCGCGTTCTTGTTCACCGTGATGCCCGCCTTGCCTAGCGCCAACTCCGCCTCCGAACCCAGGATGCCTTTCTCGAATACATCCACCAGCAGCAAGTGATTATCCGTGCCGCCGGAGACGAGGCGATATCCGGCCTCTTGCAGGCTTTTCGCCAGCACCTTCGCGTTGGCGACAATCTGTGCGGCATAGGTACGAAACTCGGGCCGCAGCGCTTCTCCAAAGGCCACCGCCTTGGCTGCCACAATGTGTACCAGCGGGCCGCCCTGCTGGCCGGGAAATACTGCCTTGTCGACGGCCGCTGCCAGCGCCTGCCCGCAAAGGATCAGCCCCGCACGCGGCCCGCGTAGTGTTTTGTGCGTCGTTGTGGTGGTGATGTGCGCATGCGGCACAGGCGAAGGATGCACGCCACCCGCCACCAGGCCCGCGATGTGCGCCATGTCGAAGATGTACACCGCGCCCACCTTGTCGGCAATCGCGCGCATCCGCGCAAAATCCCATAGCCGCGGATACGCGCTGGCTCCGCCAATGATGGCCTTAGGCTTTTCGCGCTCCGCAATCGCCTCAAGTTCGTCGTAGTCAATCAGCTCGGTGTCGCGATGCACATGATAAAACGTGGGCCTGTACAGCTTTCCGCTGAAGCTCAGCTTGTGCCCGTGAGTCAGGTGGCCGCCGTGTGCCAGGTCGAGGCCCAAAATCGTGTCGCCCGCCTGCAGCACAGCCATATACGCCGATGCGTTGGCCTGGGAGCCGGAGTGCGGCTGCACATTCGCGTGCTCGGAGCCAAAGATCTGCCTGGCCCGATCGCGCGCCAGGTTCTCCACCACGTCGCTATACTCGCATCCGCCGTAGTAGCGGCGTCCCGGGTAGCCCTCGGCATATTTATTGGTGAAAACTGAGCCGGCCGCCTCCAGCACCGCCTCCGACACAAAGTTCTCGCTGGCAATCATCTCCAGCCCTTCGTGCTGGCGCAAAGTTTCGTGGTCAATGGCGGCGGCTACTTCTGGGTCGGCCTGGGCAAGGGGAAGCGAAATGCGGTCAGTCATATTAGGATTTTAGCCTCTTCCCTCGCTCTTTCGACAGGATGTTCTCCAAGGTCTGCGGGAGCCCCTGAGCCGGTCCGATTCCCCCCCCTTGCGATCTTCCTGTTGACATTCTGCCTATGCGGTGCCACTCTATCTGTAGAAAGACAACACGAAGGCACCATGGGCGAAAACAAATCCGATGTTCTGCAAGGCACCCTGGACCTGATGGTCCTTAAAACACTCGAGTCAATGGGCCCGCTGCATGGTTACGGCATCGCGCGCCGTATCGAACAGGTAAGCGGCAACGCCCTCAGCCTGAACCAGGGCACTATCTATCCCGCGCTTTTGCGCCTCCAACAGCGTGGATGGATCAAGTCCGAGTGGGGCATCTCTGAAACCAATCGGCGCGCCAGATTTTACTCCCTCAGCCGCATCGGGCGCAAGCAAATCGATATGGAAACCGAAAGCTGGGAGCGCATGGCCGCAACCATGGCGCGCTTCCTCGCCCCCTCCAGTTAGGAGGCCGTCAATGGACTGGATTCGCATTCCTCTCAGCCGATTTGCAGCGCTTTTCCGCCACCGCAACCTCGACGCCGACCTCGATGAAGAATTGCGCGCGCACATCGATCTCGCCATTACAGACAATCTGCAACGCGGCATGTCCACACAAGAAGCCCGCACCGCAGCCCTCCGCGCATTCGGCGGCGTAACCCAAACCCGCGAGTCGTACCGCATTCAGCGCGGTCTGCCTTTTCTCGAACAGTTCGCCCGCGACCTTCAATTCGCATTCCGCCAACTGCGGAGGGCGCCCGGCTTCACCTTGACCGCTGTGGTCACGCTGGCGCTTTCTATCGGCGCGAACACGGCAATCTTTTCCATTGTGAACGCTCTGATGCTGAGCAGTCTTCCTTACTCCGAGCCAGACCGGATCGGCACCATCTTCATGCACGTGCAGGGTTCCGCGGCATTCGACGGCCGTCAGGACATCGACGGAGAACAGTGGGAACTGCTGCGCGATGACGTTCCTTCCCTTGTCTCCGCAGTCTCCAGTGGCATTTCGTCCGGCGTAAACCTTCAGGCTGGCCAGAGTGTCCAGTATGTTCATGCCGGTCGCGTTTCGGCTCACTATTTCGATGTTCTTGGAATTCACCCAGCCATCGGCCGAGGCTTCACTGAGATCGAAGATCGTCCTCACGGTCCCAGAACCGTGGTACTTTCCTACCGGCTGTGGCGCGCTACATTCCACGCCGACCCGAACCTGATCGGACGGGCGATCGAGCTGAGAGGCGAATCCTATACGGTAGTGGGCGTGCTGCCCGCAGGCGCGAGAATACCGTTGAACGCCGATATCTATACTGCTCTGGAACCCAGCCGCCAAGGCGAGGGCCGCGGCACGAACTTCGATACCATTGTCCGGCTGCGCGACGGCGCAAGATGGCGGCAGGTGGATGCGGAGATCAATCGTGTCTGGGCCAATCGAGCTTTGCGTTTCGCAAAGGAAGATCCGCCCGGCGCCACGGTCACTTTTTATACGGTACCTCTTCAGGAGGGACAAACCGCCGAGCTGATCGTCCGCACCGCCGGGCCAATCGAAGGTTTGACCGGCCTCATGCAACGGGCTTTGACCAGCGTCGATCCGGGCCTGCCCTTTTCCGGCTTTTACAGCATGAACGATCATCTCGCGGAAACCCTTGCCGCGCAAAGAGTCGAAGTAGCTCTCCTCGGCGCAATGGCCGGTCTCGCCCTGCTGTTGAGCGCGATCGGAATCTTTGCCCTCGTGGCAAGCATCGTTGCCCCAGCGAACCCGCGAAATCGGCATCCGCATCGCTCTCGGCTCGAGCATCCACCAGGCCATGGTTCACATCGCCGGGTCGGGAATCCGCGCGCCCGCATTTGGATTCATCCTGGGCTTGATTCTGTGTGCCGGAGCGTTGAGGGTTCTGCGCAGCGTGCTCTTTGGGGTTGGCGTCTATGATGCGCCGAGCATTCTATTCGCCGTTCTGACCCTCGCGCTGGTCACGTTGCTCGCCACAGCGATACCGGTGCTGAGGATCGCATCCATCGATCCGGCAACAACGCTGCGCGATGAGTAAATGCGCTTACCGGTTCAGAGTCTGCTCGGCGACCGCAACGACATGCCCATTTTTGCGATTGGCAAGGAACACAACCAGGCGCAAAGGGTCCTTTGCTTCGCCTCCGTGGTCAAGGCTCCCGCCGGATAATTTCAGCGGCCGCCCATCTGTGGCTTTGGATCCGAAATCCTTGATCACCCGCACCACTGCCACGTGGTGCAGCGTGCGTCCCGCGTTTTCTCCACGCGCCACTTCGGATCGCGTCGCGTTGGCCGCCAACGCCGCAACCAGGTCCGCATTGGAACCGGCCGGAACGTGGACCGTAAAACTCACCGCGCCGCCGTCCCAGCGCGGATTCTCGATCGCAAGCTGCTGCTTCGGCGTTTGCACCGCGCGGACCAAGGCGGCCTCCAGGGCGGACGCATTGCTGCCTACAAACTGCGTCGCACCATCCACAACCATCTGCGGCGTGTAGCTCGATTCCAGCCCGAAGAGCTCCACGTATTCCTTCTGTCGCGCATCGATTTCGTCAAATGAAAATGGGTCGCGCCAGCCTTCATGATTCCAATACGTGACGTGCTCGCTTAGCACGATCGCTTCTGCTCCTGGAACAGCCTGCGTTGTGTCCAGCCGCTCCAGCAGCGCGTCTGCCGGTGGGCAATCGGAACAACCCTCAGACGTGAATAGCTCCACAAGCACCGGCACACGGTGTGTGGACTCTCCGGTCTGTCCAAAGACCGGCAGAGTCAGCAGGCTGATCGCAACAAAGATGAGAAGCACAATCCGCGCGCGCAGAAACGAGCGATGCATAGGGGAAACCATCCGTTCGTAAGATGATACCCGCATCGCAATAGTTACGAAAGAATGAGGATCGCGGAAGTGCGCAGGGCATGTGCGAGACCGTTTCATCCACCGCGGGTCGGCAGCGCCGGCGGGAGACTAGGGTGAAACGACTTCTTCTTTTTCCTCAGGCACCGGTGCGAGGTTCATCGCTTCTTTCTTCTCCCACCGCAAGGCCTTGAACGCCCGATGCACAAACGACCCCATGTACCAGCCATCGATGTACTGGAAGGGCGTCTCGCCCGTGGTGTAGTGGCCACAGGGCAGCACGCGCAGCTCAAAGTTCAGCCCCACGCGCTTGAATGCTTCCACCACCTGCAGCGAATACTGCTTGGGAAAAGTCAGATCGTAATTCGCATACACCAGCAGCACTTGCTTGTCCGGTCCGCCGGCTTCAGCGCTGGCGATCTTTGGGTAATAGCTCACCGGGCTGATCGCGGCCCACAACGAACGGATGCGGTCCTGCGTGAGACCCGCATCAGCCAGCGCCTGCATTACGTGGCGGGTGCTCTGTCCGGCCCATACCACGTCGCCGAACGCAGTTGAAGCGTGATTGAATGCGTTCACGCGAATGCGCTTGTCGTGCGCGCTCGCAAGAAACGCGTAACACGAACCGAGGCTGGTTCCCAGCACGCCGAAATGCTCGTAGCCTTGCTCTTCAAGCCAGTCGATGCAGCAGCGGATATCCACTACCGCCTGGCGACACGCTGAAATGGTGCGCCCGACGTTCGCGCTCACCGCATAGTCCGAGCGCTCCAGTTCAACGGGCCGGCGAATGTCGTGATACGGCTTCGAAAGACGCAGCGCCGAAATCCCCATGCGATTGAATATTCTGCACAGCGAGTTGTGGCTAAAGGCGTCGGCATTCCACTGCGGCATCACGATGATGGCTTGCCTGGGCCGCAAGGGATCCTTGTGCTGTGGCGCGGGATACCATCGCGCATTCACCAGGTCATTTTCGGGATACGGCGTTCGCTCCGGCGAAGTAAACCGCAGGAACTGTGCCGTCGGCGTCTTGCCGTCGGCTGCCAGTTGCTTGATAGCCGCGTCCTTGGCCAGCGTCTCCGGCCGCACATTGGTGGGGAAGAGTTCAGGATGCCTTTCTTCCAGGCGAAAATCCGTCGGCCGCTTGTACCCGAAAAAAACTTCGCTGTTCCGGATGAGCAACTGATTGATACGCACCATGGCCAACTCGGCAGCCGCATCGTCGCACACATCTTCCGGGCGCGGAACAGCCGCATCGAACCCATGCGAGGTAAGAAACGGCTCGACCCACTCAAAGCCCCACTCCAGCGGGCGCACCACGCGGTTTTCGTCGCGCGTGGTCAACCGCGTCTCCCACTCATACATCCAGCGCGCGTATCGTTCTTTCAACATGTTCAATATCAAGTTTATCAGCGCAGAGAGGGCGACTTATGCGCCGGCGACGAACGCTGGACAACGAAACAGCGCAGCGTTTAAATCGGCCGCGCCGCGCGCCGCAATCGCAGGTACTCCACGACAAGCCATCCCAGGCTCAGCAGCAGAATCAGCGCAATGATCCCCTGCGAAATGACGCAGTAGAGGCACCACACTTGCAACACAAAGTGCTCGATCGAGGTCAGCCAGAGAGCAAAATCGAATCCGATGAACGCGGCCAGAAGCAGAATCATGCGCTGCCGCGCCAATGCCAGCGCCGCCAGCGCGATGTAGCCCGCTATCCCGAGTGCCGCCACCGGAATACGATCAACCACCGCAAACGGGCTGTGATTCACCACGCCGCAATCCCACCGCTCATTGATCGAGCAGGGCTCGGTCACCGTGGAGTAGTGAACCTGCAAAGCCAGCCCGGAAACCACGGCGCCGGCCACTGCCAGAATTGCTATAACGTATCGCATCTGATTCTGATGCTACCAGCGGTCCCGCAGTGACTCTATCCGACTCCATTGCAGCACGGCGGTTTCTTTACTTGGAAAATGGACTTTGATCCAACGCCGGAGCGGCTACATCAATGGCGATCCGTTCTCAGGCATTACCATGAACCCATGCTCCCCGCATCGGGCGACGGCCGTCGTATCGCATTCTTTGGCGGAAGTTTTGACCCGCCCCATCGCGGCCATCTTGCCGTGGCCCGCGCCGCCCGCGACGCCCTTCGGCTCGACCAGGTTCTCTTCGCCCCCGTCGGCGCGCAGCCGCTGAAGCCGCTCGGCTCCACCGCCGGATTTTCCGACCGCCTGGCCATGACACGCCTCGCCATCGCGGATGAACCCTCCTTCGCCATTTCATTGGCCGACGCGCCCGCCTCTGGTGCGCCCAGCAACACCCCCGACCACACACCCAACTACACAATGGACACGCTGCTCCGGCTGCGCGATGAGCTGCCACCCGGCGACAACCTGTTTTGTCTCATGGGCGCCGACTCGTTCCTTGGTCTGCGTCGCTGGCATCGCGGCGCGGAGATCCCGTTCGCCGCTCCTCTTATCGTCGCCTCGCGCCCCGGCCAGAGCCTCGGTGACCTGGCCGCCGTACTTCCCGACGGGCTTTCCATCGACGCTGAATCGACGTACGCAGCCCCGCAAGCCGATACAGAAGTGCGCTACTACACGCTGCACAATGCCGCCGGCATCACCACGCTGTTCTATCTGCTGCCAGACCTGCACGTCGAGATCAGTGCATCGGAAATTCGCCGCCAGGTCCACGCTGCCCGTGGCCGTCTTCCCGCCGGCCACGAACTCCTGCCCGACCCCGTGGCTGAATACATCGCCAGCCACAGTCTCTACCGCTGAGACCAGCCATTCCCTGTCCACTGTTCACTGTCCACTATCCACTGTTACGATGTGCCTTGGAGAGCTTTTCCCTCGAATGACCACAAAGACGCCGACAGCCCACGAACAAACCCGCATCCTGGTGCAAACCGCAGCTCAAGTCTGTGAAGAAAAAAAGGGCGAAGACACCCGCATCCTCGAACTCGACCCCATCGACTCCGGCTTGTCGGACTTCTTCCTCATCACCTCGGCCACCAATGACCGGCAGGCCATTGCCATCGCCGACGAGATTGAGTTCCGCCTCAAGAAGGAGTTCGGCGTCTACCCCACCTCGGTCGAAGGACGCCGCAAAGGCGATTGGATCCTCCTCGACTACGTCGACTTCGTGGTGCACGTCTTCCTCGCCGAGCGCCGCGCCTTCTACGACATTGAGCGGCTGCGCAAGTCAGCCCGCCCCGTCACGCCCGCGGAGTTTGACGAAGAGCTAAAGGCCGCCCTCGCCGCCAGAACCCGCGCTGCCCGCGGCAAATCGATAACCAAAGCCAAATCCGCGCCTGCCACCACACCCCGACCGGCAAAGGCCGTGAAAAACGGATCCGCGCCCAGGCCGAAGGCGCCCGGCAAATCGGCGCACCCCGCAAAACTCGCTCCGGCAAAGAAAGCCTCTGCCAAATCCGCAGCCAAGCCCGCGACAAAGAAGGCCGCGAAAGCCAAGAAGAAGTAGCTGCAGACCCGGCCGCCT
>OBLW0100001118.1_pt1 | contig 23041 bp, 19 predicted proteins | sample 1520161 | NCBI WGS metagenome assembly OBLW01 (sample SAMEA3539309, study PRJEB22396) | soil metagenome | biome: tundra; feature: field; material: soil | place: USA | collected 2010-05 | depth 0.15 m | reverse complement strand
CAGGTCCCCGAGCCACTGACCGACGACGCCGAGCTGCTGACCGGGGACATGGAGCCGCTGACCGGGGACGTGGAGCCGCTGACCGAGGACGCCCCGCCTGGCTAACCAGCCTTGATCTCACGATGCGGCCACGGTCAATACGATCGGAGGATGCTCAAGCCTGACTATCCGATCAGGACACCCCGGCTTGCCCTGCGGCCCTACACCCTCGACGACCTCGATGCCCTGTACGGCATTCAGTCGCGGCCCGACGTGACGCGTTACCTCCTCTTCGAGGCTCGCGACCGCGACGAGGTGCGGAAATCGCTGAGGCAGAAGGTCGCGGCGACGGCCTTGGACTATGAGGGGGCGAACCTGACCCTCGCGGTGGTGCTGCCGGAGACCGGCGCCTTGATCGGGGACGTCATGCTTTTCTGGCGGAGCCGGGAGCACCGGGAGGGTGAGATCGGCTACATCTTCCACCCGGACCATGGCGGCCAGGGATACGCCACTGAGGCCGCCCGGGCGATGCTCCGGCTGGGTTTCGATGAAGTCGGGCTGCACCGCATCATCGGCCGCATCGACGCGCGGAACACGGCATCCGCGCGGGTTCTGGAACGTCTCGGCATGCGCCGCGAAGCCCATTTCCGGCAGAACGAAATGGTCAAGGGCGAGTGGACCGATGAGATTGTCTTCGCCATCCTCGAAGGCGAATGGCGGGCACACTGAGAGCGTTATTCAAAACCGGCCGTCGAACCCGGGCCCATAGGGTCCGGGCGAGCGGTCGGTGCAGGTCAGGCCTGCGGTGACCACTGAGGGTAGTTTGAATAACGCGAACTTTGAATAAGACACTGAGTTCCAGGCCGGATCTTACTGGGGGTCGCGCGGCGGGCCCCATAGCGAGTCGAGCACCTCATCGATCGCGGCGGCGAGCGGCGCCATCTGGGGTATCACCCGCGGCGCGGGACCGGCGTCGGTTACCTCGCATTCCGCCAGCGCCGCCGCGTCGAGGAAGCGGCTGAGCTGCCCGTAGCTGTGCCGGTCATCCCTGGCCATCCGGTGATGGTGCATCCGCAGCGGCGCGTACAGGAAAAGTTCGTCGCGGGCCCTGGTGACGGCGACGTAGAACAGCCGCCGCTCCTCGGCCAGCCCGGCCGCCGTGGCCAGCGACATGTCGCTCGGAACAGCGCCGTCGACCAGATGCGGCAGGTGCACCACCGGCCATTCCAGGCCCTTGGCCGAGTGCACGGTGGAGATGACCAGGTAGTCCTCCTCCAGCCGCGGCGGACCGGCGAGGTCGGAGCTGGAGGCAGGCGGGTCGAGGGCCAGTTCGACCAGCGCCTCATGCAGCGACGGCCGGCTCGCCGCCGCATCGACGAGCCGCCGCAGATCGGCTATCCGGACGCCGGCGTCGGGATAGCGGGCACGCAGCGGATCGTCCAGGGCGGCCAGGATCGCGGCGGCCCGCTCCCCCGTCTTGTCCAGCGCGGCGGCGGCGGTGAGCCCGGCCACCGTCGCGGCCAGCGCCGGCCGCCAGCGGGCCGGCGCCGCCTCGACCGCGTCCTGCCACCGGCCCAGGGGCGCCGGGTCCGCCGGGTTCAGGGCGTCGATGATGCGCCGGGCATGCGCCGGGCCGATACCCTCATGCAGCCGCAGCAGGCGGAACCAGGCGATGTCGTCGGCCGGGTTGGCCAGCACCCGGGCCGCCGACAGGAAGTCTTTGACGTGCGCCGCTTCGGTGAACCGCAGGCCTCCGTACTTCACAAACGGAATGCCGCGGACCGACAGCTCGATCTCCAGCACGGCGCTGTGCTGCGCCGCGCGCACCAGCACCGCCTGCTCGCGCAGCTCACGGCCAGCCTCGTGGGCTTCAAGCACCCGGGCGCAGATCTCGCGCGCCTGGGTGGCCTCGTCATGACAGCGCACCAGCACGGGGGCGGCACCCGCGCCGCGGACCGCGGTCAGCATCAGCTCCAGGCCATCGGATTGCGGGCGGACCGCGTTCGCCAGCCGCAGCACCGCCTCCTTGGACCGGTAGTTCTGGCCCAGCCGGACGACAGTGAGGCTGGGGAAGACGGCGGACAGCTCGCGCAGGTGCACCGGGTCGGCGCCGCGGAAGCCGTATACCGCCTGGGCGTCGTCACCGACGCAGGTAAGGCCGTGCCCATCCGGCTGGAGCAGCCGGACGATGTCCGCCTGGACCGCGTTGACGTCCTGGTACTCGTCGACCAGGACCGCGTCGAACAGGCCGCGCAGCGCCGGGCCGGCCGAGGCGTCCGCCAGCGCGGCCCGCCACAGCAGCAGCAGGTCGTCGAAGTCGACGAGCCCGTGCCGGCGCTTGTGCGCCGCGTAACCGCGGAACAGCCCGGCGAGCTGCTCGGTGAAATCCTCACACCAGGGAAAACTGGCCCGGACGACCTCGGTCACCGCCGTGTGCGTGTTCACGCACCGGGTGTAGATGTCGGCGCAGACCCCGGCCCGGGGGGCACGCCGGTGCGCGCCGACCAGGTCGTGATCTTCCCGCAGCACGTCCAGCAGGTCCGCCACGTCGGCCTGGTCGATGACGCTGAACTCCGGCGGCAGCGAGAACGACTCGGCGTGCGCGCGGATGATCTGGTGGGCCACCGCGTGGAAGGTACCACCGCAGATCCGCTCATCCGCGCCCACCGACCGCGGCGAGGCCCGGGCGAGCATGTCGTCGGCGGCGCGGCGGGTGAACGTCAGCAGCAGGATCCTGCTGGCCGTCATGCCGCAGGCCTTCAGCCAGGCGGCCCGGGCCACCAGCGTGCGCGTCTTGCCGGTCCCGGCGCCTGCGAGTACCAGCAGCGGCCCAGGTCCGTACGTGGCGGCCCGCTGCTGGGAATCGTTGAGGCCTTCGAGAATGTCGGCCGCTTCGAACATGCACACGAATGTAACCACACCGGCCGTTACAGGCCAGGTCCCCCGCCGGCGCCGCGAGGAGCGTTGTAGGTTCGGGAGACAAGAACCCTTGGCCCCCAGGAGGTGTGCCGCCGTATGAGCGCCGCCGTTGATCTGCTTACCGACGCGTTCGGCCGGATCCATGAGGTCGTCCACGAGGCCGTCGACGGCCTTACCACTGACGAGCTGGCCTTCCGCCCGGCCCCCCGGGCGAACTCCATCGCCTGGCTGGTCTGGCACCTGACCCGGATCCAGGACGACCACATCGCGGGCGCCACGGAGACGGAACAGCTGTGGACGTCCGAGGGCTGGGCGGACCGGTTCGGGCTGCCGTTGCCGCCCGCCGACCATGGCTATGGGCACACGGCCGACCAGGTGGCGGCCGTCCAGGTGGAGTCCGGCGAGCTGCTGACCGCGTATCACGACGCGGTCTACGAGAAGACCCTCCGCTACGCGGCGCACCTGACCGACGCCGACTTCGACCGCGTCGTGGATAAGGCATGGGATCCGCCGGTCACACTCGGCGTACGGCTGGTGAGCGTGATCTCCGACGACCTGCAGCATGCCGGGCAGGCGGCCTACATCCGCGGGTTCTTGCTGCCTTAGTACAGTCGGCCGGCGTGCTGGGTCAGGTAGGCCTCGGCCAGGTCACAGCTGTCCCGGGTGTAACCGGCGCCTAGCTCGCGGGCGATGTCAACCGCCGCGTGCGAGCCGATCCAGGCCACCAGCAGCAGCCGGCGAAGCAGGATGAACGTCCAGATCTCGGCCTCGTCCGCGGCCGGCAGCGGCAGCACCCGCCGGTACCCCGACAGCCAGCTGTCCACGAGCGCCGGCACCTGCGGTTCGTGTTCGAAGAAGCTCACCGACGTCCCCACGTCGTACAGGAACCAGCTGAAACCGGAGTCGTCGAAGTCGATGACGCTGACCTCGCCCTCGTTGACCAGCAGGTTGGCCAGCCGGGTATCCGCGTGCACCAGGCCGTACCGGTCCGGGCCGGCGCCGAACGCGGCCAGCCGGGCCGCCAGCGTGGCGTCCAGCCGCCCGAGCACCTGGCGTTCCGCCGCGCCCACCCCGAGGCCGTCCTGCCAGCGTCCCCAGCGGGGCTGCGCGCCGAAAGCCGCGTCGTAATCCCAGTGGAACCGGGTGAACCAGGCCGGCCGGGCCCACTGCCTGGCATGCCGGTGCATCCGCGCGGTGATCTCGCCAAGCTCGGCGAAGTGCTCGGTGTCGTGTTGCACCGGCTCGCGGCCAGGCAGGTACTCGAAGTGCACGCACTCGCGCTGCTCGCCGCTGACCGGATCGGCGACCGCCAGGACGCGGCGCCCGTCGGCGGCGGCCAGCACCCGCGGGGTGCGCACGCCCGCCTCCGCCCGCAGCGCGTCCATCCAGGCCAGCTCCGACTCGATCTCCAGCCCGGTGTGATACCCGAGACGGTGCACGCGCAGGATGGACGGCTCCTGACCGGGATCCTCCACCAGGTACGTTGCGTTCTCCGACACGTTGAGCAGCCGGACCGTCGCGGCGGGATGACAGCCGAACCGGGTGGCAGCCTGCTGCGCGCACCTGGTGACCCGGTCCAGGACGTCACCGCCCGCCGTCAGGTCATGAGGCTGCATCTGGTCCCTCCGCGGCCGGCTCCATCTGATCTGACCATGTCATGGTTGGCGCGCGTGGATACCACCCGCCGCCCAGGGCAGCCCCCGGTAGCCGTCATGGGCCAGCAGAAGCGGATAGACCGCGCCCACCGGGGCCGCGCATGCACCGAACATGGTGATGTGCTCAGGCACGGAGTATCTCCGCTTCAGTGCCAGCACGCGACCCCCGCCGGGACGACCCGCCTAGCGACCGGCGGACGGAGCGCCATCGTACGGCTGACGGTTAGCCGGTCGCGCCTGTTAATCACTTTTGCCGGGCGATTTTTCAGGGTTCCCGGCTTGGCCCTGCTGGCATCGCGACAAGGCGCAGCGAAGTCTGGCCGGCCAAAGGCAATCCGGAATCCGGCGGCGTTGCGCAGCCGTGTCAGCAAAGCCGTGCCCTAACGTGCATATATGAAGTCACACGCGCCGAGCCGGGAGCCGGGTCCCTCAGCCTCTCGCCTGACGTCGGGCAGCTGACATGCCCGCGCCGTCGCTTACCAGCCTCATCGACGTGGTTGACGAGCAGAACAAGCCGATCGGAGTAGTACGGCGGAGAGATCTCTTCCGGCTGCGGGCCAACTTCCGCACCGTGCATGTGCTGATCTTCAATAGCCGCGGTGAAGTGCTGCTGCAGCGACTGACGTGGACCAAGGACCGCGAGCCGGGGCGGTGGGGTTCCTCAGCCGCTGGTTACCTGCATGCCGGAGAGGACTACCAGGATGCGGCCCAGCGCAGGCTCGCCGAAGAGCTGGGGCTGACGGCGCCGCTCACCGAGGTCGGCGTTACCTGCCTGCATGACGACGCGGTCGCCCAGTTCGCCGGGGTGTTCACCGCCACAGCGGATAGTCCGCGGAGCGCCGCACCAGCCCACCTGGCGGAGATCGCGTTCCGCCCACTGGCCGTCATAGACGACGACATGGCCGCTCATCCCGATGACTACACCGAGACCCTCCGGCATGTGCTGGCTTTCTGGCGCCAATCAGCCCGTCCCGCGGCCTTCCGTGACGAGAGCCTGCACGCCGAGCCGGTAAGCGCCACGTAAGTTGGTCTGATGCCGGTCAGCTACGAGTGGCGGGGCGCTTTCACGAATCACGAGGTCAATGCGCTGCATGCCGAAGCCTTCGATACCAGGCTGTTTGACGAGTCCGAGTGGAACTGGGTGGAGCTTGTCCACCAGCACAGCCTCGGCTGGGTGGTGGCCCGCGATGGCAGCGAACTCGTCGGCTTCGTCAACGTGCTCTGGGACGGCCTCGTTCATGCCTGGCTGCAGGACACTATGGTCGCCGCCCAGGCACGGGGCAGGCACATCGGCACCGAACTGGTCGATCGCGCCAGACGCGGCGCCCAGGCGGCGGAGTGTGAGTACCTGCACGTGGACTTCGAAGATCATCTGGGCGCGTTCTACTACGGGGCCTGCGGCTTCAGGCCGGCCAAGGCCGGTCTGCTGGAACTGGACTGAGGTCTGCCTGAGGACGTCGGAGGTAATCTCGTCACCGATGCGATTAAACAGCCGGTTCTGATCGCGGCTCATCCTGAGCAGGAGGACGACCGTGACCGCGGCAGCGTGGCCCTGGGCATCGCGCTCGGCTTCTTCGCGATCTTGAGTGCCGCTGGGGCGCTGGCCGGGCCGCACTTCGGCAGTGGTACCGCAGTCATCGGCCCAACGATCGAACACCGACGACAGCCTCGGCCCGCATCAGATCTTGATGACCTGAACATCGGGCATGGCGTCGTAGTCAGAATTCTGCGTCACGATTGGAACGCGATGGGCGATCGCGGTGGCCGCAATCCAGCTGTCGTTGATCGGCACCTTCCGGCCTGGCCCTCGCCGTCAGGCCCGCTGGGTCGGCAGAGGCTCCGGCGCTCAAGGGTGGGTCCCGAAGATCCTTTCTGCGAAGCGGTTAGAAAGGATCTTGGGGTGCCCTTGACGCTGGAGGGGCCGACCTGGACAATGCGCGGCGTTCCGTCCCGGTGGCTGTGACCTTTCGCACGGCGATCGGCGCACTCGGCGCGAGCGTGACGGCCTGGCCCTGCTCGTGTGGCGCGGCATCGGGGCGTGACGGCGGGGACCGGCCGCGGGCGGTGCCGGGGCAGCCGTGCGCGGCAGCTCGTCGCGCCGTAGGGCTTCCCGCCCGAAGGGCGCGGCGAAAGCTGCCGCCCAGCAACGGCGAGTCCCCGGCGACCCTTGCCGCTTATTACCGGGTCACCCGGCCACTCTACTTTCCCCGGTTGCTCGCGCCAGCTCGCGTTGCCGGTTCCGGCCGTAGGCGTGGCGCGCCGAAGGCGCGCCCTTGATGACAGTGAAGAAAATCCTCATACAGCAAGGTCAGACACAGTGTCCTGTCCCGCTTGATGCTTTACGCGTGAGCTTTGCTTGATGCTTGACACTCCCGTTCATGCTTCGGGAGCTGGGAGTGAGGGACTCCAGCGAGGGCAGCAGTATTGGCAGCGGCAGGCACCGACGGGCGAGCCGTGGAGGAGACCGACATGAGCAGCAGCCACGCAGGTGCCGCGTCGCGTGCATACAACGCGGAGCAGATCCGGCTGCCCGACGGGCGTACCCTCGCCTACTGCCTGTACGGTCCCGAAGACGGGTCGCCGGTCCTGTTCCACTACGGCATGCCCGGCACGATGTTCCTCGCGCCAGACCGGCTGCGCCCGCTCGATGATCTCGGCATCCGGCTCGTAGTCCCCGACCGGCCTGGCTACGGCCAGTCGACCCGTCTGCCGGGCCGCAGCGTTGCTGCGGCCGCCGACGACGTGGCATTTCTGGTCGATCACCTCGGCTGGGACCGCTTCGCGATCTGGGGCGCCTCTGGCGGCGGTCCGCACGCCCTGGCCTGCGCCGCGCTCGTCGGCAACCGCATCACACGCTGCGCCAGCGCCGTCAGTCCCGCGCCCTTCGATGCCGACGGCCTGGACTGGCTCGCCGGAATGTCACCGGGCAACGTCGAGGAGTTCACTCGCGCCCGGTCCGGGGAATCCGCCTACCGGCCGCTGGTCGAGCAGCTGGCCCGCGAGGCTGTCACGGCCTCCGAAAGCGGCGGCCTGGCCGTCGCGGATGGCTACGAGCTGGCCGAATCCGACCGCGCGGCCCTGGCCGAGCGGGCCAGCTCCCCCGGATACCTGTTCCGCACCAGAGCCGCCTACACCGGCGGCATCGACGGCTGCATTGACGACGGGATCGCCTTCACCCGCCCGTGGGGCTTCGATCTCACCACCATTAACGTGCCCGTCTCCGTCTGGTACGGGCCCGACGACGCTCTCTGCCCCCGCGCCCACACCGACTGGCTCTTGCGCCAAATTCCCGGCGCGCAGGCACAGGAACTGCCCGGCGGCCACCTGCTCAGCGGGCCAAGCCAGCACCGCCTCTACAGGTGGCTCCTGCAAGAACCTTCGAGTTAAAGATTCACCGGCCGGGCCGCGGGCGTCCGGCAGCTCCAGGTAAGCCGGTCCCCTGCCAGCCGGGCCAGATCTACCTGGGACAGGGCACGCTGGCGGCGAAGCTCTCGCAGCAACCGGCCATCGACAATGGCGGTCCAACGTGCCGCATGGCCGACAGGACTGCTGGCCATCATGCAGTCCAGCCGAAGCGGGCCCAGATGGTGCGGCCGTCCTGGTCGCCATCGATTCCGCATTCGCTGGCGAAGGCGCGGACAATGTCGAGCCCGTGATGCTGGCTAGAGTCCCAGACTGAAGGAGTCCAGGGTCCGCCGCTGTCCTCGACCTCGATCCAGGCGTAGTCGCCTGGGCTGATCTTGGCCCGGACGGTGAACGTGCCGCCGGGGAGGCGTGAGTGGCTATGTAGGGCGGCGTTGGCGGCGAGTTCGGAGGCGCAGAGGATCATGTCGTCTGCCATGGGGCAGTCGCGGAGTAGTGGCCGCAGTTCGGCGCGGACGGCGCGGACATGCTCGGGGGTGCCTGGGTAGGTGACGCCAGTGGTGTGTAACGCGAGCGCTCTGGGCGCTGGAGAGTTCATTGGTCCTCGCTCGTACGGCTGGCCTACGACCTCGGTAACGCTGAGCGTACTCTGGGTACGTGTAACGTACAATAAGTACGTGACACTTCATGTACTGGCATCGCACATCGAGTGCGAGCATGGCGTCACGCGACCTGGAGGAGACTGATGTTCGGTCTGTGCGCCCGCTTCACGTGCAAGGACGAGGCAAGTGCCGAGGCTTACGACCGGCTGGTAGCCGAGACCGTCGAAGCCATCAAGGCCGGCGAGCCGGGAACGCTCGTGTACGCGACCCACCTGGTGGAGGGCCAGCCACGACAGCGGATCTTCTACGAGCTGTACCGGGACAGGGCCGCGTTCGAGGCCCATGAGGCGTCCCCGGCCACCCGCCGCTACCTGGCCGAGCGGGACCAGTACCTGGCCAGCACTGAGGTTGACTGGCTGACTTTGCAGACGGGCAAGGGCACGGGCGGTTGAGCACGCCGGACTATCAGCAGGCTCTCGGCCGGAAGATCGCGGCCGAGCGGCGCCGCCGGGGCCTGTCGCAGCCCGAACTGGCCCGGATGATTGACCGGTCGGTGGCCTGGGTGTCCCAGGTCGAGCGTGGCGTGCGGAAGGTCGATCGCATGTCGGTGCTGGAAACCCTGGCCACGGCGCTCGACATCCCGCTCGCCGAATTGGCCGCGGAGGCACCCGTGGTCGCCGCGGTGACCGAGGAGCCCCCGGGCGCGGGCGAACTGCGGCTGGTCCTGTCCGGCGCTCATATGCTCCGCGCCATGCTCGGCGGTGGCCGCGCACCGGCAATCAGCACGCTTCGCGGGAAGGCAGGCAAGGCGTGGGACCTGACGCACGCCGGGCGCTACACCGAGTTGACTGGCCTGCTGAACAGCCTGGTCCCCGACCTCGAAACCGCGGCCCGGTCAGTGGCAGAGGATCAGCGGGCCGAAGCGTTCGACCTCCTGGCCACGACGTACCAGGCCTGCTCGGCCGCCCTGGCCAAGCTCGGTGAACCAGACGTTGCCTGGATCGCGGCAGACCGGGCCATGGCGGCCGCCGAACGGGCAGGTGACCCGCTGCTGGTGGCCGCTGGGGCGTACCGGCTCGTGTTCGTGTTCATCACCGCCCGCCACTACGGCCAGGCCGAGGAGGCCGCCCGCACCGCCGCCGACGCTCTCTCGCCCATGGCGGACGAGGGCAACAAGCAGGCCATGTCGCTGCGGGGTGGCCTGACCTTGCAGCGTGCTGTCGTTGCCGCCCGGCTGAACGATGCCGGCACCGCCTATAGCCAGCTTGAGCAGGCCAGCCAGATCGCCGGGCAGCTCGGCGAGGGCCGCAACGACTGCAAGACCGAGTTCGGCCCGGCCAACGTCGGCTTGTATGAGATCGCAGTCGCCGTCGAACTCGGCGACGCGGGCCGGGCTCTGCGGGTCGCCGCCACGGTCGACACCGCCGGGCTGTCCGCTGAACGGCGCGCACGGATGCTTATCAATGTGGCCCGCGCGCACGCGCAGCGCCGCCAAGTCCCCGAGGCAGTCGCCGCGCTTCGTGAGGCCGAGGAGATCACCCCGCAACAAGTTCGCAGCCACGAGCTGGTCCGGCTGCTCGTTTCTGACCTGCTTACGATGCAAGACCCGCCCGCCAGCGACCTGCGTGACCTGGTTGGACGGCTGACCGCCAGAAAACTGAGCTGATATCGAGTGTATTGGACACGTACTTTGGGTACGTGTTACGTCGAGGACCCTTGAGACCTCCCCTCATCGAGGGATGGCCGTGGGAACGCCGGGCCGGTGAATCACCGGGTGCCCGGTCACGGTGCCACCAGCCCCACATGACAGCGCCTGAGCGGCAGCAACCCTGGCCAGGCCCCATGCGGCAGAGCACCGCTGATCCCTGCACCCTGCACCCGATTACCTCCCGCGCCTGGGCCACCCTCGGCCTGCTCACGGACGCCATCGGCCAGGCGGCCCGCATTGTCCACATCGAGATCCCGGCCGCCCCCGGGCTGCCAGCCCGGACGCTGGCCTGGGGCCGCCAGCTCGACACCCGCCCGGTCACGACTACCGGGGACCTGACCGACGCCAAGGTCGCCGCGTACGTCGCCAAGTACGCGACCAAGGCGGCGGAATGCACCGGCACCCTCGACCGCCGGATCACCCCGGCGGATCAGCTCGCCGAACTGCCCATCCGCGACCACGCCCGCCGCCACATCGCCGAATGCCTGCGCCTCGGCAAGCTCCCCGGGCTCAAACACCTGCGCCTGACCGCCTGGGCCCACATGCTCGGCATAGCCCCGGGCGACAGCGCGCCGCCCAGCAGGCCGTTGTTAGCAAGCCTGTTAGCAACGAGGCTCCTTCCTTGATCGGAAGAGGCCTGTAACAAAGGGAGCCGCCTCCCGGAATCGAACCGGGGACCTACGCATTACGAGTGCGTCGCTCTAACCGACTGAGCTAAGGCGGCACGCCGCCCGAGGCGGCAGCGCCAAGAGTCTACCGGCCGGGCGGTCGCCCCGGGCCCGGGCATCGTTTCCCTGATCGAGGCACCGTCACGAGGCGGGGCACACGATCCCGCTCAGGGGGACCGCCAGGCTGAGCAGGTACCGGTTCACGATGCCGTCCACGCACGAGCTGCCCATCATGTACGCCGTGTGACCATCGCCGTTCCAGCCCAGGAGCACTCCCGACGCCAGGTCGCCCGCGAGGGCCACGGCCCATCGGTAAGGCGTGGCGGGATCCCGCTTGTTCCCGACGACGAGGATCGGCGGCGCGCCCGCCGCCCGGATGGCAGGCCCGGCCGGCGAGCTCACCGGCCAGTAGGCGCACGGCAGGCTGCCCCACATGATGGCCTCGCCGAATTGCGGTGCCGCGGCCGCGGCGGCCGCGGCGGCCGAACGCCACGCCGCGAGCCCCCGTGGCCACGGGCGGTCGAGGCAGTCCACGGCCATGTTCGCGTCCGCCAGGTTGGTGTACCTGCCGCCCGGACCACGTTCGTACAGCAGGTCACCGAGTTCGACCAGGAGGGTGCCGTCTCCCGCGAACGCGGCCTGGAGCGCAGAACGCAGCGTCGGCCAGTATCCCTTGCTGTACAGAGCGGCAACGACCCCGTTGAGCAAAAGCGCCCCGTTGGCTGGCTGACCGTTGCCGAGGTTGTTGACCAGCGGCTGGCTGGTGGCCTTGGTGATGAGTGCCTGCAGCCGCGCGATACCGGCGGTCGCATCGGCGCCGTGCCCGATCGGGCAGTCCGCGCGCGTCATGCAGTCGGCGGCGAACGAACGCAGGGCCACCTCGAACCCTTCGGCCTGGACGATGTTCATGCTGAACGCGGAGGCATCCGGGTCGATGGCGCCGTCCAGCACAAGCGCGCGTACGTGGGAGGGGAACAGCTGCGCGTACCAGGTTCCCAGGTAGGTCCCGTATGACTTGCCCAGGTAGGTGAGCTTGCGGTCGCCGAGAGCGGCGCGCAGCACGTCCATGTCCCGGGCGGCGTCCGGGGTGCCTACGTAGGGCAGCAGGGAGCCGGAATCGCGCTCGCATCCGTCGGCGAACAGCTTGCTCTCGGAGACGACGGTGGCCAGTTGCGCCGGATCGGCCGGGATGTCGTCGGTCTCGAAGTACGTGTCCAGCTGCGGGCCATCCAGGCAGTGCACGGCCGGCTCGCTGCCGCCCACGCCACGCGGGTCGAAACCGACCACGTCGAACCGGGCCCGCACCGCGGCGGAGATGACGCTGCGGGCCTCCAGCGCGTAGCTGACGCCGGAGCCGCCCGGACCGCCCGGATTGATCACCAGCGAGCCGGTTCGCTGGGCTGGATCCGTGGCCGGGAGGCGGATGACCGGCAGTGAGAACCGGCGCCACCCGGGGCGGCTGTAGTCGAAGGGAACCAGCAGCCGGGCGCATTGGAATCCCTTGGCGCAAGCCTGCCAGCGAAGCTTCTGTGCGTAGTAGCCGGCCAGCGTGACCGGCGGGGCGGCCGGCCGGGCTGACGCCGCGGCGGGGCTAGCGGACGCAGCTGCGGCCGTGTGGCGGGCCGGGGTACCGGCCGCGGCCGGGTGCCCGGCTGCCGGAGCGGCAGTGCAACTGGCGAGCAGGGCAGCCGTCGCCGCCACGAAGGCAGCGAACTGGATCGCGCCCCGGACCGGACTCCTCAACCGGCCGCCCCGTCAGCCGCCCCGCCTGACGCAGCCGTCGCATCTGACGCAGACATCCCATCGGACGCAGAGGAGGAGCTACCTGACGAGGCGCCACCTAGCGCAGGCGCTCCACACGACGCACCGGCGCCAGGTGAGGTCCCGGCCTGCGGGCCGTCGCCGTAGGTGGACTCATAAGCCTTCCGGGAACCGCAGACGCTAGCCCGCGAGCAGGCGGACTTCCTGCCGTCTCTCGACAGTCTCACGACGACCTTGTCGCCGGGCACGTTGTGCCCGGTCACCGTGCCAGGGCCGTCCGGGGTCTGCACCGACTCCCCTATCGCGGGAGCGTTGTCACGAAACTCCTGATACAGCGGATGCTCATATTTCAGGCAGCACATCAGCCGCCCGCAGGCCCCGGCGATCCGCAGTGGGTTGACCGGCAGATCCTGGTCCTTGGCCATCCGCACGGAGACCGGCTCGAAGTCTTTGAGGAACGTGGAACAGCACAGGTCGCGGCCGCATGGCCCGATCCCGCCCTGCAGCCTCGCCTCGTCCCGCGGGCCGATCTGCCGCAACTCGACCCGGCTGCGCAGCCGGCCAGCCAGATCGCGGACGAGCGCACGGAAGTCGACCCGGCCGGGCGCGCTGAAATACACAGTGAAAACGCTCGGTGAGTCGACATAATCCACGCCGATGACCTTCATCGGCAGGCCATGCTCGCGGACCAGGCGCCGGGCCGCCACCCTGGCCTCGGCCCGCCTGCCCCGGTTAGCCTCGTCCCTGGCCAGGTGCTCGTCGCCGGCCAGTCCGGCGCAGACCGGCAGGCCGCCCACGTCCTCGTCCACCCATTGCGGCGCCCACACGCACTGCGCCACTTCCGCTCCCCCGTCGGTAGGCACGAGAACCTTCGCGCCCACGGCAGGCATGTACGGACCGGGGTCCACGTAGTAGAGCCGGCCATACCGCTCGAAACTGACGGCCATCATCATGCCCACCGCCACAGACTACGGGGCAAACCCCCACGAGCGCTGCCCCCGGCCCACCCGAGAAACTTCAGGCTCAACGACTGACGTCCGCTGTCTCACCTCTGGCGGTACCGCGGCCGGCGCGGCAATCGTCGACGGTGTTCACCGGATCACCTGGCTGCACCGTGTGGCGAACCCCCGTGAGGTAAGCCCCGTGAGGTAAGCCCCGCGTGGCTAGCCCCGTGGGGTGACGGTGGCCGGCGCGCTCGCGACCGAATGGGAAGTGCTGGTGCGGGTTATGACGGTGATGCGGTAAATGGTGCCGTTGACGAGATACCTAATGGTGCACGTGGTGGCCTTCCTGGTGGAGCAGGTTCTGCCCCTGGGTGTGGCCGTGGCCATGTAGCCGGTCAGCGTGCCGCTGCCCAGGCTGGCGGGGCCTTTCCAGGAGACGGCGGCGGAGGTATTGCCGGCCTTGGCGGTCACATGGGACGGCGGCTGCGGCGGCCGGGACCCGAAGGACGTGACGGCCACGGGAACGTTGGATCCGAGGGCGGCGGTGCCGTCGCCGAGCTGGCCGTGCTCATTGCTGCCCCAGCAATATGCGGCACCGATCCGGCCCAACGTGCACGTGTTGTTGTCGCCGGAACTGATCTGGGCCATAGCCTGGCCGGCCAGCACACCGCTGGCGTTCACCGCCACCGGGACGTCGGAGTTCTTGGTCGTGCTGTTGCCGAGTTCGCCGTCCGGATTACCGCCCCAGCAGAACGCAACGCCGACGCTGTCCACCGCGCACGTCTGGTAAAAGTTGGTGCTGATCTGAGTGAGGGCCTTGCCTGCCAGCACGCCGCGGCTCGTGACGGCCACCGGCACGTCCGAGCTGGCGATGGTGCCGTCGCCGAGCTGGCCGTAGGAATCGTTGCCCCAGCAGTAGCCGAGACCGGTGCTGTCCACCGCGCAGACCTGGAGGAACCCGGTGCTGATCTGGGTGAGCCTCTTGCTCGCCAGCACGCCGCCGCGGTCCACCGCCACCGGGACGTCGGAGTCGCTGAGGCCGGGGTGGCCGAGCTGGCCGCTGCCGTTGAAGCCCCAGCAGTACGCCACGCCGGTGGTGTCCACCGCGCAGACCTGGAGGAACCCAGCGCTGATCTGGGTGAGCGTCTTGCCCGCCAGCACGCCGCTGGTGCTCACCGCCACCGGCACGCTGGAGGCGGTGGTGCTGCCGTCACCGAGTTCTCCGTCGTTGTTGTTGCCCCAGCAGAACGCGGCGCCGGCGCTGTCCAGCGCGCACGTCTCGTTATAACCGGCGCTGATCTGCGTGAGGGTCTTGCCTGCCAGCACGCCGCTGGTCTGCACGGCCACCGGCAGCGTGGAACTGATCGTGCTGCCGTCACCGAGCAGACCGAGCGCGCCGTTGCCCCAGCAGTAGGCGGCCCCGGCGGTGTCCAGCGCGCACGTGTCCAAGGAGTCGCCGGTAGTGACCTCGATCAGGGTCTTGCCCGCCAGAGCACCGCTGGTGTTCACCGCCACCGGCACGCTGGCACTGACGGTGGTCCCGTCACCGAGTTCACCGTCGTTGTTATTGCCCCAGCAGTAGGCCCGGCCGCCGGAGATGGCGCACGGGTGCTCACCGCTGGCCGAGATCGTGGGTCGCACCTGCGACCGTGCCGCGGCCGGCGCGGCCTGCGGCGCGCTCGTCAGCAAAGCCAGCCCGGCCGCGAATGCGGCCAGTGCGCCACCCATGGCCCATCGCCCCGGGTCCCCCCGCAGAAGCCTTGCTACCGAGCCCGGCATCGTCGCGCTCCTCCCGGCCGCCGCTACCAAGCTACCCTAAGGAATCAAACGACTACCCTTAGGAGCCGACCGTCGCCACCCTGAGCCGCCTTGGGTGGTGCTGAACCCCGCGCGGTTGTCAGCCCGCGACGAGGGCGAGGGTCATCTCCTCGACGGCGAGCAGCGGGGCGACACTGCCCGCCAGCCGCTCCCGGCACGCCATGATCGCCTCGATCCTGCGCACCGTGGACTCCGGTGCCGAGGCAGCGGCCAGCCGCCGCAGCTCGGCTTCGTGGCCGGCGCTCGCCAGTTCCACATTGGCCCGCAACTGCACCGTCAGGACGTCGCGGTAGAACGCGGCGAGATCGAGCAGGGCCCGGTCGAGCGCATCCCGCTTGAGCCTGGTAGCGCGGGACTTCTGCCGGTCCTCCAGGTCCTTCAGGGCGCCGGCCGCGCCACGGACGGCCTTGGCGACTCCCTTGCCGGTGGAACCCTCACCGAAGGCCTGGCGCAACGCGTCCCGTTCCGGTACATCAAGTTCCTCGGTGACCGCCGCGGCTTCCTGCTCTGCCGCCTTGACCAGGGCGGCCGCGGCGGCCAGCGCCGGGCCGAGGCCACCCAGCCGCGTCGGTACCCTGAGCACGTCCTCGCGCCGCCGCGCCGCCTCCGGGTCGGTGGCCAGCCGGCGGGCCCGGCCGATGTGGCCCTGCGCGGCCCGTGCGGCGGCCAGCGCGCGCTCCGGGTCCACACCGTCCCGCCTGATCAGCACGTCCGCCACCGCCGCTGACGGCGGGGTACGCAGGACGACCAGCCGGCACCGGGACCGGATCGTGGTCACCAGTTCCTCCGCGGAAGGTGCGCAGAGCAGCCAGACCGTACGCGGCGCCGGCTCCTCGATGGCCTTGAGCAGCGCGTTGGCGGCCTGCTCGGTGGCCCGGTCGGCATCCTCGAACAGCACCACCTGCCACCGGCCGCCCGATGGCGCCCCGGCGGCCCGCAGCACCAGGTCCCGGGTTTGCTTCACTCCGTAGGAGAGCCCGTCCGGCCGGACCAGCATCAGGTCGGCATGACTCCCCGCGCGCACCTGGCGGCAGGAAGAGCAGTGCCCGCAGCCCTGGTCCGGGCAGAGCAGGGCGGCGGCGAACGCCCGCGCGGCCACCGACCGGCCGGATCCCGGCGGTCCAACCAGCAGCCAGGCGTGCGTCATCCCCAGGACCGCCTCGCCCCGCAGCACCCGGGCGGCCGCCGAGGCCGCCTGCCGCAATTGGGCGACCACGCTGTCCTGGCCGACCAGCTCACCGAAGACCCCAGGGTCGGTCATTCGATGATGGCCGGGAAGCTGCCGGTGTTCGCCTCGGCGGCGGCGGGCACCGGGTCGGGCAGCAGGTCGCGGATCCGGTCCTGGATCTCGTGGCTCAGCTCGTCGGCCGGGCGGGACGCGTCCAGCACCAGGTACCGCTCCGGCTCGGCGTTGGCCAGGGTGAGGAAGCCCGCCCGCACCCGCTCGTGGAAGTCGGTGGGCTCGGCTTCCAGCCGGTCCGCGGACCGGGCCCGCCGCCCGAGCCCCGCGGTGGGCGGCAGGTCCAGCAGGATGGTGAGGTCGGGCACGAGGCCGCCGGTGGCCCACCGGTTCAGCCGGGCCACCTCCTCGACCAGCTGGCTCCGGCCTCCCCCCTGATACGCGAGCGACGAATCGACATAACGATCAGTCACCACGATTGCGCCACGCTGAAGTGCGGGGACTATCACGGACTCGACATGCTCGGCCCGGTCGGCCGCGTACATCAGCGTCTCCGCCCGGGCTGAGAGGCCGGTATGCGCCGTGTCGAGCAGCATGGCCCGCAGCCGCATGCCGACCTTGGTGGCGCCGGGCTCCCGGGTGGCGATGACATCGAACCCCTGGTCGCGCAGCCAGATGGCGAGCAGCCTGGCCTGCGTGGTCTTGCCGACCCCCTCGCCGCCCTCCAGGGCGATGAGCATGCCGTGCCTGGCCACCGGTTCGTTGCTGCTGACGTGGCCATTGACATGGCCGGGAACCGGTGCGAACTCGTCGCCGCGCACCATGGCCGCCAGGTCATCACGCAGCCGCACCCCCTTGCGGTCGTCCATGTGCCGGTAGGAGACCACGCCGAGCCAGATCGCGACCGCCGCGGCGAGTAGCAGCACCAGGTTGTAGCCGATCGCCGCGTAGCTGACATGGCCGAACCGCAGCGGGGAACTGGTCATCTGGTGCACGAGTGCGGTGATGCCCGCCGCCAGGAACGGGGCCACCGCGATCACGGCGAACAGGATTACCCGGATGGCCGACTGCAGGAAGGCGAAGGTCCGGCCGCGGGTGGCGTCGTCCACCTCGAGGCCGACGATGGTGTAGCCGGTGACATAGGCGATTCCCGCGGACGCGCCCAGCAGGACCACGAGCACGACCACCACGACCAGGTTCGGGATCAGGCCGATGAGCGCGAGCGGAACCCCGGCCCCGACGATGCTGAGGCCGAACAGGCGGCGCCTGCTGAAGCCCTTCAGGATGCGCAGGCCGAGGAACATGCCGAGCGCCAGCCCGATGAATACAGCGGAGAAGAGCGTGCTCCAGCCCGCGCTCCCGCCGTGCAGGGTGTTCTTGATGTAGGAGGGGCCGAGGCCGACGACCACGCCGCCGGCGGAGAACGCGCCGACCATGCCGATGATGAGGCCCCGGACCACCTGGTCCTGGCCGAGAAACCGCCAGCCTTCCCAGATGGTCTTGGCCACGGACGGCGCGGAGATGTGCGCGCTGACGTTGCGCTTGGGGATCTCCCGCAGCCAGTAGATGGTGAGCGCGGAAACGGCGAAGGTGAGCGCGTTGAAGTAAAGCGCCAGGTCCACCTGGTTGGTATTGAAGTAGTGCGAGATGTGCCCGAGCGCACCGCTCACCTTGGCCAGCAGCGCGAAGATGAGCGCGGCCACCGGGGCGGTGCCGTACGTAGTCAGCAGGCTGTACTGGTTGGCCTGCTCCAGCTTGTCCGGGGGCACCAGGTTCGGCACGGAGGCGTCCTTGGCCGGCGTCCAGAACAGCGAGGCGCAGGAGGCGAGGAACTGCACGCCGTACATCCAGGTCAGCCTGTTGACGAAGCCGAACGACAGGTCGAGCGGGATGGATAGGTAGAGCAAACCGCGCACGACGTCGCCGATGATCATGTTCAAGCGACGGTCCATCCGGTCCGCGGCGGCGCCCGCCAGCGGGCCGAGGACGAGCGCCGGCAGCAGCGAGGATAGCCAGACGCCGCCCACCGCGGCCCCCTGCGCGGAAAGCCCCTTCCCGGCCAGGGCCAGTGCGAGCGAGGTCAGAGCGACCAGGCTGAGCCAATCCCCCAGGCTGGACAGCGACGTCGCGATCCACAGCCGCCGGAACGGCCTGATGGACAGCACGCCATCGTGTCCATTTGACGGAGATCGGAAGTTCACTGCGCCAGGGTATCCACACAGGCCGCTGCATGTAGGCGGCCGCCTCGCGAATGTCCGGACTTGCCGGCCACTGTCGAGTCGCTACGAGCCTGTCTTGGCCCCCGCGATCTTAGCCCCAGCGGTCTTCTGAGCCCCAGCGGTCTTCTTGGACCCCGCGGTCTTCTTGGCGGCCGGCGTCTTTCCGGCCGGCGTCTTGGCGGACGTGCGGCGGCGGGGGGCCGGCGGCCCGGCGGCCCGGCGATCAGCGAGTAGTTCGGCCGCCCGCTGGGGAGTGAGCGATTCCACCGCGTCACCCTGGCGCAGCGAGGCATTGGTCTCGCCGTCGGTCACGTAAGGCCCCCACCGGCCTTCCTTGGCCACGATGGGCCGGCCGCTAATGGGGTCGTCACCGAATTCGCGCAGTGGTGGCGTGGCCGCCGCCCGACCGCGGCCACGAGCCTTGGGCTGCGCGAACAACTCCTTGGCCTCAGCGAGGGTCATGGTGAACAGCTGCTCTTCAACCTCCAGCGAACGGCTGTCCGTGCCCTTCTTCACATAGGGCCCGTAGCGGCCGTTCTGCACGGTCACCGGCTCGCCGTCCAGTTCGCCGAGGGTCCGCGGCAGGGTGAGCAGACGCAGTGCGTCCTCCAGCGTCACCGTGTCCAGGGCCATGGACTGGAGCAATGATGCGGTGAGTGGTTTTCCCTTCGAGCCCTCGTCCAGCACCTCGGTCACGTAAGGCCCGAACCTGCCGCCCTTCGCGATGATCGCCCGCCCGGTGGCCGGATCGGTGCCCAGCGGGACGTCCCCGCTCGGCTGATCGAACAACTCGGCGGCCCGCTGCGGGGTGAGCTCATCGGGGGCCGTGCCTTCGGGAATGTTCACCCGCTGCCCGTCCCGCTCCAGATAGGGCCCGTACCGGCCGACCCGGATGGTCATGTCGGTGCCGGCCAGCGGGAACGAGCTCACGTCGCGGGCGTCGATGTCACCGATGTCACTGACCAGTTCCTTCAGGCCCTCCTCGCCATCAGCGCCGAAGTAGAACCTGCGCAGCCAGGGCACCCGGGCGGCCTCGCCGTTGGCGATCTCGTCGAGCGCGCCTTCCATCCGGGCGGTGAAGTCGTAGTCGACCAGGTGGCTGAAGTGCCGCTCCAGCAGGGTGATCACGGCGAAGGCAAGGAACGACGGGACCAGCGCCGTGCCCTTCTTGAAGACATAGCCGCGGTCCAGGATCGTGCCGAGGATCGACGCGTACGTGGACGGCCGGCCGATCTCCCTGTCCTCCAGTTCCTTGATCAGGGTGGCCTCGGTGTAGCGGGCCGGTGGTCTGGTGGCGTGCTCGGCCGCGGCCAGTTCCAGCGCGGTCAGCGCGTCGCCCTCGGCCAGCGGCGGCAGGCGGCGCTCGCGGTCGTCGCGGTCGGCGTCGTCGTCTGCGCCCTCGACATAGGCCTTGAGGAAGCCATAGAAGCCGATGATCTTGCCGGACGCGGCGAACTCGGCGTCCTCGCCGGCTGAGGACCGGCCCGCCACCCGGACCGACACCGATTCACCGGTGGCGTCCTTCATCTGCGAGGCCACGGTGCGCTTCCAGATCAGGTCATAAAGGCGCAGTTCGTCTCCGGGCAGCCGGGCCTGCGACGGGGTACGGAAGCTGTCCCCGGCCGGGCGGATCGCCTCGTGCGCCTCCTGGGCGTTCTTGACCTTGCTGGTGTAGACCCGGGGCGCCTCGGGCACGTACTCGGCCCCGTACAGTTCACGCGCCTGGCGGCGGGCGGCCGTGATGGCGGTCTGCGACAGCTGGATCGAGTCGGTGCGCATATAGGTGATGTGGCCGTTCTCGTACAGCCGTTGCGCCACCGACATGGTGTATTTCGCCGAGAAGCCGAGCTTGCGGGACGCCTCCTGCTGCAGCGTGGTGGTGCGGAAGGGTGCGTACGGAGACCGCCGGTAGGGCTTGCGCTCCACCGACTTGACTGAGAAGTCCGCGCCCTCGAGCCGGTCGGCCAGCCCGGCGGCCTGCTCGCCGTCGAGATGCAGCACCTCGGTGCCGCGCAGTTCCCCGGTCGGGGCGAAGTCCCGGCCCTGGGCCACCCGGCGGCCGTCGACTGAGACCAGCCCAGCGGGGAACGACGAAGCGTTCGTGTCCGGCGCAACGGCCTGGCTGCCGGCCGTGCCGAAAACAGCTTCGAGGTCCCAGTACCTCGCGGTGCGGAACGCCATCCGCTCGCGCTCCCTGGCGACGACCAGCCGGGTCGCGACCGACTGGACCCGGCCCGCCGACAGCCGGGGCATGACCTTCTTCCAGAGCACCGGCGAGACCTCGTACCCGTACAGCCGGTCCAGCACCCGCCGGGTCTGATACGCGTCGACGAGCCCCTGGTCGAGTTCCCTGGGGTTCGCCACGGCCTGGGCGATCGCCTCGGGGGTGATCTCGTGGAAGACCATGCGGCTCGTGGGGACCTTTGGCTTCAGTTCCTCCAGCAGATGCCAGGCGATGGCCTCGCCCTCGCGGTCCTCATCTGTGGCCAGCAGGAGTTCGTCCGCGTCCTTCAGCAGCGACTTCAGCTTGGAGACCTGCTGCTTCTTGTCGGCGTGCACGACGTAGAGGGCCTCGAACCCCTCGTCCACGTTGACGCCGAGCCGGGCCCACGGCTCCTTGCGGTACCTCTCGGGGATCTCGGCGGCCTTGTCCGGCATGTCACGGATGTGGCCGATGCTCGACTCGACCACGTACCCCTGGCCGAGGAATCCCGCGATAGTGCGCGCCTTGTGCGGCGACTCGACGATCACGAGTCTCCGGCCAGTGCCGACGGCACCGGCAGCGCCGTTCTTGGCCGCGACCTTCTTGGCCGCCACGGCCTTCCTGGCCGTAGCGCCCTTCTTACCCGTCGCGCCCTTCGCGACGGCACCCGCGGTTGCTGGCACGATCTTCACCCTCTAGCCCGGTACCCTTTCCCAGCGTTGCTCATGGTCCCCCACCCGTTACCCCAACAACTCCGCCGCGGGCCGCACGTGTTCCCCACGGCCCCGGCGGGCCATCCCCGCGGGCCCAGCGGATGTTCCCTGCGGCCCCGGCGGATGTTCCCCGCCGCCTCCTCCGCCATGCATCCTCAGGATCGGCGAACCGACGAAAATTTTTCCCCGCCGCCGATTGAATCACCGCGCTCCCCGCGCACAATGAGTGATGATGGCCGAGTACTCCTACCTCGTGCTCTACTTGCCGCGCGGAACGTCACGAGACGCTGCGCGGCGCATCCTCACTGATCACGCAGAATACGGCTACTGGGAGCTTGCCAGGCTCCGGCTGAACGCGGACGGCAGCAGGAAAGCTACCCTGCGGCGGCCGATCATACGCCCCGTCCGCACGCTTTGACCACTGCGGACCGATCACAGCGCCCGCCCATTCCCGGTTTGCCCGCCCAAGCCGCGCTCCCGAGACAGGCAACAGCGTCTATGGGAGCACCCGGGCGGTCAGCCGGAAAGCCCCGCCGCGAGTACGGGGCGCCGCGCCCCGCGGCCGCCGATGCTGCCCGACCTGGCGCGGCCCAGCCCAGCGCGGCCCAGCCGGGCACAGGTGGCCACGGCGGCCACGGTCAGTGGCGGACTACGTGAGCAAGCCGGCTGACCGTGGCCGTCTGAGCGGGTGGTGACCACCATCGGCCGCGACAATCTTCCGGGACACGGATGCCGGAGGCCCTGACCGCGTCGCGGTACGCCCGCGCCTTATACACGGACACTCACGCGCGGCCCGGGTCATGGTCCGGCACCGGTTCTCAGGCGACCATCCTCGCCGCGGACCGGTTTCGTGCGGGTATTTCCGTCCGGGCACTCGCAGAGGGGTTCGGGCCCGGCAGGATCCAATCTCGCACAGTGAGTAACGATAACACTACCTAAAGTGCCCATCGGCTGATTTCAAGAAACCGCCGTACCCGCCGCGGTCACTGGGCCCGGAGCTAGCACCGATCAAGGAAGGAATCCAGGACCCGCACGCCAAACCGGAGCGCGTCGACGGGGACGCGCTCGTCCACGCCGTGGAACATGCCGGAGAAGTCAAGGTCCGGCGGAAGCTGCAGCGGGGCGAAGCCGAAGCACCTGATCCCGAGCCGGCTGAAGGACTTGGCGTCCGTGCCCGCCGACAGGCAGTACGGGACGACTTTCCCGGCTGGGTCCTCGGAGAGCAACGCCGAGGTCATCGCCTCGCACAGGTCCCCGTCGAAGGTGGTCTCCACCGCGATGTCGTGATGGATGAATTCGCGGTGCACGG
>OBLW0100001117.1_pt1 | contig 23044 bp, 13 predicted proteins | sample 1520161 | NCBI WGS metagenome assembly OBLW01 (sample SAMEA3539309, study PRJEB22396) | soil metagenome | biome: tundra; feature: field; material: soil | place: USA | collected 2010-05 | depth 0.15 m | reverse complement strand
CGTCGCAGGCGGCCGTCCGCCCCCCGTCCGAGGTCGAGGGCTACCTGCAGTAGCGGGCCCGGCCGCCCCACCCGTCGTTAGCGGACCGTGCTTAGCGGAAGGGATCCTGCCCGGCCGCCGCAACGTACCGTCGGCTCCCGGCGCCGGTATCAGCTCTGCGGGGTCTCTCCGGCTGGTGGGCGGATGGGCAGGTCGGCGCCGTCACGGAGGAAGAGGGGGATCCGCTCCAGCGGCGCCGCCACCGCCACTGCCTGGCCGCCCGCGGTTTCCTCGCCGGTCCAGGCGTTGGTCCAGCGGCTCCCGGCGGGGAGGTAGACCCGCCGTTCGCGGGCGCCGTACTGGATCACGGGGGCGACCAGGAGATCAGGACCGAACAGGAACGCGTCGTCGACCGGCCAGGCGCCCGGATCGTCAGGAAAGTCAACGAAGAGCGGCCGCATCGGCGGCAGGCCGTCAGCATGGCAGGTCCGCATCTGCTCCATGATGTACGGCCGCAGCCGCTCTCGCAGGAACAGCAGGTCGCGGAGGCAGGCGTAGGCGTTGTCCCCGAACGACCACACCTCGTTCGGTCCGCCGGTCTGGTCGATGCCGAACGGCATCCGCGGCTCACGGAAACCGTGCAGCCGCAGCAACGGGCAGAACACGCCGTACTGGAACCAGCGCACGATCAGCTCGCGGAACTCCGGGTCGGCGGGGTCGCCGCCGTGGAAGCCGCCGATATCGGTCGTCCACCACGGCAGCCCGCTCACCGCGACATTCAGGCCGGCCCGGAGCTGCCCGCGCAGGCTGGCGAAATCAGCGGCGATGTCACCGGACCACAGGACCGCGCCGTAGCGCTGGCTGCCCGCCCATGCCGACCGGACCAGGCTGAGTACCTCGGTCTCGCCCTCCGCGAGCATGCCCTCGTGGACCGCCCGGGCGTGCTGCTGGGGGTAGATGTTGCCGACTTCGAGGCCCGGCCCCGCGTGATACCGCAGGTTCTCCTGGAACCCCGGCCGCAGCTCCGGCTCGCAGGCGTCGAGCCACCAGGCGGCGATTCCGTACGGCCGCAGGTAGTTGTCCCGGATCTTGCGCCACAGGAACGACCGTGCCTCGGGGTTGGTGGCGTCGTAGAAGGCGACACCCACGTCCGTGGCGAGGCCCTTGTCCGGCCAGTTCGCGTGGGCCAGCGGCCCGTACTCGGTCCCGATCATCAGGCCGCGCTCGACCATCTCGGCGTAGTTCTCGCTCAGCGGGCTCACCGACGGCCAGACCGAGACCGCCAGCTTGACGCCGAGGGAGTCCAGTTCAGCGACCATCGCTGCTGGATCGGGCCATTCCGTCAGGTCGAACTTCCAGTCACCCAGCTGGGTCCAGTGGAAGTAGTCGCACACGATGACCGACAGCGGCAGGCCACGCCGGGCGTACTCGCGGGCTACCTCGAGCAGCTCAGCCTGGGTGCGGTAGCGCAGCTTGCACTGCCAGAAGCCGGACGCCCAGTCGGGGAGCATGGGGGCGTGGCCGGTCACGTCCGCGTAGCGGCGCAGGATGTCGGCGGGCTGGCCGGCCGTGATCCAGTAGTCGATCTGGCGCGCGCTGTCGCTGACCCAGCGGGTCCCGGTGGAGGCTAGTTCCACCCGGCCGATCGCCGGATTGTTCCACAGCAGGCCGTATCCGCGGCTGGACAGCAGGAAGGGGATGCTCACCTCGGCGTTGCGCTGCACCAGGTCGAGCACGGCGCCCTTCTGGTCCAGCAGCCCGTGCGTGTGCTGGCCCAGCCCGTAGATGCGCTCCCCGGGATAGGCGTGGAAGCGCTGCTCCAGCCGGTGGTATCCGTTGCCGTTCGGCGTGAACAGCCGCGGACCCGGCCACCAGAAATGCAGCGGCTCCTCGGCGAGCAGTTCCTCGCCGGTCTCCGTGCGGAGAAACCGCAGTCTCGCCTGGTATTGCGTGGCCTCAGGGTCCTGCACGACCTCCGCGGTGATCGCCCCGTTGAAGAGCGCGGCCGAGCCATTCTCGATCTTGATCCGGGCGTCCGGCGAGTCCGGCGCCTCGGTGAGCGCGCCGGGCAACTCCTCCCGCACCGGGCCGATCGTCGCCCTGACCCTGATCGCGTCCGGTCCCCAGGGCTCGATGCGCAGCGTCTCCTGCTGGGCGCTCCATTCGAGGGCGTTGCCACGCTCGCGGTAATGGCTCACGGTCAGCTCTCCTCGCAGGCCGATGGGTCAGTGAAGGGGCGTGAACACTACGTGGAGGTCGGGTCGCGGGCCGGGCACCGGCGCTCAGCGGCCCAACGGTGCGCGCGCGCTGCTCGCGCGGGCGGTGAGGACCGGGGGAAGCAGGACCACCTCGCCCACCCTGCCGTTGTCCAGCCGCTGCATGACCAGCTCGACCGCGCGCCGGCCCATCTCCTCGGCCGGGATGGTGACCGAGCTGAGATGCGGTGAGGTCTGCTCCGCGACCTGGTCCGGGCAGAGCGCGACGATCGAGACGTCCTCGGGGACCGTCCGCCCGGTGGTCCGCAGCACGCTCAGCACGGCCGGGATGATGCCCTCGTTCTGGACGATGAGGCCGGTCGTGGCGGGGCGTTCCTCAAGGATCCGGGTCACCGCGCCGGCCGCCGCCTCGTGACTGCCCTCGCACGGACGATGCACCAGCCGGATGCCCCGCCGTGCCGCCCCGTCCTGGATTCCCCGCAGTGTCCTCTCGGCGAAGCCGCTGTGCCGCTGGTAGACGGCCTCGGCCTCGCCGATGAAGGCCAGCTCGCGGTGGCCGAGGCCGGTGAGATGCTCGACACACAGTTCCCCGGCCGCAGCGAAGTCCAGGTCGATGCAGGTCAGCCCCCTGGTGTCGGCCGGAATCCCGATCATCACGGCCGGGATGCCGACGTCGATGAGCATGGGAATGCGCTCATCCTGCATGCTCACGTCCATCAGGATCATGGCGTCGGCCCGGGCGCTGACCGCGACCCGGCGGATCCCCTCAGCGCCCTCGTCGTTCGTGAGCAGCAGCACGTCATGCCCGAACCTGCGGGCCGTGGTGGTGACCGCGATGGCGATCTCCATCATCACCGGCAGGTACAGATCGCTGCGCAGCGGCACAACGAGGGCGACGATGTTGGAGCGGCTGCTGGCCAGGGCCTGGGCGCCTGCGTGCGGGTGATAGTTGAGCAGCTCAATGCTGCGTTCGACTCTTCGCCGCGTGCTGGCGGAGACCGTCCGCTTCCCGCTGAGGACGTAGGAGACGGTGCTGGCCGCGACACCAGCGTGGCGGGCCACGTCAGCGAGCGTCGCCATGATGGTCCCTCCTGATTGCTGCCTCCCGGCAGCATCACGCGGTGTGTACCGGTAATCGGCGTGGCACGGTCGAAGCGCTTCGACATGCGCCGTCACGTCTGCTGCAGGCCCCAAGAAGTACACGATATCATCGCCCAATCCTGGATCCCCAGGCCTTTGTCGCAGGTAGCGCAGACTTCGGCGACGGCTGTCCGGGTCCGCCGCCATGCCTTCCCACCGCGGTGTCCTTGGCCGCCCCCGGTACTTCCCGGATGGCGGGGCCGCGCTGTGCTCGAAGCGCTTCACCACGGTCTCCGGCGGGGGCCGTGGCACGGTGCGGGCGGGCAGCTGAGGAGGTGTCCACCCGCCCGCACCGTGAGATGCCGGGCCGCCGGGCAGCGGCCGCCGGGCCGGCCGCCGCGGGCCCGGTCCGGAGCCGGCCGCTTCACGCCCGGCCCCCCGCCGGGTGGCCGGCCAGGATGCCGCGGCCGTTGGTGCCGAGGTAGACGCGCCCAAAGACATCCGGATCACCGGTGATGGTCTGGCCGATCCAGCCGTACTGGTGCTGGTCGTCGTTGATCCGGAGCCAGCTCGTCCCCTCGTCGGCGGACCGGAAGATTCCCTGCACTCCGCCGACGATGCCGACCAGGTACACGGCTGGGTAGCTGGCGCCGGGCGCGGCCTTCCCGAACCCGAGCGTCGCCACCGTCGCCACACTGCCCACGGGGCTGAATGAAACTCCGCCGTCGGTGGAGTGGTACAGCGCTCCGTTGCCTGCGGTCAGCCACAGGTCACCGGCCCGGCCGCCCGTGGCGTGCAGTTGCGGGGCGCTCCCGGACTCCTCGGCGCCGACCCCGGTGGGCAGCCCGGTGGCGGCGGCGCTGAAGCTGGCGCCGCCGTCGGTGGATTTCAGCACCGTGCCGGCCGACGGGTCGAACGCGTAGAAGACGCCGGGGGTGACCGGGTCGGCCACCGGCATCAGGCCCTTGGCGAGGCCGGCCGAGGCGGTCCAGGTCGTGCCGCCGTTGGTGCTGTAGGCCGGCGCCGCGTCGACAGGCGCCCACAGCACGGTGGAGCCGTCCGCGGCCACCGCGGCGACGCCGGCGCCCGCCGAACTGCCGGGCGGCAGCGTCATCGCGGTCCAGGCCGCCCCGCCATCGGTGGACCAGTCGCCGCCCGAGTAGCCGACTTCAGCCACGTCGAGCGGCGCCGCGCCGGCCTCCCCGATGCTGGTGCCGCTGCCGAGGATGGGCTCGATCATCCCGGTCGCCGGGGAGTGGCCGAGCGTCGTGTGGCAGAACCCGCCGAGGTCGCCGACCGCGCTGATCAGCCGGCAGGGGCCGGCGGGTGGCACGACCAGGTCGTTGACCGCGGTTTCCTCGATGCCCTCGGCTGCGGCCGACGACCAGTGCGTGCTGCCGCCGTGATCGGCGTTGGTCACGTCCTCACTGCCGAACACGGTGGCCCCGGTGCCGTAGACCGCATGCCCCGGGTCGAACGGGTCGATCGCGACGCTCCCGATCCACCAGCCGAACTTGGCCGCGCCGCCCCAGTTGAGGAAGGGCGAAGCCGAGACGTCCAGCGTGGCCGTGGCGCTGACCGACTCCCAGGTGGCGCCGCCGTCGGTGGACCGGAAGATGTCATCGACCGGGAACCAGCGGTCGTTGGTGGCGGCCATCACCGTGCCCGGATGCTCAGGGTCGACGGCCAGGCCGCCGTAGCCGAAGGTCGGGTTGCCGCCGGCGCCAGGCGCCTCGGGGGTGATATTTGCCCAGGCGCCGCTGGCCGTGTCGTACTTCCACACCGCGCCGCTGGTCATGCCGTTGGGTCCCGGCTGGTTGGAGTAGTCCAGGTAGAGGGTGCCGTCGGAAGCCAGGACTCCGTGCTGTGGCATCAGGCCCGTGGGCTCGCCGGGCACCGCCTGCCAGGTCGCGCCCGCGTCGGTGCTCTCGTAGAGATTGGTGCCCGTGTCGGTGGCATCGCCGACGAAGATGGTCTTGGTGGGCGTGCCGCGGCGGCCGCCGGCCGGATCGAAGGTGACGAAGGACAGCCCGATGTCATCGGCGGAACTGGTCACGGGGAAGCTCGTCACCTGGGACCAGGTGACTCCGCCGTCGGTGCTGCGCCACAGCCCGTTGACGGGCGTGCCCAGGTAAAGAACCCGGTCGTCGCGTGGGTCCACGGCGAGCCGTTCGCCCATGTCCCGGCCGTCCTGGTTGGAGGCGAGCTGAATGGGCAGGTCGGTGATCTGCCAGGTCCGGCCCTGGTTATCGGACCGCAGCAGTTGCCCGTCGCCGGCCCACGTCTGGCTGTACTCACCCGCCGCCGCCCAGACCTTCTGCGGGTTGGCCGGGTCGGCCGCGATACTCTCCACACCGAGCGTGTTCCAGTCGTTGAAGCCGGTGAAATCCATCAGCGGAATCCACTGCCGCGCGCTGGCGTCCCACCGGTACCCGCCGCCGATGTCGGTGCGCGCATAGGCGAGCCCGCGCTGGGCCGGGCTGAATACGAGCCCGTCGACGAAGCCGCCGCCGACGATTTGCGCGTTCTGCCAGCTGTAGGCCGCGGCGGCCGGTGCGGTGGCCGCCGTCGCCGCGGGCCCGGTGAGGCCCGCGAGGAGCGCGGCGCTGGCCGCCAGAGGCAGCGCAGCCTTGGCATAAGTGCGCATGGTCAGATGTCCTCTCGGAAACTCGGGGGGTGGGCGGGGTTACCCCTTGATCGCGCCGAGCAGCACTCCCTTGGTGAAGTGCTTCTGGACGAAGGGATAGGCGATCAAGATCGGCACGAGGGTGAGCACCACCACCGCCATCTGCAGCGAGAGCGGGGCGATCTGCTGGTGGCCGAGGTTCTGCCCGACGATGGTGTTGCCGCTGCCGGCCATGGTCATGCCCTCGGTCACGTAGTTGTACATGACCATCTGGAGCGGCCATTTCTGGCTGTCGGCCGGCATGAAGAGCAGGATGTTGAACCACGAGTTCCAGTAGCCGACCGCGTAGAACAAGGCGATCACGGCAGTCACCGCCTTGGACACGGGCAGCACGATGGACCGCAGGATGCGCCAGTCGCTCGCGCCGTCGATCCGCGCGCTCTCGATGAGGTCGCTGGCCACGTTGCTGAAGAACGAGCGCATCACGATGATGTTGAACACCGACACCGCGCTCGGCGCGATGAGCGCCCAGTACTGGTCGTAACCGCCGAGCGCGGAGACGACCAGGAACAGCGGGATGATGCCGCCGTTGAAGAACATCGTGATCAGCATGATCATCAGCATCGTCCGGTGGCCGAACGAGTGGGCACGGGACAGCCCGTAGGCGGCCAGGATCGTGACGGCCATGGAGAACGCGGTGCCCACCGCGGTGATCGCCAGGCTGATCACCAGCGCGCGGGTCACCACCCCGCCCTCGATGATCAGCTTGAACGCGCTGAGCGTCAGCCCGTGCGGGACCAGCACCAGGCCGCCGGCCAGGTTGATCGAGCCCTGGGTGGAGAAGCTGGTCAGCACGACGGAGTAGAGCGGCACGACCACCAGGGCCAGGATCACGACCAGCGCGCCGCCCTTGGCGGTCTGGCCGAGTGGCGTTGGCTTCTCCTGCCACACGGGCCGCCGGGCGGCGCCGCGCCGCCGCCGCGCCGCCGGGCTCTTCTCAATGGTTGCTGTCATCGCCGGTACAGCCCGTCCTCGCCGAAGAGATGGGCCACCTTGTTGGCGGCCAGGATCAGGACCAGTGAGACCACGCCCAGGAACAGGCCGGCCGCCGCGCCGTAACTGAAGTTGCCCTGCACGATGCCGTAGTAGTAGGAGAACGTGGTGAGCACCTCGGCCGCACCGGGCCCGACGGCCTGGCGCTGGATGAGTATCTGCTCGAAGCCGAAGGTCAGCGCGTAGCCGAGGTTGAGGATCAGCAGCAGGATCGTGATGCCCTTGAGGCCGGGCAGCGTGATGTGCCGCATCCGCCGCCAGCGCCCGGCGCCGTCCACCGCCGCCGCCTCGTAGAGCGACGGGCTGATGGCGGCCAGCGCGGCCAGGTAGATGATCGTTCCCCAGCCCGCCTCCTTCCAGATCAGCTGGGAGGCGATAAGCAATTTGAACGTGCCCGGCGTGGTCATGATGTCGAACGGGTTGTTCACCCCGTGCTGGCGCAGGAACGCCGGGATCAGTCCGGCGCCGCCGACCATCTGCTCGAAGATCGTGACGACCAGGACCCAGGAGAAGAAGTGCGGCAGTGTCACCACGCTCTGGATGAAGGACTTGAGCCTCCTGCTCAGCAGGGTGTCGAGCAGGATGGCGAACGCGATAGGGACCGGGAAGAACAGCACGAGCTGGACCGAGAAGATCCCCAGCGTGTTCCAGAACGCGTGCCAGAAGGCGGGGTCGCCGAGCAACTGCTGGAAGTTGGCCAGGCCCACCCAGGGGCTGTGCAGGAACCCGTCGTAGAGGTCATAGTTCTCGAAAGCCATCACCAGGCCGGCCATCGGCGCGTAGCCGAAGACGGTGAGCAGCAGGATGGCGGGCAGCGTCATCAGGATCAGGGCCTTGTCCCGCCGGAGCCTGGCCCGCCAGGGCATTTTTCTCTGCTCGCGGGGCCTGCCCCGGAACAGCTTCCGTGGCCCCGCGTCCGGCGGGGTGGCCAGGGCGGTGCTGCCCTGGCCACCGCCGCGCGGCGTGGTGCCGTCGGAGGTCACCGCGGCCATGACGCCGGCCTGCTACGCGTCGCCGTACTTCGAGCGGATGCCCTCGAAGAACGTGCGCAGCGCATTGCCGCCGCCCCGCTGCCATTCCTTGACGGTGGACTGGAAATCGGCGATCGTGTTGCGGCCGCGGACCACGTTGTTGGTCATGTCGTAGAGCGGCCCCGAGGCGAATGACGCCATCGCGCTGCTCAGGCTGGACGGGACCGAGATGTTCATGTCGTAGAAGAGCGGCTTGTACTTGTACTTGGCCGCCTGCTGCTGCCACAGCGCGTAGGACCGCGCCACGTTGGTGTAGCCGTTCTGCGCGCTGGTCACCGAGGGACCGGTGGCGAGGAACTGATAGGTATCCTGGTTGGCCTCCTTGGTGCCCTCGGTCGTGTAGATGGGGCCGTGGGCGGACGGGGTCCAGTCCCGCCCCTGCACGCCGAAGTTGATCAGGGTGTACTCGTACGAGCCGTACGGGGCCGCGAGGTAGTTCGCGATCCGCAGGGCCTCCTCGATCTGGCTCTTCGTCAGGTTCTTGCTCAGGTAGCTGAACAGCCCGGCGCCGTAGCCGAGGGCGATCCTCGGGGTGCCCGTGCCGCTGGCGGTGAACAACGGGAACGCCGTCCGCACGTAACTGGGGTTGGCGGCCTTGCCGGACAGCGCGTCAGAGCCGTTCCAGGCCCCCGTCCCGTCGCCGGTGAGGACCACCTGGCCGCTCCAGAACCGCTGCTTGGCGTTGCTGATGTCCAGGGCGATCGCGCTCGGGTGCATCATCCCGGCGGCGACGACCCTGCGCTCCCAGTTGAGCGCCTCGATGTACTGCTCGGTTTCGACGTTGGCCACCAGGTCGCCCTTGGCGTTGGTGGTCCACGCGGGCGGGCTGTTCGGGATGTTGAACGGCTGGGCCAGGTAGGTGAAGGGATCATCGAACGCCCACCGTTTGCCCTTCGGGTCGTTGACCTCCTTGCCGAGGGCGAACAGGTCAGCCGCGGACTTCACGTCGGGGGTGATGCCGAGCTTGCTCAGGATGTCCTGGCGGTAGAAGAGCGCGCCGGTAAAGACCACGTTGGACGGGAACACCGGCAGGCCGTAGATCTTGTTGTTCCAGACGCCCGCCTGCCAGGCGGCCGGGGCGATGTTCGCGAGGTTCGGGTACTTCTTGACGTTGTTGCCGCTCAGGTACGGCGTCAGGTCGGCGAACTTGGCGGCGACCGCCTGGCCGAAGTTCAGTGGTGCGGTGTTCCAGGACGGGATGTTGATCCAGTCCGGCAGCTTGTTCCCGGAAAATAGCGGCGGCAGGGCGTTGCCGTAGGTGTTGCCGTTGGCGGGCTGGATGTTGACCGTCGCGCCGAGTGCTTTGTTCACCGCCTGGTAGTAGCCGTTGTTGGACGGCGGGATCGCGCCCCACAGCGGCGTGATCGTCGTGTAGCTGCCGCCGGCGCCAGGAGCCTCGCTGATCGTGTGAACAAGATTGGTGGGATACGTGAGGTACGCCGGGTCCGAGCCATTCACGCTGGCGATGTCCGGCTTGATCAAGGTGCTCGGCACGTAGGCCGGGAGGATCTTGGCCAGTTCTGACGTGCTCGTGGTGCCCGTCTGGCTCGCTGTCGTGCCACAGGCAGCCAGCAGCGGTGAGGCGGCAGCGGCGCCGGCCGCTGCGGCCGCCACGCCCAGGAAGGACCTGCGATTGAGGGGAATCCCCGTCCTGTCGGCGCTCATTTCTCGTTCGACCTTTCGTCCGGCGTTCTTCGATGGGCGCTCGGCCGGCCGCCAGGCCGGCCTGATGTGGCAGTGCTCTCGGGTTGTGCTGATCGCCACCTGGGTTGGGTGTGCAGGTGCCGGGTGTCGAAGCGCTTCGATTTTGCGCCGAGGCTACGTCAGGTCGGAAGGACGGGCAAGAGGTAACCAGGAATTCATCCGATATGACGCCAAGTGGTAACACGGCGTACTGCGGTCGCGTCAGCCAGCCCGCCAGGAAGCCGCGGCACGGGTGGCGTCCGCAGGAATGGGCCTTGACAGAGGAGTCGGTCAATGGCAGCGTCGAAGCGCTTCGACCCCGAGCACCGTCCGTCCGGAACACGCTGGCCGATCCCAGAACTCCGACCGACCAAACACTGGGAGTCGCGGATGCCATTGGGCACCCGGGCAGAGCTGCCCGCCTTCCTGGATCCGGGCCTGCCACTGCGTGAACGCGCCGACGACCTGCTGCGGCGGCTGACGAGCGCCGAGAAGATCGCCATGCTGCACCAGCGATCACCCGGGGTGCCCAGGCTGGGGATCGCACCGTTCCGCACCGGCACCGAGGCGCTGCACGGCGCCGCGTGGCTCGGCGTCGCCACGGTCTTCCCGCAGGCGGTCGGCCTGGGCGCGGCGTGGGACCTGGACCTGGTCAACGCGGTCGGCGCGGCGGTCGGCGAGGAGGTGCGGGCCATCCACCGCCGCGACCCGGCGGTAAGCCTCAACGTGTGGGCCCCGGTCGTGAACCTGCTGCGCGACCCGCGGTGGGGGCGGAACGAGGAGGGTTACTCGGAGGACCCGCTGCTGACCAGCCGCACCGCCGTTGCCTACTGCGCCGGCCTGCGCGGCGACCATCCCGTGTACCTGCGCACCGCCCCGCTGCTCAAGCACTTCCTGGCCTACAACAACGAGACCGACCGGGCGACTGCCTCGTCGGTGCTGCGGCCGCGGGTACTGCATGAATATGAGCTGCCGGTATTTCATGCACCGATCGCCGCGGGAGTGGCTGTCGGCGTGATGCCGTCCTACAACCTGGTGAACGGGCGGCCGAACCACGTCAGTCCCTACCTGGAGCGCGAGTTGCGCCGGTGGACCGATGACGAGCTCGTGGTGTGCAGCGACGCCGAGGCTCCGTCGAACCTCGTGGACGCCGAGCACTACTTTGCCGACCATCCGGCCGGCCACGCCGCGGCGCTGCGTGCGGGGGTGGACAGCTTCACCGACCACGGCGAGGATTCCTCGGTCACCGTCGGCCGGATCACCGAGGCGCTGGAGCGGGGACTGCTGACCCTGGCCGACGTGGACCGCGCGGTGCGCAGGCTGCTGCTGCTCCGGCTGCGGCTCGGCGAGCTCGATCCCGACCTCGACCCGTACGCGGACACCGGCCCTGGGACGACCGGCCCTGGGACGACCGGCCCTGGGACGACCGGCCCTGAGCCGACCGGCCCTGAGCCGACCGGCCCTGAGCCGATCAGCACCGGAGCGCACCGGGACCTGGCTCGCCGGGCGGCCCGGCAGGCCATCGTGCTGCTGAAGAACGATGATCGCGCGCTGCCGATCACGCCCCGGCCGGGCCTCCGGATCGCGGTCGTCGGCCCGTTCGCCGACCGGCTGTGCGAGGACTGGTACAGCGGAACGATGCCCTACCAGGTCACGATCGCAGAAGGGCTGCGGGAAGCTCTGCGGCCGGTGTGCGGTGAGATCATCTGCGCGGAGGGCATAGACCGCGTCGCGCTGCGCACGGCGGCGGCCGGGGAACGGTCGGCCGGGGAACGGTCGGCCGGGGAACGGTCGGCCGGGGAACGGTCGGCCGAGTTGGCAGCCGAGGAAGGGGTGGCCGGGGAGCGGTCGGCCGGGGAGTTGGTGGCCGGGGAGCTGGCGGCCCAGGAGCCGGCGGCCGGGGAAGTGGCGGCCGAGGAAGTGGTGGCCGGGGAGCGGTCGGCCGGGGAGCGGTCGGCCGGGGAGCGGTCGGCCGGGGAGTTGGTGGCCGGGGAGCTGGCGGCCGAGGAACAGGAGCTCGGCGAGTTCGACGTATTCGGCTGGGGCGGCAACGTCGTCACCCTGCGCGCCGTGGCCAGCGGGCGCTACCTCACCGTCAAAGAGGACGGCTCGCTCGCGGCCGACCAGGATCGGCCGAACGGCTGGGTGGTCAGGGAGGCGTTCGTCCGCGAAGCGCGGGCGGACGGCAGCGTGCTGCTGCGCAGCGCCGCGACAGGGCGTTATGTGACCATGGACGCGTCACACGGCCGCCTCGCCGCGACGGCGCCCGATGCCGCCCGGGCCCAGCGCCTCAGCTGGCACGTCACCGCGGACGGGATCGAGCAGGCGGTACGCGCGATGCAGGGCGCGGACGCCGTCGTGGTCGTCGTCGGCAACGATCCCCTGATCAACGGCCGGGAGACCCAGGACAGGACCACGCTGGCGCTCCCGCCGGCCCAGGACCGGCTGGTGCGGGCCGCCTGCGAGGCCGGCCGCCGCGTGGTGCTGCTCGTGATGAGCAGTTACCCGTACGCGCTGACCTGGGCCCAGGAGAACGTCCCCGCCATCGCGTGGACCTGCCATGGCGGGCAGGAAACAGGCCGCGCGGTCGCCGAGGTCCTGCTCGGCGAGCAGGACCCGACAGGCCGGCTGCCGCAGACCTGGTACGCGTCCCTCGCCGACCTGCCCGGCCTGCTGGAATACGACATCATCAAGGCCCGGCGAACCTACCTCTACTTCGAGGGCACGCCGTTGTTTCCGTTTGGGCATGGCTTGTCGTATGCGACTTACGGCTACTCGCATCTGCGCCTGGATGCCACCGAGGCGCGGGACGGAGACACGGTTATGGCCGCGCTGGAGGTCACGAACACCGGGACACGCACCGGAACCGAGGTCGTCCAGCTTTACACGCGCGCCCTGGCTCCCCGGTGCCCGCGGCCGCGGCGCCAGCTGGCCGGGTTCGCGCGCGTCACGCTGCGCCCGGGGGAGATGGCCACGGTCGAGATCCCGCTGCCGGTGTCGTCGCTGGCGTTCTGGGATGTCGCCACGCACCGGATGACCGTGGATCCCGGCAACTACGAGGTGATGGCGGGTTCCTCAAGCGCCGCGATACGGCAGTCCACATTGCTCACGATCCGCGGCTGGCGGCCCCCGCCACGGCCGGTCATCGGCGTGACGGTGCAGGCCGCGGACTTCGACGACTACGACGGCATCACCCTGGTGGACGCCACGCCTGCCGACGGCGACGCGGTCGCGCTGGCCGACGGCGACACGGCCGGGTCGGCCGGGGATGGCGCTGGCTGGATCTTGCTGCGCGCGGCGCAACTGGCTGACGGTGCCAGCGCCAGCCCGGCCAGCGCCAGCCCGGCTGGCGGCGGCAGTGGCCGCCTGGCCGTTACCGCACGGGTGGCCAGGGAAGAGCCGGGCGAGGCGAGCCTGGAACTGTGGTGCGATCACCCGGCCGACGGCCAGTTCCTTGGCTCCCTGGCGGTCCCGTGCACGGGAGGCCGCTACACGTGGACCGAGGTCAGCGCCGACCTGGTCGCGGCCGAGGGTGTCCGAGACCTCTACGTCGTGCTGCGCGGCCGCCAGCGCCTGGCATCGATACGCGTGCGCGGCGCAGTGGGCGGTTCCCAGTCATGACGCCGGAGGCACCGGGTGTGTGGTTCGGCGGCGACTACAACCCGGAGCAGTGGGATGAGAAGGTCTGGGCGGCCGACGACGCGCTGATGCGCCAGGCCGGGGTGAACACCGCGACGGTCGGCGTGTTCTCCTGGTCGGTCCTGGAACCGGACGAGGGCCGGTACGAGTTCGGCTGGCTGGACGGCACGCTGGAGCGGCTCTGGCGTAACGGAGTCCGGGTGGTGCTCGCCACCCCCACGGCGTCGCCGCCGCCGTGGTTCACCCTCGCCCATCCGGACGCGATGCCGGTGACCAGGGACGGGGCCCGGCTCTGGCACGGCAGCCGGGACACCTACTGCGCGGCGGCGCCCGCCTACCGGGCGGCGGCGGCCCGGATCGCCGGCGCGCTCGCGGAGCGCTACGCGGGACATCCCGCCCTGGCCATGTGGCATGTGCACAACGAATACGGCACCGTCTGCTGGTGTGATCACGCGGCGAGCGCCTTCCGCGGCTGGTTGCAGGGCCGCTACGGGGCGGGCGGCGACGGCCTGGCCGCGCTGAACGGAGCGTGGGGCACCGCCTTCTGGAGCCAGCGCTACTCGTCGTGGGAGCAGGTGCTGCCGCCGCGCGCGACCCAGTGGCTGGCGAACCCGTCGCATGCGCTCGACTACAGCCGCTTCTGGTCCGATGAGATGCTCACCGGTTTCTGCGAGCAGCGGGACGCTATCCGGCGACATACGCCGGAGGTCCCGGTGACCACGAATTTCATGCTGCCTCACTACCAGGTGCTGGATCTCTGGGCGTGGAGCCGCGAGGTGGACGTGGTCGCGATCGACCACTACCTCGGCTCGGCGGGCCACGATGGCCATCCGGACATCGCGTTCGGCGCTGACCGGGCCCGGTCCTTCAACGGCGGGCGGCCGTGGATCCTGATGGAGCAGTCAACCAGCCTCATCTATCAGCGTGACCGCATCCTCACCAAGGAGCCCGGCCGGATGATGCGCGACAGCGTGGCGTACCTGGCCCGTGGTTCGGACAGCGTCATGTTCTTCCAGTGGCGGGCGTCGCCGGCCGGCGCGGAGATGTTCCACCCGGCGATGGTGCCGCACGCGGGCCCGGACACGAGGATCTTCCGCGAGGTCTGCGAGCTCGGCAGTGCAGTCTCGCGCCTCGGCGAGGTCGTTGGTTCCACAGTGGCTGCCGAGGTTTCGTTGCTGTGGGATGCCGATTCCTGGTGGGCCCTGGAGAACCGCGGGATTCCGCTGGCCGAGGTGGGGTACCTGGACCTGGTGCGGGCCGATCATGCCGCGCTGTGGCGGGCGGGGGTGGTCTGCGACTTCGTCCATCCCGACGGGGATCTATCCCGGTACCGGCTGATCTTCGCCACGGCTGCGTACCTGATCTCTGACGAGGGCGCCTGGGCGCTGCGACAGTACGTCGAGGCCGGGGGGCACGTCGTGATGTCCTTCGGCGGTGGCATGGTGGACTCCCAGCATCACGCGCGCCTTGGTGGTGGCCCTGGCGCGCTGCGCGACGTATTCGGGATCCGGGTCGAGGAGTTCCGCCCGCTCGCCCGGGGCAAGACCGTGGCCCTGGCCTATGAGGTGGCACCCCTGGCTGATGGGGTGGTACCACGGGCCGGTGGGGCCGCACCGATGACCCGCGGCCACGGCACCATGTGGAGCGAGGATCTGCGCACCGAGGGGGCGGACGTGCTGGCGAGCTATGCCGAGGGCCCGCTCGCCCGGCACCCGGCTGTCACCAGGAACTCGTTCGGGGCGGGCACAGCCTGGTACGTGTCGACCCAGCTGGATGAGGGCGCCCGCGACCGGCTGTTCGCGGGCGCGGCGGCGCAGGCCGGCGCCGGGCCCGTCATTGCTGGCGTTCCCCCCGGCGTGGAGATCGTGCGTCGGCGCGGCGATGGCGGCCGCAGCTGGCTCTTCGTGCTCAACCACACCAGCGCGGCGGCCGTGGTCGAGGCCAGCGGCGTGGAACTGCTGTCCGGACAGCCCGCGGACGGGCGGCTCGAGGTCGCGCCGGGGGCAGTGGCCGTGCTCCGTGAGCACGGGTCCGGCGCGGCCGCCAGCGGAACGGATCCCAGCCGGGACTGACCGCCCCACGACCACGAAGGCGGAAACCCCGGAACTCCCTGGCTCCCCCGGCTGGCTCGGGCGGGTCGGGCCGCCGTCGGCCGGTCAGTAGGCTTGAGCCGAAACCAGAAACCGCGAAGGGTGAGGTGCAGTGCGCATCGCGAGATTCGCCAAGGACGGCGACGTCGCTTATGGCGTAGTGGGGGAGGCCCAGGGAGACGGTGCTTCGGCTGGCGCCGCGGCGGCCGCCCCGGGCGGTGGCCTGGCCATCGCCGAGCTGCGCGGGCACCCGTTCGCGCCCGGGGAGAGCGTCCGGTTCACCGGGGTGACCTACCCGCTCGACGAGGTGCGGCTGCTAGCGCCCGTGCTGCCGAGCAAGGTGGTGGCGGTGGGCAAGAACTACGCGGATCACGCACGTGAGATGGGCGGGGAGCCACCATCGGAGCCTGTTCTGTTCCTCAAGCCGTCCACCGCTGTGACCGGCCCCGGGGACCCGATCGGATATCCGGTGAAGCTCACCCAGCGGGTCGACTTCGAGGGGGAGCTCGCGGTGATCATCGGCAGGCTGTGCCGCGAGGTGCCCGCCGCTCAGGCCGCCAGCGTCATCTTCGGCTACACCTGTGCCAACGACGTGACCGCCCGCGACCTGCAGGCCCGGGATGGTCAATGGACCCGGGCCAAGGGGTTCGACACGTTCTGCCCGCTGGGCCCGTGGATCGAGACAGCCGTTGATCCTGGCGACCTGGCGCTCAGCACGTCCGTGAACGGCGAGGTCCGGCAGCAGGCCCGCACCTCCCAGTTGCTGCACGATGTGCCCGCGCTGGTCGAGTACATCAGCGCGGTGATGACGCTGCTCCCTGGCGACGTCCTGCTCACAGGCACACCTGCGGGAGTCGGCCCGTTGGAGGACGGAGACGAGGTATCCGTGACCATCGAGGGCATTGGCACGCTGGCCAACATGGTGGTGACCCGTGACTGAGCACACCGAAGACGCGCCGCGCGGCGGCGTCCGGGTCCGGTTCGCCCCGTCGCCCAGTGGGGACTTGCACGTCGGCAACATCCGGACCGCCCTCTACGACTGGGCGTTCGCCCGGCGCACCGGCGGCACGTTCGTGCTGCGGATCGAGGACACCGACCAGACCCGGGTGACCCAGGAGTACATCAATTCGGCCCTGGACACGCTGCGCTGGCTGGGCCTGGGCTGGGACGAAGGGCCGGAAGTGGGCGGCCCCTACGGCCCGTACCTGCAGAGTGAGCGGATGGCCAGCTACGCGGACTGGGCGGAGCGGTTCCGTGCCGCGGGGGACGCTTATTACTGCTACTGCACGCCGGAGGAACTGGCCGAGCGACGGGCGGCGGCCCGGGCCGGCTCGGGGGGTGGTCCGACCGGGTATGACGGGCATTGCCGTGACCTGACCCCGGAGCAGGTGGCCGCCTATGAGGCCGAAGGCCGCGCGCCAGTGCTCAGGTTCCGGATGCCAGCAGGGTCGACCACGTTCACCGATCTCGTCCTCGGCGAGGTCACCGTTGACCATGCGCACGTCCCCGACTTCGTCCTCGTGCGGGCCGACGGCTCGCCGCTGTACACGCTGGCCGTCGCGGTGGACGACGTGCTCATGAAGATCACTCACGTCGTGCGCGGGCAGGACCTGCTGTCTTCCACTCCGCGCCAGATCGCGGTTTACCGCGCGATGGGCGTCAGCGAAGACGAGTTCCCCGCCTTCGCCCACCTGCCCTACGTTCTCGGCAAAGACGGCCAGCGGCTTTCCAAGCGGAACGGAGTGGTGTCGGTCAACTGGTACGCCCGCGAGGGATTCCTGCCTGAAGCGATCTGTAATTACCTGGCGCTGCTCGGGTGGTCGCCGGGGGAGAACCGGGAATCGTTCACGCTCGCCGAGATGGCGGCCGAGTTTGACCTGACCCGGGTGAGCAAGAACGCGGCCCAGTTCGACGCGGTCAAGCTTGAAGCGATCAACGGAGACAAGATCCGTGCGCTGGACCCCGCTGATTTCGTCGTCCGGATTACGCCGTTCCTGCAGGATGCGGGGCTTGCGGCCGATCCGGTGACCGAGCAGCAGGCCGAGGCGATCGAGGCTGGCGCGCCGCTCATTCAGGAAAGGATCTCCAGGCTCACCGAAGCGGTCAGCATGCTTGGCTTCCTGCTGACCGGTGAGGCGGAGTTCGCGGTCGACCCTGGCGACGCGGCCAAGGTGCTCACCCCGGACGCGGGGCCGGTGCTCAAGGCCGCCGAGGCGGCCCTCGCCGACGTGGCGCCCTGGACGTGGGAGGCGATCAAGGAAGCGCTGCACCACGCGCTGGTGGAAGAGCTCGGGCTGAAGCCGCGGCAGGCATTCGCGCCGGTCCGGGTGGCGGTGACGGGGCGGCGGGTGTCACCGCCGCTGTACGAGTCGATCGAGTTGCTCGGCCGCGACCGCACCCTAGCCCGCCTGGCCCGCGCCCTCACCCCCCCGGCCTAACCCCCGCCCGTCCCATGATCACGGAGGATCCGCGCCACAGAGAGCCGCGGATCCTCCGTGATCATGGGACGCCGTCGCCCGTCTGGGCCGGTGAGGGGGTGGAGTGAGATGGTTTTACGCGATAGTGGCTAAACCGGTATATCGGACCAAATCATTGTGCCTGTAACCATTGACGCTAAACCGGTCTAGTGATGTCATCTTCAGTGTGCGCGGCGGCTCCACCTCCCGCGCCCGCCTGCTTCATGTCACGGCCCGGTACCGGCCGGGCCGGTGCGACCAATGGAGGTTCGAGATGGCCGCAGGCTCTTCTCCAAGTCCGGATGATCCCCGGCCGGGAGCGACGCGCCGTGCCGTGCTCGCGGGAACCGTCGCCGGGGCGGCGGGACTCGCCATGGGCGCGGGAGCGATCCCCGCAGCCGCAGCGACCGCCGCCCGCGCTGGTCTCGCCTCGGGCGGCACGTTCCCGGGTCGCCCCCAGGAGTTCGTGACGGTCCGCGGCGGGAAGTTCTCCGTCGGCGGCACGCCGCTGCGCTTCGGCGGAACCAACACCTACTACCTGCACCAGCAGTCGCACTACATGATCGACAGTGCGCTGGACGACGCCGCGGCGATGTCCCTGAAGGTCGTCCGGGCCTGGGCGTTCGCCGACGGCTCGGGCAACTCCTACACCCCACTCCAGTCGGCGCCCTACGTGTACAACAGCGCGGCGTTCGACTCGCTGGACTACGCCGTCTACAAGGCTGGCCAGCTTGGGATCCGGCTGGTGCTCGCGCTGGTGAACAACTGGCCCGACTACGGCGGCATGCAGCAGTACGTGAAGTGGTTCCTCAACCTGCCCGATGACTCCTACACCACCGGCACGAACCACGACCTGTTCTACAGCACGAAGTCGATCACCGATTGCTACAAGGCTTACGCCAAGTACGTGACGCACCGGATGAACCCCTACACCGGCCTGCGCTACAACCAGGACCCAACGATCATGACGTTCGAGCTCGCCAACGAGCCGCGCAGCCGCAGCGACAAGACCGGTGTCCGGCTGCTCACCTGGGTCACCGAGATGAGCGCCTACGTCAAGAGCCTCGCCCCCCGCCAACTGGTGACCACTGGCGACGAGGGCTTCTACGGCGACGCGACCAACTCCGACTACCCGTACTCCAACTACGAGGGTGACCGCTGGAAGGACTTCCTCGCGCTGCCCACCATCGACTACGGCACCGTGCACCTCTATCCGCAGGGCTGGGGTGAGAACCCGTCGTCCAAGCCGGGCACCGACCCGGTCACCTGGGGCACCAAATGGATCACCGACCACCTCACGGACGGGGCGGCGCTGCGCAAGCCGGTCGTGCTTGAGGAGTACGGCCTGGCCATCAACGCCTCGCAGGGCGTCGCGGACGAGGCCACCAGGGACGCCGGCTACAAGACATGGACGGACGCGGTGCTGGCCAATGGCGGAGCCGGAGACCAGTTCTGGCTGCTGACCGCGCGGGTGGACGACGGCTCCTTCTACCCCGACTATGACGGTTACCGCATCATCTGGGACAACGACCCGAGCAACACGACGAATGCGGCCGCTCAGTTGCTGAGCGCGCATGCCAAGGCGATGACGGCGGCTAGCTGACCCGGGCTGTCCAGGGCCCCGCCCGCTCCCGCGCGGTCCTGACCCACCCGCCCCTGCCCGGCCCTCCCACCCCCCCGGGGGGCCGGGCAGGTTCAGCCGTCTCTCCGGCAGGCCCAGCTGCGACCGGGCCGGTTCGGCCGTTGCCACCGCGAGCGCCGAGCCGGCTGGTCAGGCCGGAGCGGACCACCGCCTGAGATGCCGGAGCTGAGTCTCCATGTGCGCCGGCGGGACTGAGTGCACCCCGAACTGGAACACCGCGATCTCCTTGGTGGCGTTGATCGCGTTGTAGGCGGCGAACACGGTCGACGGCGGGCAGACGTCGTCCATCAACCCGACACTCACCAGGCAGTCAGCGGTGATCCGGCGAGCCAGCAGGGCGCAGTCCACGTAGCTCAGGGTGTCCATGGCCACCTGCTCCAGGTCCACGTGGTGGGCCAGGAACTCCGCCACCTCGGCGTACGGCATCGAGGCGGTCAGGGTCACCGCACGCTGGATATCGCAGAGGAACGGGACGTCGGCGTGGCAGACCGCGATCCGATCGCCAAGCAGCGCGGCGGAGGCCAGCGCGAGGGCACCGCCTTGGCTGGCGCCGCTCACCGCGATCCTGGAGTCGTCGACGTCGGCGAATCCCGCGGCGGTCTCGACCGCGCGCACCGCGTCCACGTACAGCCTGGTGTAGTAATAGTCCTCGGGGCTGGCGATGCCCCGGGTCATCACCGTGGAGTACTCCGGCCCCGGTGTCAGGTCGCCGGTAGCGCCCACGGTCCACCGCCCGCCCTGGCCACGGGTGTCCATGACGAAGGCGGCATAGCCGGCCGACGGGAGCAGTGAGTGGCCGGCCGGGAGCCCGCGTCCGCCGCCGTACCCGATGAACTGCACCACGACGGGCAGCTGGGCGTCACCGGCCCAGGCTGGGCGCAGGTACCAGGCGCGGATACGGTCGCCACGAGCCCCGGAGAACTCCACGTCGTAGGCGTGCAGCGGGCCATATGCGTCCGTTGCATATCGGGTGACCCCGGGTGGGCGGGCAGCCGCGCGCGCCTCGTCCACCCGCTCCGCCCACCACCCGTCCAGGCCGGGCGGCTCCTCGGCCGCGGTGCGGTGTTCCCGCAGGGATGCGAGTGGCAGGTCGAACCAGGGCATCTGCGCTCCTACGGTGCGGGCGGCGGCTGGCGGGCCTCACCGCCCGCCGGTGATCTCCTGCCCGCCCGCGAGACGGAAAACACGCACACCGAACGGAACCAGGCCGACCTCGCCGTTGACCGCGTCGCCGTCGAGTGCGCAGAGCCGCAAGCCCGCGGCGAGCTGCGGCTTTACCGCGACCGGCTCGGCGGCCTGGCTCACCAGCCAGGCGAAACGAGTGCCATCCTGATGCACCAGGATGTCGGCGGCGACCCTTGGATCGTCAACGGTAACCAGCCTGCTCACTCCGGCGTGCACGGCGAGCGCGTCATACAGCACGCTGGCCGCCTCCGGGTTGACCGCCGGCGTGACGGCGGCCATGTGCTCAATGGGATAAGTGCACAGGACCAGCGAGCCGGCGCCCGCGGCGCGGAGCAGCAGCGCGGGCCTGCCACGGGAGTCCACGGCGATGACCTCCGCCCCATCGGGCCGCACCGGCAGGTACGCCCGGCTGTACGGGGTGCCCGCGACGTTGAAGGTCAACCGGGCTCCGGCGGTGATCGTGCCGAAGTCGCGGGCGAAGGTGAACGTCACCTGATCGTCTTCAATCGGATCCACCAGGCCGTTGCTCAGCTGGTGCTGGATCCCGAACAGCGAGTTGAGGTTCGCGTACCAGGGGCCCGGGTGATTGCCGTTATCCCCTGGTGAGTAGGACGCGTACACGGTGGCGCCGTCGTTTGCGAGCCGCTCCAGGTCATAGCACGTCGGGCTGAGCAGGTGCTTGGCTGAGGGCAGCAGGTAGAGCCGGGCCCCTGCGGCCACGCCGGAACTCTCCCTGGTGACGGCGGGGGCGAGGTCAGCGAGCCGGGCGGAGACATACGACTGGTGCAGTGTCTGCGCCAGGTAGGTGCGGTCACCGGGGTCGGTGAACGGGAAACTGGTGTCCAGGTAGGCCGGGACGATCAGGGCCGTCTCGGAGTCGGCCCGCTCGCAACGGCCTATGTCGGCCGCTGCCAGCACGTCGGCGAACGCCTTCATCTCGGCCAGCTGGGGCTTGGGCCGGCCGCGTGAGTCGGTGAGGCCGAAATGCAGCTCGAAGCCGTGGTGCCGGTAGGGATCCTGGTGGATCAGGTCGTCGTAGTCGGAATTGCACCAGGCGAGCCAGCCGGTCGCGCCGGCCAGCAGGCTGTTGTGCAGGATCTGGCGGTAGTAGTGGGCGGCGTTCTCGTCGGAGGCGAAGTCGGAACTGAGCCCGAACTCCTCCATGATCACCGGGCTGCCGAAGGTGGTGGCGAGCTCGCAGGCCCAGGCGGCGGCGTAATGCTGCCGGACAAGGTCGTTGCCGACCGGGTACACGTGCGGGCCGATGAAGTCGCACAGCCGCGCGCTGTCGGCGACCGAGAAGCCGGTGTCCTTGCCGCTGATCTCGATACCCCAGGCGCCATCCCCGAGCGAGACAGGCTGGTTGCCGCCGGCGGCCCGGACGGCGTCCACCATGATCTGCGCCCACGCGGCGATGGTCTCGCGGGGCGCTTCGCCACCATAGATGGGCATCTCGTTGGTGATCAGCCAGCCGCACACCGCGGGGTGCGCGCCGAACCGGCGCACCATCTCCCCGGCGAACCACGCCTGCCTGGCGACCATCCAGACGTCGCTATACAAATCGCGTCCATGGCGCCAGGACGGATCCCAGTTCTCTCCCGACATGTGGCCGACCACGAAGGTGGGCACGGTCTGCATGCCTATTTCGGCGTGCCGGTCGAGAAAGTCAGCGAACCTGGCCGTCAGTTCCTCGTCGATCCGGTCCGGCTCAGGCATGAAGTCGGGCCAGTAGAAGAACGAACGGGTGACGGCGAGGCCGTGCTCGCGCAGCACGCGCAGCTCGCCGAGGACCGTCTGCGCATCGTAGTTCCGCCACATCAGCGGGCCTCCGGTGCGCGACCAGAAGTTCGCCCCCAGCCAGTTGACCGCCCGCCCATCGGTCATGATCTTGGCAGAATTTCTGCGCATGCGGAAAGGTCTCCTCTGGAACAGAAGCGGGCGTCGGACGCGTGCGGCTCCTAGGCCCGTGCGACAAGCCAGTGCGGCAAACCACGGCGACAAGCCCGTGCCAAGCCCGTGCGACAAGCCCGTGCGACAAGCCAGTGCGATCGAATCACTATACCGGTTAAGTGTCAATACATCTGAGTACTGGCGGCGCGCCGGGATCTGACCCCGGTCACGGCGTCCGGCCGCTTGTTACACTGGCCTGCGCAATCGCGGGGAGGCATCGCGTGAAACGTCCGACCATCGCCGACATCGCTCGCCGCGCGGGCGTGACCAAAGCGGCGGTGTCATTCGCGCTCAACGGCCAGCCTGGTGTATCTGCGGCGACACGTGAGCGGATCCTGGCCATCGCGGAGGAGATCGGTTTCCAGCCGAACAGCGCGGCCCGCGCGCTCTCCGATGGCCGGGCCGGGGCCTTCG
>OBLW0100001115.1_pt1 | contig 23051 bp, 18 predicted proteins | sample 1520161 | NCBI WGS metagenome assembly OBLW01 (sample SAMEA3539309, study PRJEB22396) | soil metagenome | biome: tundra; feature: field; material: soil | place: USA | collected 2010-05 | depth 0.15 m | reverse complement strand
AGTCCCCGGTCAGCCTGACCGACGGACATTGCTGCTACGGTCGAACTGAATGGGGCCGTCGGTCGCTGTAATAGCCTGGCGATCCACGGCGTCGCCGACGCGGCAACTAGAAGCTTGCTGCAGCCGGGATTACTTTGCTTCGGTATGCATCGAAGGTTTCGGGGGCCCTGTCATGCATCAGGTAGAGAGCAAACTGGTTCACGCCGATATCCGACAGCTCAGCAAGCCGCTCTATGTGCCTCTCGACGGGTCCGAGCAGACAGAACCGGTCGACGATGTCGTCAGGTACGAAGTCGACCGACGGGTTGTCCGGTCTGCTGTGGTGGCTGTAGTCGTACCCCTCACGGCCCCTCACGTATTCCGTTAGGACTCGCGGCACGTCGGAGGACTCGCCGTAGCGTTCCACCAGGTCCGCCACGTGATTACCGACCATCCCCCCGAACCAGCGCAGCTGGTCCCTCTGGTGGGCAAGGTCGTCACCGACATAGGCAGGGGCGGCTACGCAAATCGTGAGGTCATCAGGTTGCCGGCCCGCCGAACGGGCCGCAGCTCGGACGGAATCGATCGTCCAACGGGCGATTTCGGGGTCGGCGAGCTGGACGATGAGGCCGTCGGCTCGTTCGCCAATTACCTGCAACGTTTTCGGACCGTATCCTGCGCCCCACACCGGCAGACGGCTGCCCTCGGCCCACCGCAGCCTCACGGTGACACCATTGAGGACCGCCTCGCGGCCCTCGGCTAGGTCCTTTATGGAGGTGATTGCCTCGGCGAACTGTTGCGTGCTCGTCGGACCGCGCCCTATGACACGCAGCGCCGAGTCGCCGCGCCCGATACCGCACACAGTCCGGTTCCCGAACATGTCGTTCAGGGTTGCAAAAAGAGAAGCCGTAATTGACACGTCGCGCGTTGCCGGGTTGGTAACCATCGGACCCACTTGGACACGCGAAGTGGCAGAAAGGATGTGAGAGTAGATCACGAACGGTTCCTGCCAGAGCACACACGAGTCGTACGTCCACACGTGACTGAAGCCGGCCTGCTCGGCCAGGCGGGCACGTTCGATGACCCAACTTGCAGGTGGGTCCGTTTGAAGAACGAGGCCGATATCCACTGTCGTCGTACCTATGCCTATCGGAGGTGCTGGGAGAGCTGGCGCGGCACGAACCGACCATGGCCTGGCTCGCCCGTATATGCGCCGGCGCCGATGATCTGTCTGCCGCGGGAGAAGACCGTGTCAACGTGCCCTTTGATCCGGAGGCCCTCGTAGCAGGAGTAGTCGACTGCCATGTGATGTGTCGTCGCCGAAATGGTCTGCTCGCCGGCAGGATCGTAGATCACGATGTCGGCGTCGGATCCGGGAGCGATGGTCCCCTTGCGAGGGAAGAGGCCGAAAATCTTCGCCGGGTTGGTGGAAGTCACCTCGACCCATCGAGCCAGCGATATCTCGCCCGAAATGACACCCTGGAAGATGAGGTCCATTCGATTCTCCACGCCCGGCAGGCCATTCGGGATCTTGGTGAAGTCACCCACGCCCAGCTCCTTCTGCTCGGCAAAGCAGAACGGGCAATGGTCCGTAGCTACGACCGACAAATCGTCGGTCCGCAATCCTCGCCAAAGCACTGCCTGATGCTCGCGAGGCCTCAAAGGTGGCGTGCACACGAACTTCGCACCCTCGAAGCCGGGCCGCGCCATGTCCTCCTCTGACAAGAACAGGTACTGCGGGCAGGTCTCGGCAAAGACGTTTTGGCCGCGGTCCCGGGCCTCGACGATTGCCTGGAGGGCCGGCGCCGATGAGACGTGGACGATGTACAGCGGCGCCCGGGTGACTTCAGCCAAGCGTATGGCTCGGGATGCGGCCTCGCCCTCCATTTCGACAGGCCGCGTCAACCCGTGGTAGATCGGATCTGTCTGTCCGCGGCCGATGGCGGCCGCGACTATTGCGTCGATGGCGATGCCGTTCTCGGCGTGCATCATGATGAGAGCGCCGTTGCCGGTAGCGCGGTCCATGGCGCGGAGGATGTCCTTGTCGGTGGAATAGAACACCCCGGGGTAGGCCATGAAAAGCTTGAAGCTCGTCACGCCTTGGGCGACGAGCTCGTCCATCTCCTTCAGCGAAGCCTCGGTGACGTCCGAGACGATCGCGTGGAAGGAATAGTCGACCGCACATGCACTGTCGGCCTTTGCCTGCCAGCTGTCCATTCCGGCGAGCAGGGACTCGCCTTTTGTCTGGATCGCGAAGTCGATGATCATTGTCGTGCCACCCCATGCTGCCGCCCGCGTCCCTGTCTCGAACGTGTCGGCCGACATGGTTCCCCCGAAGGGCATTTCCATGTGGGTATGGGCGTCGATGCCGCCGGGCACCACGTACTTTCCGGTCGCGTCGACTACGCGATCGGCGGCTTCCTGCCAGGTCTCGGAGAGCCCGGAGAAGCCCGCGGCCAGTGCCGCAACCTTCTCGTCTTGGACCAGGACGTCCATCGGCAAAGCTCCGTCGGCTGTGACGAGGGTGCCCCCCGTGATGACGGTGCGCATGGTCAGGCCTCACAGAGCTGGTTGTAGGTTTCCGGCCGGCGGTCGCGGTAGAAGGCCCATATGCGTCGGACGTCGTCGATCAGGCCGAGGTCGAGATCGCGTACGACAACCGCCTCGTCGACGTCGGAGGCCACCTCGCCGACGAACTGGCCGCGAGGATCGACGAAGTACGACTGGCCGTAGAACTCGTTCGTGCCGAGAGGCTCCACGCCGACCCGGTTGATCGTACCCACGAAGTACTCGTTCGCCACCGCAGCTGCAGGCTGCTCCAGCCTCCAGAGGTGCTCGGACATCCCCCGGCTGGTCGCGGAGGGATTGAAGACGATCTTCGCGCCCGCGAGTCCGAGGGCACGCCAACCCTCGGGGAAGTGACGCTCGTAGCAGATGTAGACGCCGATCCGACCGATCGCCGTGTCGAATACGGGATACCCAAGGTTGCCTGGCCGGAAGTAGAACTTCTCCCAGAAGCCGGCGACCTGCGGAATGTGATTCTTCCGGTGCTTTCCGAGATAACGCCCGTCCGCGTCGATGACCGCGGCCGTGTTGTAGAAGACGCCGGAATGCTCGACTTCGTAAACGGGGACGACGATCACGGTGCCGTTCTCCCTCGCCACGTCCATGAACTGCCTGATCGTAGGCCCTTCTGGCACTGGTTCAGCCCAGTCGTACCACGCGCCGTCTTGGACCTGGCAGAAGTACGGCCCGTTGAACAGTTCTTGTAAGCAGACGACCTTGGCTCCTTGGGCGGCCGCCTGCTGAACCGAACGGATCGCGTTCTTGGTCATCACGTCCTTGTCGCCAGCCCATTTGGCCTGAATCAAGGCCGCGCGCACTACATCCGCCATAACGCCCTCCCCCTTCCCCGGTGGCTCTGGCCACACTCGCGCCAGGCGGAATCGTTGTCAACGAGCCGTCGCGCCAACCACCGTCGGAGACTTGCTGCGCTCAGGTGTTCTGCGGGAACCCTAGGTTGATTCCGCCGTGGCTCGGGTCCAGCCACCGGCTGGTCACCACCTTGCCTCGCGTGAAGAAATGGACGCCCTCGGTCCCGTGCGCGTGGCTGTCTCCGAACAGCGAGCTCTTCCAGCCACCGAAGGAATAGTAGGAGACCGGTACGGGGATAGGCACGTTGATGCCGACCATGCCGACCTCGACCTCGTTCTGGAAGCGACGGGCGGCACCTCCGTCGTTTGTGAAGATGGCGGTGCCATTCCCGTAGGGATTGGAATTGACGAGCTCGAGCGCGGCCTCATAGCTCGCTACGCGCACGACTGAGAGCAGGGGGCCGAAGATCTCGTCGTTGTAAAGCGACATCTCCGGCGTCACCTTGTCGAACAGGGTCGGCCCCAGCCAGAACCCGTCGGCGTCGCCGTCCGGGATGGTCTTGCGGCCGTCGACGACCAGCTCGGCGCCCTCAGCCACGCCCGCGTCCAGGTACGACGCCACCTTGTCCCGGTGTGCCTTCGTCACAAGCGGGCCCATGTCAACGCCACGCTTCCCGTCACCGACCTTGAGGAGCGCCATCCTCTCGCGGATCTTGAAGATGAGCTCGTCGGCGACGGGCTCGACAGCGACGAGCACGGAGATGGCCATGCAACGCTCGCCGGCGGACCCGAATCCGGCGTTCACGGCCGAGTCGGCGGCGATGTCTAGGTCCGCGTCGGGAAGCACGACCATGTGGTTCTTGGCACCCCCGAGTGCCTGCACTCGCTTGCCGTGCCGGGTGCCACCCTCATAGACGTAGCGGGCGATCGGTGTCGAGCCGACGAACGAGACGGCCTTTATGTCCGGGTGCTCCAGCAGGCGGTCGACTGCCACCTTGTCGCCCTGGACGACGTTGAAGACCCCGGGTGGCAGCCCGGCCTCTGCCCACCGCTCCGCCCACCAGATCGCAGCTGAGGGGTCCTTTTCGCTCGGCTTCAGCACGACCGTGTTGCCACAGGCGATGGCGATTGGGAAGAACCAGACTGGAACCATCGCCGGGAAATTGAACGGGCTGATGATCGCCACGGGACCGAGCGGCTGACGGATCGAGTACACGTCCACGTTCGTAGAGGCGTTTTCGGAGTAACTGCCCTTCAGCAGTTGCGGGATGCCACAGGCGAACTCGATGACTTCGAGGCCGCGGCTCACCTCGCCCAGGGCGTCGTCGAGCACCTTGCCGTGCTCAGAGGTGACAATCTCGGCCAGCTCATCGGCCCGCTCGTTCGTGAGCTGTCTGAAGGCGAAGAGCAGTTTCGAGCGCTGGGAGAGCGACGAGTGGCGCCAGGCCGAAAAGGCATCCGATGCCGCCGCGACTGCTTCGTCGACATCGGCCGAGGACGCGAATGCGACCTGTTTGGTGAGCTTGCCGGTCGAGGGGTCGTAGACGTCGCCGACACGCTCGCCACTGCCGCCGTTGGCCTTGCCACCGATCCAGTGCGGGACGAGGGGCAGAACTGGCACAACTTCGCTTGTCATGAAAGGAGTCTCCTTGAGGATAGAAGAGAGGCAACCGGGTCCTTCCCGGCAAGGTGATAGGGATGCTGTTTCTCCGCGGTCCCCGAGTCTCGTTATCCGGTGACGGCCCGGTCCGTGATCTCAAGTGCCCGGTCCAGGACATCGAACCCTTCGCCGAGTTCCTCCTCCGTGATCGGTAGCGGCGGGTTGGTCATGACCTGGTTCCAGTGCAGGTTCACGAACACACCGTTGTCGAGCAGGAACCGGTATAGCTGGGCCATCTCGGGGCTCGTGCCGTTGAACGGCGCCATCGGCTCGCCCGTGGCCCGGTTGCGAACGAGCTCGAGGACGCCGAACAACCCGATGCTCCGGTGCGCGCCAACCGAGGGGTGGCGGGCGGCAAGCTCCTCGTGGTGATGGGTCATGACCCCGCCCATCTTCGCCGCGTGCTCGATGAGCTCGTCTTCCTCGTAGACCTGGATCGTCGCGAGGGCGGCTGCGAGGCAGACGGCGTGGGAGTTGTAGGTGAGCCCTCCGGCGAACACGTGATCCTCGAAGTACGCCGCGACCTGAGGCCGCATGCCGACGACCCCGAGCGGTAGGTAACTCGATGTGAGCCCCTTCGCGCAGGTGATGATGTCAGGTACCACGCCCCAGTGGTTGACCGCGAACCAGGCCCCCGTGCGCCCGAAACCGCTCATGACTTCGTCGGCGATCATCAAGATTCCGTAGCGGTCCAGGAGATCGCGGACACCCTGCAGATAGCCATCGGGTGGGACGAGGATCCCGTTGGTGCCGGTCACCGGCTCCAGGATGAACGCCGCAATGGTCTCCGGCCCCTCGAGCTCGATCGTCTCCTGCAGCTGGGAAAGGGCCTGCTCGGCTGAGTCCATAGGCCGCCCGGTCCCGTGGTAGAAGTCGAGGACGTGAACCACCCCCGGGATGCCTGGCTCGTTCGGCCAGCGCCGGGGGTCACCGGTGAGCGTGATCGTCCCTGAGGTCGCGCCGTGGTACGAGCGGTAGCGAGCGAGGATCTTGTTACGCCCCGTGACGGCCTTCGCGATACGGATCGCGTTCTCGTTCGCTTCGGCCCCACCAAGTGTGAAGAAAGACTTCTCGATGTCGCCGGGGAACAGCGTGGCGAGCTTGCGGCCTAGCAGAGCCCGGGGTTCGGTAGCTGTGACGGCGGAGTTCGAGTAGGCGAGTTGTTCGGCCTGGCGGGTGATCGCCTCAATGACGCGAGGATCCCCGTGGCCAATGTTCACGCACATCAGCTGGCTATTGAAGTCGAGGTACCGCTTGCCGTCGGCGTCGTAGAAATAGACTCCCTTGGCGCGAACGACCGGGATGGGCGAGACCTTGGACTGCACTGCCCAGTCGTAGAGCGTGTAGCGCTTCGACCACTCGATGATCTCCTCGGCAGACAGCCGCTGCGGCTCGGCTTCGGCGCTCATTTCGACCTCCCGTTCCTCCACGTTAGCGACACGCCAAACATGTTGGTCTTTGGATCAGAACGAATGGAGATCGGGATGGCCGTTGTGCCACAACAGAAGGATCGCCTTGCCAACGACGCTCGAACCCCTGATAGGACCCCAAGACCGGCTGTCGCACGAATCAGACCGGTTGTCGCCCATCACATAGAGCTCGCCTTCGGGGACCTTGAAGGGGTGCTGCTTGGAAGCCACCGGCGTACCGAGTGGCTGAGTCACGTAGGGCTCGGAAAGCTCCCTCCCGTCGACGAAGACGTCATTACCGAGCGAGTAGACGCTTTGCCCAGGAAGCGCGATTACTCGCTTGACGAGGTCGTTCTGACCAGCCACCACACACATGGTGTCGGCTGGAGGGCGGGCGAACACAACGATCGCGCCTTCGTGCAGGTCGTGCCAGTTGAAGAAGACCTTCTGAACGAGGATTCGGTCGCCGATCTCGAGTGTGGGCTCCATCGATCCCGAGGGGACGGAGAAGGCCTCGAAGGCAAAGGTGCGGACGCCGAGTGCGAAGAGCACTGCCACCGCAACAACGATTGTCCACTCTGCGACGACGCGCCGCCGAGGATGCCCCCGGGCAAGAGCTGAGGACGATGTCGGTTCGTTCTCGCTCGATGCAGCTTCGGGTCCGCTGGCGTCGTCAGCAGCGCTGGCCGTGCGAGATCGCATAGTCGTGGTTCGTCGAAGTCTTCGAGGATACGTGGATCAATATGGAGGTCGCGGACAAGGCATTGCCGCCGACGACATAGAGCGAACCGCTCGGAGTCGTCGCATCGCCCGTTCGGCTGCCACCGACGTCCCAGACGATCTTCACGTGGAGACCTCGGAGGGTGTGCAACGCAGTGATCACCGCCTTACCGAGGAGTCCGCTGCAGTGCAGCATCTCGCCAGGGCCGAAGATCTTCGGCGAACCGAAATACGTTTCACCAGGCGCGGCGGGACGCCCGACGAGGACTTCCGCACTCCCGATGTAGTGACGAGGCAGCGCGATCGCGTCGATGCATCCCGAGGCCCCACCCACACATGGTCCTGCTATCTCGCGCAGGACCGCGTTCTCGCCGGTCCCCCCCGCGTCAGGCCTGACGGCCAAGATCGAACCAACCTGGCTCGGAGAGGACGGGGCCTCTTCAACTCCAATCTTGAAGTGATGCAACCTGAACACCGACTCCAACTGTCCGGCCGCGTCATTACGGTTCGAGATCGACACGATCACCTTGTTGCTGGAATCGGCGCTGGCTGGCGTCAATGAGTCCAAGAGCACCAGCGGCACTCCTATGAGGGTTACGCCCACGAGCAACGCTGACAGGGTGGCAGCGAGACGCCGACATGGCCTCACGACCAATTGTGCGCGGGCCGCGCCCGTTAGATAGCTCCACGCGACGGAAACACCTGACACGCCGTCGCGCACGAGCAGCCCGGCAAGCTCGAGCGCTTCGTCACCGTGGCGATCCCGCCAACTTGTTGGATAGCACCGGACAGCTGCTTGGATCAGCCGGTCGTGTTGGGGTCTCGGCATCAGACTCCTCCGAGTGCGAGCCGAAGCCGACCTACGGCACTGACGCGCTCCAATGAGTCGAGGTGGTCACGCAGCGACATCGCCCCCGCGGAGGTGATCCGATAGGGGTGTCGGCGGTCGTCGGCCGGAAGCGCCTCGATGAGTCCGAGCTTCTCGAGGCGGTCGAGCGCTCCGTAAAGGGTTCCCGGTCCGAGCTGCAGTCCTGCGAACTCCTTGATGTCCAGGATCAGGGCGTAACCGTGCTTCGGGCAGTCGGCGAGGCTCGTGAGGATCAGGACGGATGCTTCACCGGCACGGCGCAGGACTTCTCGGCCAGTGCCTCTTTCGGGTTCGCGTCCTCTAACCGCCATGTCGATCTCCTAGTACGACGGCAAATATATCGGTCGACGTAATAGTAACGGACTTGCAGCGCAAGTCAAGGTTGATTTCCGCCGACCCGTCCCTCGTGGACCAGCAGGTCTCCGAGGCAGAGGCCGTGGGCTATCTAGCATGACCGCGTGGTTGCGCGGTCTGAGTCGCCAAATCCGGGGGCCCGGGACCAAGACTGGCCGTATGGGGAAAGCATCGCCGGCCAGGCCGTCGCTTCTCCCGTCGCACCCGCACGCGGCCTCTCCTCGCTCCGCCCGTTCCACCACCGGAACTACTTCCTGTTGTGGTCGGGTGGCATGGTCTCGGTCATCGGTTCCTGGATGCAGACAGTTGCCGTCGGGGCACTGATCGTCGCGCACACCGGAAAGGCCACCTGGGCGGTGGTGATCGCCGCTGGAGCCTTCTTGCCGATCGGACTGCTCTCGCCGGTCGGGGGCGCGCTCGCTGACCGCATCCCCCGGCGAGCGGCTCTCGTCGCCGGGAATCTGCTCGCCGGCGCCGTCGCCCTTGCCATCGCCCTCCTGGTCGCGGCGCGGCGGGACAGCCCCGGACTCCTGACCTTGCTTGTCACGGTCCAGGGATCTGTCAGCGCCATGGTCGGACCGTTTCAGCAGGCCATCCTCCCTGACCTGGTGCCGCCATCGGAGTTCCTCGCCGCAGTTTCGCTTAACTCGGCGCAGTTCAATCTTGGGCGCGTTGTCGGCCCGGCGCTCGCGGGGGTGACGATCGCCGCCTTCGGCTACCCCGTCGCCTTCGTCGCCAACGCGGCGTCCTTCCTTGCCGTCGTCGCGGCTCTGTTCTTCGTCCGCCTGTCCCCGCCGCCCGGACGCGCCGAGCAGATCGGGCTGCTCGCCTCGCTTCGGCTCGGCGCCCGGGCGGCGCGCGCCGAGCCGGGCTGTCGTGCTGCGATAGGCACGATCGCGGTCGTGGCGCTCTCGGCATCTCCCTTCATCGCCCTGGTTCCGGTGATGGCTCATCGCCTGACCCATACCGGAGCGCGCGGAATCGCCTCGGCGACCGGCCTGCTCACGACCGCCCAGGGCATCGGAGCCGTCGCCGGAGCCCTCGCGATCGCGCCGCTCGCGGCTCGCTTCGGGAGGGGCAGAATGCTCATCGGCAGCCTCGCGGTCCTCCCGCCGGTACTCGTTCTCTACGGCTTCGCCCCGTCGCTCACCTTCGCCCTGCCCGCGCTGTTCGTCGTCGGGCTCGTGTACATCAGCGTGCTGTCCGGCCTGTCCACCGTCGTACAGCTCCGGGCCCCGGCCGAGCTTCGCGGGCGCGTGCTCAGCCTCTACCTGGTCGCGCTCGGCGTTTCGTACCCGATCGGTTCACTGGTTCAGGGGCCTCTCGCTGACTCGCTCGGCCTGGCCTGGACGACCGCCGGCGCGGGCGCTCTTCTGGCGATCGCGCTCGTCGTAATGCGCGTGCTGCGACCGGGCGTCTTCCAGACGCTCGCGGCTCCGGCGTCGACGGAGGCGCCACCGCCTACAGCCTCTTGTTGACCTCCAGGGCCAATTCCTTGCTATCCCACGGCTTCGAACTGCACGGAGTGGGCCGAACCACCTGGACGGTGCGACCCACAAAGCCCACTCGCCGACCTACTCGCCGGCATCGCAGCGGAGCGCTCGCTGGTCGGTTCCTGCTCTGCTGCAATCGACCAGCGGCCGCCAAACGTGGTCGCCTCGAAGTTCTCCATAGTCAGATGTCACCCCACCCGAACCGGCCTGGCAAGTGACAGGAGGCCCTCAGCGACTCTGATGCTGCTCGAGATAGGCGTTGAGCACGCGTTGATTGGCGACCCGAATGGGGATGATTGCGGGCAGAGAGTCAAGAGGGTAGGCGCGTACCGGTCCTTCTGGGCCGTCGTCTCGGAGCGTGCCACCGGTGACCCTTGCCATGTAGCCGTGGGCATTCATTGTCCCGGTCGGGGTTCCTTCCTGGATGAAGGTGATGAACTCCTGCACGATCGTGACGTCGAGGCCAGTCATCTCCCGGACCATGCGCACAGCGGCTTCTTGCGGCGGCTCTCCGGGCCTGCACGGGTCGCTTGGCAGCGACGCAGGTGCCTCGAGGGGACCTCCTGGCGGGTGGATGAGGACGATCTCGCCGGCGTTGGTCTCGACCACGACGAGTGCCCCGTCGTAGTCGAACGGCGTGGACATGGAGGCCATCACGCGACCGTAGGGCGAGGAGGACGAGCTATGGGCCTCCTCTTCGGGGCGGCCGCCACCCCTCTTCCACAGGACTCGTTCCGGGTGGCCCCGGCCACGTGTGTGCTGCTCAAGAACTCACAGGCACGAGCCTAGGAGGATGGCGAGAAGTGCTCGATGATCATCCGACTTCCCGACCCACTGCGGTTCAGGCCTTCGCCCACGGCCCAGCAGTCCTCGGCTGTCGGACAGGCAACGCCGGTGAGAGTCTGAAAGCCGTACAGCGGGCTGGGGCTTGTTTCCCCCGACCAACCGGACCCGTTCCACCCCTCGGCCAGTGCCAGCGCCTCGTCCTCCCCGGAACCGCGTGAGCCCACCGCCTGGCATGCGGTGACAGCGGCACAGGCGACCGCCTTGAGCTCGGGATAGTTGCCGGCGCTCCCCAGCTGGCTGTGCACGAATGTGAACGAGTTCCCGTTCCAGCGCTCGACGAGGGGGTGGATCGGAATGAGGCCGGAACCTTTCGTCACGGTCTGGCCGACGGCCCAGCAAGCGGTGGGAGAGCTCCCTGGCCGACAGTCGACACCCGCCAGAGAACCGCCCCCCAAGAGCTCACCGGCGACTGTGACGCGAGACCAGGCGCGGCCGTTCCACCGTTCGGCCAGGGCCCGGCCGACACCGTGCTTCGGCGTAGCGAACCCGACCAGTAGGCAGTCGTCTTCGGTTGCGCAGGCCACCCCGTTCACTTGGACGAACGACGCCGAGAGCGGCGCGGACCTCACGTAGTGCCAGGCGCCGCCGACGAGCCGGAACGTGATGACGCTACGGAAGTCGCTCGATGATCCGACTGCCCAGCACTGGCCGTTGGCGGATTCACACGTCACTGAGTACAACTCCCCCTGCGGCGCCGGCGTCTCGACAACGTTCCAATCTCCGTGAGCCCCGTAGTGCTCGAGCAGGTTGCCCCGGCGCGAGCCGCTGCGCATGCCGACTGCCCAGCAGCTCGTGGCCGACAGGCAGCTGATTCCGGAGAGCTCGTCCAGCGTGCCCCGCTGGACGGGAGCCGCGGAGACGGGCTTCCAGTCACCGCTGAGGTAATGCTCGATGAGTGCGGGTCCGGAGACCGACGAGGACGACTTGAAGCGATCGCCGACAGCCCAGCAGTCGGTGGCAGTTACGCAGGTCACCGCGACGAGCGAAGTGATCGGCGCACCAGGCACGCTGAGGGTGCTGGCAGACCAGATCGGCCCGGCCTCTGGGCGAGCTGGACCTGCGGCGGCCGGGGCGGACAACAAAAGGCCGCCGCCGAGAAGGCTGGCGGCGATCAGCGCAAGGACGCGGAAGCGTGAGGCGGTGTACATGTCGTCAAACTAACGGTGTGACAGGCAGATTCCCACCTTCGTTCGACGACGCAGTTCCTTGAGCTAGTCGTCGACGTCCTCGAACAGCACCAAGGGCTCCCGGTTTGTCGCCCGTCGCACGATCTCCTCGTCGAGGTACTCGGATGCCTCGAGGAGTCCCTGGAGGAGCTCGGGTTCGAGCGTGAGGGCCCGGAAGGTCGTTCCCACCGTCACACCGTGATTCGGGCGGAACTCGACGACCACCGGATCGGCGACGCGAATGTCCCCGGCGGCCAGCACTCGCAGATAGGCGCCAGGCCGGGCGCAACGCGTGAACGCCTTGAGCCAGCCCTTCCGGTTCATCCACACAGCGAAGGTGGCACAAGGAATGCGGGGACTCGTGACCTGGAGGACGACGCGATCGCCGATCCGCCACGTCTCGCCGATGCGCGCCTCGGTGACATCGAGGTCAACAGTGGTGAGGTTCTCCCCGAACACGCCCGACCGGAGCGGTTCGCCGAGCTCGGCCTGCCACCAGTCGAGGTCCTCACGGGCATAGGCGTAAACGGCCTGATCGTCGCCGCCGTGGTGCCTCGTGTCGCAGATCACGTCGCCCGCGAGTCCGCTGGCCCCCGATCCCTTGGGTCCGGGGGCCGAGACGGTCACCGGCTCGGACGTCGGCACCTTGTGGATGCCGGTGGAACCCGACTTCGCTCGGATCAGTCGTCTCACCCCGACATTGACTGATTGGACAAGGGCCATGTTCGTTCATGGTAGGAGGCCCGACGCGACCGGCAGCCAGTGTGCATCTTCCGAGGTAGTCAGGATGATCTGCCCTTCCGGCCACCTTTCGTGGTCTCGAGGTCAACCTCGAGCTTCGACTGTCCGCCTGAGCCGGCTCACGATCGCAGCCACTGGCAGTCATGTGCCTGCCGAGGGTCAGCCGGTATTGCGCAGTCCGGCGGCGATCGCGTTGACTGTAATGAGCAGTGCGCGTCGTAACTCGGGTTCCTCGGAGCCGGAACGGTGCCTTCCGAGCAGTTCGACCTGGAGGTAATGGACCGGCCGAAGATAGTCAGCGCGGACCGCGAGGGTGCGTTGCAAGAGGGGCCTCGCCTCGATCAGGCTGGATTCGCCTGTCAGCTTGAGAATCTCGGCAACCGTGCGAGCATGCTCATCGGCGATCTCCCGGAAGATTCCATGTTGTTCCTCCTCGACGAGCGACTTCACGTACAGCCGTGCGATGTCCATGTCTGTCTTCGCGAGGGTCATCTCGACGTTGCCGACAAACGTTCGAAAGAAAGGCCACTTCGCGTACATCTCGCCGAGAGTCTGTTCTGCGCCGTTATCGCGCGCAGCGGCAAGTCCCGATCCGACGCCGAACCACCCCGGGATGATCTGGCGCGATTGCGTCCAGCCGAACACCCAGGGGATCGCCCGAAGCGCCGCTAGGTCTGAGCCCGATTCAGGGCGGTACGCAGGGCGTGAGCCGAGATTCAAGTCGTTGAGCTCGGCAACCGGTGTCGAGGACATGAAGTACTGAGCCAAGCCCGCGTTTCCGAGAAGTTCGCGATAGGCGCGCTCGGCGACCGAAGAGACCGCTTCCATCACCTCGTGCCAGCGATCGGACGTGGCCCCGGAACCAAGCGATGAGCTGTGGACGAGACTCGACTCGATCACCGCGGCAAGGCTCGCCTCGAGGTTCTCCCGTGCCAGTTCCGCGAGGTTGTACTTGTCCGAGATGACCTCCCCTTGCTCGGTGACCTTCAGGAAGCCGTCGACGGTTCGCTCCGGCTGGGCCAGGATCGCTTCGGCTGACGGCCCACCGCCTCGTCCGACCGTCCCTCCACGGCCGTGGAACAGCCGGAGTGCAACGCCGTGGCGTTGTGCGACGTCCCTCAGAACACCCTGCGCCTTGTAGATCTCCCACTGGGAGGTCGTGATACCGGCATCCTTGTTCGAGTCGGAGTAACCGAGCATGACCTCTTGGACGTCTCCGCGTGACGCGACAACGGCCCGATAGCTCGGATCCGAGAGGAGCTCGTCAAGCAGGGCGCCTGAGCCGCGCAGCTCGCCCACCCGCTCGAAGAGCGGGACGATGCCTATGCGCGCCCAGCGTTCACGCCAGTCGATGAGCCCGGCCTCACGTGCGAGGACGGCGGCGGCAAGGATGTCGTCGACTCCCTCGGTCATCGATATGACATAGCTCTCGATCACTCCGTCGCCGAAGCGGTCGAGCGCCGCCGTGACCGATTCGAAGGTCGCGTAGGTCGTCGCGGCGCGCGGTGAGAGGGCGAAGCGGGACACCCCGAGGGGCCGTGCACTACTCAACTCGGTCCGCAACACCGCGCCGCGTTCGGAGCGGTCTAGCTCCCCATATGGCCTTTCGAGCTCTCCGAGTTGGTCGAAGATCTCACCGAGGACCTTGTGGTGCGCCTCGGCGTTCTCGCGAACGTCGAGCGTCGCGACGTGGAACCCGAAGGTCCTGACGAGACGACCGATGCGACGCAGAAGCCCGTCGGCGATGACCTCGCCGCGATTTGCTGCGAGCGAGTCACGCAACAGGCGGAGCTCGTCGATGAACGCCTCCACGTCCCGATAGTCCTCACCGGGCACGTGCGCAGTGCCTGCCGCGAGTCGTGCTCGGGTGTTCAGGAGCCGCTGGCGGATATAGGAGCACTTGAGGCGGTACGGCTCCTCCGCGTCGAGGCCCATGTAACGGTCGTGGATATCAGGGAGCGCGAAGCGGTCCGCTTCCAGGCTTGCCAACAGCGCGCCCGAAACCTCGACTATCGCTGTCGAATTCGAGAGCGCCCGCGTCAATTGTTCGACGAGCTCTACGAGTTTGCGGAATCCAAGCTCGTGTTGAATGAGCAACACGTCCGTCGTGACGGCCGGGGTCACTGATGGGTTGCCGTCGCGATCGCCGCCGACCCAAGAGCCAAAGCGGAGGGTGGAAGTTGAGAACCCCAGGACGATGCCGTGCCGCGCGAGCTCGTCGTCAAGATCCTCCAAGAGCGTTGGCACGGCGCTGTCGTAGAGCTGGGACAGGTAGTAGAGAACGTTCTGAGCCTCGTCTTCGGGTCGCAGACGACCTATTCGCAGCTCGCTCGTCTGCCATAACAGCAGGATCGTTTCGCGAAGCCGGCCGACAAGTCGTCTTTCCTCGGCGGGTGTCGGATCACCTCCAAGTGCTTGCACCAAGTGCGCCACATCGAGGAGTTTCGACAGAACCGAACGGCGCGCTGACTCGGTCGGGTGCGCTGTGAACACGGGACGGAACTCAAGGCGCTCAAGGGTCGCTCCCACGCGTTCCCGGTCGATCCGGTGCTCCGCGATTCGCTCAAGGGTGTCCCGCAGGAAGGTTCGCTCCGCTCGCCGAGCCTGGCCGAGCTCCGCCGCGCGGTGGACCTGCTCGGTGACGTTCGCTAGTTGGAAATAAGCTGCGAACGCGCGCGCGAGGAGAAGGGCCGTGCCAGTTGGGATGTTCGGAAGCTGCTCGGCGAGCCCGCCGCTTCGCGCCTGTTCTCCTTCTGACCACTCGAGCTTCGCCACACCTCGGATTTGTCCGACCAGGTCTAGGAACTCCTGACCTTCGACACGGGCGAGCTCCTCGCCGAGCAGGGAAGCAACGAGACGGATGTCTCGACGCAGAGCCGCATGGCGCTCCTCGGTCGGGACGGCGTCGTAGGAGGTGATGGGGTCGCGCACGTAGTTCCGAGCGTCGGGCGAGTCACCCGTCTCTTGCGGCACGGACGGATCGTACCGACTGCGACGGGCGGCTTGGTCCCGATGTCGCCTCGAGGTCTGGTTGATCCCGGTCGCCTTGGCCATCTACCGGTTCGTCCGGTGGGTGGCGCCAGCTTGATTGACAGCCGACGAGAACTTCGCCCATCGGGTAGCGGCGTATCTGCGCGCTCAATCGGTGACGGGCACTTGGACCGCAGCGACGGCCACGACCTTGGCTGACGTGATTCGAAGAAGGTCGGCAGGTTCGATGGAGAAGACAGCCCTCGGCGTGCCGGCCGCCGCCCACACGAAGGCGTGTTCGAGCAGGTGCTCATCGAGATAGGTGACGAGAGGTTGGGTGTGGCCCACTGGCGGGACGCCGCCGATGGCGTAGCCGGTGCGGGCCCGCACGAACTTGCCGGTGGCCTGCTCTACCTGCTCGCCGATGACCTGTGCCAAACGGGACTCGTCAACTCGGTCCGCACCCGACGCCAGGACCAGCACTGCCTCGTCACCGACTACCGAGCGGAAGATCAGCGACTTCACGATCTGGGCGACATCACAACCCAGGGCGGCTGCGGCCTCTGCTGCGGTCCTGGTGCTCTCGGGCATCTCCAGCACGGCGCTGGTGATGCCGAGGCGGCGGAGCTCCTCGGCGACCCGGGCCGAGCCGCGGCTCAGTTCTTCCATGCCGACCTTCTTAGCCGCCCACCGTCCTGTTGTCACCGTTGGACTAGAAAGGGGGACGGTAAGTCCTACAAGCCAAGGAGGCAGCGTGGACGTACGTCAATGGGTCTGCGTCGATGGCAACGAGGCCGCTGCCCGCGTCGCCTACGCCCTTTCGGAGGTGATCGCGATCTACCCGATCACGCCGGCGTCCCCGATGGGCGAGTACGCCGACGACTGGGCAACGGCGGGCAAAGAGAACCTCTGGGGCCAAGTGCCCGACGTCATCGAGATGCAGTCTGAAGCCGGCGCGGCGGGCACCCTTCACGGTGCTTTGCAAAAGGGGGCTCTGGCCACCACATTCACCGCGTCGCAGGGTCTCTTGTTGATGGTGCCCAACATGTTCAAGATCGCCGGAGAGCTGACTCCGGCGGTGATTCACGTCGCCGCCCGCACCGTGGCGACTCATGCCCTGTCGATCTTCGGCGACCACTCTGACGTGATGCACGCCCGGACCACCGGTTTTGCCATGCTGGCGGCCAGCTCGGTCCAAGAAGCCCACGACTTCGCTCTGGTCGCCCACGCTGCCACGTTGAAGTCACGTGTACCTTTCCTCCACTTCTTCGACGGATTCCGGACTTCCCATGAGCTGGCAAAGATCGCCCTGCTCTCGAGCGAGGACATGGCCGCGCTCATCGACGACGACGAAATCATCGAGTTCCGCCGCCGGGGGATGAACCCTGACACACCCGACGTGCGGGGCACTGCGCAGAACCCGGACGTGTTCTTCCAGGCTCGTGAAGCATCTAATCCCTACTACCTCGCCGTCCCTGGGATCGTGCAGGCAACGATGGACTCTCTCGCTCAGAGAACAGGGCGCTCGTACAGCCTCGCCGAGTATCACGGTGCTCCCGATGCCGAGCGGGTCCTCGTGCTCATGGGCTCCGGCGTCGGCGCCGCACGCGAGGCGGTCGACGCCCTCGTCAACGCCGGCGAGCGGGTGGGTCTGGTAACCCTTCGCCTCTACCGACCCTTCCCGGCTGAACAGTTCATCTCCGCCCTGCCACCGGGCGTCCGGTCAATCGCCGTGCTCGACCGGACCAAAGAGCCAGGTGCCGTCGGTGAGCCTCTTTACCTCGACGTCCGCACGGCCGTGGACGAAGCGATGGAAGACGCCGAGGCGCCCTTCAGCCAACGGCCGCGCATCATCGGGGGCCGCTACGGGCTTTCCTCCAAGGAGTTCACGCCTCCGATGGCCAAGGCAGTCCTCGACGAGCTGAAGGCCGACCGGCCCAAGCGCCAATTCACCGTTGGGATCTTCGACGACGTGACCTCGCTCAGCCTTCCCTGGGACCGGGATTTCCGTCCACCGCGGCCGGCCGGCGAAGTCCAGGCCGTCTTCTTCGGGCTGGGGTCGGACGGCACCGTCGGCGCCAACAAGAACAGCGCGAAGATCATCGTCGACGCGACCGACAACTTCGTGCAGGGTTACTTCGTGTACGACTCCAAGAAGTCGGGCGCCATGACCGCTTCGCACCTGCGATTCGGACCCGAGCCCATCAACTCGACCTACCTCGTGAGCGACGCCGACTTCGTCGCCTGCCATCAGTTCGGGCTGCTCAACCGCGTCGACATCCTCGATGTGGCAAGAGACGGCGCGATCTTCCTTCTCAACAGCCCTTACGGGTCCCCTGAGGTGTGGGACCGGCTACCGGGCAAGGTGCAACGCCAGCTGCAGGACAAGCACATTCAGTTCTGGGTGGTCGACGCCAACAAGGTCGCTGCAGAGGCCCAGCTCGGCAACCGGATCAACACAGTGATGCAGCCGTGCTTCTTCGCCCTTTCGGGAATACTGCCAGCCGACGAGGCGGTGGCCGAGATCAAGGCCTCGGTCACCAAGGCCTACGGCAAGCGGGGTCACACCATCGTGGACCGCAACTTCGCCGCCATCGACGCGGCGCTTGCCAACCTCGTCCAGGTGGAGATTCCCGAAGAGACTGCCCCTGGCGGATCGATCGGCGTCGCGGTCCCCGAATCGGCCCCGGACTTCGTCAAGCACGTGACCTCGATGCTCATGGACGGCAGGGGTGACCTGTTGCCGGTGTCCGCTCTTCCGGCCGATGGACGCTTTCCGTCCGGGACGACTCGCTACGAGAAGCGAGCCATCGCGCTCGAGATGCCGATATGGGACCCGGACATATGCATCGACTGCGGCAAGTGCACGATCGTCTGCCCGCATGCTGTCATCCGCATGAAGGTGTTCACCCCCGAAGTGCTCGCCGGGGCTCCTGACGGGTTCTTGTCCAAGCCCTTCCGTTCCAAGGATCTCCCCGGTCACCACATGGCCATCGCTGTCGCCGCTGACGACTGCACCGGCTGTGGGGTCTGCGTCGACGTGTGCCCCGCGAAGTCCAAGACCGAGGCCAAGCACAAGTCCATCAACATGGAGCCTGCGCTCGTCCACCGCGACCGGCTGCGGGAGCACTGGGACTTCTTCCTGTCCATCCCGGAGCTGGACCGCTCCCTGCTGCCCCACGATTCGGTGAAGGGCTCCCAGGCTCTTCAGCCGCTGTTCGAGTTCTCCGGAGCTTGCGACGGCTGTGGGGAGACGCCGTACCTGAAGCTGGCCAGCCAGCTGTTCGGGGACCGCATGCTGGTGGCCAATGCGACCGGCTGCTCGTCTATCTACGGAGGCAACCTACCGACGACTCCTTGGGCCGTAAATGCCGAAGGGCGCGGCCCGGCATGGGGCAACTCGCTGTTCGAGGACAACGCCGAGTTCGGTCTGGGCATCCGGCTCGGTCTCGAGGCGCAGCAGGTAAGGGCTCGCGCGCTTCTCGTCACGCTCGCCGGGGAGGTTGGCCAGGATCTGGCCACCTCGATCCTGGATGCCGATCAAGATGAGGAGGAGGCCGTGTTCGCCCAACGGCGACGTGTCGCGAAGCTCGACGGGGAACTGGGCCGGCTGGCTGGTTCCGACGACGCTGTTGGCTTGCGCGCACGCCATCTCCTCGCCTTGACCAGCGCGCTGGTCCGCAAGAGCGTATGGATCTTCGGCGGTGACGGCTGGGCCTACGACATCGGCTTCGGTGGGCTCGACCATGTCCTTTCCTCCGGCCGCAACGTCAACATCCTCGTGCTCGACACCGAGGTCTACTCGAATACCGGTGGCCAGGCGTCCAAGGCCACCCAACGCGGCGCAATGGCCAAGTTCGCCGCGGCCGGCAAAGAGTCGGCCAAGAAGGACCTCGGTGCGGTGGCTCGCTCGTACGGCAACGTGTACGTCGCTCAGATCTCCATGGGGGCAAACGACACCCAAGCAACCAAGGCTCTGCTCGAGGCCGACGCGTATCCCGGACCCTCGCTGGTCATCGCCTACTCGACCTGCATTGCCCACGGCATTGACATGTCCAAGTCGATGACGCACCAGAAGGATGCTGTCCGCTCCGGCTACTGGCCCCTGTACCGGTTCCATCCGTCGCAAGCCGAGGAGGGACAACCCTTCCAGCTCGACTCCAAGGCGCCATCGATCCCGCTCGCCGAGTTCGTCGCCACCGAGGCCCGTTATGCCACCTTGGCCCGGACCTACCCTCACCAGGCGGCTCGCCTGGCCGCGCTGGCACAAGCCGACGTGACCGAGCGGTGGCGGTACTACGAGCAGCTGGCTTCTGTGCAACGGACCGTTCCCAAGGTCGCGTCCGACGTGGGACCCGAAGTGGACTCCGATGCTGAAGATCGCGACGACGAGGAGGTCGAGTGATGGCAGGACCAGGCTCAGTGGACCTGAGGACCACCTATCTGGGCCTCCAGTTGTCGTCGCCGATCGTCGCATCGGCAGGACCGCTCACTCGCGACGCCGACGGGGCCAGGGCGCTCGCCGACGCTGGGGTGGGCGCCCTCGTCCTGCCGTCACTGTTCGAGGAGGAGATAGTCGCCGAGGAGGTCGGGCTGTCATTTGCCCTCGAAGCCGGGAGCGAGCACTTCGCCGAGGCGCTCGACTACTTTCCAACCGTCACGAACTTCACCAGCACGGCCGACCGATACCTGGAGCTGCTCGAAGAGACCAAGAAGGCGGTTGAGGTCCCCGTCGTCGCCAGTCTGAACGCTTCGTCCACTGGCGGTTGGATGCGTTACGCCAAGCTTCTCGCGGAGGCCGGCGCGGATGCTCTCGAGTTGAACGTGTACCGGGTGCCCACTGATCCGCAGCTGACCGCGGCACAGGTGGAGGAAAAGGACCTGGCGCTAGTGACCAATGTGTGCGCCGGTGTGTCACTGCCGGTTGCCGTGAAGCTGTCCCCGTACTACTCGGCGATGGCCAGCTTCGCCGCCAGGGTTGTGGCTGCCGGCGCTTCCGGACTGGTCCTGTTCAATCGCTTCTACCAGCCCGACCTGGACCTGGAAACGATGGACGTGATATCGAAGGTGGAGTTGTCCCGTACCTGGGAGCTGCGTCTGCCGCTGCGTTGGATCGCGATACTGCGCCCCCAGCTGGGACCGGGCCCGTCGCTGGCCGCCACGTCCGGGGTCCATACGGGGCCTGATGTTGTGAAGGTTCTGGCTGTGGGCGCCGACGTGGCCATGATGACCTCGGCCATCCTTCAGTCGGGGCCAGGCCACGTCAGCGTCGTCGAGTCCGAGTTGCGCTCGTGGCTGGCCGAACACGACTACACCTCGGTGGCCGAGCTTCGCGGCTCGGTGTCTCAAGCGACCTCGATCGACGCGAGCGCCTTCGAACGGGCCAACTACCTGAAGACCCTGCACTCCTGGACGACAGGCGACCACCTCGTCCCCGGACTGGACTGAGAGCCAAGTTCACCCGGGCGACCCGCCATGAGCTCTACGACGACGCAAAGGTCAGCGGGCCCCAGCGACCTGGTGGTCCGGCCCCTGCTCGAGCGTGACCTCGACCGGGCCGACCGGATCTATCGCACTGCGTTCGGCACCTTCTTGGGAGCGCCTGAGCCGGAGAAGTTCTTCGGCGACGTCGACCTCGTGCGAACACGCTGGCTGGCCGATCCGGCAGCGGCCTTCGGAGCCGAGCTGGACGGCGCACTGGTCGGCTCGAATTTCCTCACGAACTGGGGCAGTGTCGGGTTCTTCGGGCCTTTGACCGTGCAGCCCGAACACTGGGACCGCGGCATAGCGCGGCGGCTTATGGCGCCGACGATGGATATGTTCGCCTCTTGGAAGACCCGGCACGTAGGGCTGTTGACCTTTGCCGAGAGCCCGAAGCACGTCGGCCTGTACCAGAGCTTCGGGTTCTGGCCCAGGTACCTGATCGCAGCGATGTCAGCACCGGTGGTTGCGCCCGAACGCGCAGTCTCGCACACCAAGTTCTCAGAGGTCGCCTCGCACGACCGCACTGGCGCGACCAACGAGATTCGTGAGCTCACGTCCGCGGTCTTCGAAGGCCTCGACGTCACCCGAGAGGTCGACGCGGTTCTCGACCAGAAGCTCGGCGAGACAGTGCTGATCCACGATGCCTCAGGCCTGCAAGCAATGGCGGTATGTCACATCGGCCCCGGAACCGAAGCCGGGAGCGGCACGTGCTACGTGAAGTTCGGGGCGGCAAGGCCCGGCCGCAAGGCGGCACGTTCGTTCGGCCGGCTCATCGACGCGTGTCAGGACCTCGCCGTGACCGCGGGCGCCTCGGTCATCTCCGCCGGAGTGAACTTCGGGCGTGAGCAGGCCTACGCTGCGCTTCGGCAAAGAGGGTTTCGGCACCAATACCAGGGCGTCGCGATGCATAGGCCGAACCAGCCCGCCTACGACAAGCCCAACTGCTATGTCATCGACGACTGGCGATGACCTCGCCTCCCTCAGCCCAACCGCCGGCGCCTTCCACGTCATCAAGGGGCCACCTGACGACTGGACGTTCCGCGTCGACGCTCTCACCAAACAGTTCGGCGCACTCGCCGCCAACGACGACATCACGCTTCGCGTCGAGCCGGGCGAGGTCTACGGTCTGCTCGGCCCAAACGGAGCAGGCAAGTCCACGCTCGTCAAGCAGACAATCGGTCTCCTGAAACCGACCTCCGGTCGTATCACGCTCGGTCGTTTCGACCTCGTCGCCGACCCCGATGCGGCACGGCAACTGTGCTCTTACCTGCCGCAGGTGCAGATGCCGATCGATTCGTTCCACGTCTCCGAGGCGATCGAGTTGGCCGGCCGCATCCGCGGTGGGAGCGCGAGGGACATCGAGGCGCGTACAGCCTCGCTGATCGACGCGCTCGACCTCGGCGAATGGAGGGGTTCGCTCGGCCGTGGCTTGTCCGGCGGCGTCAGGCGCCTCGTCGGCTTCTGCATGGCCATCGTCCGTCCCGGTCGCGTGGTGATCCTCGACGAGCCCACGAACGATGTCGATCCGCTTCGCCGGCGCCTGCTTTGGGAGGAGATCCGTGCCCTCGGCGCGCACGGGTGTGCCGTGCTGCTCGTGACCGACAACGTGCTCGAGGCCGAGAAGTCGGTCGACCGCCTGGCGGTGATCCACAAAGGCCGGCTCGTGGCAGAAGGGACGCCGTCGTCCATGAAGGCGGCCGACCGTTCGCAGCTCCGCCTTCAGCTGATGCTCACGCCGGGAGCAATCACACCGGACCTGCCGCCATGGGCCGGTCCACCTGTCCGCGTCGGGAACAACCTCGTCACCAACATCGCCGAGGCCGACGCCTCCACGGCCATCGCGTGGGCCGCGGAGATGACCAACGCCGGTGTCGCAGAGGAGTACGCGCTGGCCGCCATAACCCTGGAGGACGCGTACATCCGGCTCACGTCACATGGCCGTCGTCATTCGAGCCGGCCTCACCTCCGGCGTCGTGGCTCACGTGGC
>OBLW0100001113.1_pt1 | contig 23066 bp, 14 predicted proteins | sample 1520161 | NCBI WGS metagenome assembly OBLW01 (sample SAMEA3539309, study PRJEB22396) | soil metagenome | biome: tundra; feature: field; material: soil | place: USA | collected 2010-05 | depth 0.15 m | reverse complement strand
CAAGCGACGGAAACACATACTGGCCGGAACTGTTTGTTTTGATGACAGTCTGTGCACCTGTCTGCATTTGAGTCGCGGTAACTGAAACAGCAGGAATCGCCGCGTCTGTGGCATCCGTCACCAGACCTGAGATTGATCCGAAGCCCTGGCCTGACGCTGCAGATGCAATTGAGATGAAAGTCAAGGCGATAGTGAACCCGTGATACCAATTAGCGCGCTTCGCGATCGAACCTCTTGTTGCCTTTGACTTTCGATCTGTAGGCGCTTTGTGGAAGAGTAAAGCTCTAGAAACCATCCTGTTCCTCCTCAAATTTCAATACCCGCACATACCCCTACTGACGTCATGCATGCTGCAATAGCCTGCACCTGGAGATGTCCTTTTGAAGTTGGGCCGGAGTCTAAGCTCATGGTCCTACCATTGTCAATAGGCTTTCTTCCAATAAAAGATAAGCCTGAAGTGGGGAGTTGGTTGATTCCCTGCCGGTCGGCGCTCGATGGACCATCAAGAGATAGGTCTCGTGAAGCCGGCCAGTGACCGCGGCGGATCCGCGTTTGTTTGATCTCGGCTGAAGGTCACAGGGCTTACGCTAATTAACCGAATCTTGTGCCCTATGCCTCTCGACCTGATCGACATCCCTGCCGCCGCAAGGCAGTGTTCTCCTGAATTCTGACCAATATTGAGGTTATTCAATTTCGTACGTGCGATCGAGGGGCCTGGTAGGTAAACATCTTCCCTGCACCGCTGCTGCGGTCACGGAGGATGAAGATGCAGAACTGCAGTTTGCTCAGGAAGAATCGTAAACGGGGACCCGATGTATGGCTTCTCCGTTGGTCAGACAAATCCACTTCAGGTAAGCGCATCTATCGCAAGCGAGTAATTGGGACGGTTGATGAGTATCACGATTCCGAATCGGCTCGACAAGCGGTCGCTGGTTTGATCCACAAGATCAACGCCTCTAATCCGCGAATCGGTCTTTGCGCAACAACTCTGACGCAACTCTCCGACCATTTCGAACGAATCGAACTCGCAACAGGCAACACGTGGCGCAGCTACTCGACCAAACGATGCTATGCCGGTTACCTGAAGCGCTGGATTGTTCCTCAATGGGGAACCTACGAACTGCGAAACATCAAGACAATTGAGGTCGAATCCTGGCTTCGACGCTTACCGCTTGCGAAGAGTAGTTGCGCGAAGATTCGGGGTGTCATGTCCGTTCTGTTCAACCACGCCTGCCGATATGAATTGTTCGACAGCAATCCGATTCATTTGGTTCGTCAGGGCGCGAGACGCAACAAAACGCCGTGCGTCCTTACTCCCGCCGAGATCAGGGTGTTGGCGGATGGTCTTGCGACGAGAGAACGTACTTTGGTGTTGCTCGCCGCATCCACCGGATTGCGTCAAAGCGAATTATTTGGTTTGCAGTGGGGCGATATCAATTTCGCGGAAGGAACGATGAACGTAACGCGCTCGATCGTGTGCGGCGTCGTTGGACCCTGTAAGACTGAATCCTCACAGAAGCCCGTTCCGATTCATCCACTCATCGTCGAGGCCCTCGTAAAATGGAAGGAGCATCAACACTTCCGCAAGCTCGAGGACTGGGTATTCGCGAGCAATTGTCGCCGTGGACGCAAGCCGTACTGGGGGCAGGCGATCCTGCGGAAGTACATCCGGCCCAAGGCGCAGGAGCTTGGAATCGAAAAGAATTTCGGATGGCACACGTTTCGACACACATACTCGACTCTTTTGAGAAGCGTCGGCACCGAATTCAAGGTGATGCAGGAACTTTTGCGGCACTCTTCACTGCGATCGACACTCGAAGTCTATACCCAGGCAATTACGCCGGCGAAGCATGCTGCCCAAGCGGCCGTGATGTCGCTTGTCTTTTCTTCTCAAGCGGAATCGGAAACGCATGCGTAGTTCTGGACGGCATTTCGCCAACAACCTTATCTCATATATAGCGCACAATGAGTTGGGGTGCAGAAGGGGCACATTTCTGTGGCTCTTTTGCACCTCAATTGAATTCCGCCAATTCCAATAACTTCTTTGGAATGAATGGCGGGGACGACGGGGCTCGAACCCGCGACCTCTGCCGTGACAGGGCAGCGCTCTAACCAACTGAGCTACGTCCCCTAATACAACGTCTATTGCTCACCAACTTCGCCCGCGAACTGGATTGCACCCTTTATGCGCATGCATTTGTTCCACTGGCTTGTTGGTCCCAGGCTCATTCGAACCCTTACTTACGCGATTCGATTATGCCTTGGTACGTAAACAAGTTTAACAGAAAGAATAGGCTTTGGGACCCGCCCCACACCCGACATTTTCATTCGTTTTGCAGCCAGGGCGGAATCGCACTTTGGCGCCCATGCATCGGTCAGTTTGAAACTTTCCTACGCAGACCAGGCTGCCCTGGGTGCGCGCCCGGAAGAGATATAACCCATATCTACCGAGATGCCTCGTACGCATTGCAGTAGATGATTGGCAATGGAAGGCAGCTTCTGCGCCGTCACACGAAACGAAGGGCCGGAGACGCTCACCGCCGCTACCGGTTGGCGCTGCGCATCCAGCACCGGTACAGCAATGCAGCGCAGGCCTTCTTCAAACTCTTCGTCGTCCACGGCGTATCCGCGGCGACGCGTTTTCTCCATCTCCGTTCGCAGCGCTTCTGCGGTGGCAATGGTGCGATGGGTAAAACGCTCAAAGCGAATCCGTTTCACAACTTCATTAGCCCGCTCTTCGGGCAGGAATGCAAGTATCGCCTTCCCTACTGAAGTGCAATGCACAGGATTGCTGGCCCCAACGCGCGTGATCATCCGCACCGATCGCGCCGGCTCAATCTTGTCGATATAAATCACTCGCGACGCCTCAAGAACACAGAGGTGCGCGGTCTCCTCGGTCTCCGCCACCAGGCGGCGAAGATGCGGTTGGGCGCGATCGCGCAAATCATATTGCTCGATAGCCCGATTGCCGAAGTCGAATAGCCGCAGGCCGAGCCGAAACTTGCCGCTCGTAGTGCGCTCTACCATGCGGTGCCGCTCTAGAACCATCAGGAACCGGTGCGCGGTGCTCTTGTGCAATTGAAGTGAGGAGGCAACTTGCGCCAACCCTAGAGGAGTTTCGCTCTCCGCAAGCAGATCTAGCACGGCAAAGGCTCTGTCGAGCGCTTGGACTTTATAGGTTCCTTGCGGGGCAGCGTCTCGCATTTCGGTTCTCCGTTTCGCTTCTTGACTATAGATAAAGCTTCTCAGGATATGGGACTCGTGTCAAGAGGTGATACGGGGCCTTGCCGTCCCGGGAGGTAACACTCTCGGAATCAACGCGAAAGCACCGTTAGTGAAAGGCTGAGCACCCCCGCGGGAAGGGCCTACTCCGGAACCACGTCTCCCTCGCCCGGCGCGAGGAACAGGTTCGCTTCCAGCCCATGCTGGCGCATGTACAGGTCGTAGTAACGTCCGCCCATCGCAAACAGTTGCGCGTGGTTGCCGCGCTCCACAATGAGACCACCTTCCACGACCAGGATCTGGTCTGCGCGCCGAATAGTCGAAAGCCTGTGAGCAATCACGAAGGTCGTTCGCCCCTGCATCAACTGGTTCAACCCGGCCTGGATCATGGCCTCCGATTCGGAGTCCAGCGAGCTGGTGGCTTCGTCCAGTATCAGGATGCGTGGCTCAGCCAGCAGTGCGCGAGCAATCGACAGCCTTTGCCGCTGCCCGCCGGAGAGCTTCACGCCGCGCTCACCCACAATCGTGTTGTAAGCATCCGGAAATCGCTCAGCAAACTCGTCCACGCGCGCCGTGCGGCAGGCAAAGAGAAACTGCTCTTCTGTCGCATCGGGCTTTGAGAAGAGAATGTTTTCGCGAATGGTTCCATCGAAAAGAAAAGAGTCCTGCAGCACCACGCCAAGCTGTGAGCGGAAGGTGTTCAGATCGACGCTGGCCAAGTCGATATCGTCCACCAGCACAGCCCCTTTCGACGGCGTGTGGAAGGCGCAGATGAGGCTGATAACGGTCGACTTTCCCGACCCCGAAGATCCCACGAGTGCCGTTACCGTACCCGGATTGGCTTCGAAGCTGATGCCATGCAGCACCGGCTTTTCCGGAGTGTAGGCAAACTCCACATCTTCAAAGCGGACTTTGCCCTCGATAGGCGGCATCTTCACTGTGCGGCCCGGAGTCTGGTTTTCTTCCAGCTCCGACATAATCTCGTTCGTGCGGTCCAGCCCGGCAAATGCTTCAGTCAACTGCGTGCCAATATTCACGATCTGGAAGACCGGAGCGATCATGAAGGCCAGGAACATGTTGTAGCTGAAGTAGTCGCCAACGGACCAGGAATGATTCAGAACACTATGACCGCCGAACCACATCACCAGCCCAGACACGAGTCCAAGCACTGTGGTTGAAGCAGAGCCGAGAACGCTGGTCATTGTGAGGGTCTTCATCACGTTGGTCAGCAGCCGCTCCACGCCCTCTGAGAACACATTCGCCTCGCGCTCCTCGGCGTGATAGCCCTTAATCACTCGCACGCCACCCAACGACTCAGTCAGTCGGCCCGTAACTTCGGCGTTGATCTTGCCGCGCTCGCGAAAGATCGGACGAATGGTTTTGAAGGCATACTGAAGCACAAAGACAAACGCACCCATTACGGTGAAGACTGTGAGCGTGACCGTGACGCTCAGATGCAACAGATAAAGAAACGCAAGAACGGCGGTGAGCAGGCCTCCCACAAAGTCCACGAGCCCAGTACCCACCAGGTTGCGCACCCCTTCCACATCGGTCATGATGCGCGATACCAGTTGGCCAGTTCGGTTTTCGTCGTAGTAAGCCACCGAAAGCAGTCCAACATGGCGCTGCACCGTGCGGCGCATCTCCGCAATCAGCCGCTGGCCGGCCTTTGAAAGCAATTGTGTGAGCGAGAACGAAGTGATGGCTTGCACCACCATTGCGGAAAAGACCAGCACGATAATGCGCGGCAGCAGCTCTGGGTGTGGGTGCTGCGTAGAAAGAACCTTGTCCAGCAGCGGCTTGGACATGAACGGTAGCACCAGGCCAGCCACGCGGTTGACAACCATCAGGCCCATTCCGCCCAACAACAGACCCATGCGCGGCACAATCAGTGCGCGAACCTGCGGCCACACCTTTTTCAGATTGGGTTTCTTCTTGGGCAAATCCGCCTGGCCGGAACGCGCTCCGCGTCCATGCGGCGAGCGCTCTGCGCGCATGCTCATACCCATCCCGCCACGCATAGTTCCCAAGCGCTACACCTTCCCCGAACGGCGCGCGGCGATAAACGAGCGCACACAAAGAATTACGTAAATCAGTGTCAGAGCTGCCATCGCGAGCTTCGAAGCCAGCGCAATCTGGTCGGGCGGAACGCCGGCCGACGTGGCAGTCATATAGCCACGGACCGCTTCGATCGCTGCACCCAGAAAGCCCAGCAGCCCAATGGTCACGTTGATGTGCATGAACAGCTTGCGCCGCCCTTCATTGGGGCTGATGGCCAGCAAGCCAAAGATGCCAAGCGCCAAACCGAACCAGGTAGGAATCAGCGCCGTCGGATGTAAGCTGCCGGTTCCAAGGTAGCCTGCCAATCCAAGAGCAATCAAAAGCGCCGCAAAAACCAGAGTTACCTTTGCCACGAGAGACCTCCATCTATCTGCATGGCAAGGATATCAGTTACAGGCACACCATTCCCCACCGGCAAGCATCCACTCAATGGATGCCTGCCGGCAGGGTCTGGATTGTATTTCTTTACCGCTGAATGCGTGCCGATCCGCCCTTGGCGAATGCCCTCACCTGGTCAATGGTCGCCATCGTCGTGTCGCCGGGGAATGTAGTTAGTAGCGCACCATGCGCCCATCCCAGCTTGACCGCCTCCTCAGGCGGTTCACCGGCCAGCAGCCCATAGATGAAGCCGGCCGCAAAGCCGTCTCCGCCGCCTACGCGATCCACCACATCCAGTTCGGCCGTTGGAGCGGTGTAGGTCTTCCCGTCCACCCACGCAACCGCGCTCCAACTATGGTGATTGGTCGAGTGAACCTCGCGCAGCGTGGTCGCCACCACTTTCGCATTCGGCAGCTTCTTCGTAACCTTCTCGATCATGCCGAAGAACACGCTCGGGTCCAGCTTCGACTTTGCCGCGACTTCAGGTCCCGGGATGCCAAGACCCATCTGCAGGTCTTCCTCGTTGCCCACTAACACGTCCACGTTCTCAACAATCTTGCCGATAGTCTCGACGGCCTTCGCGTTGCCGCCCTGAATATTCCAGAGCTTCGCACGATAATTCAGATCGAACGACGTAATGGCGCCCGCAGCCTTGGCTTCCTTCATCATCTCCGCGGCAAGCGCCGCAGTTGTCGCCGAAAGCGAAGCAAACAGTCCGCCGCAGTGAACCCAGCGCACGCCCTGCGCAAAAATCGCCTTCCAGTCAAAGTCGCCCGGCTTCAGTTGCGCGCCAGCTTCGTTGCAGCGGTTGTAGAAAACCACCGGAGGACGCACGCCGTGTCCCTGGTCGCTGAACACGGTCGCCATGTTCGGTCCATGAACACCGTCGTGCTTGAAGTACTTGTAGATAGGCTTCACGCCCATCGCCTTAACCCGCTCCGCAATCAGATCGCCGACGGGATAATCCACCATCGCCGAAACGATTGCAGTCCGCATTTGAAAGCAGTCCGCCAGGTTGGCGGCCACATTGAACTCACCGCCGCTCACGTGAATCTTGCATTCCGTGGCCTTGCGAAAGGGGATAATCCCCGTGTCGAGCCGATGGATCAATGCACCCAACGACAGTAAATCCAACTCGCCATCCTTACGAATATTCAATCCATGACTCATCGCGTCTATTCTCCTGATCTTTGTGGCAATGCCTGTTGTGAAATCGGGAACCCTACGAATTATAAACTGGTCTGACCTCTACCGGGAAGATCACCTGGCATTCCCGGCCGATTTCTTCACATCTCCCAATACCTGATCCGCCGTCCACTCGTTGCCAGGATAGAACTGCACCACCTTGCCGTCTGGGCCGATGAGCGTGGTCGAGAGCGTGTGCGTGATCGAGTCGTCAGCGCCGTGGGTGATGCCGACGTCAAAGAACTTCGCCATCTCCAGCACCTCTGCCTGGGCAGGCGCCGCAAAATCCCAGTGTGCAAAGGCATTCTTTGTGTCGCTGCCAATATAGGTCGCGCCATAAGCCCGCAACCGCGCCGGCGTATCGTGCTCCGGATCGAAGCTCACGCACAGCAGGTGCGTTTTCGCATAAAGTGCCGGATCGGCCGCCAACCGGCTGTTGATCAAAGCGAAGTTGTGCGTCACCAGCGGGCAGAAGTTTGGCAGCGGACACCGCGTGTAAATAAAGGTCAACAGCAGAATCTTTCCCTTGAACTGCTCAAGATGAATCTGCCGCTCGTCCTGGTTGCGCAACTTGAAGTCCGGAACTTTATCGCCTGTTGCCGGCACATGATAAAAGACCGCTGGCTTATAGTCCGGCTTTGCCTGCGCCACCACGACAATATGATCCAGCACCACAGTCTCTTGCGCACTCTTCGACACCAGCACGTCGGCGGTAATCACGTCTCCGCGATGCAGTTCGCTCAGAATGCTCGGATCCTTGAGTTGGTAAGGCATGGTCATCGCATCCATGAAGCCGGGGATGGCCTCATGATCCAATACCGCAATGCCGTGAGCGGCATCGGTTGAAACCACCTTGCCGCGCAGGTGGTACACCTTAACGCCAGCGCCTGCCAGTGGGTCGGAGTTCTGGCCTGAGTGGCACCCGGCCAACACGATGAATGCGAGAAATGAGGAAGCAAGTATTCGGCGAATCACACTCCAGTGTATAACCGGCAAGCCGCCCAGCCAGACAGCCTAAGCAGTTCTACAGCATCAACCACTCGCCCTCATCTTCCAGAACTTCCTCAAGGTCCTTGCCGCTGCAGCCTGAAGGTGCCGGTGCGTCAGCGCACCGCTTATCAACTGCCTTCATATGCGTAATGAACTGATCATTCTTTTTAAGTACTTCGTCGTGGCATTTTTTCGCGACCGCCATCAACTGCTCCCAGTTTCCTTCCAGAACAGTTCCTTTTCCGGTCGTCTTGTAATGCAAGCCGCTGGCGTCAATGATTCTATTCATATCTACGGAGGGATCACTCGCCTGACGGTGCTTCCCCTTCACCGACACGCTCAACTCAAGAAGCATAGGAATAATTCCTTTCCATGTACTCTCCATCAGATACGGCGAATGCCATACCAATACTGTGACCCGCAACACAGGCCAACGTGAGTCGACGCACTCTGAAAACAAATGTGACCTAACTCACCAATAAAAAGATTCTCATCTGACTTACTAACATGATGAATGTGAGATAACTCACGCGAGCAGTAGCGACGCAGTCTCAGAATACTTTTCCTTTTCTCACTCATCCCTGAACTGGTGATAGCAGTCACTGACCAGAGTAGCCACAGTCCAGCATTTATTGAACTGACAAGGGGATGCACAATGGCAGCGACTTTTGCAGTGGAACACGCACCGGACACTACGCAGGACGTTTCTTTTGATCTGGCAGAACTGACCAGGATGTACGACTTCACCGGCCTGGTGGTCGCCGTCACTGGTGGCGCCGGAATTCTGGGCAGCGAGATGGCTCGCGCGTTAGCCGGCTGTGGCGCTCAAGTCGCCATCCTGGACCTGAACATCGAGCCCGCCAAGGCGCTGGTCGATAGTCTGGGCGAGCATGGCAAGCAAGTCTCCCTTCACAAGTGCGACGTCCTCAACCGGGACAGCATCGCCGAAGCGGCGCTGAACGTGACCAGCCAATTCGGCAAAATCGACTGCCTGATCAACGGTGCGGGAGGCAATAAGGCCGCCGCAACAACCGGCCCAGATCTGAAGTTCTTCGATCTCCCCGCTAACGCATTGCGCTGGGTCTTCGACCTGAATATTCTCGGCACCATGCTGCCCTGCCAGGCTTTTGGCAAGATCATGGCTGAACAAGGGCACGGAACGATCCTGAATATTTCGTCCATGAATTCCTTCCGCCCGCTGACCCGCATTCCCGCTTACTCCGGCGCCAAGGCCGCAGTCAGCAACTTCACCCAATGGCTCGCCGTCCACATGGCCCAGGAATACTCGCCGAAGATTCGCGTCAACGCCGTAGCTCCCGGCTTCTTCCTGACCAACCAGAACCGCTTCCTGCTCACCGACAAGGAAACCGGCGAACTCACAAAGCGCGGCAACCAGATCATCGCCCACACGCCGATGGCCCGCTTCGGCGAACCGAAGGATCTCTTCGGCGCTGTCCTCTGGCTACTCTCTCCCGCATCGGAGTTCGTCACCGGCATAGTAATTCCGATTGACGGTGGATTCTCAGCATACAGCGGCGTCTAACGCATGGAACCCTTCAAACGACCAATGGCCGGAAGAGTTGCTCTCTTCCGGCCATTGCCTTGTTCAGATCCATCCACTTCTCTCAGCCGGGATTCACTCACCCACCCCACTATAGCATTTTCGGATTTGGTGTAGACCGAAGGCACTATGCTAAGTGGCTTTTTCCTCAAGAAAAAGCCACCTTTCAATGCTCTTAAAAAGTCTACGTGTATTCCGGAAATGCTCTAATAGAAACCCCTTGGTCGTCCCCAATCACCCGCTGACTTGCTAACTTGCTATCCCCGCGAAGCGGGGCTAACTCGCTGCCTTTGTCACTGCCACATCGCCCACTCACACAACAGCCCACAAAAAATCGAGCATCAACGTTTCCCAAATTCTCCAGCATAGAGGGAACGACCCGAGGGCGGAGTCCACCGCAGCGGACGCAACCCTGGAAATCCCGCCAAACCCCGCTCAACCGTCACTTACAGTCTGCGCGAAACGGCCTATTTGCAACTAGCGTTGTCCGCCTTTGGCAAAGCCAAAAACGTAATACTCTCCGGCGCAAATGTCACTTGCCCCGCACGCACCGCGGCACCCTTAATAGCAGGCAACGCATCTCCAGCCCCCAGCTTCAATTCGCTCCCGTTCAACTCAACGCTGGCGCTCAACAGATCCGCCGACGTAAGCGTGTACCGCTCCGCCCCCGTCGGAATCGCCATCGTCTGCGTCGCAGACTTGTCCAAATTGATTGCCAGCAACGTCACGCCGCCCGGCTTCCCGCGCATGCACTGGGCAAACAGATGCAGACTCTCCGCCGGCGACGTCCCCGGATCCAGCACCGTAGTTCCCATCAGTCTCCGCCACAGTACCGCCGCCCAGTAGTTAGGCCGAGGCTCCAGCGTTTTCTGATCCAGCAACCCGTAGTCGCTCGACGCAAGCGTGTTGTGCATATGCACCTGCACACCGCTCTTTGCCAAACTGCCGAGCTGGTTCAGATACCGGAAACTATCAATAAAATCCGAAGCCCAGCGATCGCCCCCGCAAGCCGCTTCCGCCGTCTCCGTCAGCCATATCGCCTTCCCCGGCATCAGCCGGTCGCGAATCGCCGCATAATACGCTTCGATCTTCCCCCCACGCGCCAACCACTCTTCCGAGAGTGCAGCCTCAGGCGAAGTCGCAGGAGCCCCCATTCCACCGCAGCGGCTCGAAACCCCTCCATAAGAGTGGTACGAGTACGCATCGAACGCCGGCCCCGTCGCCGCCAGTATGTCTTCTGTCTTTACCAGGTGCATGAACGAAGGCGCCAGTGCCGACCCCTCGCCAACCCCGCCCGGCCCAAGAACAACCATTCCGACAGCATCCGACTGAACGAACTTCTTGAAGACCGCAAAATCCTTCGCGTATGCCGGGGCGTCATAGCCTTTCGGCGCGCCACCCATCTCTGCGAAGGTTGGCTCGTTCATGAATTCCGCCGCCGCAATGTGTCCGCCAACAGACTTCGTGTAGTCCATCAGCTTCTTTGCCTGCTCCGGCGTCCATACACCTGCTTCGTCGCGGGTTCCCGCGCTGGTGGCAAACGAGGTAACAATCCCCGCATCCACGGCGTGAGAAAAATCGACCACGCCCTTCCACTCCGCGCGCGTCAAGACACTGTTGAAGCCCTTCGGAGCAGCAGTCGGCGCCGGCGCATCCGAATCCTGAAAGTAAGTCGAGTTCATCCACGTTCCGCTTACCCTGACATACGCAGGCCCCAGCGCCGCAGCCAGTTTGCGCAGCCGCTTGTTACTCAAATCGATTGGCGCCCGATACTCATAAAGCGAAGGGTCCATTCCGCCCGGCGCAGTCATGGCCGAAGCCGGCTTCTCAGCCGCAGGTGCTACATCTCCGGCCTTGGCGAACGGTTTCCAGAACCTGCCACCCGTCACCTCAACCGCCTCAATGTTGTAAGACTGGAATCGCTCATCAATCGCGCCGATGCGGGTCATTGTTCCCGGCGCAATCGAAGCTGACACAGCCGAAGCTGCTGACGCGCCTCCCTGGCCAAAACATGCCGCCCCACCCAGCAACAGAACCACAACACAACCCGAAACCGCAACTTTCTTCTTTCCGTACATGTCTTCGCTACCTTTCGAACGCCGGCGTTGCCGACAAGCAAGTATAAGGGGATGAAGGGATCTTCACTCCGCGCGCGTTCGTCCTTTCTGGCACCACCCGCGCCGGTGGCGTATAACGCTGGAATGGGGGCATGCAAGGAAACTGGGCCAGAATCGGAAGCTGAAATTACCGCGTGGCTGCGCGCCGGTGGGTGGGTGGTCACAGCCAGCGAGCGCGCCGCCCGCGCCCTTGCAGCCAGCTTTCACCGCGCCCGCCGCGCCGAAGGCCTCGCAGCGTGGCCCGCACCCGCCATCCTCGATTGGCAGACCTTCCTCCGCACCGCTTGGATAGACCGCTCCAAAAGTACCGATGGCCGCCTGCTCCTCGATCCCCTCCAGGAACAGTCAATCTGGGCTGACATTGTCGGCTCTGACCAGCACATGGCCACGTTGCTCGAAGGCCCGCGCAACCGCATGGCAAATCTCGCCATGGAAGCCCACAAATTGCTCTGCTCCTATGCGCCGCAGTTCCTCAAGGAGGGAGCCCGCGCAGCCTGGCAACAGGATGCGGAGGACTTCAGCGCCTGGCTCGCAGCCTTCGATGAAACCTGCCGCAAGGCGAACCTGCTCAGCCCCGCGCGTCTGCCTATCGAGTTGATTTCACTACTTGAAAATTCCTCGCCAGCAACTCTGCAGCGGCCGACGCTGCTTCTTGCCGGCTTTGACCGCATCCTCCCCATACAGCGTCGTCTCTTCGACGCCTGGAGCGCCGCAAGCGGGGGGCAGGAAGCGTCAGCCGGCGAGCATGCCCGCGAAGTCCGCTTTTACCACGCCGCCGACACTCAATCCGAACTCACCGCGTGTGCCCTCTGGTGCAAACAACAACTTGCCGCAAAGCCGAATGCGAGCCTGCTTGTGATCACTCAAGACGTGTCTCAACGCCGAGGCGAAATCGAGCGTGCATTCCTCAACTTTGCAGGCGGCGGATCTGCCTCATCCTCCGCTGCTCCGCTCTTCGAGTTCTCTCTTGGAATTCCCCTTGGCCAAGTGCCGTTGGCGCGTGGCGCGCATCTTTTACTCCGCTGGCTGTCGAGTGCACCCAGGGAAAACAGGATTACTGAAAACGAACTCGACTGGCTCCTCTCCACCGGCCATACTGCTGCGGATAATGCGGAGACAATCTTGCTCCAAACCTATATGCGGACCCTGCGCCGCCGCGGCCTCGAGCGAACTCATTGGACGCTGAATGCATTCCTCACCCAGCCTCACAAAGCATCGCTGCCCACCGCCTGGATCATCCGCATATCTGAAGCCCAAAGCCGCCTCGCAGAACACACTCGCCTTCCCAAAACCCCGCTCGAATGGGCCGAACTCATTCCTCAAATCCTCCAATTAGCCGGTTGGCCAGGGGCTCCTCGACCGCTTTCCAGCACCGAGCACCAGTCACGCGACCGCTGGCAGCAGACCGTAGAGTCGTGCGCGTCTCTCGGCTTCGATGGCCGACGCATCCGCTGGTCGGAGTTTCTTTCCGCGCTCGCACGCTCCCTCGATGAAACCCTCTTTGCACCCCAGTCTCGCGAGGCGCCCATCCAGATAGCCGGCCCCTCCGAATCCGCAGGACTCACCGCCGATGCCGTCTGGTTCATGGGAGCAAGCGAGATCGCCTGGCCCTCATCAGGCGCAACTCATCCGCTGTTGCCGCTCGGAGTCCAGCGCGAAGCCGCGATGCCCCACGCCACATCGCAACTCGACTGGGAACTTTCGCGCGCCATCACACTCCGCTTGCTCAGGTCCGCCCCGCAAGTCTGCTTCAGCTATGCCTGCCAAAGCGAGGGCGTGGAAACTCGCTCTTCCCGCCTCATCGCCCAACTTGCAGGCCCGCCTCAGCCTTTGCCGGCGGATTTGTCCGCACCCGCTGCGCTGGAACCGCTCACAGTCACTTTTGAAGACGCTAGCCGCATTCCCTTCCCACCCGGAAGTGTCGAGGGCGGTTCTGCGGTTCTCACCGGTCAATCGCAATGCCCTTTCAAGGCCTTCGCAACAGCGCGCCTGGCAGCCCAAAGCTGGCAGTTAGCCGAGCCCGGCCTCACTCCTTCGCAGCGCGGCCAACTGCTCCACGCAGTCCTTCATTCCGTCTGGGGCGGCCCACCAGATGGCATCCGCTCTCTCAACGACCTCGTGGGCCTCAAAGATCGAAGCACATTCGTCGAAGCCACCGTCCATCGCGTTCTTCAGGAAGAAATCCGCCCAGGGCTCCGCGAGCGCATGCCGCGCCGCTATCTTGAGCTTGAAGAACAACGCCTCACTCGCCTGGTCGCCGAGTGGCTGGATTACGAAGCTACGCGCATCGAATTCGAAGTTACCGAAACAGAAGCGGCGCGCACCATCGACCTCGCCGGACTTTCATTCACATTGCGTCTCGACCGCATCGACCGCCTCAATGACAATTCCCTGCTCGTCATCGACTACAAGACCGGCCAGGTCACGCCCAAATCCTGGGAGCTGCCACGCCCCGACGATGTGCAACTCCCCCTCTACGCCGGCTTTGCTCTCAACTCCGAAGAACAACTTGGCGGCCTGGTCTTCGCAAAAGTACTCAGCGGCAAATCGGGCTTCGCCGGCCATGTCGGCGATGCAAAAGCCACTTTGCTTCCCAGCCTGAAAACCACCAACAGTCTCGTCAGAAGCAGTCTTTCCGTGGAACAACTCATCGACTGGAGAGAGTACATAGAGCAGTTGGCCAAAGACTTCCTCTCTGGCCGCGCCGAAGTGGACCCGCGTGATTATCCCAGGACCTGCGAGTACTGCGGCCTTGAAAGCCTGTGTCGCATCTCGGAAAATCGCGCGCTACTCGATCTCGAAGAGGATTCGGGCGAAGACGACGCGGAGGCCGCCGATGAGTAAGCCCCTGGCCAAGACTCCTCCGCCCGATCAGGCCCAGCGCGAGCGAGCCCTCGATCCCACCAACTCCATCCTCGTTCAGGCCCCCGCCGGCTCCGGCAAGACCGATCTGCTCACCCGCCGCTTTCTCTGTCTCTTGACCCAAGTGGAAGACCCCGGCCAGATCGTAGCCATCACCTTCACCAAGGCCGCCGCCGCCGAAATGCGCCACCGCATCCTGACCAAGCTTGAAGAGGCCGCTGCCACTGGCAACAAACTCGATCCGGTGAAGGGTACGGGCTTTAGTCCGTACACAAATCCATTAGAAGCGAACCGGGCTTTAGCCCCTGAGGCGCACCTTTGCGAAAAGTCAGGCGACCCCTTTTCCATGGAGTCCCTCGCCCGTCGCGCCCTCAATCACTCGCAAATTCTCGGCTGGAATCTTCTCGACCAACCCGCCCAACTCCGCATCTCCACCATCGACTCGTTCTGCCGTGACCTCGCACTCCAACAACCTTTGCTTTCCGGTCTCGGCGACGGACTCGGCATCTACGAGCAGCCGGATGAGCTCTATCGCCGCGCAGCCCGCCAGACCCTCGGCGAGATCGACAAGGCCGACCTGAATCTTCGCGCAGCCATCGAGTCGCTGCTTCTGTGGCGCGATAACAACTGGCAGGAGATGGAATCCCTGCTCGTCGAGATGCTCAAGAATCGTGACCGCTGGATGCATGGTTTTGTCCTCGAACGCGAGCAGGATTGGGAAGTACTTCGCGACAAGCTCGAGCGCCCTTTCGCCAAAGCCATTCTGCAATCGCTCACCGAACTAGGCCACCTTCTCGACCAGGTCCCCGGCTCCCGTGACGAAGCGCTCAGGCTGGCCCGCTTTGCATGCGAACAAGGCGCGGCAACCCTCTTCCAGGCACTTGCCGAACTCCCCGATTTCCCCTCAAGCCTCGCAAATCCCGACACTTTCGACGAGGCACATCGGGCCCACATTTGCCTGGCCGATCTCCTGCTCACGCTCGACGGTAACTTTCGCAAGACAGTGGACAAGCGCCTTGGCTTCCCCTCCGATCGCAAAGGCGAGAAAGCGAAAATCCTCGATCTGATTCAGCGTCTCTCCGCCGTCCCTAACCTCGAATCCGCCCTCGCCGCCGTCCGCACCCTGCCCCCCGCCCGCTACACCGATGAAGATTGGCAGATCGTCCGGGCCTGTTTCACCCTGCTTCGCAATGCCGCCGCCCAACTCCGTGTCGTCTTCGCCGAAGCCGGCGCGGTCGACTACATCGAGGTCGCGCAGATCGCCCAAAACGTGCTCCAGGGCTCCGACGGCCTGCCCACCGACGCCGCCATTTACGTCGCTGACGGCACCCACCACATCCTCGTCGATGAATTTCAGGACACCAGCCGACGCCAGCACGAACTCCTCCGCCGCCTCATCGCCGCATGGCCCGAGCGCGAAGGCCGCAGTTGCTTCGTAGTCGGCGATCCCATGCAGTCCATCTATTTTTTCCGCGACGCCGACGCCGAGCTTTTCCCGCGCGTCCGCGAAGCCGGTCTGGAAATTCCCAACACCGACCCGCTCCTCTTCGACCCCGTCAGCCTAATCTCCAACTTCCGCACCGCAAGGCCGCTCGTCGAAGAGCTCAACGGATTCTTCACCCAGGTCTTCGCAGCCGACGATGGCAGCGGCGTTACTTTCTCGTCCGCTGAACCCGCGCGCAACAACCAATCCGCGCCTGATCAGCCCTTCAAGCTCCACATTAACTTTGCCCCTCAACTCCCTCGTGCAAAATCAAATACCGCAAACGTTACCGCCGAGAACCAGGAGCCGCGCACTGTCCAAATTGAAGAGATGGTCGCCTTAATCCGCAGCCACCAGGACCGCATGAATGCAGCCCGCGCCAAAGGAGAAAACTATCGAATTGCCATCCTCGGCCGCACTCGCAACGCGCTGGCTCCAATCGCCCTGGTCCTTCGCAAAGCGGCAATCCCCTTCCGCGCCGTCGACCTTGAAAAGCTCTCCGGCCGCCCCGAGGTCCTCGATGCGCTGTCCCTCGCCAGAGCCGCCCTCAATCCCCTCGACCGAGTAGCCTGGCTCGGCGTACTCCGCGCCCCCTGGTGCGGCCTCTCGCTTAGCGACCTCCACACCCTCACCAGCGCCGACGACGCAGACCTCCTCACTCGGCCCATCCCGGAGTTGCTCTCCGAGCGCCTTCACCTACTCAGCAACGATGGCCGTTTGGCCGCCGAGCGTGTTCGCGACGCCCTCGACGCCGTCCCCGGTTTGCGCTTCGGCCAGCCCACCGCATCCCTCGGCACATGGCTGGAGCAAGTCTGGCTTCGACTAGGTGGCCCGCAATGCATCGATCGCACCGCCCGTGCAAATCTCGACCTACTGTGGCAGTGCCTTGACAGCCTCCCCAATGGCGAACAAGACCTGCTCGGCCCCGCGCTCAACTCCGCCCTCGACAGCCTCACCGCGCAGCCCGATCCCTCCGCGGGCAGCGACTGCGGCGTCCAGTTAATGACCATTCACAAATCAAAGGGGCTCGAATTCGAAGTGGTCGTCATCCCCGAGCTTCAGGCTCGCTCCGGCAGGGGGAAGATCAAGCTGCTCTCCTGGCTCGAGCGCGGACTTCCGCCAGACGATCTCTCAGATGAGCTGGAAAATTCTGAAGAGATCACCGAATTTCTCGTAGCACCTCTGCAATCAAAGGGCTCCGATCGGGGCACTACCAAGCAGTGGGTCGACCGTGTCTATCGTGAACGCGAGTCGCAGGAGACCCGCCGCATCCTTTACGTAGCCGCAACCCGCGCCCGCGACGAATTGCACCTCTTCGCCCAGCCGGCTTGCAAAAGGAACAAGAGCGGCGATTGGATCCTCGCCGAGCCAAAAGACAGCCTGCTCGCCACTGCGTGGCCCGCGCTGCAAGCTGAAATCGAGAACCGTTTCGACGCATGGAAAGCAATCACCGCTGACCCCGGCGTAGTGCCCTCCATTATTGAATCCCTCGCCGCTTCCGCTGAGAGCAACCTGCTCGTAATGCCGGCTCCGCTCACGCCAACACTGCTTCGCCGACTCCCGCCAAATTTCCGTCCCGTGCAGGCTGAGCACTCCACCCCGTCAGCCGAAGCGCAACCCGTTGTCGGCATGGACGCTGACAACCGCTATCAACGCCACGAAGGCGGCCTGCTCTCCCGCGCATTGGGCACAGCCGTCCACGCGCTGCTCGATACCCTCGCCCGCCTCCACAAATCCAACGACTGGGAGGCCACCCGCGCCTCAATCAAGCAGTACCAACCCCGCATCGCCGCGCAAGTCCGCGCAGCTGGTATTGATCCCACCAAGGCCGCCGCCATCGCCACTGAAGCGCTCCGAATCGCCATCGACGCCACCCATGACCCAATCGGCAATTGGATCCTCTCCCCACACATCGATGACGCCAGCGAAGCCCGCTGGACTGGAGTCGTCGCCGGCAGTCTCCGCACGGTGCAGGTTGACCGCGTCTTCCGCGCCGGCCCCACACCACTCTCCACAGGAAACGAAGCCTGGTGGATCATCGACTACAAAACAACCCACGCCGACGCCCCCGACCCGGTTGCGGCTCTCCCCCAGTTGCGCACAACATTTGCGCCGCAGCTCCTCGCCTACGCTGAAGTCCTGCGCAAACTACACGGCACAAGCGCACCTGTCCGCGCCGGACTCTACTATCCGCGAATGTTGCTATTCGATTATTGGGAAATTTAGGACAGTTTTCTAATTGGTGTAGAGGGGCTTTGAAAGGGCACGGCTTTAGCCGTGCCGAAAATGCCAATGTTTTAGTCGGGCTTTAGCCCCTGAGGGATGTTTCTGCCTCTATACCATCAGGAGAACTGCCTTAATGTCTCAGGCGCAAGCACGTTGCTCGCGCCCGAGACTTGAGAGACCTACATCAGGTTTGCCATCAAGCTATCCAGCGCCGTCTTCGGAGGCCGTGTCATCGACTCCGGCAGCGTGCCCAGCGGTTCGTCCACCACGTTCAGCAGGTCAATGAACGTCGGCTTCTGCGTGTCGATAAAGAAGACGCCCGTCAGAATCTCTTCCTTCTCCTGCGCCTCCATCAGGGTACGCACCGCGTTCGCCTTATCGGTCGGGTCGTAGTCCGCTAGCAGCTTGCGCAGCCGCAGGTTTGAGCCGTCGTGCATCTGCACGTCGTACACCTGCCCGGAGTCGTAGTCCACCTCAATCTCGTCGAAGCTCGCCACAAATCCAATCTCGTTGATTGGCTCGTCATTTTCCTGCAAGAATTTGTAGCTCTTGGTCGAGCCTTCGTGGTCGTTGAAGGTTACGCAAGGGCTGATCACGTCAAGCATCACCGTGCCCTTATGCGCAATTGCGGCCTTCAGCATCGAGAGCAACTGTTTCTTGTCGCCGGAAAACGACCGCCCCACAAACGTTGCGCCCAACTGAATCGCCAGCGCGCAAGTATCGATGGCCGGCAGGTCATTGATGACCCCAGTCTTCAGCTTCGAGCCAATGTCGGCCGTGGCTGAAAACTGTCCCTTGGTCAGCCCGTAAACGCCGTTATCCTCGATGATGTAAATCATCGGCAGGTTCCGCCGCATCAGGTGAACAAACTGCCCCATGCCGATTGACGCTGTGTCGCCATCACCGGAAACGCCCAGCGCAGTCATAGTGTGGTTGGCCAGCACCGCTCCGGTCGTCACTGAAGGCATGCGCCCGTGCACGCTGTTGAACGAGTGCGAGCGGTTCATGAAGTAGGCCGGACTCTTCGACGAACAGCCGATGCCGCTCATCTTCATCACCCGCTCCGGCTGCACGCCCATCTCGTACATGGCGTCGATAATCCGCTCGGAGATTGCATTGTGGCCGCAGCCGGCGCACAGCGTGCTCTTGCCGCCGCGGTATTCAATAACCGGAAGGCCGATGTGGTTCACTTTGGGGGCGGGGGTCGGCGAATTGTTAGTCGTTGCTGTTGCCATTCTTAGAGGCCCTCCTTCGTTGCAAACTCTTCGGTAATGGTGCGGGCGTCTACAGGCAATCCGTTGTAGTTCAGAATGCTGCGCAGCTTCGCCACCTGCTCTGCAGGAAGATCCAGCTTCAGCAGGCTTGCCAATTGTGCGTCGCGGTCCTGTTCCACCACGTAGACGCGCTCGTGCGAGGCCACAAAGTCGTGAATCTCGTGCGCAAACGGATAAGCCCGAATGCGGATGTAATCCACTTCCTTCCCGTATTCCTTTTTGATCTGGTCCATGCTCTCGCGCAGCGCGAAATCCGTGGTGCCGTATGCAATGAAACCAACCTTCGAGGCACCGTTTTTCACCACCACCGGCGCCGGAACCAACTTGCGCGCGCTCTCAAACTTGCGCAGCAGCCGATCCATCACTTCCACGTACTCGTCCGGCTTTTCGGTGTAGCCCGCCGCATCGTTGTGTCCCGAGCCGCGCGTGAAATACGCCGCCTTGGGATGGTCCGTTCCCGGCAAAGTCCGCCAGCCAATCGCGTCGCCATCCACGTCGCGGTAGCGCGCAAATCCGCCCAGCTTGTCCAGATCCTCTTTGGTCAGCACCTTACCCCGGTCCAGCGGCTTCTCCGGATACACAAACGGATCCGACATCCAGTTGTTCATGCCCAGGTCAAGATCGGTAAGCACAAACACCGGCGTCTGCAGCCGTTCTGCCAGGTCGAATGCCATGCATCCGAGTTCAAAGCATTCCTTCACATTTCCCGGAAGCAGAACAATATGCTTGGTGTCGCCGTGCGATAAGAACGCCGTCGACAGCAAGTCCGCCTGCGAAGTCCGTGTCGGCATGCCAGTTGACGGTCCAGTGCGCTGCACGTCGAAGATCACGCCTGGAAGCTCGGCGTAATAACCCAGCCCTGTAAACTCGGCCATCAGCGAGATGCCCGGCCCTGAAGTCGCAGTCATCGACCGCGCTCCTGCCCAGCCCGCGCCCAGCACCATGCCGATCGCGGCCAGTTCGTCCTCAGCCTGTACCACGGCGAAAGTCGCCTTGCCATCCGGCGTCACGCGAAACTTCTTAAGCAGGTCAGTCGTCGCCTCAACCACCGAGGTTGAGGGAGTAATCGGATACCACGCAACCACCGTCACGCCGGCAAACACTGCGCCCATGCCACAAGCCGCGTTGCCATCAATGATGATCTTGCCCTTCGTCTGATCCATCGTTTCGATGAAGTAAGGGTCCTGCTTGGTAAACGTCGTTTGCGCATATTCGTAGCCGGCCTTAACTGCGCCAAAGTTCAGATCGAATACTTTCTGCTTCTTTGAAAACTGCTTGCGCAGCCCGCTCTCCACCAGGCCAAGATCGATGTGCAATATCTGGGCCACGGCGCCTACGTACACCATGTTCCGCACCAGCTTGCGCAGCTTTGCTTCGGGGCATACTGCCGCCGTAATCTTGTCGAACGGCACCGGATAGAAAACAACATCGTCGCGATATTGCTTCAGGTCCAGCTTCTCTTCGTAGATCACCACGCCGCCAACGGGCATCGACAATGTATCTTCGCGGGCCGTGTCTGGGTTCAACGCCACCAGCACCTCAGACTCGCGCTTGCGGGCTACATACCCGTCCTTGCTCGCACGAATCGTGTACCACGTGGGTAGTCCGGCAATGTTCGACGGGAAAAGGTTTTTTCCACTGACGGGAACTCCCATTCCGAAGATGCTTTTCAGCAGTACGCTATTGGCGGATTGCGAGCCGGACCCGTTCACCGTTGCTACGTTGATGCTGAAATCGTTTGTCACGCGCGGGCGCGCGCTCGTTAAGCCCTGCTCTTGACCCAGGGCCAGGTCTCCAGTCGCCATTTGGCGGGATTCCCTTCCGGTAAAATCTTAAGAAGCGGCGGTCTTTCACGCCCAAATGTGATTATAGTCACTTGGAACCTTCGGCGTACCGCTTCTTGACCCAAAGGTAACCCGTTTGAGTCCCATCAATTGTGATTCAAATCACTCAATTGCCAGACACCCCATTTTCGGCGCGGTTTCATCGTCCTAAAGTGGGATAGGCCCATCTATCTAAAGCACTTCAGGGTTCTCTGTGTTCCGATGCCACCGTCCCCTTCACCCTGGGCAAAGCCCACAGTAAAGACGGGCCCGGACAACTCCGTAGACTCACTTCACTAGCTCCGAAGCAACTTCAATATCCTGGTGCCGCGTACTCCCCGGAATATCGAACGAGCCCAGAACCAGCGGCTTGCCAAGAGTCAGGCTCGACGTTCCGTCCAGCACAGTCTGGCGAACAATCGGGTCCTGCGAACCCACCCCTGACCTCTCCTCTGCAGGGCTCGTCTGCTCGACTTTTGTATGCAGACTCTCCCCATCCAGAGTTGCTTCAATGCTCAGGCCTACATCCTGATATTGCACTTGGGAGTTCTGCTTTGGAGTGCCGACGTCGTATGTCCCGGTGACAATTGGCACGCGGCTCCCTTGTTTCAAAATCGTCTTCCCTCCGGACAACGCGATCAAGGAGAAATGTTGCGTCCCGATCCGCTTGCCACTATCCATCTCAGTGATCGTGTAAGTGAGCCGGTAGACCCTTTTGGGCCGGTCGAGATCCGCGATCATCTTCTGCGCAAGCGCAAGATCGTCAGCACTCCCTAGTATCGAAATCGCGTTCTGCGTTTGCACGCCATAAATCTTCGCTTTAGGAAGCATATTGCGCAGATCGGTCTGAATATCGTTCATGTCCATCTGCCGGGTCGCGTTATTCAAATAGAAGATCTGATTACTTCCCTGCACGACTTTCTGTTCGGCGGCCTTTTGCTCTGCAGGCTGCGTCTGCGCACTAGCCATCTGTGCAAACAGAGGCACGGTCAGCGTGATTCCCGCAAGCACACTGACACACCTCAACCGCCTGGCGGTCTCGTCAATTTTCGATTTCATCTCTTGCCCCTCAAAGTTGAATGTGAGGAGAACGCCAGGCTTGCACACCGCAATAATCGCCTTGGCATCTTCCAAGCAGACAGACGCTAATGGCAAACTTCCGCTCGAAAACATTTTGAGCGGTAGTCTCGTCAAGCCGCCCCACTGTCGAGCACAACGCAAAAATAGCATCCCGAATTGCAACCATCGAGGTCGCCAGTGGCCTCAAACAAGCCAAAACTACGTTCAAAAACGCGCAAAAGACCCGATTTGGCCCCTATTTACGCACTTTTCAGGTAGTTCCAGACGACCCATGCCCTCTTTTCGCAACCTTTTAAGCAACCAATATGTTTGATTGGGTTGCTTGAAACGTTATGTGCTCGAAGAAGTGCAAGCTTATAGACGAACATTTGCGCAGGAACCGTAACCATTTAAGCGAATATTTAGCGTGGAGTAAGCACCTTCCAGACGAACGTTTAGACCCGTCAGATCAAGGGTTTCCAACCCCGAAGCCACCTTTTTTCGTCAGAAACTGGAAAGCGAAATTCACCCGCCCGCCTTCCCCGTTGCGAGTCCCTCTCACGGCTCCGGCAATAGCTGCGCGGCCTTCGTCGTAGTCACCAACTTCGCCGGAGTCAGCTCCGCTCCGCCTTAGCATTCCTTCACAGCTTAAATTTGTATTTTGCCCAGCCGTTCGTTCAATTGCAGAATCATTCAGCGTCAATATGTTAAATTCAAACAGTCAGACCACCCCCAGGAGAGATGGCCGAGTGGTTTAAGGCGCACGCTTGGAAAGCGTGTGTACTTTAACGAGTACCGTGGGTTCGAATCCCACTCTCTCCGCCA
>OBLW0100001112.1_pt1 | contig 23095 bp, 17 predicted proteins | sample 1520161 | NCBI WGS metagenome assembly OBLW01 (sample SAMEA3539309, study PRJEB22396) | soil metagenome | biome: tundra; feature: field; material: soil | place: USA | collected 2010-05 | depth 0.15 m | reverse complement strand
TATCTCTCTCACATCAACACACACGCCTGCGGCGTGGATGATCCTCCGCGTCCCGCCCCTAATCCCGTTCCTGGCTCCAGGTGCCGCAGTTCCTGCAGGTAGAGGTTGCGCGCAATCACAAACAACCACGCCTTGACACTGCCCAGACGTACCGGCTGTTCCGCTAGCCAGACGCGCAGAAATGTCTCCGACGTAATGTCCTGGGCCAGCGCCGCGTCGCCGCTCAAGTAGAGCGAAAACCGGTACACCTCGCGCGCGTACGCGCCGTACAGTTCCGCGAAGCTCGTGGCCCTGACATCGCCTGGCATGGATTCGGTATCCACAACCAGAATATCCACAAGAGAGACGAAGGTTACGCCTACGCAAACGATTTCAGACTAATATGTCCCCAACCACGATTACTTCTTCTCCATCCAGCTCATCCACATAGCGTCCTGCTCCAGTTTGAACGGATGGAACACGGTGGCCGCTGCGGGAAGCGCCGCGTGCGTGTCAGCGCAAAATAGAAATGTCCCCTCTTTCGCAAAGTAGAAATGTCCCCTCTAGTGGGTATCCATTTCACTCAGCCGTTGGCGATGACTCCGTCTTGGTGGGGCGGTCCCCCTGGACCGCGCGGGACGGCCCCGTCCCGCTGCCGGACGCGGAGGCAGGGGCCGCCGAGCGGGCGAGGGCGCCCGCCCTAAACGACTTCGCTGGAGACGTCTGGCTGAGTCAAGTGGATACCCACTTGTCCCCTTTTCCCCAGTGGCCCGCGGGGCGCGTGTTAAGCTCGGGTTGCCGGTGAAGCGGAGACGGGCTCTGCTGGCGCGCAACCCGATCCCGATCCCGTTTCAGAACACGCCTGGATCAACTGCCGACTCCGCGGAATCCATCGGAAGCCGGGCCTGGCTGCGTACCTAATGCCAATGCTGTTCACTTACTGATGTTTCGGTGGGGCAGGCGATCGTTTTATGTCGCCTGCCAACGCTCCCCGAAGGCGGCAGACCACAAAGTGCGATGGTCTGCCCCACCAAAGTGAACAGTATTGCACCTAACGCCGGTCAGTTTTGTTTGCCGGAGACGGGTTGGGTGAGCCACGGGGTGAAGATAATACTCCCGCCGTAGGTAGAACCGCATGTGCCACCGGCGGCGGGGCCACCGGGGCAGCCCCAGTAGTTCTGGCCGGCGTCGATCACCCCCGTACAGATGGTGGCGCTGTCATAGGCGCAGACGTTTCCGACGCCGGTGTTGCCGCCCAGGCCAGCCTTGCCGCTAAGGAGGTTGTTGAAGTGAACGTCGACCTGGGCGGGAGTGTTGATGGCGATGTCAAAATCCTCATCCTCGATCGTATTGAAAGCAATGACCGTGCCGGTGACTGGAGAGCCGCCGCCGCCGCTGTTGATGTTGATGCCGACCGGTCCTGGGGTGGCGGTGTCGAAGGTATCCGCGAGGTTCTTCGCGATGTAGTTGCCGATGATGGTGTTGTTGTCCATGTTGTCGGCCGGCGCACCGAAGGCGGGACCGACATGGCTATGGAGCGAAACTCCGCCGATGCCATTGTGGATCAGCGTATTGTTGATGACCTCGGTCTCCGACACGCGGCCCGGACCATTGCCGTCCGAGAAGAGGCCTACGCCGGCACCGCCGACCTGCACGCCGTTGCCCACGGAAACGTTACCACTCACGGTATTGTGGATTACGCCATAGTGGGGCGCAAAGTTGGGAGCGGAGGACCCGATAGGGGGATGAGAGGCAAGTACAATGCCGCAGTCGAGCGGGTTGTCGATCACGGCGTTTCCCGTGATCAGGTTATCGCGGCTCGAGGCGGTTTCATCGCTGATCAGAATGCCGTCGGCATTGCCGGTCATGTAGTTGCCCGAAACAATGCTGGTGGACGAGCCAATGAGGTGAACGGCGCCACCGCAGTCGCCGCTTTCATCGGTCTCGTAGGCGGGCTGGCCGGGGCAGCCGCCGGGGAGGCCGGTGAAAACGGGCCCGGCGGCATCGTTGTTGATTACGCGGTTGTCGCGGATAGTGACGTCCGTGGCGCTGACAACTAAAACTCCTTCCCATTGAGCATTTTCGACGGTGAATCCAGCCACGACGACACTCCGAAGACCGGCATGGTCGAAGCCATCGACGAGCACACCGTTGCCCTGATTCGTCGCATCAATAGTGGACTGCTGCGCGCCAGCGCCGAGCAGGGAGAGCGGGATACCGATGACGACGCCCTCCTGGTAAGTGCCGGGCCCCACTTTGATCACGTCATAAGCGTGGGCGGCATTGACCGCGGATTGGATAGTGGCATAACAACCGCCGGAGCCGGCAGGGTTGACGCAGAGAGTCGCGCCAACGGCGGGAAGGGAAAGCGCTGCGGGGAGAAAAGCGGCCCCGCCCGACAGCAACAAAGATCTGATTCGAGTAGCGATAATAGACATGGGCTCGATGATATCATGGCTCAAGCGGATCTTGCAATGCCGGTTAAGGTTAGACCGGTTTGGGTTAGTATTTGGGTTAGGACGCGCCGCGGGCGGCGACGGAATCGTACCTGCTTCAGGATCGCCTATTGCCAACAACCCTCAACGCGAGCGAGGCGGTTCTCGAAGCGGCGGACATGCTGATCGGCGTGGGCGCCTCGCAGGTCTTCGTCTTTGGCTCACTGGTCAGGGGAAAACTGCGGCCGGATTCCGACATCGATATGGCAGTATCGGGTCTGCCGGCTAAGGTCTATTTTTCCGCGGTCGGAAGAGCCTCCGACATCCTCGGACGGCCCGCTGATCTCGTGGATTTGGACGACGACACTGCGCTGGTTCGGCACCTTCTGGTAAGTCAAGAGCTAATCCGTGTCAGGCGATCTTGCGGTTAAAGTACGACTGGGACGCGACGATCTCGCAACAGTACGCGAGCAATTGTGACCGCTGATCGCCATGCCGCCCGATTCGAAGGTAGGAGTTATTGAAACTGCCGCCGCGTCCGCTATGCTTCATTCGTTCTATTACCGAAATCGAGAAAATCCTGAAGCTGGTCGCGAGTGTTGGACGAACCATTGCCGGCCTCCGACGCATGGCATAAGGAACTACTCAATCAAATGGCCGCACCCACCAATTCCCGGCAGTGATCACTACGGATCTGGTCGAGGCCTTAAGCGAATTCCGCAGGAGATCGAGGCCTTTTGCGGCTTCCTTCAATCTCAGGGCGAGCATTTCACCTAGCCTAAGGATCACTTCTTCTCCATCCAGCTCATCCAGTACTCTTTCCACTCCACACTCTCCCCCGCCGGCAGCACGTCGATGGGGTTGAGTCCGTCCAGCATCACGGCGCTTTCGTCGGTGAACGCCTTCTTCCCCTGATTGGCCAGCGCCTTGGGGTGCGGGCCATGATGGATGCCGCGCGGGTGCAGCGTGGCCATGCCGGCCTTGATATTGTCGCGGCTGAAGAAATCGCCGTCGTGATAGAAAATGAACTCGTCGTAGTCCGTGTTGCGATGGAAGAAGGGCACCTTCATGGCATCGGAGTCCTGCTCCAGGGGCCGCGGCAGAAAGCTGCAGATTACCGCGCCCGCGGTGACGAAAGTCGTGTGGGCGCTGGGCGGCAGATGCGCGCGGTGGCTCATGATCGGGCGGATGTCGCGCATGTTGATCTTCCACACGGTCAGGTCGCCTTTCCAGCCCACCACGTCCATCGGGTTGAACGGATAAAACACCTTGGAGATTTCGTCGTCCACCTTGATGCGAATTTCCCACTCGCGGTTGTCGTCGAGTTGCGGCGCGGGTTCGGGCGTCGTGATCGCCGCGGGATCGTACAATGCGTGCTGGCCCAGGAGGCCCTTGTCCGGCTGGTCGAATTCGCCGTGGGACTCGACGATCAGGAAGAAGTTATCCGCGGTGTCCGGCACGATGCGGTAGGTGACGGCGCGCGGCACCACGATGTAATCGCCGCGCTCGAACCGCATGGGGCCGAAATCCGTTTCGATGGTTCCCTCGCCGCGGTGTACGAAAATCAGTTCGTCGCCATCGGCGTTGCGATAATAGAACGGCATGGGCGCGGCGCGGCGCGACACGTAGAGCTTGATATCGCGGTTCCCCAGGAAGGCCACCGGCAGCCCTTGCGCATCGCCGAGGTCGGGCGGTTCCAGCCGGTTCAGGTCGAAGCAATGCGGCCGCAGCTTGCCTTCGAAGCGCACCCATCCGGTCGGCGCGTGGGTGTGATAGAGATGCGCGCTCTTACCGTAGAAGCCTTTGCGCCCGTGCTCTTCTTCGAAGGTCCCTTCGGGCAGCCCGACGTGGGCTTGCGAGGCGACTTTGCCTTTTTTCAGCGGATACATGCACCCCCTCCTGCTTCTAAGCATAGCGGGAAGAGCGGGGCCTGGAGGACCCGCGCAGACCTGGAGGTTCGCCCCACTCAGAAGTGGTATAGTTAAGGCCCGAGGTGTCCTAATTGACGAGTACGCGTTGGACTTCCTCCCTCTTTCTCCTATTCGCTTCCGTCTCGGAGTCTCTGGGTGTCCCAAATCATCGCACTGCGCTGCTGCGCATGCCACTAACTTTTGAGGCGCGGCCGAATGGCACGCTCGTTGCACGGCAGGGCCCCCAAGAAGTGATCCTGGGCGCCGGCCAGATTACCGCTACCGTTATCGATCCGGCCAAGCGCCAGCGCGTCTCGGTGACGAACAGACTGGTGGGCGCCAACCTGAACGTGCGGCCGGAGGGCGCCGAACCACTGGCTGCCCGGGCGAATTACATCCTCGGCAACGATCCGGCGCAATGGCGGGCGGGAGTGCCTATGTTTGGGCGGGCCGTCTACCGCGGTGTTTATCCAGGCGTGGACCTGGTGTTTCACGGAACGGGCGCCGCCATGGAATACGACTTCGTGGTGCAGCCGGGGGCCAGCGCCCGCCCCATCGCGTTTGACGTTTCCGGGGCGTCGGCTTTGCGATTGGGGCTGGACGGCGCGCTGGAGATCGACACATCCGCGGGAGAAATCCGCTGGCTGAAGCCGGAAGTCTATCAAACGGCCGGCGGCGTCCGGCGCGAGGTGGCGGGGAGGTTCGTGTGCCATGGGCGCCGCGTGACCTTCGCGCTCGGGCCGTACGACCACAGCCGCAGCCTGATCATCGACCCGACCCTGAGTTATGCCACCTATTTCGGAGGCTCCAGCAACGATGGGGTACGCGGCATGGCTGTGGATGGGTCCGGAAATATTTATGTCACCGGTTTCACGCAGTCCAACAAGCTGCCCGTCACGGCTGGCGCATTTCAGACTGCTTACCACGGGGGTTCGGGCGATACGCCGGGCGGGGACGTCTTTGTTGCGAAATTTGCGGCGGCAGGCGCGCTGGCTTACGTGACTTACATCGGCGGCAAAGTGGATGAGGCGGGCATGGCGATCGCAGTGGATTCGAGCGGCAACGCCTATGTCACCGGGTACACCGACTCCCCGGATTTTCCGACGGTGGCCGGATCCTTCCAGACGGCGTACCAGGGCTCGTTCGGAAATGATCCATACTTCGGGCCGACGGGAGACGCCTTTGTTTTGAAACTGAATGCGGCCGGCAGTGCGCTGGTCTATTCGACCTATCTGGGAGGCGTGGAGGACGACCGTGGCACCGCCATCGCGGTAGACAGCGGCGGCAACGCCTATATCGGCGGCGAGACCCTTTCTTTAAACTTCCCTGTGGCGAACGCGTATCAATTCAATAACAATGGCTTCGGCGGGTCGCCTCCCTTCTGCTGCGGCAGTCCCCAGCCTTTCCTGACCTTTGGAGACGGTTTTCTGACCAAGCTCAACCCGGGCGGCACGGGTCTGGTGTACTCCACCTATTTCGGCGGATCGCTGGACGACACAGTGACTGCCCTGGCGATCGACAACAGCGGAAACGTGTACATCGGCGGCTCGACGCTCTCGCCCGACTTTCCAGTGCTGAATGCCTATCAGAGCCACTTCGCGGGCGCCGCCAAGGCGACCGTGCAGCCGGTAATCTCCATTGGAGACGGCTGGGTGGCGAAGTTCGACACTACTGGCCAACCGGTGTTTTCGACTTATCTGGGCGGGAGCTCCGATGACGCAGTCATGGCCTTGGCGGTCGACGGCACGGGCGCGGTATATGTGACTGGCTTCACTTCGTCGGCGGATTTTCCGGTGACCGCTAACGCGGCGCAGCCTAAATTCACCGGACCGTCGACGCTGACTGGTCAGAAGGGATTTCTTTGGGGCAATGCCTTCGCGGCGAAGCTCTCGCCTTCCGGCAAGAGCCTGATTTATTCCACCTATATCGGAGGCAGCGACGACGATGCCGGCATGGCCATCGCGGTGGATTCCGCCGGCAACGCTTACATCGGCGGATTCACCACTTCGGCCGACTTCCCAATTACGAGCAAGACCGCGCTGCAAACCACGTGGGGCGGCGAAAGCGGCGCCAGCGACCCGAGCGGCGACGGCTTCCTCACCCAGCTCAGTCCCGACGGCAGCACAATCCTATTCAGCACATACTATGGCGGGGCATCGGACGACGCCGTTACCTCCATAGCGTTGGACGCGCAAGGCAACGTCTACCTTGCCGGCGCCACCACGTCTTCTAACCTGCCGGTGACCGCGAACGCCGCGCAGCACGCCTTCGGCGGCGAACAGTTCCAACCTACGACCATGGGCGATGCCTTCGTAGCCATCATGGCGGGGATCCCCGCCAGCGTGGCGCCGACGGGCCCGGTGATCACGGCTGTGGTTAGCGGCGCCAGCTTTCTGCCGGGCATCGTGCCGGACTCCTGGATTACCATAGGCGGAACCAATCTCGCATCGGCCGCCGACCTGTGGACCGTGGTCAACGGCCAGCTTCCTACCCAGGTGGACGGCGTGAGCGTAACAGTGGGCGGCCAGCCGGCCTACGTCGAATACATCAGTTCGGGCCAGATCAACGTGGTGGCGCCCAACATCGGCACAGGCGCGATGCAGGTTACGGTCACCAACGTTGTCGGCACGAGTCCGGCATTTTCCTCCACTTCCGCGACATACGGGCCGGCCTTTTTCCTGTGGGCGAATCAATACGCGGTCGCGACATACCAAGACTACACCTATGCGGTGAAGAATGGCGCCATCGGGGGCGGCGCCACGGTGCCGGCCAAGCCCGGAGACATCCTGATTCTTTGGGGCACAGGATTCGGACCCACCAGCCCTTCCGTGCCGCCAGGCGAGGAGGTCCCCACAGGCGCGACTTACTTGACTTCAGACTCCGTGACTGTGACTATAGGCGCGATCCCCGCCACGGTGTATGGCACGGCCCTGACGTCCGGATTCGCGGGCCTCTACCAGGTGGCCATCCAGGTGCCGGCATCCGTTCCCAACGGGGATCAACCCATCGTCGCCACGATCGGCGGAGTTTCGTCGCCATCGAGCACCCTGATTACCATACAGCAGTAACGGTCCTTTCACCGGAACCTGACGAGGCGCGCATTAGCCGAGACGAATGTGGCGAAAGCCGCATCCAGGCCGCGCGCCTCAATCCGGACGGGCGGCTCCAGCGGCAGTTCCGACAATAGCAGGAAACTCGGGTCCGGGTCGTCATCCGCGGTAGGGGGCAGATTGGCCAGCGAAATGGGGGGGATGGTGAAGCGCCGGTCCTTGGCATACGCCATGCACACGCAAAAGGCGGAGTCGCCGGAATTGTGATCGGAGCTGGCGGCCACAATGAGCACAGCGTCCTTCCGGCTGGCTTCCTTCCACTCCACGGTCACGCCGGCGGAGCGGCGCACTTCCGCCAGCCGCCCGCGGTTCTTCCACTCGATCGCGCGCCGCGCCTCCACGCGAGCCGTGAAGGGGCCGATATCCTGCCCTCCTGAGGCGGTCAGGGTGAATATGCCCGGCTGCAGGTACAGGGGCGTTCGCTGGACCTGCGTGAAGGGAACTTCGCCACCCAACAGCGCATCGTACAAATCGCGCTTACGGGCCGCGCGGCGCAGCACTTTCAGCCCGCCCGCTCCAGCGATCGAGATGGACGGGCCTGCATCCAAGCCCAGGTTTCCGGGAGTGGGCTTCGGGATGGCCGTCCACGAATCGGGTTGACGCGCCTCGCCAAAGACTTGGCGCAAATTGATGCTTAGGGTCGCCAGCGTGCACGAGCCGAAAGGCGGAAAGGGCGGAAATGGCCGCTGGCCGGACTGCTGCTTTCCAAAGCTGGCCACCGCATAGTCGAACTGATAGCCCGCATCGGAACCGGCGGATGCCTTGGCGTCGAGCGAAATGCGAGCCAGCACTACGAAGCCCGCCCGGGCGGCGTGCCGCACGCTGTCTTGAAACCAATCGACCTGATCCTGACAGGCCTGCCCAACCGGATGGATCGCGATGCCAATTACATTGCTGGGACGCCCGGCGGCGCGCGCTTGGACTGGGACATAGCACCCCTGGGGCGCTTTGGCGGGGACTTGGAATTCGATGCGGTCCACTCCTTTGCAGCAGGACTCTTCACCCGCGCGGCGCGCCGCACCGGCAGGCTTGCCGCCCACGAAGATTTCGGGCTGGGCAGCGGCCAATCCGGCTCCCCACAGCGACACGGTTTCGCCTGGAACGGCCGAGAGCGGCCGCCGGGCTTCCAGCAGGGCCTCGGGGGCGGTGTCCGTGGTGAAGAATCCGAAGCTGGAATCCACCAGTGTGACAAGGTATGCTTCGCTGGCACGACCGTCGTAGACTACGGTAAAGCGCGTGGGCCCGAGCGGCGCCGAGCTGGGGATCAGTCCCTCGATCCGCTCTTCACTGGCGAATAGCATGCCGGCGGGAATATCCGCTTGCCCCTGCGCGATGTGGACGGACACGCCGCCCAAGGTGACAGGCGGGTCCGCTTCGCTCCCGTTGACGCCACGCCCGGGCCCCAGCCGCACACCCGACAGGCTGAACCGTCCGCCCCGCGCGATGGCGCCGCCGGCCAGTGACGATGGCATCCGGCTCGCGCCGTTCACCAGGCTGCCTGGGTCGATAGCGGGCGGAACCCGATCGGGGGACAGAGCCAAACAGACCAGCGCAGCCGCTGCGAGCGGAGTGCAGATCCGAAGGCACCTCCGCGAATTATGGTCTTTGGTCACTCGCGGGCCCAAGGCCGGGATCGTGGCTGCGGAGTGGATTAGCCACCGGTAAGCAGCATAACAGCATTACTCGCAGCGTGGGAATCCCGGAGCTGTGGGCCGCCACGCTGAATCCGCGCGTCGATGCCCGCGAGAGTCACTCCCTTAAGCCACCGGGTTCTTACCGGCAGTGGGCGTTGGCCAGAATCGTGCACAGATTCCAGGTGACCAACCCCGCATACCAGTAGCTGATCCAACGGATCAGATGTTGCTTATGCATCGAGACGCATGCCCCGGCCAACGCCAGGGCCGCCGCTTTCGACAGCAACAGCGCCACCACCGGCCCGAACTGCATCAGCGCGCGGATGAAGGGGCTGGCCTCCGCCAAACCTAGCTTGAACCCAATAAGGGTCGTAAAAAAGTCCAGGACCTGGAGGTACAGAAACATCTGTGCGTAGAGCATTCTACCGTCCGTTAGATTGGTTTCGCCCCGCCGGGGAAGTTCTCACTACCCCTAACGATCCAATTATAAAAGCAGATCCGCTGCGCATTCGGAGAAACCCGGTAATGCGCGTACTGGAACCGGGCTAGGCCGGCGACCAAACCCGCGCCATCACCAGAAATACGACTACGCCCAGACAAATCCGCACCGCGCCCGGCAGTCGCAGCGCTTTGGAACTATCGACGTCGAGTTGCTCCCGCGTCAGGTGAGGAGCGTGCCACTTCATCAATTCGCTCACCATGTAGGCCACGTTCCACAGCGTCTGCCGCACGCGCCCCTTCACCAGCATTAATATGATGGCCAGCACGCCGCCAATCAAAGCGGTCAGCAGGAAGATCCCCAAATAATCGGAACATCCCACCATGGCCCCGACAGCGGCCAGCAGTTTGACGTCTCCGGCTCCAGTCATGTGCAGCATATACATGACCAGGTTCAATGCGAAGGCCAGAGCGAAGCCCTTGGCGGCCAGCCACACGCCTTCCAGCGGCGACGGGTAGGCGATCAGCGCGTTCAACACGAATCCGAGCAGCAAGGTGCTGACGGTCAGCCAGTTGGGGATGCGGCGCGAGCGTAGATCCGTAACCGTAGCAACCAACACGGCCAACACCAGCGCGAATTCGATGCCCACGGCGGGGCGGGAGAATTGAATCACAGGCACTAGTATACAGATCGGCGGTAACCACGTTAACCATAACAAAGGTTAACCAGGGCACTTGGAATGCTATCGTGGATTTAATCCGACATGGGACACGATCTCCGTTTTGCACTCCGTACCCTGGCGCGCAGTCCATTGTTTACCGCCGTCGCGGTGCTGTCGCTGGCGCTCGGCATCGGCGCCAATACATCCATCTTTTCGCTCCTCGACCAGGTTCTGTACCGCTCGCTGCCGGTGCGCGATCCGAAAGCTCTCACCGTCTTCCATGTGGACGACCACAGCTCGGGATCGTCCTCATCGGACAATAATCAAAGCGTCTTCTCCTATCCCATGTACCAGGATCTGCGCGACCGCAGCGCGGTGTTCAGCGGAGTCGTCGCCCGCGCCGGCGTTCCGGTCAGCGTCTCCTGGAACGGCCAGACCGAACGCGCCCGCGCCGAGATGGTCTCCGGCAACCTGTTTGAAGTGCTGGGAGTCTCCGCGGCGATCGGCCGCGCATTCACGCCGGAGGATGACGGCGCGCCCGGCGCGCATCCCGTGGTCATGCTGAGCCACGATTACTGGGTGCGGCGCTTTGCGGGCGAGCCCGGCGTGCTGAACGTAAAGGTGGCCATCAACGGCCATCCCATGATCGTGATCGGGATCGCGCCCCCCGGATTCCGCGGCGTGCTTTCGGGCGAAAATCCCGACGTGTTCGTGCCCATCGCCATGAAGCGCGAGGTCACGCCCACCTGGGACGGCCTCACCGATCGCCGGACTCGCTGGCTGAATATCCTGGCGCGCCTCAAGCCGGGAGTTTCGCCGGAGCAGGCGCAGGCCGCCATCCGGACCGTCTACCGGCCCATCCTGGAAGACCAGGTCAAGCAATACCACGAGCGCAGCAAGCGCGCCGAACAGCTCATCCTGGGCCAGAAGCTGGAATTGCAGCCGGCCGCGCAGGGCATCAACCAGTTACGGCAGGAGTGGGAGAAGCCGCTGGTCGCGCTGATGGCGCTGGTGGGCCTGGTGCTGCTCATTGCTTGCGCCAACGTGGCCAACCTGCTGCTCGCCCGGGCCGCGTCGCGCCAGCGCGAAATGGCCATCCGCCTGGCCCTGGGAGCTGGACGCCGTTCCCTGCTGCGGCAGCTTCTGATCGAGAGCCTGGTGATCGCGCTGGCCGGCGGTCTGCTCGGGCTGCTGGTCTCCGTGTGGACCACCAGCGCGCTGCTGCGCATCCTGCCCGCGGACGCCACCGGCGGATGGATCGCGGCCACGCTGGATGTTCGGCTGCTGGTTTTTACGCTGGCGCTTGCCACCTTCACCGGCCTGCTGTTCGGATTGGCGCCGGCGCTGCAGGCCAGCCGCGCCGAAGTGGCTTCCACGCTGCGCCAGCAGTCGGCAGCCCTGGCTTCGGCGGGCGGTGGGGCGCGCTTTCGCCGGATTCTGGTGGTCGTGCAACTTGCGCTTTCGCTGCTGCTATTGGTGGGCGCCGGCCTGTTCGCCCGCAGCCTGTTCAACCTTCTCCGGGTGGACCCCGGTTTCCGCACCGAGCGGCTGCTCACCTTCGCCATCGATCCGTCGTTGAATGGCTACACCCAGGAGCGCGGCTTCGCCTTGTTCCGCGATTTGCAGGAGCGGCTCGCGCGGCTGCCCGGAGTGATGGCTGTTGGCGCTGCCAGCCCCGGTCCGCTCACCCACAGCAATCGCGGCAGCAACATTACTGTGGAAGGCTATCAGGCGCGTGAAGACGAAGATATGGATGTTTCGCGGCACGCCGTGAGCCCCGGCTATTTCCACGCACTGGGCACGCCCGTGGTGCGCGGCCGCGAAGTCACCGAGCGCGACCTCGCATCGCCGGACAAAGTGGTGGTGGTCAACGAGGCGTTTGTGCGGCGCTTCTTCGGCGGCGGCAATCCGCTCGGCCGCCACATGATGTTCGGCGCCAGCAACAAGCGTTTGCCGGACCTGGAAATCGTCGGTGTGGTGCGCGACTTCAAGCACAACAGCCTGCGCGAGACGCCTAAACCCGCCGTCTACTCTACCTACACCAATGAGGAAAGCCTCGGCCGCATGGAGTTCTACGTGCGCGGCGACCGCGATACGGCCGCGCTGAGCGCGCAAATCCGGCGCCTGGTGCAACAACTGGATGCCGGCCTGCCGGTGTTCCATATGCAACCGGTCGAAATCCAGGTCGCCGAATCGGTCGAAATCGACCGCCTGATCGCCATTCTTTCGTGCGCCTTCGGAGCGCTGGCCACGCTGCTGGCCGGCATCGGGCTGTATGGTGTGGTGGCCTACACCGTGGCGCGCCGCACGGCCGAGATCGGCATCCGCGTGGCGCTGGGCGCGGTGCCGCGAGACGTGCTCTGGCTGGTGATGAAAGATGTCGGTACGCTGGCATTCTTCGGGCTGGCCATCGGACTGCCTGTGGCGCTGGCGCTCGGCCGCCTGGTCGAGGCGCAGCTCTTCGGTCTGAAAGCCGCCGACCCGGCGATCTACGCGGGCGCCTCGCTGGTCCTGGCGCTGGTCGCCGCGCTGTCGGGACTGATCCCCAGCAGCCGCGCTGCGCGCATCGATCCCATCGACGCGCTGCGGCACGAGTAAAGCCGATCGACGGTGTACTTGCAGGGCGGGCTTGAGCCCCGCCAAAGCCGGGAACAATCCCTCCACCGGGAAGTCTGCGCATTGACCGAGCGCTTCAGCGGTGTGGCCGATGGTCGAGGACGTCAGCTTCACCAATAAGCCCGGTGAAATCCTTAGTCTTGGCTACGTCGGCCCGAACGGCGCCGGCAAGAGCACCACCGTGAAAATCATCGTAGGACTGCTCGAACCGAGCGACGGGCAGATCCTCTAAGGAGCGCAGAAGCATCATCGACGACCTGCCGCGCTTTCAGGCGCGCATTGGCTACCTCCCCGAGGAGCCCCACCTGGCAAGTGGCCGGACGGCTCCGCGGTCTTCCACGAACGATCCTGCAATCCAAGATCGACGAGTTTCTGTATCTCTTCTCGCTGTGGGAAGACCGCCATTGCCCCTTGCTGGCATTGGCATTGGCATTCGCCCGCTTGGTGGCATCCGTTATTTGGGGTGTAAGCGCCACAGACCGAAGTACGTTCATACCCATCCTGTTAGCCCACATTCTGGCGATCGGCATCGCCGTCTACATCCCCGCGCACAAAGCTCTGAAGATCGACCCGATGTTGCTCTGAGAAACGAGTAGGGTATTTGGCGCGCTAACATGGAGATCTATGTCGAAGATCTATCAAGACAATTCTATGAGCATCGGCAGGACTCCATTGGTGCGGCTTAACCGCATGGCAAAGGGGCTGAAGGCCACTGTGCTGGCGAAAATCGAAGGGCGGAACCCGGCTTACTCCGTCAAGTGCCGCATTGGAGCCTCCATGATCTGGGACGCCGAAAAAAGAGGCGTGCTGAAACCTGGCATCGAAATCGTGGAACCCACCAGCGGGAACACTGGGATCGCCCTGGCGTTTGTGGCGGCCTCGCGGGGCTACTCGCTGACCCTCACCATGCCTGAAACCATGTCCATCGAGCGCCGGCGTGTACTGGCGGCTTTTGGCGCCAAGCTGGTGCTGACACCCGGTCCTGGAGGGATGGCCGCAGCCATACGGAGGGCGATCGAGATTGCCGAGTCGGACCCGCAGCATTACTTTCTTCCGCAACAGTTTGAGAACCCGGCCAACCCGGCCATCCACGAGGCGACCACCGGCCCGGAGATCTGGGACGATACCGATGGCGCTATCGACGTGCTGGTGGCGGGCGTCGGCACGGGCGGAACCATCACCGGCGTTTCCCGGTTCATCAAGAAGACCAAAGGCAAAGCCATCGTCTCGGTGGCCGTGGAGCCCTCCGCCAGCCCGGTGTTGACGCAGCAGCGGGCGGGTTTGCCGCTCCAGCCGGCGAGCCACAAGATCCAGGGGATCGGCGCGGGCTTTGTGCCGAAGATACTCGATCTGTCGCTAGTGGACAGGATTGAACAGGTCGGTAACGAGGAAGCTATCGAATTCGGACGCAGGCTGGCGCTGGAGGAAGGCATCCTGTCGGGCATCTCGTGCGGAGCCGCGGCGGCGGTTGCCATCCGCCTGGCGAACGAAGCAGAATTTGCGGGCAAGACCATCGTGACCATCCTGCCCGATTCCGGCGAGCGCTACCTCTCCACCGCGCTGTTTGAAAATCTCGCGACGTAAGTGGGGCGGGCGTCCACGCCTGCGCGGGTCCTCCAGGACCCGCTCGAAGGTGTACCTATGGATCTTCAAAAAATGAACACCCTGTCCCTGACGTTTGGCAAAGCGCTCGAAGCCAACCTCAGAGGCGGGGATAAAAGCTTCGAACTCCCCAGCCGGACAGCCGTGGCGGAGATCTGCCACCGCTACGCCGACGCACTGTTCCCGCTTTTCTACCACAGCGATCGCGGGAGCAATTTTCCCCGCCAGGCGCGCGTGTACCTCAAGGACATCGAGAAGCTCCTGACCGCCCAGATCTGCCGCGCCATCCGTCTGGAGTGCCACTGTCAGGGCAGAAAAGTGGCGCGTGGAATCGAAAAAACGGCCCGGGAACGCGTCGACTTAGCCGTTGAGAGCTTGCCCGAACTCGCCCGGCTGCTTGCCTCCGACGTCGACGCGGCCTTCGGCAACGACCCCGCCGCCGCGGGTCTCGAGCAGGTGCTGCTCAGCTATCCTTCGATCCAGGCCATTACCGTGCAGCGCCTGGCACATCGGCTTTATCATTTGGAAATCCCATACATTCCGCGCATGATGACGGAAGCGGCGCACAGTCACACCGGCATCGACATTCACCCCGGCGCCACAATCGGCGAATCGTTTTTCATCGATCATGGCACGGGTGTGGTGATCGGAGAAACGGCCACCATCGGGAAACGGGTGACGCTCTATCATGGTGTCACCCTGGGAGCCTTTAATCCGCTGGTGAAGGACGATCTGGGCCAGTTGCGCCGCGGCCAGTCCAACAAGCGGCACCCCGACCTGGAAGATCACGTGACCGTCTATCCGAACGCAACCATTCTGGGCGGCCAGACGCGCGTGGGGCATCATAGCGTGATCGGAGGCAACGTCTGGCTGACTCACTCCGTGGTGCCCTACAGCAAGGTCGTCGAGAAGGATCCCGAACTCCTCATTCACGACGGCAGCCCGGAGTCGTTAGGTGTGTTCACGTCCGCCGGCGCCGGCATCTGACTCGCTCTCGAGCACTTGCTGGAGTGCCTCCACCAGCCCAGGACCTATCTGCTGGATCTCGGTAACATGCTGCGCGGCAAGACCCTTCAGGATTTGCTCGCCTGCGTCTGACAGAGCTACGATCACCTGCCGCCGGTCGCGCTCACCGGCCCGGCGCTGGACCATGCCGTGCGTCTCCAAGCGATCGACCAATTCCACGGCGCTGTGATGGCGAACCTGGAGACGTTCGGCCAGATAGCCAATAGTCGGACCACGGCCCTCGCCGTCGAATCCTTTTACAGCCAGCAACAACCGGTGCTGCTGCGGTTCCAGGCCGAGGGCCCGCGCGGCCGCCTCACTGAAATGCTGAAACTTCCGGATTTGGTAGCGGAACTCCGAGAGCGCCCGAAACTGCCTCGGCGAAATGTCTTCGGTCCCCTCAGCGGCACTGTGCAATAAGGATCTCCGTGGCTGTCCAGCGGCCCATTCGCGACCGAAGGCCATGAATCAGTCTAGTTATCCTATAGACTATAGCGAATTGTGCAGTGGTTGGTCAAGTCGGCTAGTGGCCCGATCCCGCTGCCGTCGGGCCGGGAGTAGCTTATTCTGGCATCAGGAGATCCGCGAGATCCCGGGCTTGCACGCGGATCTCGGGAATAGCGATGGATTCCAGCAGTTGCCCCATGCGCAGGGGACCCAGTGCGTAAAGCGGCGGTTGCCATCCGCCGCGCGCCGGCAAAAGAGCGCCTCTATCGTCGGCCAATGCACCCATCCGGAGTGGATCGGGTTGCAGCCAGCCCTGCTCCATCAGATTGCGAAGCAACGGGTTAGCGCTCCGTGAGAGATCCGTATCGAAGCCGGTACAATTGACGACTCGCTGGACTGTAACTGTTGCGGTTTCGGCGCAACTGCGAATGGCGACGGTCACTTCCACGCCGTCCTGAACCAGGCGCAGGCCGCGGGTCCGTCCGGCCAGGATCTCGAGGCTGCCGTCGCGAAGCGAATCCTGGACCACCGCTCCGATCTGCGGCGCCATCCGGTGGCGGTGCGTATCCCAAAAAGGCCGGAGATGGCGGAGAAAGCGCCGCTGTTCCGTGACGGTGAGGCCCTGCCAGTGCCGATTGGTTCCCGGTCGTATGGAATCCACCGCTTCCCGCCACCCTGCCGGGAGGCCGGCAGCACGCGATGCGGCCATCCGCATGCCATGCAACAGATCGCGCAGGCGGGTGCAGGGCGCCTGGCGAATCGAGCGATAGACTGGCAACACGTGCGTCTGCGGCAGAAGTCCGCGGCGGGACAGCATGTACACCTTGCCGCGGTGCCCGTAATGCCGCAGCGCGAGTAGGGCATCCACAGCGGTCAACCCGCTACCCAGCAGCAGCACCGGCGCATGGCGGTCGGCCGTCTCGAAGGCGCCTTCCATCCAGGCGCTATTGAAGAAGCGGCCGCTCGAAGCAACTTCCGGTGAGAGACCCGGCCAGCCGGCCGGCGCGGTGTTGCCGGTGGCCAGAATCGCCGCTTCGCCGTACAGCACATCGGACGATTCGGTCTCTATCGCGACGTTCCCTGTCAAGACGCGTGCACCCACTGCACGCGCGCCGACGTGGCGGAACTTTCCCCTCCCCGCCCGCAACGCCTCGTCCAGTACTGATCGGATGTACTCCCCGTATAGGCCGCGAGGCGCGAATGAACAGTCGGCATATTGGCCCGGCCTAGTGCTTTGCAACCATCGTAGGAAGTGCTCACTGTCGTCCGGAAGCGCAGACATGTTCCCGGCTCGCACGTTCAAGAGGTGCAGAGGGCACTTGGTTGAGTAAGCCATTCCCAGCCCTAACTCCACAGCCGGTTCAAGCAGAGTAACTTCAGCTCCGCGAAGGAGTAACTGCGCCGCGGCCAGCACGCCACTCGCACCCCCTCCCACCACGATTGCGCCCGCGATTACCGTTCTCCTATAAGTCGATTCAGTCACAGCCGCGTTACATCGTTCACCGATATATCCGGCCCGTGCGCACACTTGCCTCTGACCACGCAACATATCGTTGGGCGACATAGATTTCCCATGAAATCAGATAACCAGATCTTGACTACCTATAGTAACTCAAGTTACCATCAACTCCGAGGAATCACAGAACTCTATGCCCGACAAAGAAGAACCCAAGGATTCAACGACCCACGTCCGTCATACCCTCGGGGAACTGGCCGCACGCCAACTCGCGGTTACCACCAAGACCGTCCCGATGATGGAGCAGATCACGCCGCGCTGGCTGGTCACGTTCCTGTCGTGGGTACCCGTCGAGGCGGGCACGTACCGCGTGAACAAGGTGAAGCCCACGCTCCCCGGAACCCGCACCGTGGAATGCAGCCCCGATGAAGAGGTCGAGTTGCCGGAAATCTTCGTGGATTATGAAGAGAGGCCGCGCGAGTACACGCTGAGCGCGGTAACTACCACTTTGGATGTACACACCCGCGTCTCCGATCTGTACCGCAGCCCGCACGATCAGATCAAAGAGCAGTTGCGGCTCACCATCGAGAAGATCAAGGAGCGCCAGGAGAGAGAACTCGTCAACAACAAGGAATACGGGCTGCTCAACAACGCAGCGGCCAGAATGCGCGTAAAGACCCGGGCGGGCGCGCCCACGCCGGACGATCTGGACGAGCTGATAGCAAAGGTTTGGAAGGAACCCTGCTTCTTCCTCGCGCACCCGCGAACCATCGCCGCCTTTGGGAGAGAGTGCACCTACCGCGGCGTCCCGCCGCCGACCGCGCTGCTGTTCGGTTCGCCGTTTTTGACTTGGCGCGGAATCCCTCTGGTCCCCTGCGACAAGGTATCGATAGAGAAGGACAAAACCAGAATCCTGCTCCTGCGCACTGGTGAAAAAAAGCAGGGCGTGGTTGGGCTCTTTCAACCGGGGCTGGTGGGTGAAGTGTCGCCCAGCCTTTCGGTGCGTTTCATGGGGATCGATCACAAGGCGATCGCCTCTTACCTGATTTCGCTGTACTGTTCGGTGGCGGTCCTCACTGACGATGCACTCGGCGTGCTGGAAGACGTGCATGTGGGCCAATACCATGAGTACAAGTGACCTTGGTGCGGCGGATCTGCGCGCACCGGCAGCCGCGCTGGATGCGGCAGCCATCGCCAGGCTGGCCAACGAATTCTTCGCCGCGCTGCCGCAGAATCCAGCGCACCCTGCCGGGCTCCCGCGGCCGCTGCCGGCAGCGACTGATTCTGTCGCGCCACCCGCTACGGCCGCGGGCGCGGCGGCATTCGCTCCGGCGAATCCCGGGGCTGTTCCAGTCCATGGAGCGCCGGGCTCCCCCGCTTACATCTACAACGCAGCAGAGCCGCCGGCTCTGAACGTGGCGCCGTCCTTTTCGGAGCCGAGCGGGCTATTCTCTTTCCCCAGCGTGCCCGGCGTGCAAGCGGTTCCCGGCACACCGGCCGTGGCAGCGCCACTGCCGGAACCTGTGCCGCTACCCGCAAGCGCGCCAGCCGCGCCCGACTCCATGCCGGACCCGCTAGCGCTCACCCAGCTCGCCAACCAGTTCTTTGCCGCGTTGCCGGGGAATGCCGCGCCGCCGGCGTCACTGCCGCAGTTGCCGCCGGTGAGCGAGCTATTCTCCTTCCCGGGTGTGCCGGGTGTGCCAAGTGTGCCGGGCCTGCCTGGTGTGCCGAGTGTGCCAAGTGTGCCGGGTGTGCCAAGTGTGCCGGGCCTTCCGCCGCCCCCCGGGATAACGCTTGTACCAGACACCGCAAATGCGCCCGCGCTCCCGGCCGCACCCAACGTGCCGCCCTACTCTCCCGAGCCGGAGCGGTTTTCTCCGTTCGACGCCGCGCTTTCGTTCCCGGTGACCAGCGACCTGTTCATTTTGCCGGGCGTGCCCGGCGCGCAGTCGCTTCCCGGCACTCCCGTGCTGCCTTCGTCGCCACCAGCGACGCCGCCCGAAGAAGCCGGCCTCCGCGCCCAGACCGCCGCCGTTCCGCCACATCCGGCGATCGGTACGGCGCCTTACGCGCCGCCGCCAACCAGCGCTCCGGCCGCCCCATCGCAACCCCACGTCGAGTCCTTCGACTTCCGCCCCGAGATGACCCCGGATTTGGGGCGCGCGAAACGCCCATTCGATCCGCACTTGATTCGGCGCGACTTTCCGATCCTGCAGGAGCGCGTGCACGGGCGGCCGCTGATCTGGCTGGATAACGCCGCCACCACGCAGAAGCCCAATGCGGTGATCGATCGCCTGTCACACTTCTATCATCACGAAAACTCCAACGTCCACCGCGCCGCCCACACCCTCGCGGCGCGCGCCACCGACGCCTACGAAAGCGCGCGCGAGAAAGTGCGCCGCTTCATCAACGCTTCGTCCACGCGTGAAATTGTCTTTCTCCGCGGCACCACCGAGGGCATCAACTTGGTCGCGCAAGCTTGGGGCCGCCGCAACGTGCAGAAGGACGACGAGGTCGTCATCACCTGGCTGGAACACCACGCCAACATCGTGCCCTGGCAGCAACTGTGCGCGGAGAAGGGCGCCCGCTTACGGGTGGCGCCCGTGGACGATCGCGGCGAAGTCATCCTGGAGGAGTACGAGAAGCTCCTGGGGCCGCGCACGCGAATCGTGGCATTCACCCAGGTGTCCAATGCGCTCGGCACCATCACCCCGGCGCGCGAGATGGTGGAGATGGCGCACCGTCACGGCGCCCGCGTGCTGGTCGATGGCGCGCAGTCCGTCGCGCACATGCGCACCAACGTGGAGGCCCTGGATTGCGACTTTTTCGTCTTTTCGGGCCACAAGATCTTCGGCCCGACCGGAATCGGCGTCCTCTACGGAAAGGCCGACATCCTCGATAACACCCCGCCCTGGCAGGGCGGCGGCAGCATGATCGTGGACGTTACCTTCGAGAGGACCGTCTACCAACAAGCTCCGGCGCGGTTCGAGGCCGGCACCGGGAACATCGCCGATGCGGTGGGTTTGGGCGCGGCGCTCGACTACCTGGATGAGGTCGGCATCGAGAACGTGAACCGCTACGAGCACGAGTTGCTGACCTACGCCACTGCGGCGCTGCTGACGGTGCCCGGCCTGCGCCTGATCGGAACCGCCCGCGAGAAGGCCGGAGTGCTTTCGTTCGTTCTGGACGAGTTTCGCACCGAGGATGTGGGCGTAGCGCTGAATCAGGATGGCATCGCGGTGCGCGCCGGCCACCACTGCGCGCAGCCCATCTTGCGCCGCTTCGGCGTGGAGAGCACTGTCCGGCCGTCGCTGGCGCTCTACAACACTACGGAAGACATCGATCGACTGGTGGCCGCCATCCTGCGCATGCAGGCCGGCAGGTCGCGATGATCTTCAAACAGTATTACCTGAATTGCCTGGCGCACGCGTCGTACCTTGTCGCCGATGAGGACGCACGGGTAGCGGCCATCGTGGACCCGCAGCGGGACGTGGATCGTTATATCGAGGACGCCCGGCAGCAGGGGCTCGAGATTCGCCATGTGTTCCTGACGCACGCGCACGCCGATTTCATCGCCGGCCACCTGGAGTTGCGCGAGCGGGCGGGCGCCGCCATTCACCTGGGTGCGCGGGCGAAAGCGGAATACCCATTCGCGCCGATGAACGACGGCGACACCGTGCGCCTGGGCGCCGGCGTCACCTTGCAGGTGTTGGAGACGCCGGGCCACACGCCGGAGTCCATTTGCATCGCAGTCTTCGGATCGCAGGCGGAAGCGCCTGCGCCACCTGATGTCGCGGAGCCGTGGGCTGTGCTCACTGGCGACACGCTGTTTGTGGGGGACGTGGGCCGCCCCGACCTGCATGCCTCTCTAGGATGGGCGCCGGAAGACCTGGCGGCCCTGCTTTACGACTCCTTGCACGGCAAGCTGCTGGCGCTCCCCGATGCCACGCGGGTCTACCCCGCGCACGGCGCCGGGTCGCTGTGCGGCAAGGCGCTTGGTTCGGAGAGTTTTTCAACCATCGGCGTTCAGCGGCGCCTGAATTACGCTCTGCAACCTATGAGCAAGGACGAGTTTGTCCGCATGATCGTTGCGGACCAACCCGATGCGCCGTCCTATTTTCCTTATGACGCCGTCCTGAACACCAAAGAGCGGCCGACACTGGATCAGGCGCTCGAGAAGTCCATGAAGGCGTTGAGTGTCGACGCAGTGCTGCAGCTTCAACGGGAAGGCGCACAGCTTCTGGATGTGCGGGAGGCGCCCTTCTACGAGGCGGCGCACCTGACGGGGAGTCTGAATATCGGCCTTGGCGGACAATACGCCACCTGGGCCGGCACGATACTGGACCGCGAACTCCCCATCGTCGCGATCGCCGAGCCTGGGCGCGAATACGAGGCGGTCATGCGGCTGGGCCGCATCGGTTTTGATCGCGTGGTTGGGTACCTCGGGGAGGGTATGCTGGCGCTGGCCGGCCGGCCCGATCGGGTGGTCGGGACCGAGCGCGTCAGCCCGGAGGAACTGGCGGAGGAGTTGCATCAAGCTGCGCCGCCCTTCGTGCTCGATGTGCGCGCGCCGCGGGAGTGCGGCCAAACCCGGATTGCGGGCAGCGTGAACATCCCGTTGAACCAACTTCCGGCGCGGATTGCAGAAGTACCTCGGGACCGCCGCGTGGTAGTTCACTGCGCCGCCGGGTACCGCTCGGCGATCGCCGCCAGCCTGCTGCAGCAGCAAGGCTTTGAGAACCTGGCGGACTTAGCCGGCGGGATGCAGGCTTGGGTTGCCGTAGAGCACACACGAATTTAGAAAGGGGATCGCATGTCGAACATTTACCTAGATAATTCTTTGAGCATTGGCAAGACGCCATTGGTGCGGCTTAACCGCATGGCGGCTGGATTGAAGGCCACCGTGCTGGCGAAAATCGAAGGGCGGAATCCATCGTATTCCGTCAAGTGCCGCATCGGGGCATCCATGATTTGGGACGCCGAAAAAAGAGGCGTGCTGAAACCTGGCATCGAAATCGTGGAACCCACCAGCGGGAACACTGGGATCGCCCTGGCGTTTGTGGCGGCCTCGCGGGGCTACTCGCTGACCCTCACCATGCCTGAAACCATGTCCATCGAGCGCCGGCGCGTGCTGGCCGCTTTTGGCGCCAAGCTGGTTCTGACACCCGGTCCAGGAGGGATGTCCGGAGCCGTGCGGAAGGCGGTAGAGATTGCCGAGTCGGACCCGCAGCACTACTTTCTTCCGCAACAGTTTGAGAACCCGGCCAACCCCGCCATTCACGAGTCGACCACCGGCCCCGAGATCTGGGACGACACCGATGGCGCGATTGACGTGCTGGTCTCGGGAGTTGGCACGGGCGGAACCATCACCGGCGTCTCCCGGTTCATCAAGAAGACCAAGGGCAAAGCCATCGTCTCGGTGGCCGTGGAGCCCGCCGCCAGCCCGATTTTGACGCAGCAGCGGGCGGGTCTGCCGCTTCAGCCGGCGCCCCACAAGATCCAGGGCATCGGCGCGGGCTTTGTGCCGAAGATTCTCGATTTGTCGTTGGTGGACAGGATTGAACGGGTGAGCAACGAGGAAGCCATCGAATTCGGACGCCGGCTGGCGCTGGAGGAAGGCATCCTGTCGGGGATCTCCTGCGGAGCCGCGGTGGCGGTTGCGATCCGCCTCGCCAGCCAAGAAGAATTTGCGGGCAAGACCATCGTGACCATACTGCCCGATTCCGGCGAAAGGTACCTCTCCACGGCGCTGTTTGAAAATCTCGCGACGTAAGTGGGGCGGGCGTCCACGCCTGCGCGGG
>OBLW0100001111.1_pt1 | contig 23096 bp, 19 predicted proteins | sample 1520161 | NCBI WGS metagenome assembly OBLW01 (sample SAMEA3539309, study PRJEB22396) | soil metagenome | biome: tundra; feature: field; material: soil | place: USA | collected 2010-05 | depth 0.15 m | reverse complement strand
TTGCCAAACTTTGTTTGGCGGATGGTGAGGATGCCCTCGCCGAGGTCCACATCCGCACTCCCCTCCCTCACAACATTGGCCGGTTTATATCCACTTTCGAGGAAGTACAGCGCGTCAAGACCACCGGCAGCACGGAAGGTTGCGGCTAGCTTAAGGTCAGGGCTGCCGTTTGGGTCGCTCCTCCTCGCCGAAACTGATGCTGCTCTCCGACGAGAACTTCCGGTAGGGTCCGAAGCTGACTTCGTTCCTGTCGGTCCGCGACTTGACTTGGCTCTCGACTACTGCCTTTAGCGGCAGCAAATAGCGCGCGCCGGCGATCTCGGCGTCCCCGTAATCCACCGTGACATCCATGCGCCGAACCGGGAATGCGGGCGGAATGGCGTCGGCGATGTAATGCAGGCGCAGGATGCGGTATGTTTCGCGGTCGATGGTGGCCTCGCCTCGCAGCCCCGTCTGATCCCGCTGTAGCGTGTCACCCCCGTAAGCCGTGATCGTGTAGTGCGCTTTGGAGCGGTCCACGCGATAGGAATAGACGGCGGCCCGGCGGCCTCCCACGGTAGTCCATCGCTCGAAACGGAACTCGCCGGCCGACGCCGGGTCGAATATGGTTCGCATGTTGGCACCGAGCTCGCCCCGCGAGACCATTCCCATGGCGTCCGAATAGGGCATAGCGACCGGAGAGCCGTTGACCTCGGTGAGGCGGCAGGTCTCCTGATTCTCGTAGTAGCCGACTTCGACAGTGAGCGTGTCGCCTGGCGCGAAGCCGCGGCCCTGGTTGACGAATCGGCGAACGGTCTCCGTGCAGAGGAGATTCGGCAGCCGGCTGGCGTAGTCGAGCGCCACTTGGCGGGCCGACGCGAGGAGACGTTCTTGCTCAGTGCCTGACGGCGCTATGGACTCCGGCACCGGGGGCACCACGGCGGGAGGAGGCGGCGGGAGCGCGCTTTCCGGTTCCCGCGTGGCCTCCACGCTCGCATTGCCGCCGGCGGCCGGAGCGCCTTCCTCGGCGATTTGGAACTCCGCGGTTCGGACTACCGAGTCGTTGCCTGGCGAACGCGATGCCCCACCTCAAGCACATAAGAACCCCGAGGCAAGCGTGCGACGGGGACATCGAGCAGCACCGGCGCAACGGGCTTGCCCGGACGGATATAGTCCGCCGCGTCCAACGATCCGGTTGCCTTTTCTTCGCCGCTCCGCCGGTCGAGAACCCGCACCTCGACGCCATACCTGGGAGGATTCGGCCCGGCCAGCAGCGCATCGCGGATGTCCAGGTACCCAAAACAGAGCGCGGAACCGCGGAAGCTGTTGCTGGCGGAGGGAGAGATTTCGCGCGATTCTGCGATGAGGTCCTTATGCCCCTCCAGCAACGATGGGTCCAGATCCGAGGTCAGGTCCAGGACCTTGGGGGCGTCGCTGGCGAGGGCGATGCCGCTCAGGGCGAGCCGCCGCCCGTCCCAGGGATCGATCGTGAGCGGCGCCTCCACCTTGCCGAAGCTCCGCTCGCCTGAGCCGAACGCTACCCGCACGTTGTACTTTCCCGATGGCAGGCGGAACTGACGCTCGTAATGGTAAGGGCGCTCCCGCGCCGGCTCGGCTTCCTCCGCGGTGTCGAAATCGAGCGGAACGGCGTCGCTGAACCTGCCGGCCACTGCGCCGTCCGCTCCGTACGCTAAACCCACCAGGTCCAATTCCGCGTGTAGCTTGCCGTTCTTCTGTTTCGTGAACTTGAGGCCTGTAACGTTCATCTCCATCGCCAAGTCCACCAAGGCAATTCCAGGCGCGCTATAGAAGTACGGAAGCTCCACGGACGCGGCCGCATTCCCCGCGCCGGGACCGGCCGCACGCGCTTCAAGAGCTTTGCCTTGCCCCGTTCCCGCAAGCAGGTCCGGCGCCTTGACATTGCAGTAGGCGTCGCGCGCCTGCACTTTGAGGTCGTCTCGAGGGGTTCTCACTTGGGCGCAGCCCGCCTGGCCGTTGGCGCAGTATGTGCTGGTAGTTAGCACTCGTATTTCCAGCGAGTGGCAGCTTCCGTCGAGGGATTCGAATGGTTTGAAGCCGAGCACGTAGCCCTTTTCCCGGTCGTTGACGATCTCACCCAATTCGCCAACCAGATTCTTGCTGATCCCCCAGCCGCCTGTCGCTTCGGCCAAGCTCCTATATGCCGGATTTGTAGTGTACACGGCGACGTTGGCCTTGTTACAGGCGCGCGCGAGCGATGCCGGTGGCTTGTAGAACCCGGATGCCGGGAGTGTGCTCAGGACCATCACGGTCTTGCGGCCGTTAATAGCCGACATGGAATCCGCAATCGCCAGGATGGCGTAGTCGGTGGGCAACCTCCCTGGGTTGCGTTGATAATGCATGCCGGGGGCCGAATCCGCCACGTGTGAAACGTCGCGGGCCGCAAGTTGGATCCGTTCCGTCAGCGTCGTGAATTTCTGAGCGATCGACAGGTCTCCGTTGTTGAAATTCATCACGGCCATGTAGCGATTTGGGCTGGCATAGGCCCTGGCAAAGCTGGCGACATTCTGACGGGCATCTGCTTCGGCCGCCGCCCGGATCGAGGCGGCAATTCCCGAAGCGTCGAAAAGGAAGGCTATAAACTCCGGCTCGGATTGAGCCGCAGGGCCTGCTCCTTTCAGCAATAAACTTGCGATAGTCGGCTCCTTATAGGCGTCCCGGTCTACCCGCAGACGAAAATCCCTGGGTCCAAGGTCGCTCACGATGTTGCCCTTTTTGTCGCGCACGATGGGCGTCCACCTGCACCAGGCGGGTTTCCGTCCGGATCACGGTCGGCTGGGCAGCCGCGACCATTGCGAAGGCCAATGTGAAAACAACTATGCTGCAAAAAGCTGCCATGCGCATTGGCACCTCCTGCCGCTAATGCTACTCCAAACTGGCCTTTTCCGGCACGAGGTTCGCCCAGTTTTGGACCCTCTAATCTGTTTTTCTTCGCGGGCAACTAGCGGGGCTGACCCGCCCAAGTGGATGTCAAGCGGGCGTTGTGGCCAGAAAACGGGATTTGCTGAAAGTACACCGGGACAATCCGGTTTGGGATCGGCAGTTTCTCCAAGCCCCACTCTTCGTCCACAACCCCACAGAATTCAGGGAAATGATCCCAACGGACCCGTCCGTCCATCTGTCCTACTCCATGAAGGAAGAATCACATCAATGACTCGCCCGATTGGCCGTGCGGGCTTCGTAATACCGAAACTAGAACCGCGGAGAATACGTCTCATTCGCGACAGGAGGCTTGGTTTAATGAGGGCTGTTTTCGTCTTTGCAGCGGTTTGCGGCCTTTTACTCTTGAATGGGCAAGCGTTCTCCCAATCGCAAGCTCCACCTTCGTTCGAAGTGGCCTCCGTGAAGACCGCGGACATGAACGGTCCAGGCGGCATCGGACTCTCCACGTACCCCGGCGGAAGGATCAGAGCCAGCAAGTGTACGCTCCTCATGCTCATCCTTGATGCGTTCGACGTTGAATATTTTCAGGTCTCAGGCGGACCGCGTTGGATGAACGAAGATCGTTTCGACATCGAAGCCAAGCCGCCGGCCTTTTCGGAATCCAGCAAAGCGAATCCCTACAGTCCCAAAGCGCCTCCCAATGAAGAACAGCGGCAGATGCTGCAATCGTTGCTGGCGGATCGGTTCCAGCTAAGGTGGCATCGAGAGGCAAAGGACGGGCCGGTCTACCTATTGCAGCGGGGCAAGAACGCGTTGCGGATCGAAGAACCTAAGGACAGGAACGCTTACCACTGGGCCGGAAGCAACGCTGGCGGGAGTATTAACGGCGACGGACTCGCCGGCACCAATATTTCGATGCCTGAACTGGCCTGGCGTCTGAGCGGTTGGCTGGGGCGCCCCGTGCTCGATCAAACCGCGCTGACGGGTCAGTACGATTTCAAATATCAGTTTTCCGAGGACTCCCCAGACGAGCGGGGGGACCCGGTTTTCGTATTAACGGCCTCGGTCCACGCTATTGGGCTCACACTGGAGGCTGGCAGAGGCCCGGTCGAGACCATCGTCATAGATAAGGCGGAGAGACCGTCCGCGAATTGAATCGGAGCAAATACCCCTGAGCCAACGGCAGAAGCGCTGGAGTTGTGGCCGAAAGACGGGAATTCATCCAAGTTCGCCGCTGTATCGAAGCGGGAATCGCGCAGTCAGGACCTCCCATCCAGCCAGGAGATCTGTTCGCCCCCGGTCAGTTGCAGGTTGAGAATGTCAGGGGACTTCGGATCGAACTCCACGGGCGCGGGCTTGCCGTGGAATAGCTTGGTCACGCGGAGTTGCGGCAGTACGGTATCGGGGCTCTCCACGCCGGCCTCGCGGATGGCGGCGGCCACGCTCGCGGGAAGGCGCACGTTGACGTCGCCGCCGTTCACCCGCACTCTCAAGAACGGGTTCACTCCCACGCGCCGTGGAAGCTCCAGACACATGCCCCCGCTCTTGCCGCATTCGGCGGAATCGCCCGCGGCGGCCTTCGTGCGCCGGTTGAGATCGTCGCGCGTTGCCCCGGCGATGACGAAGGCCAGAACGTCGTTCGCTTCGGTCTTGTAGATTAGCCGGAAGAACGCGGCTTGCGGCGGAAATTGAAAGTAATTGACCGCCGGCGCGGCAGCCCTTTCGACCGCGCCTTGAATGTTGCGCTCGGCCGAAAGCGCCGCAAAGTGGTATCCCGCCCGCCCCGTGTTGCGCTCCACGCCGTACCACGCGGTTTCGAAGCCGATGACGCTCGGCGCGAGATCCGCATCCACATCGCCGGAGTACTCCTGCGGCGCGACTCTCCTCAGTTGGCCGACCCTTGTCGCGTTGAGGAGCGACGCATCCAGCGCGGCTCCTTCGCGTAGGAGCGGACTGTGCACTTCCAGCCGGCTCCGCTGCCCCAAATCCACGTAACCGCTCAAGAAGCCTGCATTCATGAGGCGCGCCGCCGCGGCGGAATCCATGGGCACCGACTCCAGAATCAGCTCCGCCAGTTCCTCGCCCCGCCCCAGCGCGACGCATCCCTGCGCTTCCGCTCGCATGCTCCAGTCGGCTAGCCATCCCGGCTGCCGCTGTTTGAGCAGCGCACCCCGGTCCACCGTCACCCGCAACTTCTTTCTGACGGGCCGAACCTGGATGCCGCCCTCCGTTGCGCAACGCCCCTTGCCCGGAGCGATCTCCGCCATGAAAGTTCGCAGGGCCAGTTCCGGGGTAGCCACGCCTGGTGGAACCAGGATTGGGGTGTTATTCTGTCTCAGCAGCCGATAGCTATTCAAGACCGGCCTATGGACACACCCCGTACCTGCCGCCAGGAGAGCGAGGACGCCCGCGAACGTTTGGACCGGAGCGCGCCGCATCAATTGTCCTTGGGAACGACGTCGAGATGGTCCACCACTAGAACTTCAAACGGACCTTTGCGCGATTGTAGCGCCAGACCCAAACCTGACAGGGCCTGGGCAATGGTCGGGCCGGACGCCCGTTCCGGGACCTCTGGGGCGGTTTCTTGGATCGGCTGCGGAGCCGGGATAGCCGAGCTCGCGGTGTGCGCCAGCGGCCCAACCTCGGGCTCGAACTCCAGGGTGAAGTCGTATATGCCGGCAAGTTTGGTCCCGTCCACAATCGGAAGAGCAGAGAAGCCGGACAGCAGCGAGGCCATGTCGGCCACAGTGTACATCCTCGCGAACAGACTAACACCGGCGCCGGCGGGAAGCCCGCCCATTACAACGCGCCTCGTCCCTGGCGGCAGCGGCGGGGCGCCAGGGTGCGGCCAGGCTGGCGCCGCGGAGGCGTGTGAATCATCCGCCGGGGCCGAGGCGCCGGGTGCAGGCTCGGCGGCGGCCAGCTTCGGTCCACCTTTTGCGACGACAATCTCGCGGTAAGCAAACTCCTTGGTCTCGTAATGACAGGTTAGACCAAAGCGCTCCACAAATAGGCGCTGTAGCATCTGGCTGAATTGCTGCGTCGTAGTGCCTGGAGGGATCTTGGCGACAATATCGTATTGTTTTGTGTCAATCACATCCGGACCGATAAGCTGAAGGGGGCGTAGTCCATATGCCTGCAAGAGTAAAGGCCTCAGTCTAACGGCGGTATCGGTGAGTTGTCCGGGATCCGAAGTGCCGGGGCCGCCGGCGGTCCGCACTCGTTCCCCTGGGCTCGCGAGCTTCACCGAGGCGACTTCGAATGCGGGGGGGCCGACCTCTTGGCCTAGTGCGAAGGCCAGGGGACAAAGCGCCAAAACGGGAATAACCTTCCTGAATCCGATCAACATTCGTGAGACCTCCTGCTGGGTTCCTAGCACTATGCTAAAAACCTAGCACTAATCGAGCGGGCTGTCAAGCGGCAAGTTCGATTGGACGCGGAGGAAGCCAGCGAGGAAAGACCAGTGGCCCGCTGCGGAGAGAGGGCAGGCATGACCGCGCCAGCCTCCGAAACGTTACAAGCCTTAGCCAGCACCGAGCCGGATGCTGGCTGGCCTTGAGCGCCAGGGCCAGCAGCACAGCGAGCGCCGCAAACGCCGTAGAATGCCACAGGTGGTTCAGCATCCAGGAGCCGAAACGATCGCTCGGGGCAGAAAACCGGAGGCTGTGGCACAATAACGGGAATTCTGGAAACTTGAATCGCCCGAGGGCCGGCGAACACACCACAGGGTGGCGGCGCTACCCGGTGGTCTTCAGGCCGCCGGCGATGGCGTTGACGGTTACCAGTAGGGAGGGCAGCAGATGGGCGGCGTCCTCCGTGCGCTGCTCCTTCAGGGCCTCGCGCCATGCGCGCAAGAGGGCGATCTGCTCTCGATGAAGGCGGAGCAAGGCATGGCGGCGGATCTCCACGGCCTGGCGCAACCGTGGGCGTTGCGCCTGCCGGTCGCCGCCGAACAACTCCTCCAGGACGTTCCGCGTGCGCTCGTATTCCTCCAGGATCAGCCCCAGTATTTGCTCGCGCAGGGCGGCGTTCTCCACCAGGGCCGCGTACTCCGCCATGAGGCCGGTGTCCGCCGCCACCACTCCGAATTCCACGTTGTGCAACAGGTAGGACAGAAACGGCCATTCCCGGGCGGCCTTGGCCAGCGCGGCCCACGCCTGCCCGCCCCGTTCGCGCACGGCCTGGAAAGCGCTGCCGACGCCATACCACCCCGGCACGTTGAAGCGCGCCTGGCTCCAACTGAACACCCACGGGATGGACCGCAGATCGTCGATGGTCCGGCGTCCGGTGCGCCGCGCCGGCCGGGAACCGATGTGGCTGCGCTCGATGGCATCGATGGGAGTAGCTTGCGAGAAAAACTCGACGAAACCATCCGTCTCGATGAGCTCCCGGTAGGCGCGGCGGCTGGCGGCGGCCGCGGTTTCGAGCAGATCCTCGACCGTGTCGGGGATGCGTTCCGGCTCCCGCTCCCGCGCCAGCGTCCAGCGGGTTACGCCGGCCAGGAGACGCTCCAGATGGGTTGCGGCCGTGAGGCGATTGGCGTACTTTTGCGCGATCACTTCGCCCTGCTCCGTGACGCGAATTTCCCCTTGCAAGGCGCCGGCCGCCAGCGACTCCAGGAACACGTGCGTCGGCCCGGCTCCGCGGCCGATGGTGCCGCCGCGGCCGTGAAAGAAGCGCAGCTCGACGCCGGCTTCGCGGGCCACGCCGGCCAGACGGATCTGGGCTTTGCGCAGATACCAGTGGCTGGCCAGAATGCCGCCGTCCTTATTGCTGTCGCTGTAGCCGATCATCACTTCCTGCAACGGACGCGGAAGCCCCTCGCGCTCCTGGAGGCGCCGCAGCGTCCGGATGGTCATCGGGTGGGCCAGGAAATCGGCCAGTACGCGGCCGCTATTCTCCAGGTCTTCGATGGTTTCGAACAGGGGCGTGATGGGGATCTCGCACACCAGCCCGCCCGGCGCGCCGCGGACCAGGCCGGCCTCCCGCGCCAGCAGGTAGACGTGGAGCAGATCGGAGGCTTCGTGGGTCATGCTCACGATGAAGGAGCCGATGCCGCCATGGCCGTGCGCGCCGGTCCACTCCCGCACCAGGCGCAGGACCCCGACGCTGGCTTCGGCTTCCGGCGGAAGCGCGGCTGAAGAGACGGCGAACGGGCGCGGCGAATTGAGCTCGCGGTCGATCAGCTCCCGTTTGCGCCGCTCGCTCCACTCGGGGTAATCTTCTCCGCCCGCGCCGGCGATGGTGAGCAGTTGCCCTATTGCCACGTTGTGGACGGCGCTGTTCTCGCGGATGTCGAGGGCGGCGCCGTGAAAACCGTAGACCGCGGCGAGCCGCTCGACGGGCGCCACCTCGGCGCGCACGATGGCGTCCGCGCCAACCTGGCGCAGCGTGCCAGCCAGGAATCGCAGGTCCTCGCGGAGTTCCTCCGGGCGGCGATAGCGGCATTCCACCGGCCACGAACTGCCCGGTTCCGGCACGCGGGCGAGCATCAGGTGGACCCATTGCCGCCACGGTTCCCCGGCGTACTGGCGCAGCATGCGGCCGGCCTTTTCGCCCAGCATGGCCGAATAGGATGCGATCCGTTCGTACAAGCCAGCGGGCGCAGGCTCGATGGAATCGGAGAGGCTGAGACTGCCGGCCAGCGCCTGAAGCTGCTGCCGGATCGCGCCCAGCGCCTCCGCGTGCGAGGACTCCAGCGCATGGCGGGTGATTGCCGTGGTCACGAACGGGTGGCCATCGCGGTCGCCGCCCACCCAACTGCCGAACGTCAATCGCGGTTCCGCGGGAGGCTCGATGCCAGGGAACGCCCATGCCCAGGAGGCCCGGAATCGCTCCGACAGCAGCGGCAGCACGAGGGGGAATACGTGAGAGATGTAGTACAGCGTGTTCCGGATTTCGGACTCCACATCGGGACCCGACTCCACCACTTCGCCGGTGCGCCACAGGCGCTCCAGGCTGGACACGATCCGCCGCCGCAGGGCCTCCTGCTCCATGGGACTGCGGGTGGGGTTCTCACGCTCCACCAGCATGAGGTAGATCTCGCGGTGACGTTCGAGCACCGAAGCCCGCTTGGCTTCCGTGGGGTGCGCCGTGAGGACCGGCTGCACGTGGATGGACGGGAGCACGCGGATCAAGTCGGCATGGTCGAAGGACGCGTCCCGGAGGAGCCCCAGTTGATTCGGCCACGCGCCCGGCTCGCTGGCGGGGCCGCCGACCGTCTCGCGCATGCGGCGCACCTGATTCACGGTGTTCTCTTCCACCATGTTCAGGAGTTGAAAGGCCATGGAGAGCGCCTGCGAGCCGCGCAGGGGAAGCCGTTCGCCCGGCGCCGGAGGAACGGCAAAGGCCTGCCCAACGAGTCCGGCCAGTTCGTCTTCTTTGATGGCGGTGAGGGACGCCTGGAAACATCCCAGCAGAAAACGAAAGTCCCGGTCCCATTTCTTGAGCTCCACTTCGAGCATGCGGTGCGGCCGCGGCCGCTCAGGCGTTTGCCAAACCGGTTGGTCCGTGCTGAAGGCGCCCATGGGATTAGTGTTCCATATTCGTGGCGGGGGCATTTTTGCCCGGCAAGCGCCGAGACGAGTCTCGGCGCGGCAGACTGAGAGTCTGCGCCACCTGCTACACCGTCTCTCCTCGTACGAGGTCTTCGTACGTCTCGCGGGCGCGGATAAAACGCCACGCGGCGCCCTCCACCAAAATCTCCGGCGCGCGGGGGCGCGAGTTGTAGTTGGAGGAGAGCACGAAACCGTAGGCGCCGGCATCGCGGACGGCCAGAAAGTCGCCGGGCATGACGCAGGCCATCCGCCGGTCGCGCGCCAGAAAATCGCCGCTTTCACAGATCGGGCCGACCACGTCGGCAACGATGTGCGGCAGCGGATTCCGGCGCACCGGTATAATCTCGTGGTGCGCGCCGTAAAGCGCCGGCCGGATCAGATCGTTCATGGCCGCGTCCACCACCACGAATTCCTTGGGGCCGTTGCGCTTGCGGTAGAGCACGCGAGCCATCAGCGCTCCGGCGGCGCCCACGATGGATCTGCCCGGTTCCACCGTCGCGGCCAGGCCGCTCTCCCGCAGTTTGCCGCGCAGGCTCTCGACGTACGCCCGAATGGCCGGCGTCTTCTCCTCCTCGCGATAGGCGATGCCCAAGCCGCCGCCCAGATCCAGATGCCGGATCGGGTGTCCTTGGGCGCGCAATGCCGCGGCCAGTTCGAGGGCCTTGTCTACCGCTTCCAGAATGGGGCTGGGGTCGAGCATCTGCGAGCCGATATGGCAGCTCACGCCGTCGGCCACCAGGTTCTTATGACGCCGCGCGCGCTCGTAGACGGCGGCCGCCTCCCGGATGTCGATCCCGAACTTGTGCTGGCTGAGCCCGGTGGAAATGTAGGGATGGGTGGCGGCATCCACGTCGGGATTCACGCGAATGGAGAACCCCGCCGTCACGCCGCGCCGCTCGGCCAGGGCGTCGATGAGGGCGAGTTCCGATTCCGACTCGCAGTTGAAGCCATGGATGCCGCTCGCCAGCGCGTATTCCACTTCGCCGGCCGTCTTGCCCACGCCGGAGAAAACCACTTTTGACGGGTCGCCCCCCGCCTGGATCACGCGGTACAACTCACCGCCCGAAACGATATCGAAGCCCGCTCCCGCTCGCGCCAGCAACGCCAGCACCGCCAGCGACGAGTTGGCCTTTACGGCGTAGCAGACCGAATGCGGCAGATCGCCCAGCGCGTCGTCGTAGGCGCGATAGTTGGCGAGAATCGATTGGCTCGAATACACGTAGGCGGGCGTGCCGGCGCGCGCCGCGAGGTCGGCCAGCGGGACCTGCTCACAGTACAAGTCGTTTCCGGAATAAGAGAACATCGGCTGCTGTCAGTATGCCAGCCGGCGGGCCTACTTCGCCACCTTGGCTACTGTGCGGATGGTGATGTCCACGCGCTTGTCCACGCGCAGAAACAGCGTGCTGGGGTCCTTCATGCCCCACTGCACGTAGGGCACGGCGAACTTGACCGTGGCGCGGTACTGGCCGTCGCCGCCCTCCACCTCCGCGGGCATCTCGACCTCATGGTCGGCGCCGTGGATCGAGAACATTCCGTGCAGCCGCACTTGGGAGGCGCCCTCGGCAGCCACCTTGCCTATCACGCGGTCGGGGCGGAAAACGATCTCGGGATAGCGGTCGCTCTCCAGCACCTTCTGGCGCATATCCTTATCGCGCGCCTGGTTGCCGCTTTCGGCGCTGGTGGCATCCACGACCAGTTCGCCGCTGGCGCCTCCGCCGGCAGGGTCGAAGCGCATCTCACCGCGCTTGAGCCGGAACGTCCCGTGTACGGTGTGGAGCACGGCGCCCAGCGTGAATTCAACCTGGGTTTGAGCGGGGTCGATCCGGAGGACCGTATCGTGTGAGTCGAGCGATGCGGCGGCCATCGTGAGGGACGCCAGCAGGAGCGTGAATGGCAGCGATCGTAAGAATTTCGTCATACAGTCAACATTTGCCAGCCCAAAGCCAGTCCGTCGATTGCGAACGCCAATGGGGAAAGCTCGCCGACGTGCATGGCGAGCATGTCCGCGAACAGGCGCGGCTGTGAGGCCATGGCACGAATGGCGCGATGCCTTAGGCGGCCGCTGCCGCCCATCAGGAGCATCAGCCGGGACATGAACTCGGGACGCTTGCCGATGCGGCGGTGCGCGGCCTGGTAGATGCCCAGATCGTCCGCCGCCAGCGCGCCGGCGAGCGCCACGGCTTGCTGAAAGAGCAGGCAGAGGCCTTCACCCGTGATGGCGTCCACCGATCCCGAAGCGTCGCCCACCAGCGCCACGCGCCCGCGGCAGACGGCCTGCAAACGGCGGGAGGCGGAAACGCCTCCGCGTTCCAGCGTGGACGCGCCGGCGGCAGCCAACCGGCGGGCCACCTCGGGGAATTGCGGCAGGGCATCGTCCAGGCGCAGATGCTGGTCGCGCGAAATCAGCACCACGCAGACTTCGCTCGCGCCGACGGGAGTAATGTAAAGCTGGCAATTGTCGCCCCAGTGGATTTCCATGACATCGTTCGCCGCCGCGACTTGATAATGGCGGCGGAACCCATAGCGGCAACTGTCGCGATCGCACGCATCCAGGCCGGCCCAGTGGCGCACGGGCGACTGGCCGCCATCGGCCCCCACAATCCAGCGCGCCCGCACCAGGCGGCCATCGGCGAACACGCCATCTTCACTTATGCCCGTGACGCGCGCGTCCCAAACCAGCCGGACGCCGGCGGCCTCGGCGTAATCCACCATGAGGCGGTGCAGCGCCGTGCGGCGGAGACCCAGGCCGTAGCCCCGCGGGAAGGCCGCTTCCACGGAGGTTTCGCCCTCTCGAAACCGGATGCCTCGGAACGGGACCCCGCCAGCCAAGTCCAGATCGATGCCGAGCGCCTGCGCGGCGGCGATGCCGTCGGGCATGATGCCCTCTCCGCAGGCTTTGTCGATGGGTGGAAGGGAACAATCCGCCAGCGTTACATCGAAGCCGCGGCGGCGCGCGGCAATGGCGGCGGCCAATCCGGCGGGCCCGCCGCCGATCACGAAAACGCCGGTGGAATCGGGAAGGGGCGTCATGGACGATCGCGCCGCAAGGCCGTCACATTCAGCCGCTGCAGCTCTTGCGTGAACAAACGATTGCGCGGGAACTCCTGCGTCAGGCCCGTCAGCAAGGTGCGGGCCTGGGCAGTGTCTCCACCGCGCAGCGCGGCCACGGCCAGCAGCAGACGCGCGAAGGGGGCCAGGTAGTGGCCCTTCGCGGCCGTAAGCTGCAGCTTCTCTATCCCCACGGCGCGGTCGGCCTCGCCACCCGCCGCGCGCAGCAGCAACCGCAGAAACAGCGGCTTAACACTCAGCATGTAGTTTTCGACGCCGATCGCGACCCAAGCGTCGTAGCAGCCAGGGTCCGTGGCAAGCAAGCGCTCGGACTCCACGCGCGACGACTTCATTTCCTTCCACGCCGCCACGTAGCGCTTGTCGATCAGCCCCACATAGTCGCTGTGGAGACCGCCCGCCAGAACGGACGCGAACCGGGAGTTATTGTCACCCGGCGTGAGTGCGGCCAGTTGCCGGGTGGTTGCCAGCGCGGCTTCGAACCGCAGCTTTAGCGCAGGATCGGGCGTCAGCTTGTGGTCCGTGATGAAGTGGTCGTCGTGAATGAAGAACTCCGATTGCAGAATGTGGAGGCGATCGAACTCGGAAAACAGGTATGCGGCCGCGTCCGACACATAGCCCATGGGGTCGTCGGGATGCTGCCGCTGCCACTGCTCAAAGGTCAGGTGCGCTTCGGCGAATTGAAGGTTGTACATCTGGCGGTAGCCGGCGTCGAGCAGCGTGGGCTGCGCGTGCCCGAGTACGGCGGCGGCGCATAAGACCGGAATGAAGAGCAATCCTGGGCGCGGCATGCGGCTAGATGTTCACGGCGGCTACGATGGCAGGACGGTTGTGGCTCAAAAAATCACGACCTACCTTGTCTGACGCCTGAAAAGTCCACCCGGTTACGTCTCTCCGATTTTGCAGGAATGGCAACACTATTGATAGCTTATGATACATGGACTATATCAGACTTGGATCGGCGGGACTTAAGGTTTCCAGAATCTGCCTTGGGACCATGACTTACGGCTCCAAGAAGTGGCGCGAGTGGGTCCTGGAGGAAGAGGAGAGCCGGCCGTTCATCCGGCGAGCGCTGGAGTTGGGCGTCAACTTTTTCGATACGGCGGATATGTACTCCGTGGGGGTGAGCGAAGAAATCCTCGGCCGCGCGCTTCGCGATTTCGGTCCGCCGCGCGACCAGGTTGCCGTGGCCACCAAAGTTTTCAATCCCATGGGCGACGATCCGAACCAGCGCGGGCTTTCGCGCAAGCACATTCTGCACGCCATCGACGACAGCCTGAAAAGGCTGCGCATGGACTATGTGGACCTTTACTATATCCACCGTTTCGATTACGAAACGCCCATTGAGGAGACGCTCGAAGCGCTCGACGACGTGGTGAAGACGGGGAAGGCGCTGTACCTCGGAGCTTCCTCCATGTTCGCGTGGCAGTTCGCCAAAATGCTTTACAAGGCCGATGAAATGGGCCTTTCGCGCTTCGTGGCCATGCAAAACCATTACAACCTGGTTTACCGCGAGGAGGAGCGCGAAATGCTGCCTCTGTGCCGGGAAGAGGGCATCGGCGTGGTTCCGTGGAGCCCGCTGGCGCGCGGTTTCGTGATGGGCAACCGCAGCCGCGAGGGTCGCGGTGAGACCCTGCGCGCCAAGACCGACGCGTACGCGCAAGGCTTGTATTACCAGCCGTCGGATTTCGACGTGGTGGACCGCATCACCCAAGTCGCTCGCGCCCGCGGCGTATCCAACGCGCAAGTAGCGCTGGCGTGGATCTTACAGCAGCCCGGCGTCACCGCGCCGGTGGTGGGCGCCAGCAAGATGCAACATCTGGACGACGCCGTGGCAGCGGCGCAGTTGAAGTTGGACGAAGCGGAGTTGAAAGCGCTGGAGGAACCGTACCAGCCGCACCGGATTCTGGGTCATTCGTAGTGCCCCAAGCGCCGGCATGGGCGCCGGCGCGGCAGACTGAGAGTCTGCGCCACGATCACTTCACCGCGCGCAGTATGGAGCGGTCGTACGGATAGCCGGAGGGGCGCAGCGCTCCGCTATGGCGGCCCACGGCCGTTACCTCACGGAATCCCAGCTTTTTGAGCAGTTGCTCGAGGCACGGCTGGTTTGGCCACCACCAGGAGACCTCGTCGGCATAGAGGTCTTCCCCGCCCACGTAGTGGATCGCGGGCCGGCCATCCGGAGCCTCCGGCATGACCTGTGCGATCACCAGCGAGCCGCGGCACAACGGCGCAACGGCGGCCATGGCCTGCAAGGGGTGCAGCGTATGCAGCAGAATGTCGCCCATAAAAACAAGATCAAACCCGGCGGCCCCGACATTCTTCGGCGAGAGTTCGTACACCGTGGAGTAGCAGCGCTCTACTCGTGAATCGAGCAGCTTGCGGCAGAACTCGAACGGGCCTTCCAGCAGGTAGTGGTAGAGTTGCGCGGCGCCGTGCTTCTTGGCCTTGGACCCCATCATCTTCTCGATCTTCTCGATGATTTGCTCGATGTCTTGTCCGGGAAAGCGGTCCAGGGCGTAAAGCGAAGGCAACTCTACCGATACCACCGACGCGCCCCGCTTCTCAAACTCGAAAGCAAAGAAGCCCGTAGCGGAGCCCACGTCCAGGACGCGCATGCCGCGCATGTCCTCGGGGAACGGGAAGCAGGGCAAGCTCTGCCGGAAGTCGTACACGCCGGGCGTGACCAGACCGTGCGGCAGCTCCACCGTGTGGTACCAGTAATAATTGCCGATATCGTCGAACCCCAGCGCGCGCGCGCGCCGATCGAACTCCTCGGCATCGCGCTGGAACTGGTTTTCGGCGTCGGCCATGCGCTCCATTCTAACGTGCCGCTCCCAGTGTAAGATAACCTCTAGATGCTCAACTTTCGCCAGTTCGAGGCTGGTCCGGATCCGTTCGGCCGCAAGTTCCAAGTGTTGTTCAAATGGCTGCAGACCGCCATTTCGCTGCGGAACGCCGACGCCGTGGACGTGAAGTTCGTCCTGATTGACGAGAGCGGCGCGCGAGCCGAAAAGACCATCGCGCTGCCCCAGGCCGATCTGCCGCACGTGAGCGCCCAAGCGGGCCGCCAAGTGGACGATGCCTGGTGCGCCCGGCTGGCGGGATTGCATCTGCTCCACCTGATCCGGACAGGCGAGGACATGGAAAGGGACCTGGTCACGGTCTCGCTTGCGGACCTGACGCGCTACGCGGCCGAACTGGCGCGCATGGAGCAACAAGAGGTCCGCGTGGGATGATTGGTGGGGCGTCGCTCCGTTTCATCTTTGAAGACCCCGCGTATGAGACTGTCGTCCGGCGTGCGCTGCGCCATCTGCCCCCCATGAGCGGAGCGCCCATCCATATCGGGAAAGCGCACGGTCTTCGCGACCGCCATGGCGAGGTGCATGCCGCGGCGTTTCCGCGCGCGCGCCGCATGGTCTTCGACTGCAGCCTGGCGGAGTTCCGGCGCGTCTTCGTGCATGAGTTATTCCACTTCGTCTGGCTCCGCAAGGGCAATGCCGCGCGGCGTTCCTATGAAGACGTTGTCAGGGCCGAGTGCCTGGCGGGCTTTCCAGGCGAGCTCGGCTGGTCCGCCGAATGGCGCAAGCGGGCGCTCAAGCCGCGCGACATGGATACCCGCAGCCGCCGGTGGCGCGAGTACTGCTGCGAGAGTTTCTGCGATTCCGCGGCTTGGCTCTACTCCGGAATCGAGCGGCACCAGGAGTTCACTCTGGCGGCGCGGCGCCGCAAACACCGCCGGGCCTGGTTCGCCAAGACGGTGGAGAGAGGCGCGTTGTCGATATAATCGGATCAGGAAGCGTTTTGTGTATCGACTGCGTTTGCCAGCCGCTCTCATAGCGGCCACTCTGGGGCTTTTGCTGGGCGCCTGCTCTACTTCCGTCCGGCTCGATAAGGCCGCAGCCGTCAAGCCCGACAAGGACCGTAAGAGCGCCCCGGACTTCACGCTCAAGGACGCCGACGGCAGGCCCGTGCGCCTCTCCGACTACCGCGGCAAAGTGGTGATTCTAGATTTCTGGGCCACCTGGTGCGAGCCGTGCGCGATGGAGATCCCCTGGTTCATCGATCTGGAGCGCAAGCAGAAAGACCATGGTTTCGCGGTGCTGGGCGTCTCCATGGACGACGATGGTTGGGACGCGGTGAAGCCGTTCGCCGCCAAACTGGGCATGAACTACCGGGTGCTGCTGGGCAACGATGAAACGGCGCAGCTTTACGGCGGCGTAGACGCGCTGCCGACGACTTTTCTGATCGATCGCGAAGGGCGAATCGCCGCGGTCCACGTGGGGCTCGCCGACCGGAGGGATTTCGAAGATGGCGTGGAACGACTTTTGGAAGCCCCGCGGCCGGCTGGCGCTGGCCGCGCTACTCTGGCTGCCATCGCTGGCGGCGCAAAGTAACGCCGGCTACCTGACCATCGGCGAGCCGCAGCGGGTGGCGGGCAAGCGTAACGCCGCCCTGCAGTCTAAGATATCGTGCACTGTGCAGGCGGGCTATCACGTCAACAGCAACACGCCGGCGGAGGACTATCTGATCCCGCTGAAGCTGACCTGGACCGCTACGGGCGCCCTGGAGCCGGGACCGGTGATTTACCCCGCGCCAAAAATGGAGAAATACGAGTTCTCCGAGAAGCCGCTCTCCGTACTGACCGGCAAGTTCGACGTGACCGTCAACTTTAAAGTGGCTGCCAACGCGCCCGCCGGCCCGGGCATCGCGGCCGGCAAGCTGCGCTACCAGGCCTGCAACGACCGCGCATGCTACCCGCCCAAGACCATCGACGTCGCCATCCAATACCAAGTCCAGTAGGGAGGAGAAGGCATGCGTTTTGCGCTCTGGCTGCTGTTTCCCGCCGCTTTGGCGGCTGCGGCGGGACCGTTGTTCCAGGTTGTGGACATCGACGCCGGGACTGCGGAGAAGGTCCTGGTCGGCGGGAAAACCGTGACAGTGAAGCTGCTTTCGACGAGCGAGGATCGTGACAAAGTGCGATCCGCCATTCGGGAGGCGCGCGCGGAAGTGGAGATCGATGGCAGCCGCGCGACGCTGGTCTGCGGCAACTACCGCCTCCCGGTGAGCGTGGGCGGCGTGCAGGTGGATTGCCCGATAACGAAGGCTTACTATTCCAACAGCAACGCCGACCACTGGGGCCTGGTCAAGGACGCCCGCTTGCGCCTGTGGCCGGCGCGCTCGCCCTTCATGCCTCCGGGCTCGTTTACTTATCCCCTGCGGCAGACCTGGTTCGCCAGCCGGACCCAGATGTCCAACGAGCCGACGTATGTGGATGGGGGCGAGAGCATCGGCACGCGACAGATCTATTATCATGCCGGGTTGGACATCGGCGGGGCCGAAGGCTTGACCGAGGTGGTGTCGGCCACGGACGGTGTGGTGGTACAACTCGGCACGGCGGTGCTCGAAGCGCATCGGGGCGGGCCGCTCGACCCTCGTTACGACAGGATCTCCGTGCTCGACGAGCGCGGCTGGTACCACCGCTACATGCATCTGCAGTCGTTCGATCCGGCGCTGAAGTTGGGCGAGCCCGTCCGGCAGGGGCAGAAAATCGGAACTCTGGGCAAGGAGGGCGACAGCGGCGGCTGGTCGCACACGCACTACGAGATTGTCGGCAAGCAGCCCTCCGGCAAGTGGGGCACGGTGGAGGGATATGCCTTCATTTGGGAAGCCTGGTTACAGCAAGCCAAGCCCGGCGTGGTTGCGTGCGCCCGCCCGCACGTTGCGGCGCTGACCGGAGAGCGTGTGCGCCTCGACGGCTCGCGCTCCTGGAGCCGCGACCCGAAAAGCCTGCGTTATGAGTGGACGCTCGACGATGGGAGCAAGGCTTCGGGAGCCGTTGTCGAGCGCACCTACGCGCAGCCGGGCGAGTACAGCGAGATCCTGAAAGTTACCGGCGCCCGGAACGAGGTTTCGTGGGACTTCGAGACGGTGAACGTGGCCGATGCGAGCCACCCCGAGCAGGTCCCGCCGGCGATCCACGCGGTCTATTGGCCGACCATGGATCTAAAACCGGCGCAGGCGATTACCTTTAAGGTGCGTACGTTCGGGACCACCAACGGCGAGGAGGTTTGGGATTTCGGCGACGGCTCGCCAAAAGCTACGACGAAGTCCGATGGCAACGTGAGGGCGCTGGCGCCGAACGGGTACGCCGAAACCACCCACGCCTTTGCGAAAGCGGGCGACTACCTGGTGCGCGTGGAACGCGCCAATGCGCTGGGCCAAAAGGCCACCGCTCACCTGCACGTGCGCGTGGGACGTTGACATAAAGCCGCGGCGACGCGCGGTGCTAAACTAGACAACCATGGAACGCAGGCACTTCTTGCTAGCCGCAGCCGCCGCGCGCGGCGTTTTTGGAGCCAATGACCGGATTCGCGCCGGTATCATCGGGGCCGGCGGCCGAGGGCGCTACCTGATCGGCGAATTCAAAACGGCCGGAGCCGAAGTGGCGGCCGTATGCGATGTTTATGAACCCAATCTCCAGGCCGGTTTGAAAGCGGCGTCCGAAGGCGCCACGGCTTACCGGGATTACCGCAAGATCCTCGAAGACAAGTCGCTTGACGCCATCATCGTCGCCACCCCGGACCACTGGCACGCGCGCATGACCATTGACGCCGTGGACGCGGGCAAAGACGTGTACGTCGAGAAGCCCATGGTGCACAAGATCCCGGAGGGGTTCGAAGTGATCGCGGCGGTTCGCCGGACTAAACGCGTCGTGCAGTGCGGCATGCAGAGGCGTAGCGGCGAGATGTTCCTCGAAGCCAAGAAGATCATGGATGCCCGCCAGCCCGGGGACATCCACCTGGTAACCTCCTATTGGCTTAACAACCAGGGGGCGCTGCGCACGGGCAAACTCGGCGAGCTGGACTGGAAGCAATGGCTGGGTTCCGCCCCGCAGCGCCCGCTGGACCCCATGCGCTTCTTCAATTGGTATTGGTTTTGGGACTATTCGGGCGGCCTGCTGATCGGCCAGGCGGCGCACGTGGTGGACGCCATCCTGTGGTTCATGAACAGCTCCGAACCGCTGGCGGTCACCGCCATCGGCGCGAAGCCGAACCTGGCGGGCGCGGAAGTGCCCGAAACGGCCACCATCAACATGGAATTCCCGACGTACCTCGCCACTTTCACCCTGGGGTACAAGGCCATGCGGTACAACACCTTCAACGATCAGTTGAAGCAGTTTCACGGCGATAAGGCGCGCTTCGATGTAGGCCGCGAATCCTACGCATTGTTTCCCGAATCACCGAACGCCTTGGAATTGAAGCCCTCGGTGGAGAAGAAGCAGCCCCGCAGCTTCGATCAGGCTGCCCCCAGCCACATTCGCAATTTCCTGGAGTGCATCAAATCGCGCCAGGAACCGAACGCGCCCGTGGAAGCCGGGCAGGCCACCGCCATCGTCCTCTGTATGGCCATGGATTCGCTGCAACAGGGCTGCCGCCTGAAGTGGAACGCACAGGCCCGCCGCGTGGAAACGTGATCATCTCCCCAGGTACTTGCGCAGGAAGGCAACCGTCCCCACGGCGTGCATCATGTGCGGTCCGTTGAAATACTCGATCTCGGTCCGGTCGCCGATGCCCAATTCGTCGTAAAACCTGCGGACCTTGGCGTACTCGTAGGCCACCCGTTCATCGATGCCTACGGCGTCGCGGTGGCCCCGCTCCACCATGAACGGGCGCGGCGCCATCAGCTTGGCCATCTCGCCATGGTTCGCCACGCCGGCGAGGTTCCACTCGGACATTTCGTATTCATTCGTGAACATGTAGCTGATAGGCTCGTCGACGTTCGTGAGCTTGTCGACCCATTCGTTGAAATCGCCCGAGCAGATGGAGAGGGCGTAGCGGTCGAGCAGAGTCGGAATGCGCAGCGCGGTCTTGCCGCCGTAAGACAAGCCGTAGAATCCGATGCGCGCGGGGTCGACTTCGGGCATGGAATCGAGCCAGTCGAGGAGCCGCTCGTTCTGAAGCAGGACGAACGAGAACAAAGACCATCCCATGGGGTTCGCCAGGCGGTTGATCTTGCGAAAATCTCCGATGTACGGGTTCTGTGGAAGGTAGACAATGTATCCCAGGTCCGCCATAGTCGAGCCGATATTCTGATAGAAGTGGAATTTGGTATACGCGACGTTTGTGCGGTCCTGCATGTCCTGGCCGAAGAGGTATTGCGGCCGGTCTTCCAATCCGTGCTGCGCTACCACGACCGGCCGGCGCTCCCCCGCCCGGATATCCTTCGGCATGAGCAGCACGCCATAGCCGAAAACGCCCGGCAGAACATCGTAGGCGACCTCATAACCATCCCACTTCGCGCCGCCGTACGACCGGCGGGTCCTCACGTTGAGCGGCAGGCCGGAGGACGGCAGACGGCCGATCACGTCGTTCCAAAGCGTGGAGCGCAGCGCCGGCGCCATGGCTTTCCACTGGTCTATATCATGGATCCCGTCGGCCTTCGACCAGAGCCCGTCGCGGACCTGCTGCGAGAGCCGCAGCAGGCGCTCGGTGAACTCCACCATTTCGTCAAACTGGCGGTGTTGCCGGGCGGCGGCGTCGCGAACCGGAATTTCGAGCTTCGCGCTCACGGTGGGCTGCGCCCCCAAGCCGCGTAGAAAAGGACCGGCGCCGTCGGAACTCACTTCGACGCGGACCGCCTTGTTCAGCGCGCGGGCTCGTTCCGCCTCGCGCGCAACCGCGTCCGGGCTTGCCGGAATGAGAGTGCCGGGAGCCGCTCCGCGCCGGGCCGCCGTTTCGGGGTTTCCGTTCCAGGATGGCCCGGGCGTGGTATCCACAATCACCGCTCGCGGCGCGGCCATGGCGATAAGCTCCGCATCGCCGAAATCCTTCAGCAGCCCGAACACGTTGCGGAAAATGGGCTGCTTCCACAGGTCCTCGCGGGGTTCCAGGTAGCCGGAGATCCCGGCCGCGGCGATGCGGTCGTCCAGCGCGGCGGCGAACAAGGCCGCGGCCCCGCCTTCGCCATATCCCCAAATGCCGATCGGCAGTTTCGGCTCCCGCGCGGCGAACCAATCCACGGCGGCCAGCGCCTTCTGCGTCTCGTATCCCCAGATAGTGCGACCGGTCACAAAGGCCATGCGATACACGAACTCGCGTTGCGGCTGGTTGGTCATGCGGATGCGCGGATTGCCGGACCATGTATCGTTGCGGTCGATCAAGACGGGGGAGAGCACCTCGCATCCGGACGCCGCCAGCGTCTGCGCGATAGGCAATCGCTCGGGCAGTTGATCCGCGTCGGGCAATGCGACTACGCGCGCCACGGTCTTTCCACGCGGTTGGAACAGCAAGCCCTCGGCTGTCATGCCATCGAGCACGGGCCAGCGAACCGCATAGACGCGGAAAGCCGCATTCTCCGCCAGCAGCGCCGGGTGCGCAGTTGTGCCGGCAAGATCGATCTCGGAGAACGGCGTACGCGGGTCCGTGATTCCCAAGATGGCGCGAAGCCGGTCGCGCGTAGGCTTTCGCTGCGCCACGCCCGCGCTGGTCTGGTCGATGAGCCAGCGAGAGATCCCTTCGACCATTTCCCGGGCCGGATCGCCCTGGAGTTGTAACGGCTGCGTACCGGCCAGCGTCTGGGCCGATGCGGAACCCGCCAGAAGGACTGCCAAAAGCAATACCCGCATAAGTCGAAGTATACACGCGTAAGATCGCCTGACCGCAGTGGAGCGGGTTATGGCGCGGGTGTTTAATCGTGCCGGTAGAGTCCGACCTTCAGGATAGCGATGCCGGGCCCACGCATCTGGAGCCGGCTTCCACCGTTGGTTTCATCGCCGTTCAGACGGCGGCCGGGGATCCACTTGCCCTGTTCAAAGCGGCCTTCATCGACGGCGCCGATGCCGGCGATCTTCGGCCCCGGAGAATCGGCGGCGAATGAGGCGGTGAGTCCCGTTCCAATGAACAGAAACTCGTCCGGAGCGGTACTGACGATCAGGCCGTAACTCGCGGGCTCCTGCGGTTGCTGTGGCGGCGGTTGCGCCGCCTGCCCCTGCGCGGGCCGGCGCGCCCCACCGAAGACGATGGTCATCTTGTAGCCTCCGAAGGAGATGGTCTGGCTCCGCTCCGTTCCTTCAAGCACCACCATCACCTTGCCTTCGGACTGAGCCTTGGCGATCACGGGGATGGCGCCACCTAGCGCCTTGTAAGCCCCTGCGAGCGGGTCGTCTTCATTTAGGTTTTCAATGCCGAAGGGTGAGTATCCCAGCGCGGCATGCTGCCCGATGGCATAGAACAGGTTGGGGACCGAGGCTCTGGCTTCGGGGATGAAGAGAGAGTTCCCGGAGCGCGTGAAGCTGGCGCAGACACCCTTGAAATCCGGGAGGTAAATGTCCGGCGCCAGCAAGTCCAGTTGCGGCGCCGCAGCGCGCCAAATGTCCATGACGCGTGAAACCGGGCCGCCGCTGGGATATCCGCCCGGCAATTGCCCCTCACTTTGGACCAGCCAGGCATTGGCGTACATCGGAATGGGCAACTCCGCCTTGCCGGCCTCGGCCACCTTGCCTACGTAGCGGCCGACGTGCCAGGCCTCAAAGATTTCGTCCGCGTAGGCGTCCGCGCCAAACACCTCCGG
>OBLW0100001110.1_pt1 | contig 23116 bp, 12 predicted proteins | sample 1520161 | NCBI WGS metagenome assembly OBLW01 (sample SAMEA3539309, study PRJEB22396) | soil metagenome | biome: tundra; feature: field; material: soil | place: USA | collected 2010-05 | depth 0.15 m | reverse complement strand
CCGCAAAGGCTTCGTGCATCGCCTCCTCGGCAAGATCAAAATCACCGAGCAAGCGGATCAGAGTTGCCAGGATTCGTCCCGAATCCACGCGATAAAGGGAGTCGAGCAGCGCGCGTATCTGGTCATGTTTCTGCTCGGGGGAACGCTCGGACATGACGACGACCTTAGCAAACCAGCTACCCACGAATCAATTTGGCAAACGGCGGATCGATGCCGGCAGATCGAGGCAAAGTGCCCAGGCCGTGACTCTGAAATCTGGACTACAGAACGATTCCTCAGTTGACTCAAAATCCGCAGGGGCGAAGGCTCTCTGAGGGTTCGATTCCCCCTCCCGGTAGCAAGCAAGGAGGTGCGGCGAAAAGAAAAAGGGTGGCATGTGCGGCCTGCGCCGCGATGCCACCCTTCCCTTGAATCAACTCGATTCGAACCGCCTTATGCTCCCGCACCCATCGCTCTGACCAGAGTTTCGGGACGCAGAGTTTCCGCGATCCGCCCGAAGTACAACCGGTAAGAGCGGTGGATTCCATACATGACCGGGAAGACCGCGAGTGCCAGTCCCCAGCCCATGTGTGAACTGACCGCCTGGACCATCGTAGTGACTCCCGCGCTGACCACGTAGTAGGGGAACGAGAGATGCGCCAGGCTCCACCAGATCTGACCTGCCGCCTTGCCCTCGCTTACCGCTACGATCGCAGCCACCGGAGCGGTCTGCCCCAGGAACAGAGTCGCTGTCGCCAGCGCCAGTCCCAGTGTGCTGGAACTCCACTGCATGCCTTGCCGCCATTCGGCGTGGAACATCAGGCTCGCCAGACAGCTGGCAAACGCCATCATGCTGATGTTGAACACCACCTGCTGCGAGTTGAACTTCGCGCCCTTCCGCGGCCAGCACTGCACCACGGTTGAAACGCACGCGACCACCACTGCTTCAGCAGAGCTCAGACTTACGACTGCTGTGAGCAGGAATGGCAGATTGACCGACATGTTGCCGTTGATTCCCGGCAGTTTTACTTTCATCCGCGACGTAACCGCCGCCAGTGCCAGAACCGCCAGGGCAAAGTAGGTGTGCAGGGTGTGGCTCACGAGTCCCGCATATCCCGCGGTGATGACCGAGGCCAGCATCATTGCGCCGATGAAGGTCTTAATTCGCCGTGTGTTGTTCATATAGATCGTCTCCTTTCGTTGAGTTCACACGGCTAACTATTGCTCATCGTCTCCCGCATCAGTGAAGGCACCGTTGGCAGTCGACACCGACGAACCCCAGACTACGCTGGTGGCCGAAGTGCTTGTGCCGGTGCTCGATCCCCAAACCACGCTGAAGGCGCTCGTTGTATTGTCGCTCCAGGGCAACGAACTACCCCAGACGACCGACGAACCCCAAACCACGGACGAACCCCAAACCACGGACGAGCCCCAGACAACCGACGAACCCCAAACCACGGAGCCCGGCAGAATCGTCGAGTTCCCGTTCACCAAAGAGACCGTGCCGGTGGATGGGTTGTAGACGACTGAGGGAGACAATGCGGAACCAACGGTGGCCGGAGCCACATCGGTGTTCGCGATGGCCGCCTGCACGTCCAAGTATCCCGAACCGATCGAGAACAGGTCATAGAACTCGGTGAAGTTTCGTGACAGATGTGGAACCCAGGCGACGGTGGAGGTAGGAAGCGTCTTGTAGGCGGTCTTCATCAGGCGCGCCTTCACTTGGTCCGGGGACAGAGCGCTGTTCTGGTTCAATAGCAAGGCCACAGCTCCGCTGACCACCGGGGTTGCCATGCTGGTGCCGCTCAGCCGGAAGTAATCGTTGTTCCCGTCAGTTCCGGCCACCAAATCACCGGGGTATGCAGCTTCCAGCGTCGCACCCGGAGCCGACAAAGAAAGCACCGCGTTGCCGTCAGCCATGATGTCGGGCTTGACCACGTGATCATAGGTCGTCGGGCCCTTGGAACTGTAGCTGGCTTTCTGGTCGTCGGTGCGGGAGTAAGTGTTCATGCTCTTCATGGCGCCGACGGTCAGCACATAAGGGTCATTGCCGGGAGCGGTGATGGTGCCGAAGCCGTTGCTCCCGTTGACGCTGAGGCGTCCGTAGTTGCCCGCTGCCACGACAACGACAATCCCGCTCTTCCACGCCGCTTCCACGGCCTGGCAAAGAGGATCCTGCGTGTAGCTGGAGGGAATACCGCGCCCCAACGACAGGTTGATCACGCGGATGTTATAGGTGCTGTGCAGAGTGATGGCAGCCTGGATGGCTGCGATAACAGTGCTATCGCTGCCGGAGCCGTTTGCATCGAGAGCGCGAAGGTCGACAAGGCTGACCCCCGGCGCTACGCCGGCAAGCCGGCCCGCTGAAAGGTAACCGTTGCCGCCGATGATCCCAGCCACATGCGTACCGTGGCCATAGAGATCATACTGAGCCCCGCTCGCATTGGTGGTGGGCGTGCCCGTGAAGTCCTGGTGGTAGACCACGCGCGAAGTGGTGTGCGTGGAGTCCCACAGGTCGGGATGATTGTCGTTGATGCCGCTGTCAATCACGGCGACGCCAATGCCCGCCCCGTTGTAACCGGCGTTCAAGGCGGCGCTTACGTTAGAGGCAGCGTCCGTATAGTCATCCATGAGCTGCATCGGATGGTCGATGGTGACGGACACGATCTCGGGATCAGCCTCTAAGGCCGCCAAGGCGCTGACTGGAATGGTGAACGCCGCGCCCTTAATCATGTGCAGTCTGGCATGCAGTCGCCCGCCCCGGCCTTGCATGGTGGCGTAGTGGGCGGCTGATGGCGTCTGTTTGTATTGCACGATGACCTTCACGGTCTGGCCCTTTGCGGATCCCTGATGGGCTTTAGCCAGAAGGCTCGAGAGTTCGGGAGCGATCCGCGAGAATCGCCCGCCCGTTTCGTCGGCGGTGGAATTAGTCCAGCGCTGTCCGAATGCCATCCCGGTTGCCAGGAGAAGCATCAAGCTCAAACGCTTGCCCCAGGCGGCGCTGTGTCGTTCTGCGCGCCCCTTAGGTTTCACTGATTTCTTTCTGTGCTCCATAAAATCTCACCCTGCTTTCTTGAATGGGGGAAAGATCGAGCTTGTACCCACTCCCGCTCTTGCACGGGAGCAGCCATTCGAAACCCTGTAAGTGATTGGTTCTATTGGAGATTTCCGAACTTCATAACGGCCGGTTGGGCCACTCTGTCCCGACAAGATGGGCGTGGGACAGTCTGTCCCACTTGGTCCGGGGAGTGAAAGCGATGCCGATTCCTGCGCTGTGCGGAAAGAGGAGTTGAATTGAGAGAGAAGAACCGGCAGGAAGGGAACTGCAGGCGGTGTTTTCTAGAGGGATGCCGCTTTGCCCGCGGCGAGCCGCTGCGGCATCTTCGGCATGGCTGCCATCAGGCGCTGCGTGTAGTCATGGCGGGGACTGGTCAGGACCTGCTGAGTGGTGCCGGTTTCCACGATCTGCCCTTCGTGAAGGATGGCAATGCGGTCGCAGATCCCCGCAACCGACGCGAGATCGTGCGAGATGTAGAGAATCGACATTCCCGAACTGCGGTTCAGTTCGCGAAACAGAGCCAGGATTTCCGACTGCGTAATCACGTCGAGGGCGCTCGTAGCTTCGTCGGCAATCAGTAGTGCGGGACGATGCATTACAGCCATCGCAATCAGCACGCGTTGCGCCTGTCCGACGCTCATCTGGGAAGGATACTTTCTCAGGAAGTCATCGGTCGACGGCAAAGTGACGCTCTCCAGGGCCGCCCGGATCGCGGCCTCGCAATCTGCCTTCGGTCCGGATGCGTGGGCCCGCCAGGCCTCTTTCAACTGGGTCCGAATCTTCAATGCGGGATTCAGCGACGACAGTGGACTCTGCAGCACCAGGGCCAGTTTCCTTCCGCGCAGGGCGCGCAGGTCCGACTCGCTGAGCCGCAGCAGATCGGCCCCATCGAACTTGACCGTGCCTTCCACCTGGGCGCTTTTACGATCGAGTAGTCCCAGAATCGCCAGGGCGAGCGTACTCTTGCCCGATCCACTCTGGCCAATGAGGCCCAGTACTTCGCCGCGGCAGATGTCCACGTCAACGTCGCGCAGCACCGGAGGCTTCTTCCCGTACCGCAGCCACAGGTGGGCCGACAAGAGAGTTCCGCTTTGTGGTTCGTCGCCCATTCCTTCGTGTGCCTTAATGTCCTTCGTGGTAAAGGTTTTGATTTCGTGAACAGCGGCGAAGAACTTGACGGTTACTTGACCGTCAGTTGCTCCGCATTCCAGTACGTCTGCGGCACCAGGATCACCGGGCTTGCGCCCTGCACGGAAGCCGCGACCGCCGACAGCGCATTGCGATTCACCAGATAAATGAACGGCGCCTGCTCCACTGCAATTTCCTGCACCCGGTCGAAGCTCTCTTTACGCTTCTTCGGATCGGCCGACGAAGCCTGCGCGCGCATCAACCGGTCAATCTCGGCTTCCCACGCGGTTTCCGGAGTCTTCTCCGAAGGGTTCCACTGGTGATTTTCGGATGAGCTCAGCCACACGTTCATCTGCTCGTTCGGGTCAAGTCCCACATTGGTGAGTCCGAGCAGGATCGCCTCGTAGTCGAAGGTTTGCGTCATGCGCTCGATCAGGGAAGGGAAGTCGAGCGTCACCAGGTTTACATGAATGCCGATTTTCTGCAGGTCTTCCTGAATCATCGTCGCCATGCGCTCGCGGTATTTATTGCCCGAGTTGGTGATGATGGAAAAGACCACAGCGTTCCCGTCTTTGTCTTTGAGGGTTCCATTCTCCATCCTGAAGCCTTCGCCCTGCAGCGCTTTCAGTGCCGTATCCGGCGAATAGGTATCGCCCTTCAGCCTGGCATTGAACCAGAACTTGTTGGCAGGAGAGACCGGACCCACGGCTGCCTGCGCGTGTCCGCGAAATACAACCCGGGCCAAGTCCTGGCGATTAATCGCCTGGGAAACTGCCCGCCGAAAATTCGCTGACCGGAACCAGTTTTTCTTGTACGCGGGCAGAGGAGACTTGCCCACTTCGTTGAACCACATCTGCTCGCTGTCGAGCGACGGGCCCGCATCGTGCACCAGTTGCGGGGATGTTGCCGCCAGTTTGTCGAAGTACTCGCTATCCAGAAAATTGATCAGGTCGATTTCGCCGCGCTTGAAGCGCAACATTTCCACATCACGGTTCGGCTGAATATCGAGCCGGATTGAATCCAGATACGGGAGCTTCCGTCCCTGTGCATCGGTCTTCCAGTAGTTCGGATTGCGTTTGAGCAGCACCGTCGCACCAGCCTTGTAATCCGCAACGACGAACGGCCCCAGCACCGCCATCTCTTTCTTGGCGGAGTGCGCCGAAAGAATCGCTACCTGGTCGAAGGCACGGTCAAGTCCCGCCACGGCCGCCGGAAACGTGATCGAAATCTGGGTGGCGGAAAGGATCTTCGTGTCGACGTAGCCCGGCCCCGAGCGGAATGCGTCTCCCGTAGGCGAATGCAGCGCCGGATCCATCAACTGCTGTACGGTGTAGGCCACATCCTCGGCGGAGAACGGCGTGCCATCGGAAAACGAAACGCCGCTGCGCAGTTTGAAGGTGATCTGCTTTCCGTCTTTCGAAACCTTCCACGATTGGGCCAGTTCGGGCTCCAAAGCCTGCGTCTGCCGGTTCATGCGCAGCAGCACGCCTCCAGTCAGATACCGGATCGCCACCGACGCATCGTCTTCCACCTTGAGCGGATCAAATGTTTTCGGTTCCGAGTGCAGGCAAAACCGCAGCTCGCCCTGCGCTGCCGACGAGCCAGCCAGAATTCCCAGGCAGACCGCCGCTACTAAGAATGCTCTCCTGAACATTGTTCCCATCACTGCCAACCTTCCCTGGAGGTCCGTCATGCGGACAACTCCTCTTGCTTCGAAAGCACCAACTGAAACGATGTCACGACCACTACCAGCAACACCAGTGGAACGAACTTCCACGGTTCTTCGCCGATCGATACCAGCCCTTCCAACTCCTTCAACAGGCTTCCCCACGAAGGCATGGGCTCGGCCACGCCCAGCCCCAGGATGCCCAGGTTCGCCTCACTCAAGATGAATGCTGGAATCGAAATCCAGAACTGCGCGTACAACACAGGCTTCAGATTCGGCAGCACATGAATCCAAAACAGGCGCGCCCCGCGAATTCCCGAGGCTCGCGCTTGGCGCACAAAATCCGAGTCCCGCAACGACCCCGCCGTCGTGCACAGCACTCTCGCCGCGCTTGTCCATCCCAACAGACCCAGCATTAGGAAGGTCACCAGCACCGAAACCAGCGGCGAAACGTTCAAAGGCATCACCGCGCGAACCGTGATCAGCAAAAACAGCCATGGCAGGGACAGAAACAGATCTGTCACCGCCATTGCGACCCGGGCCCAAGCGCCGCCCAGATACCCCGCCAAGCCGCCGATCAGCGCCGCCATCAGCGTTGAAAGCAGGGCGGCAGCGGGTGCTAACAGAAGCGAAATCCGGGTCCCGTACAAAACGCGCGCGAACCGGTCCCGCCCGATCTCATCGGTACCCAGCCAGTGCTGGCGGGAGGGTGCCGCGCCCGCGGCCTCGCGATACTGCTTCGCATAACCCGCCGGAGCCAGCCAACTTGCCGCCAGCGACATGCCGACTACGAGCAACAACACAGCACACGCCACCTTGCGCCAATGCGTCATGCTTCCTGGCCTCGAAGCATATGTCCGATTACATCTGCCCCTGAATTGGCCAGCAAGGTTACCAGAGTCACTAGGATGGTCAGATTCGTGAGTAAGGGCAGATCACGCGCCAGCGCCGCCTGCCACGCCAGCTGTCCGACTCCGGCCAGCCCACACAAAGCTTCCACCGGGATCGCGGCGCCGACCGCGATGCTAACGGACACACCCGCCACCGCCAGCAATTGCGGTCCGGCCACTGGAATCACGTGCCAGAATAAAATCCGAAACTCGCCCAAACCCTTGGCCCGCGCCGTGATGATGTGGGGCAGGGAATATGACTTTGCCAGCAGATTGCGCGCATAGCGATACACGCGCGGAAAGACAATCAGTCCAATCGCCAGCGCGCCGGGCACGTTCCACAGCACCGACAACAGCGCCAGTACTGCCGCCGGGATACAAAGAAAAGTGCCGCTGATCATGGTCGTCACGGCGTCATACGCCGATAGCCGCAGCCGGGCTGCGCTGAGAGCCATGGACAAAGCAACAGCCCAACTCAGCAGAAGGCCAACCCCAACGAGCCGCAGCGTCAGCGGAGCCCGCTCCCGCAACAAGGTGCTTACCGGTTGTCCCAACGAGATGGACGTTCCCAAATCCCCGTGGGCCGCACGCTGTAAGGAATGAAAATAGAAACGGAAGATGTTGTGCTGTTCCAGCCGCGCCTGGCGCAAGGCCTGAACGCTTTGTGAATTCAAATGGGGATCCAGTTGAGCTTCATCCACATCGAACCCTGGAGCCAGCCGCACCAGAGCAGCCGAGAGCAGTCCTCCCAGCAAGACCGTAGCGACGATGGCAAGTCCATGCCGCGCAATTTTCCGCCCCAGCATGGTTTCAGGTCTCCTTATTTCGCCGTTGCTCCGCGGGCATTGGTGTCCAGTTCTTGCGTGGCCGCGGCAGCGTGATGAATCTGCTTCATGGAATACATTCTTCGGTCGGCCTCTGCCAGCAGACGCTCGACATCAAACCCATCTTCGGGGCAGTACGAGATTCCCACGCTCAGCGTGATCAGGTCCCGCCCACAAACGTGCCGTCCGGATTCGATCGCAGCCTGGTTCAGGCGCTCGGCTTTCTCCTTGGCCGCTTCCGCGGTCAGGCCGGGAGCGGTGATGACAAATTCGTCTCCACCCATGCGCGCCACATAATCGTAGCCGCGGCAAACATCTTTCAACCGCGTCGTAAATTCACGCAGCAGTTTGTCGCCCTCGAGGTGGCCGAACGAATCGTTGATTTGCTTAAAGCCGTCGATGTCGCATACCAGCACTGCCAGTGACGTCTTCATGCGCCGGCAGCGCACCGCTTCCTGCGCCAGATGCACGAAAAGCGAACGCGCATTCGGCAGGCCCGTCAGATAGTCCGTGGTCGCCGAACTTTCCGCCTGCTGATATTTCAAAGCGTTCTCGACCGAGAGCGCGACCTTGGAGGCCACGGCCAGCAAGATTCGCAAATGATCGGGGGTGAACGCGTCGCGATTCGCCTGATACATGGCTAACACGCCAACCACGCCATTTAGACCTTCGAGGGGCACGGCCAGCGCCGATTGCAGCGTCGTATGTTTTCCGGGGTCGACGACATAGCCCGCTTCGACCTGGGGATTTCCATTCACGATTGGTTTGCAGTTGGCCGCTACCCATCCGCACAATCCCTCGCCTACTTTGATCTTCAGGGACGACAACATGCGGAAGTTCTCGCCGCTGACGAGTTCCGGCAGAAGCCATCCGTTCCGGTTCACGAACACGGCAATCGAGTCGTAGGGAATCATGCGCCGCAGTCGCATCGACAGCACCGATAACGTCTCGCTCAAACTCAGAGACACACCCAGATCCTGGCTGAGCTCAAACATCGTCTGCGCCTCTTGTCGTGCCGAAGCAATCGATGTGAGGAAGTCCGCACTGTCCGCGGTCCCGTGGGTGGGTTCCGTTCGTTCGAATCCCGCCGCCGGCGCCAGTCCTCGTTCCACTCGCACTGTCTTCGAAAGCCCGCTGGGAGCGGCGGTGTCTTCCGACATCTGCGCCACCCGCTCCAATTCAACGTAGCGCTCCTCAAGAATGGCGACCACTTGTGGATCGAACCACTTCCCGGCCATCTCTTTCACTTTGGCCATCGCCTCGCCCAGCGGTAACGCCGGACGGTACTGCCGGTGAGAGGCCAGCGCGTCCAGGCAATCCACAGCGGCCAGAATGCGTGCTCCAATTGGAATGTCTTTGCCGCTCAATCCCTCCGGATATCCAGTTCCGTCCCAGCGCTCGTGGTGCGACCGAACAATCGGTGCTACTGGATAGGGAAATGCCACCCGCTCCAGAATTTCTGCTCCGACCAGCGGATGGACCTTCATCTTCTCGAATTCTTCTGGGGTGAGTTTTCCTGGCTTGTTGATGATTTGCTCGGGAACCGCCAGTTTCCCGATGTCATGCAACAAGGCGGCAGCGCGCAACGCCTCGATCTCGCCCTCCGGCAGACCGAGTTCGGTCGCGACGGCTACGGCATAGGTTCGTACCCGCTGCAGATGGGTGTGCGTGGTTTGGTCCTTGGCCTCGATCGCAAGCGCCAGCGCCTCGATGGTCCGCATGTTCAGCGAAGCGATCTGTTCCACGTGCCGCTTTTCGACCTCGACCCGTTCTTTCTCTGCTTCCAACCGGCCCAAATACAGCCGGTATGATCGATAGACCCAATAAATCAGGGGCAGCACTAGCAGGGACGTTTCCCATCCCGCCGACCGGTTCACAACTCCCACGAGTCCGACGGCGGCCGCTCCCACCAGGTAGTAGGGGAACGACCAGAAATAGCACTCCGACCAAACTTTGCGGCTCGATTTCCCTTCGGTCAGCGCGATTACGATCGAGATCGGCAGAGTGTTAGCGAAAAAGAACACCAGCGCCGCGACCATCAACAGAATCGGCTTGTTGGATCCGAATCGTGCGGCCAGCCAGTGATAGCTCAAATAGGTAAGCGCGCTGGCGTTGGCCATCATGCCCGCGACGTTGAACAGGACTTTGACCGGATCGAGTCGCTTGCGCGCCTGCCACACGCTCTGCACCAGGCTCGCCGTACAGCCAATCAGCAGGGTTTCGGAAAGGCTCAGTTCCAGCACGCCCAGCAGGATGAACAGGAAGTTCACCGACATCGTGCCGTCGATTCCCGGCAGTTGCACCTTGAGTCCCGATGCAAGCAGGGCCACCGCCAGGTAACACAGGAATCGCATCAGATCGTGCGATTGCCAATGCAACAGGGCATGCCCCAGCACCACCATGCCCAATGACACGGTGATGCCGACGAATGCCTTCGTCTGAATCGACAATCCGTCCGTCTCTGGTTCCATGTACAACCTGACTTCGGCCTTTCCGGCCTCCAAGCGCGTTGTCCCCGATGACGGCCTCGTCATCCTCCCGCGAACACACAATATTTACTGCGCGGGCTTCCTCAGCCCGCGCTCGGCCCTCGTGGAAGACATCTCTCCCGGTTCGAGCCTGCCCGAATCGTATTGCAAGCGTTAGGGGTTCTAAAGCTTACCGAAGTAACCAGCGGGAGGTCTCTTGAGGTATCTGTCCGGGACTCCGAGGCTTTCCGGCGCTCAATTTCGGGTAGTGGTGCAATCTGAGAGGAAGGTTCGTATCAGGGTATGCCTTCAGGCATGCCACACCGTGACGCAGCGAACGGCCGGCTTTACAGTTTGCTGAAAAACACATTTCGTGGCTCCAGCAAGCGCGCAGCGGCTGAAGCCGAGACTGATTCTGGAGCCTTTACGGTATCGCTGAAGCGATACCCTGATACGAATCGTGAGTTTTTCAGCAAACTGTTTAGCCGCTGCGCCTCTGGCGGGCAAATCTCGGCGGCTAAAGCTGTCAAACTCCGAGGCCTTTTGGCGGCATCGCTAAAGCGATGCCCTGATACGAATCGGTTCTTCCCGAACTGCACCATTACTCAATTTTGCCGCGCCTCTTCTTTAGTTCTTTAGAGAGCTTATAATTCGCCCTATCCATGGCACTGACCGCTGGCTTCAAACTGGGACCTTATGAGATCCTTGCGTCAATTGGAGCGGGCGGCATGGGTGAGGTCTACCGGGCGCGTGACACGCGTCTCGACCGCACGGTCGCCATCAAGATTCTTCCCCACCATCTTTCCGACGATGTAACCCGCCGCCAGCGCTTTGAGCGCGAAGCCAAAGTCGTCTCCAGCCTGAATCATCCGCACATTTGCACGCTGCATGACGTCGGCCGGCAAGATGGAGTCGATTTCATAGTCATGGAGTTCCTGGAGGGCGAGTCGCTGGCGGAGCGGCTGGAAAAAGGACCGCTTCCCGTGGCGCAGGTCCTTCAGTATGGGACACAGATCGCCAGCGCGCTCGACAAAGCTCACCGCAGCGGCGTCACGCACCGCGACCTGAAACCCGGCAACATCATGCTGACGAAATCCGGCGCCAAGCTGCTCGATTTCGGGCTGGCGAAAGCCGATCTGCACGCCGCCACGGGAGTGACGCTGACCGATATGACTCCGCGGGCCACGCCCATGACGCAGCACGGGGCGGTTCTCGGAACCGTTCCCTACATGTCGCCGGAGCAAGTCGAGGGGAACGAAATCGATGCCCGCAGCGACATTTTTTCGTTGGGGGCCGTGCTTTACGAAATGGTGACTGGCGGCCGCGCGTTTCAGGGTAAGAGCGAGTTCAGTGTCGCGTCAGCCATTCTGCACAACGATCCCGACCCGATCAGCACGCTGCAGCCTCTCACTCCGCCAGCTCTCGAACGCACCATTGGAGTTTGTCTGGCGAAGGACCCCGACGACCGTTGGCAGTCGGCGGGCGATCTGTGGAAAGAGCTGCGGTGGATTTCCGAAGGCGGCTCCCAAACCGGAGCGGCGTCCGGAATGGGGTCGCGAACTTCCGGCGGATTGCCAATCGTGCGCCCGAATCGGCGGATGGGCCGCTCGCGCATCCCATGGATGCTAGCTGCGTTGTGTGCGGTGATTGCGGTAGTCGCGCTGCTGTTCGCTTTCCGTTCCGGGCATGCTTCGGAATCGCTTGCTTTTCGCCAACTGAACTTCCGGCGCGAGGCGATTTTCCAGGCTGCGTTTGCAGCCGACAAGCAGACCATCGTGTACAGCGCCGCAGCCTGGGGCAATACACCTCAGATCTTTACCGTGCGCCCCGACTATCCTGAGCCGCAGCCGCTGGGCCCGCGCGGTATGCAGTTACTCGCAGTGTCCTCGCAGAGTGAGCTGGCCGTCCTGCTGGATGCTCACTACGTTTGGTACCGGCTGTTCACCGGCACGCTGGCGCGCATGCCTCTTGGCGGCGGCGCTCCGCGCGAGGTACAGGAGGGAGTGCGGCAGGCCGACTTTTCGCCGGACGGCTCGCAACTCGCCATCATTCGCGAAGTCGCGGGCAAGGATCGGCTCGAGTATCCGATTGGCCACGTTCTTCGCGAGGTCAGCGGCTACATGAGTGATTTGCGTTTCTCCCCTCGCGGGGATCGCATCGCGTACTTCGAGCACCCTCGCAAGTGGGATGACCGCGGCGCCGTCAACGTGATCGACCTTGTCGGAAACAACACCGTGCTTTCCGACGGCTACTGGAGCGCGCGCGGGCTTGCCTGGGCGCCCGACGGCGGCGAGATCCTTTTTTCCGCCAGCCTCAGCGGCGGCAGTTACACCGTCTACGGCTTGACGATCCGCGGCAAGCGGCGCATTGCCTCCCAGGCGCCGGGCGGCCTCACCATCCAGGACGTAGCTCGCGATGGGCGATGGCTCACGACCCGCCTCGACTACCGTTACGTAGCGATGGTTCATACTTCCGGCGATGCGGACGATCGGGATCTCTCGTGGCTCAATACATCGCATGCCCGCGCGCTGTCGCAGGATGGGCAAACGCTGCTCTTCGCCGAGACCGGCCTCGGAACCAACTATGCCGTGTGCTTGCGCAAGACCGGCGGAACACCTGCGGGATCTCCCGTGGTCCGCCTTGGCGAGGGGTGGCCCGCGGATCTATCCGCTGATGGCAAGTGGGCGCTCGCGGTGGTCCAGTCCCGTCCGCCGCAGCTCGTGATCTATCCGACAGGGGCCGGTCAAACCCAGCAACTCAAACGCGGCGAGATCGAAAACTACGTCAGCGCCCAGTGGTACCGCGACGGCAAGAGCTTGCTTATCTGCGGTAACGAGCATGGGAAAGGAACCCGCTTCTACGTCCAGGACATCGGAGGAGGGGTCGCTCGCCCGGTGACTCCGGAAGGTACACGCGATGGCCTGCTCTCATCCGACGGAAAATTCGTTCTGGCGCGGGGGCCCGACGGAAAATACTCTACTTATCCGATCTCGAATGGAGACACGACGGGACCGCCGCGTCCCGTGCCGGGCCTTACCGAGTCCGACGTCCTTGCTCAGTGGAGTGCGGACGGCCGGTTCGTACTGGTCTACCGCCGCGCCGAGATTCCCTGCCGCCTCGAGCGCGTCGATCTGTCGACCGGACGGCGCTCCTTGTTCAAGGAGTTTGCGCCCGCCGATCGCACTGGATTGTTGTCTGTCCGGGAATTGTTCGTCACCGACGACCTGCGCTCTTACGCCTACACCGGGTATTACCAGGTGTCGAGTCTGTTCGTATCGCAGGAGACGCAATAAGAATCGCTCGCGGCACACCTGCCAAGCGGCACGTCCCCTCCCGACGTGCATTACCTTCGTCATGCCCTTCGTAACACGCTTCTCGGTCGAACCGTCCTTCCTGTGTCACCATCTTCCCAAACGTCCATATGCCGATTTCGCACCGCAGTTCGGACCAGCACGAACCGCTTGCCGGCGCAGCGCACGATGGCGGCGCGAGTGGGGCGGCGACGCAATCTCAGATGGCAGTTTTTTCCGCCGACTTGCAGGGCCAGTTCAGCGCGTGCAACGCCGCGTTCAGCAGGCTTTTCGGATATTCCTCCAAGGAACTTCTCGGCCGGGATTTTTCCGCGCTGTTTGGGAAGACCGACAAGACCGACGGCGAGGACCACGGTCAGTTGCGGAGGGCGATTCTTTCCGCCATATCCACGCCGGGAGATTATCACTGCCGGCTGTTTGCGCGGCCGAAGGCGGGCCCCAGTTTTCCGGTTCAGTTCTCGGCCACGATTCTCGGCTCTGCGCCCACGGCGTTGCTCGCAGTGGTCGTTCCGCTGGAACAAACGAATGGCTCTGCTGCGTCCAGCGACCTCGGCTCGCCGGCAGAATCGGCCATAGCGCCCGGCGTAATTTCCCGCAAGATCGATGGCACGCTATTTATCCTTGCCAGCCCCGTCATGCACAAGTTCATGACTCTGGTCGACCGCGTCGCAAGCCACACGGAAACCGTCCTTATTACTGGTGAGACTGGAACCGGCAAGGAGCTTATCGCTCGCACCGTTCACGAATCGTCCCATCGCCGCAGCCGTCCCTGGGTCGACATCAACTGCGCCGCGCTTCCTGAGAACCTCGTGGAGAGCGAACTCTTCGGCTACGAAAAGGGCGCCTTCAGTGGAGCCGATGCCTCGAAGCCGGGTCTCTTCGAACTCGCCGACAAGGGCTCACTTTTCCTCGACGAAATCGGCGAGCTGCAACTACAGACTCAGGGGAAACTGCTGCGGGTGCTCGATGGCCAGCCCTTCTACCGTCTCGGCGGCCACCGCAAAATCAAAGTGGATGTTCGCATTGTCGCGGCGACGAACCAGGATCTGGAAGCCGCAGTCAGAGACGGCCGTTTCCGCCAGGATCTCTTCCACCGGCTTGGCCAGTTCCAGCTCCGCGTCCCTCCGCTGCGCGAGCGCCCCGAGGACATCGTTGCCCTGGCCGAACATTTTTTGCGGCTGAAGGCCCCCAGTAAGAATTTTTCGTCGCAGGCCATTTCCGCTCTGCTCTCGCATGCGTGGCCGGGCAACATTCGTGAATTGCGCAACCTGGTTGCGAAGATGGCGATGGAATCTTCCGGTTCCGAAATCGACCTGCCACGGCTTAACGCTGCGCTTACCGGAGAACCTGCAGCACTCCGTCAGACCGCTTCCATGCCCGTCAGCAATCTCGACAGCATGGAAGAGCAGATGATCATTAAAGCGCTTGAGCGCACGGGGGGCCAGCGCACGCTGGCGGCCGAACAACTGGGCATTTCCCGCCGCACGTTGAGCCGCAAGCTCAAGGAATACCGCATCAACTTCGCTCCGGGAGAGAGCAGCGCGTCGTTGGGTTTCATCAGCAACGAGCAGCAGAAATTTTTCCGCGCGCGGGTGCAGATCCCGGTCACGATCAAGAGCGCTCAGGGCGAAGAAATCCACGTGCAAGGTGTGAACCTCAGCACCGGGGGCATGGGCCTCGACGGACTGAAGGAGCCGCTGCGTTTCGCTGGATTGGTCGATGTCAGCTTTAATTTGCCTGAAACCGAGATCCTCTTCCAGGCCAAGGCACGGCTCATGTGGATCGGCGATGAAGGGCGCGTCGGGATCCGGTTTGCCGTCATCGAACCCGCCATTTTCGAAAAACTCCAGCACTGGACCAACCACAAAATGAAAGAAGAAGGCTGGGAATTCCCCGCGTAGGGCCAGTTCTTCGGATATTCGACGTTAACCGCCCGCCCAATAAGCCCCCGGGAGTGTGCAAGAACTTTCATCCTTGACGGGGCGAAGCCGCGAACTCAGAATAGTCCAACTCCCCAATCGTGTCGCGTGGGCTTTGCCTGCGAGGCAAGAAGAACGATTTCCCCCAAGACCCTAGATTCGTTGCCGGTCGGCGTTGAATGAAGCGCCGTTCGAAAGGTTCAACCGCCCGCTAAGCATCGGCCCCCGACTCCCAATCGGCGTCTCGATGCCAAAACCCGTTTCCGACGAGAGGAATTATGAAAGCACAGACACGCCATCTCCTGACCCAAGCTGCCACCTGTCTCCTGCTCACTGTGATTGCGACGGTCTCGGCCTTCGCGCAAGACCTCTCTTCCTCGCCATCTTCTTTAGCCTTCGGAAACGTGTATATCGGTAAGCCTGCGGGGAGTAAGGTGCTGACCATCACGAACCTCACGGGCAAAGGCCTCACCATCAACACGATCGGTTTTGACTGCCCCGGCTACGATCTCGCCTCCGGAGTGGCTCCGTTTTCCTTCGGCTTGACTCAGAGCATAACGCACTATTCGGTCTTCCTGAATCCCACGGCCGTGCAGACCTATAACTGCAACTTCGTTATAAACCTCAGTGACGGCACTGTTTTCGACGTGCCCCTCACCGGTTCTGGAATTGTGAGTACCGGCGTCTCCACCTTGAATAAGTCGTCATTTTCGTTTCCGAACCAGAAAGTCGGATCGACCAGCGCGGCGCAAACCGTTACGATCAGCAACACCGGCACCAGTGCCATCACTCTCACTCAGATCACGCTGTCGCCGCCGAGTTTCACGACGAACGCAGTCACGCTACCCGCAACCATCGCGGGCGGGGCCACCCTGCCCATTTCGGTGTTCTATACACCCAGTGGGGTGGAGTCAGAAACCGGTGCGCTCGATCTCTCTTACAACGAAGTAATCGACAACGGATTAACCCTCAACGGTAACGGGATCGCCCCGACGGCGCTGGTCGTCTCTAGTCTGTCGAACCTGCCGCAGGCAACGCAAAACGCCATCTACCAGGCTACTCTGGCCGCCACGGGCGGCACGGGCTCATACACCTGGGCGCTGTCCTCTGGATCGACGTTGCCTACCGGATTGACCCTATCGAGCGCCGGCGAAATCACCGGCACGATCGCTTCTACCGTGGCCACGGGAAATTACACGTTTACCGTGAAGGTGACAGACACCAGCTCTGGCTCCACTGCCACCTCCGCGATGTCGATTGGCGTCTTCGCCAACCTCGCCGACAACTGCAGTGACATTTCCTTCGACGTCCCGAACACGACGACTCCCATGACCGCGCTGACCGATCTGGGCACGGGAACGTATCAGGGATCCGAAGGCGGTTTGTATCCCAGTGGCAGCAACGTGCGGCCCGCGTCGCACGACGCGGATGGCGTCACCTTCGCGAAAGGGATTGTGCCTCTCGATGCCAACGGGAACTACAGTCCGACTGGAAAATACGTAATGATGGCCATCGGTGAATCGACGGCCCAGAACGAGTTCGACCGGTTCCTTCCCCTTGCGGATGCTGATCCCGCGAAGAATCCGTACCTGGTGATCGTCAATGGCGCCCAAGGTGGCGGCACGCCCTATGTCTTCTCGACTACGACTTCGCCTTACTGGTCCACGGTACTCAATAACTATCTGCCGCAGGCCGGCGTGACTGCCAACCAAGTCGTGGTGATCTGGATGGAAGATACGGACGGAATTTCTACCGGAACATTCCCGACCGACATTACCCAACTCCAGAGCGAATACGAGACCATGATGCAGACCATGCACACACTGTTCCCGAACTTGAAAATGGTCTACTTCTCGTCGCGGGTATATGGCGGATATTCCAATGGCGTGGGCCATCCCGACAACCCCGAGCCGTATGCCTATGAGGTTGGTTTTGCCACGAAGTGGGCGATTCAGGACCAGATCAATGGCGCCACCAATTTGAATTACAACCCGGCTTTGGGAGCGGTGGTCGCGCCCTGGATGTCATGGGGGCCGTACTACTGGTCGAACGGCATGCTGGGCCGGAAAGATGGACTGGAGTGGGATTGCGCGGACTTCTCCGCGGACGGAACCCATCCCTCGAGCACCTACGGCCAGTTAAAGGTCGCAACTGCGTTGATGGACTTCCTCAAGACGGACGACACAACTACTCCCTGGTACCTGACCCAGGCTTCCGTCCTCACTCCGACCGGTGGTAACAATCAGACGGGTGCTACCGGCACCACTCTGCCAACCGCATTAACCGTGTTGGCCTCGAATAACGGTACCGCGGTTTCTGGCGTGAGCGTGGCCTTCGCCGACGGCTCAACCGGGACTTTCACTCCGAACCCGGCAGTCACCAACAGCAGCGGTATCGCGACTACCAGCTACAAGCTGCCGACCACAGCTGGAACCTACACCGTCTCTGCTACCAGCGCAGGCTATACGACTGCGGCGTTTACCGAGACAGCCACCGCAGCGGTCAAGACTATAGCCGTGAATGGCGGTAATAATCAGACCGGTGTGGAGGGCACGACGCTCCCCACAGCGCTCACCGTGCTGGCAACAAGTAACGGCACGGTCGTTTTCGGCATCACCGTGACCTTCAATGACGCCAAAGCGGGTGGAACTTTCAATCCAACCAAAGCGGTCACGAACAGTAGCGGCATTGCGTCGACCACTTACACGCTGCCGGGTAACCCTAAGACTGTGACCATCACCGCTGGCAGTATCGGCTACACGTCGGCCACGTTCACCGAAACTGCGACCACGAAGGGTAAGATTCTGACTGTAACCGGCGGCAACAACCAGACCGGCGCAGCGGGCACCACGCTCCCCACGGCTTTGACGGCGGAGGCCACCAATAACGGGACCGCCGTTTCTGGCGTCAGCGTAACCTTCAAAGACAACCAGGCAGGCGGAACCTTCAATCCCACCGTGGCCGTCACCAACAGCAGCGGCATCGCGTCGACCATGTACACGCTGCCAACGACAGCCAAGACGATCACTGTCACTGCCGGCGCTGTCGGCTACACTTCGACAACTTTCAAGGAGACTTCCACCGTAACCAAGACTCTTGCCGTCAACGGCGGCAATAATCAGTCAGGCACGGTTGGCACCACGCTGCCTACGGCATTGACGACTCTAGCAACATCGAACGGCGTTGCCGTTTCGGGCGTGAGCGTGGCCTTCGCCGATGGCTCAACCGGAACTTTCAGTCCAAACCCAGCCATCACCAACAGTAGCGGTATTGCTTCGACCAGTTACACGCTGCCAGCGACAGCCGGGACCTACACGGTCACTTCCAGCAGCACCGGATACTCGTCGGCGACCTTTACCGAGACTGCAACCACTGTTGTGACTGTGACTCAGCTGCAGCTCATTTCGGGCGGAAAACAGACCGGAACAGTCGGGACGGCTCTGACGGCGCCGATTGTTATCGAGGCGAAGAGTTCGACCGGTGCGATCGTTGTGGGCGCTCCGATCAGCTTCACGGACGGAGCAGGCGGCACGTTCTCGCCGAATCCCGCGATCACCGGGTCCAATGGGCAGGCCAGCACGACGTACACGCTCCCCACCCTGGCGCAGAACCTCGTCGTCACGGCATCCGATGGCAGCGCAACCGTAACCGCCAGCGAGAAATCGGTTGCCGCTGCGGCCTCCAAAATTGCAATTGTGTCGGGCAATAACCAGTCGGCAAATCCCAACACGCTGCTGCCGAGCATGCTCATCGTTTCGGTCACCGATCAATACGGTAATACCATCTCGGGCTATACCGTGACCTTCACCGACAACGGCGCCGGAGGTACCTTCTCCACGACGACACCGGTTACCAACTCGTTCGGGCAAGCCTCGGTCAGTTACACGACGGGCTCGACCGCGGGGACGATAACGATCTCTGCCAGCTCAACCGCGACGGGTGGTGTCAACTTCAACGAGACGGTTAAGTAATGGGGAATTGGTACCGATAACTAAGGCTTGCGTGCGAACGACGTCGGCGAACGGCGGGAGAAGGGAATAATTTGGGTGCTGTTTACGGTAGCTGCCAGACCGTATCGAGCACTGTGCCATCGACCCACTTGACGATCGCCACTGGACGATCGCGATGGACCGGTCGCTGAGGCTTTCCTCCGCAGATGCGCTCAACTTCTTCCTTGATCTCGCGCAGCGGCCGGATCGGCAACTTCGATCCTTGGACCGCATCCAGAAGGTCCTCACGCAGCGGGTTGATGGCGATGCCGCGCTCCGTCACCACGACATCGATTAATTCGCCGGGCCCGCACAGCGTCGTCACTTCGTCGACAATCACCGGAATCCGGTCGCGGAACGAAGGCACCGCCAGGATTGTGCATCGCGCCGCGAGGCAGTTCTGCCATCCGCCAATGCCGTGGAGAAGCCGTCCATCGGAATGTGTGACCACGTTGGCGTTGAAGTTCGTGTCGACTTCAGTTGCGCCGAGCACCACCGCATCGACCATCGAGGCGAAGTTCCCCTTCCCGTGGTAGTTGTACGAAGTGAACGGCGAAGTTGCCACATGGCGCGGGTTCGTCGCCATCGAGCGCACGCCGTCGAGATCGAACGTTTGCCCATCGAGGATGTAATCGGTCAGGCCTTCTTCCAGCAGTTCGACCAGATACTTGGTCGAGCCGCCGCGCACGAAACGTGCCTTCACGTCGGCTTGCTTCATCATCTGCTTGAGGTGGCTGACGAAGGCCAGCGCGATTCCGCCGGCGCCTGCCTGAAATGAAAAGCCATTGCGCATGATGCCCGCATCGCGCAGAAAGCGGGCCACGAATTCGGCAATGCGCAGCCGGTCCGGCGAACGCGTGATCTGCGTTGTGCCGGAGACGATGCGAGAGGGATCGCCGATGGAGTCGACCTCGACAACGTAATCCACGTTGTTGCCCTGAATCTGCCACGGGACGCATGGGAACGGAACCAGGTTATCGGTAACGACAATGACGTGGTCAGCGTAAATTGAATCGGCCAACGCAAAACCGAGAGAACCGCACGCGGATTTGCCGTGGGAGCCGTCGCAATTGCCGAATGTATCGGCTGTGGGCGCAGCGATTACGGCGATATCGATGTGTACCTCACCATCCTGAATAGCCTGCCAGCGGCCGCCGTGCGAGCGCAGAACGCCCATGCCCCGCATTTTGCCTTGCGTGCAGTAATCGCCCAACGGACCGTTCATACTGCCCTCGACGTGGTCGATGATGCCCGCTTCCATCAACGCAATCGCGCTCTTCTGGGAAGGAAACGACGCGCTGGGGAACCACGTCAGATTCTTTACGCCGATTAGGGACGCTGCTTCGAGCGCCATGAGCGCAACCCGATCGCCGTCGCGGAGATGGTGATGCGAGGAGACGACCATGCGGTCGCGCAACCCACACTTCCGGAGCGCAGTCTCGAGGTCAGGGACGCGCTTATCGCCATTCGCGGGATAGTCCGCCGCAGTCTGTATCGGAGGCGAGGCTTTGCCACCGAGTGGCCGGTATTTGCCGATGCCCATGTACGGGACTTGAAGCCGCCCGTTGACCGTTTCCGGGATCATGCGTCCCACTGCGTTTGCGACCAGTTCAGCTTTGTCGAGGATTGCCATCCGACCCTCCCATGCGACCAAAAACTTGGAACCACGTCGAGTCAGCAACGCGGGTCAACTCTTACGAGACCAATCCCATTGCTTGCGCGCGCGCCATCAGCTTCAGAGCGCGCTGCACGACCGGAGGATCGATCATCTTCGAGCCCAGGCTCACGACCCCCAGACCTTTCTGCTGTGCTTCGTTATAGGCCGCGACGATCTTCCGCGCTCGCTCGATTTCCGTTGACGTTGGCGCGAATGCGTCGTGGATGACCGCAATCTGCGAAGGGTGAACACAGCCCATGCCTTCGAAACCGAGAGCGCGGGAATTCAGGCCCCAGGAGCGCAGTCCTTCCAGATCACCGATGTCGCCAAAGACTGAATCGATGGCCTGCACTCCAGCGGCGTGAGCCGCGTTGACAACGCGCTGTCGTGCATAGAGCGATTCCGCGCCAGTCAAGGTCTTCACCACGCCAAGGTCCGCCGTATAGTCTTCCAGCCCAATCGTCAATGCGACGATCTTGTCGCTCGCACGGGCGATGGCAAACGCATTCTCGATCCCGAGCGCGGACTCGAGAATTGGCATCAGCCAGATCGGACGTGTGATGCCGTAGTTGGCTTTGATCTCCGCAACGCGAGTCGTGGCCTCGAGAATCTGGCTTGGACTCTCGACCTTGGGAATCAGGAGCAGGTCGGGAGACTCGGGCACGATTTCGTCCAGATCCGCAAGTCCGAGGGGAAGCTGGTTGATCCGCACCATGCGTTCGCACTGCAGAAAGTTGACGGCCCGCAGCGCGTTGCGCACCAGAAGGCGCGCCGCATCCTTCTCGTTGGCGTGCACCGAATCTTCGAGGTCGAGGATAACTCCGTCCGCTCCGTGCAGCGCGGCATTGACGAAGTACTTGGGCTCGCTGCCGGGAACGTAGAGTCGGGAGCGCCGCAGACGATCGCGTGCGGAAGACTCAGGGAGTGCGATCCGGTCGGGGAGCACGCGTGTGTCCTCGCCCAATCCGGCGCGCCGCACCGCGGCTTCGATGCGCGCGGCAATCACGAAGGGCAGTGCGCCTTCATCGTGGATTTGAACCTGCGCGTGCCGCACGCCGAGGGCCTCGAGTACTTCTTCGGCTTGCCTGCGAATCGAGTCGCCGTAGTAGGGTTTGACGCGCGACTCCAGTTCAATGGCGATGCCGCCGCGCTCGCGGGGTTCAATGCGCACGTGGAGGTCCGACCGGATCTCCGCGCCCGAGTGGCCGGCTTCGCCGGTCCGAGTTTCCGTTGCGACTGTCATGACATCACCGTTCCTATTTGTGGCCGACTTCGGCGAGTTCGGCGTGTGCTTCGGGCACGCCCGCCTGCTGAGCCAGCTTTGCCAGAACTGCGTCGGTCATCTGCACCGTGCTTGCCGCGCCCTGGCTGATGGCTTTCGTGCCGCCGGGAATTCGCATCATGTCGTAGGTGCGGACTTTTCCTTCCTTTACCACGGCTGCGATGGCGGCGCGGATGCGCCGGGCTTTCTCCACCTCACCCACATGCTCGAGCATCATGACCGCGGAAAGGAACATGGCGATCGGGTTCACGATGGGCGGGTCGAGTTCCGCATACTTGGGCGCGGAACCATGCGTTGGTTCGAAGACTGCAACCTCGTCCCCGATGTTGCCGGACGCCGCGAAGCCCAGGCCGCCGATCAACCCGGCAAAGGCGTCGGAGATCACGTCGCCGAACAGGTTCGACGCAACCACCACTCCATAGTCCTCGGGATTCTTGGTCAGCCACATGGTCTGCGCGTCGATGTTGGTGGACCACAGCGCGATGCCCGGATAGTTCTTCGCGACCGCCTTGGCTTCATCCTCCATCATGCCGGAGGTCTCGCGCAGCACGTTGGGCTTCTCGCAGATGGTCACGGATTTGTAGCCATATCGTTTGGCCCACTCAAACGCAGCTGTGCAGATCTTGCGCGCCGCCGTGCGGGTAATGATGCGCACCGAGATGGCAAGGTCGGGACCAGGAACAGTGGTGAAGGGCTTGAACTTGGAATGTGTCGCGAGTGCCGCGCGAACCGGCTCGGGTGGATTGGTCCACTCGACTCCGGCATAAAGTCCTTCGGTGTTTTGGCGGAAGACGACAACGTTGACTAGAGGTTCTTCGAAGCCGCCAGCGATCTTCTTGCGGATGAAGTTCAGCGGATTGCCGGGAAACGAAATACACGGACGGATGCAGGTGTCGAGGTGGAAGCGCTGCCGCATGGTGACGATGGGGCTGAAATACGAATAGC
>OBLW0100001107.1_pt1 | contig 23123 bp, 20 predicted proteins | sample 1520161 | NCBI WGS metagenome assembly OBLW01 (sample SAMEA3539309, study PRJEB22396) | soil metagenome | biome: tundra; feature: field; material: soil | place: USA | collected 2010-05 | depth 0.15 m | reverse complement strand
TCCTTGACCCTGTAATTGATGCCGTAGATGGAGCGGTAGTTGTAGCCGGAGAGGTGGAGCACGGCCTCGCGCATGGTTTTGGAGGGGATGGTTCCGGTGTTGATGCAGACGCCGCCGACGACGGTGCGCGCCTCGACGACGACCACACGCTTGTTCATCTTGGACGCAGCCACGGCTGCGCGTTGACCGGCGGGCCCGGAGCCAATGACGATCAGGTCATACTTGACACTCATGCAGGTGTATCTCCCAGGGCTCAATGAAGACTTGGCCAAAGTGGGCACCACCGGGATGCGGCGATGGTCGTTAAGGCGAGGCTACCATAACGGCGGAGAATGGACACGCGGGGTCGGCAGGGTCAGAGGAGGGAAAGGCGCTGCCGGAGGGGGGATCCGGCAGCGCGGGGTAAGACGGAGTGGCAGGCGGGAGCCCCGGCGATGGAACGCGGACCATTGCCGGGGCTGCTGATCTGGGTATCCGCCTGGCTTGATTCCTGAATGTCTGTGGAATTATCCCAGGTCTCAAACGCGTGACCCTTCGACTTCGCTCAGGGCAGGCTCTGGGGCACCCACAGTTTACGAGTGTGCGGGGCGCAGGGCGGGCCGGTGCATGGGCTGCTTGCTGCTGGCGAACGTTCCGCCGGGCTGGCGATCTCCTTCCAGGCGGAACTGTCGAATCATGCCATCCAGATCGCTGGCCAGCGAAGCGAGGTTTCTGAGTGCTTCGACAGCCTCTTCGGCGCCTTGCGCTGTCTCGTTGGACAACAGCGAAATCTGTCCGGCGGATTCCGAGATTTCGCCGGACGCGGCGGTCTGTTCGGTGGCCGCTGTGGCGATCAGGTTGATCTGGTGCTCCACCTGCTTGGAGGACTCGATGATGGCCTCGAGACTATGCCGTGCGCGGGAGGTTTCCTCCATGCCGCTTTCGACGGCTGAGCGGCTTTCATGCATCACTTCGAGGGTCTCGCGGGTTTCTTCCTGGATGCTGCGAATGGTTCCGGCGATCTCTTCGGTAGCGCCCTTGGTGCGTTCGGCGAGGCGGCGGACTTCACCAGCGACTACCGCGAAGCCGCGTCCATGCTCTCCAGCGCGGGCCGCTTCGATGGCCGCGTTGAGGGCCAACAGGTTGGTCTGTTCGCTGATCTCCTGAATCACGTTGACAACCTTGCCGATCTCCTCGGAGCGATGGGCGAGCGAGGTCATTTTTTCGGAGACGGAGCTGGTAGCGGCGGCAATTTTTTCCATGGTGACGGACGCGGCCTGCATCACGGTGCCGCCCTGATCGGCAGTTTCGGCGGAGGCGCGGCTGGATGCGGCTGCGCTTTCTGCGTTGTGGCTTATTTCGCCGACGGTTGCTGTCATCTCCTGCGCGGCAGCGGCAATCTGGTTGATCTTGCTTGATTCGGTGCGGGCGTTGCCTGCGCTCTGCACTGAGCGGGCGCTGATCTCGGTTGTGGCTGCCGAGAGAGTTTCCGCGCTCTGGGCTACGGATTGGAGGACGGAGCGCATTGAGGCGACGCTGCTGTTCAAGGCGGCTGAGAGTCGCCCGATCTCATCGCTGCCGGATTCCTCGACGCTCACTGTCAGGTCCTTTTCCGCAACCCGCTCCAAAGCGGCCGTGGCCGCTTGCAGCGGAGGCGCAATCAGACGGGTGAGGACGAGGCCTGTGATCGCGCAGAGCAGGACGATGAGCAGCGTGACGCCGGTGTTGATCCAAGTTGCGTGGTTGCTGGCTAGGGAGGCGGCTTTTGATGACTCGGCGCCATACTTCGCGTTCAGGTTGAGGTCGTCGGTGATCCCCGCCAGAGCCGTATTGAAACTCGCCACAGTAGAATCGGCCGCGATCAGATCGAGGGCATCGCTGGCTTTTCCGGCGGCGAGTAGGGTTCCGGCACTGTTGCTTGCGTCAAGATACTGCACGAAGGCGGCGGAGAACTTCTGGTAGAGTTCACGTTCTCCCGGATAGCTGACGGTGGGTTCATAGGTCTTGACGGATGCCTGATAACTGTCCAGGCCAATCTGCCGCTTGGCGCGGTGGCCGGTTGAGCAAGCCGCCGTTTGGCATAGCAGGAGTTCGAGATCCTCGCGGCGCACAGAGTTGATGACTCCTCGCATATCCGCCAGGGCGACTACGGCGGGGAAGGCATTATCGCTCACATCGACGGATTTCCCGGCGATGGTGCGGAACGTGATAAATGAGTAAGCCCCGAGCACGACGCAGAGACTGCAAACGATACCGAAGGCGTAGAAGAACTTGCGGGAGACGGGGAGATTGCGGATTGCAGACATTGACTGGTTCCTTTCCCTTTACAGGGCCGACAGTATCTTGTTCAGGCAACCCCGGGCGCGCAGTTTGATGCGATCATCCGGCGTCCAAGACAAATACGTCATCGGCGGTGGTGGAAAAAACTTGATGGAAAGCGATGCGTCTGAGGGGAGGGCGCTGCGGGAATGACTTGCCGCAGTTGGCAAGGTCTTGCCGCGATGGGTGATGGAGCCAGAAGGACCCAGCGTTGCCATGTGCTGCCCGGTCGTTGAGGGGATCAGAGTGGGTTCAGGCCGGTGATTGCGAACACGGAGGTTTTTTGCATCGCCGGGTAGATTAGAAGGTACGAATCCCAAATGTAATTTTCGCTGAGACGGAATAGCGAAAAACCTGTGTGCGCGCTGCCGAAACAAAGGTCAGGTCATGGTGAAGGATCTTGTTTCGAGGACACGACGCCGGGTACAGGCGGCGTGTGTTTTACGGGAGCCGAGAAGCGGGATGCTGCCATGGCATATCAGTTTGAGAAGGATGAAAAAAATGAACCGGTTTGGAATCGTCATATCGCTTGTGTTGGCATCGATGTTGATGACCGATTCGTGCGTTGTGAGCGGGCAGCAGTCTTTCAGGGAAAGGTTTATTGCACACAATAGCGAGATGGGCGCGCTGCAACCCTCTTGGATCGTGCCGCTTGTGACGCCCGATCCGAGGCTGATCCAGTATGCCCGGGTGTCAGTGTCGCACGAGTATACCGCGGCGCATGCGGAGACGGTGAACTACGGCAACAGCCGGGGCTTCGGGCTCATCTCGGGAAACCGCTTCGAGTTCGACTACGTTCAGCCGGCCTACATTCAGCACAACACAGCGGGAGCGATGGATGGGTTTGGCGACACATCAATGGCAGTCAAGTACCGGATCGCATCGGGGAATGCGAAGCACGGCAATTTCGACATAGCGGCGATCCTGAGCCACTGTTTTGCGACCGGGAGTTACAAGAACGGAGGAGCGACAGACTCGTTCGGGCCGACGCTTGCAGGCGGTTATGCTTTTCGGCGCTTCGATGTGATCTCCGCGCTGGGCGGCACTCTGCCGACGGGCCTGATTGCAGAGCAGGGCCGATCGATTGCCTGGAATACCGCAGGCCAGCTTCACGCAACACCCCACATCTGGTTCGAGGTTGGGAACAACGCGACCTTCTACTTCAGCGGAGCGCACGACGGGAAGATGCAGAACTTTGTTACGCCGGCAGCTTTCTACGTGGTACGGCGCAAGGAGTGGAAGGCGACGCATCCTTTCCTGGTTATCGACGCCGGCATGCAGATTGCAACTTCGGGCTTTCACACGTATAACCACAACCTGATTGCGGAGACGCGGATTCTGTTCTAGCACGAAGCTGCCGGTGTGGAGAGGGACGAGGCGGAGCGGAAGAAAGGCGCCTGTTCCTCGGGTAGTGGGTCAGCTTGAGAGAGCATTCCCTCAGGGGCAAAAGCCCACGGTGATATTGACGGATCTATGTGCGGGCTCAAGCCCGTACCCTTCTGCACCACTGCCGTGCGTCGCCCGCTCTTGCTCAAATCGGAGTGAATCGATATTCTTGGGCCGTTTCGTCTTCTCATTGAGGAGACGCCCTGGAATTGAGGTTTGCTATGACGATGCCGCGGTTGGTTGTTTCTATCAGTGTGCCTGCGATGGTTTCGGCGGTTCTGGCCGGCGCTTGCGGGTTGAGGCTGGCAGCTCAGGCGGCGCCGGCTGCCGCTGCGCCTGCTCCCGTCCAGGCTGCGCCGGCACGTCCAGCACCGACACCGGAGCAATTGGCGATTCAGGCTGCGTCAGAGAAGGACCACCAGCGCATGATGGACCTGCTGGGCATCAAGACGCTGCGGCCTGGAGCGAGCGGCAACGCCGACGGCCCCAACCCTGCCAACTACGACGAGTCGAAGGCCGATGTCTATACGAAGTTGCCCGATCCGCTGGTGATGAAAAGCGGCGCGAAGGTGACGTCGGCCGAGATGTGGCGGAGCCAGCGGCGGCCGGAGATTCAAGAGGATTTCGACCGCGAGATTCTGGGCCGCACGCCGGCCAACCTGCCCAAGGTGACGTGGGAGGTGGTGAGCACCACGCAGGAAAAGAACGGCGATGTGCCGGTGGTGACAAAGCAACTGCGGGGTCACGTGGACAACTCGGCCACGCCGGCGATTAGGGTGGACATCGATCTGACGCTGACGACGCCGGCAGATGCAAAGGGGCCGGTTCCGGTGATCATGGAGTTTGGATTCAGCCGCGAATTCATGGCACAGATGGCGAAGCGGTTTCCGCAGATGTTCGGCGCCGGGGCTGGAAATCAGGGGCCGACCTGGCAGCAACAGGTACTGGCCAAAGGGTGGGGCTATGCGGAGCTGGTGCCTACCAGCTACCAGGCGGATAACGGTGCTGGGTTGACGGAAGGCATTATCGGCCTGATGAATAAGGGGCAGCCGCGCGCGCCGGACGACTGGGGAACGCTGAAGGCGTGGGCCTGGGGCGCGAGCCGGGCGATCGATTATTTTGAAACCGACAAAGCGGTGGATGCGAAGCAGGTTGGCCTTGAGGGGCACTCCCGCTACGGCAAGGCCACGCTGGTGACCATGGCCTATGAACCGCGGCTGGCGATTGCGTATGTGAGCTCGTCGGGCGAGGGTGGGGCAAAGCTGTACCGGCACATCTTTGGCGAGCAGGTGGGCAACGTGGCGGGCACCAACGAGTACCACTGGATGGCAGGCAACTTCATGAAGTACGCGGGGCCGCTGACGCCGGGCGACATGCCTGTGGATGCGCATGAGCTGATTGCGATGTGCGCACCGCGGCCGGTCTTCGTCTCCGGCGGCGCCCTCAAGGGAGACGGATGGGTCGACGCCAAGGGAATGTTTCTGGCGGCTGCGGGCGCGGGGCCGGTGTATCGGCTGCTGGGCAAGCGCGACATGGGCACGACGGAGTTTCCGCCGATTGAGACGACGCTGACGGATGGGGACATCGCATTTCGTCAACACACCGGCGGGCACACGCCGGCGCCGAACTGGCCCACGTTTCTTACCTTCGCCGGGCGCTACATCCACACAGCGGGTGCAGCGCAAGGGCCGCGACCGCCGACGGCGGCGGAGCTGGCGGAGCGCGATGCGGCAATCAAGGACCATCAGCACATGATGGATCTGCTCGGCATCAAGCAGCTTCGTCCTCCGGCCAGCCACGATCCCAAATCTCCCAACGCGGTGAACTACGACGAATCGAAGGCGAACCGTTATCCAACGCTGCCTGATCCACTGAAACTGAAGAACGGTAAACCAGTGACGTCCGCGAAAGTGTGGTGGACAAAACGGAGGCCGGAGATTGTGGAAGATTTCGATCGCGAAGTTGTGGGCCGCATGCCTGCTCACACTCCAAAGGTGACGTGGGAGGTGACAAGCACGAAGCATGAGACCGTTGGCGCAGTGCCGGTGGTAACCAAGCGTCTTGCAGGCCACGTGGACAACTCGGCCGATCCGGCGATTACGGTGAACATCGACCTGGTGCTCACTACTCCGGAGAATGCGGCCGGACCTGTTCCAGTAATCATGGAGCTGGCCTTCAGCCAGGAGTTCATGTCGGCCATTGCCACGAGCATTCCGGAGATGATTCCCGGCGGTCCCGGCAACACTGGGCCAAGTTGGAAACAACAGGTGCTGGCCAAGGGATGGGGATACGCGATTCTGCTGCCTACCAGTTATCAGGACGACAATGGCGCGGGGCTTAACGCGGGAATCATCGGGTTGGTGAACAAGGGACAATCGCGCAGCCCGGAGGATTGGGGAACGCTGAAGGCCTGGGCCTGGGGTGCGAGCCGTGCCCTGGATTATCTCGAAACGGACAAGGCGGTCGATGCGAAACGGGTGGGCATCGAAGGTCACTCGAGATTTGGAAAGGCAGCGCTGGTGACGATGGCGTACGATCCGCGCTTTGCCGTGGCTTACATCAGCTCGGCAGGTACGGGCGGCGATAAACTCTACCGGCATGTGATGGGCGAGCAGCTTGAAAACCTGACCACTGCGCCGACTTTCTACTACTGGATGGCCGGCAACTTCATCAAGTATGGCGGGCCGCTCGACACGGGCGATCTGCCGGTGGATGCGCACGAGCTGATTGCGCTGTGCGCGCCGCGGCCGGTGTTTATCGGGGTGGGATCGAATACCGCAGGGGACGAGTGGGCCGACTCCATGGGCGAGTTTCTTGGGGCAGTGGGAGCGGGGCCAGTCTATCGGCTGCTGGGCAAGAAGGACATGGGGACAACGGAATTCCCGCCGATTCAGACCGACCTCGACGCGGGCGATCTGGCGTTCCGGCAACACCAGTTCGGGCACACGCCAGCGCCGAATTGGCCGTTCTTCCTGGAGTTCGCGGGGCGGTATCTGCACGGGCCGGGATAGGCGCAGTAGCTTACAGTTTCTTCGACATCTTGATGCCGTGGCACTCCAGGCCGGGTGCGAGCGTGCGGGTGGGGCGAATGCCCTCCTCGACGCCGGTCTCGATGTAACCGAAGCGGCGATAGAGGGGCGGCAACTCGGGACGCAGGTTGAGGACGATGATGTCCACGGCCTCGCAGCCCTCAAGGCGGAGCCGTTCTTCCGCGGCTTCAACCATGATGCGGCCAAGACCGTTGCCCTGGTGTGCGGGGTCTACAGCGAGCTGGCCCAGGTAGCCGCGCGGGCCGCGGACCTCAGTGTAGACACAGGCGAGAAGCTGACCGGAGGCATCCTCAGCCATCAGGATGCAGCCTTTTTGCATCAAGGCGGCGATACGTTCGTCGTCAGTCCGCGTGCCTTCCAGGAAAGTTTCGATTGAAAAAGCGGAGTTGACCAGCGCAATCAGGCGCGGCCGGTCAGCGTCGGTTGCGACGCGAATGTACGACTGAAAACACGAATTGGGAATCGAAGGCGTCGAAATGTTCATGGTTCAAGAACCCATCGAAGGCATTGCATCCAGAATAGCCGGGATAGCGCGAGATACGGTTCCCTCGGCCTTTCGGAATTCGGAGCGACTGTCTTGTGTAGATTTCCCCTCCACCTGCCCGGATAATGCTTTAGGCTCATAGCATGGAGTTCAAGGTAAGCGAACTGGAGCGGGAACCGATCGACTTCGACCTGGAGTTGGCTCCGGGGGCGGTCGATCTGGGTGAAGAGGCCGAGCAGATCGGAAAGTTGGCGACATCCGGGCACGCGGAAGTGCTGCACGAGCATCGCGGCCCCAGGGATATTGTGGCCGACATTCGGCTGCGGGGCCAGTTTGACGGCAAATTTCAGGTTCCGTGCGCGCGCTGCGTGGAACCGGTGGAGATTCCGCTGGCGGCCGAGTTCGACCTGATCTTCCGGCCTGCGGCGGCGGATGCGGAGCCCACGGAACGGTCGATTACAGCGCCGGAGACGGAAATCGGGTATTATTTAAAGGACAGTCTGTTGCTTGAAGATGTGCTGAGGGAGCAGGTGCTTTTGTCCCTGCCGGTCAGAACGCTGTGCAAGCCCGACTGTAAGGGACTTTGCCCGCGCTGCGGTGAGAACCGCAACAGTACGGCGTGTACCTGCGACGTGGGTCCGAGCGACCCCCGCTGGGAAGCGCTCTCTGGGCTCCGCGGCCGGATCGAGTCCTGAAGATAACCCCAAGAGATTGAGGGTGTTCCGCCAGGCCGAAAGGCTCAGAATCAGGCTGCTTGCGGCCTGAAGGCACCAATCGCGGGCGGAACACGAAAGGAATTGCATCATGCCTAATCCGAAAAGGCGCCACTCAACGCGCCGTACCGCACTTCGCCGCTCTCACGACTTTTTGACGGCTGTGGGACTCTCCGAGTGCCCAACCTGCCACGAAAAGAAGCTGCCCCACCGCGCCTGCCCCAAGTGTGGCGTCTACAAGGGCCATCAGGTTCTGGACATCAAGGAAGCAGCCAAGTAGACTTCAGCGCATGCTCATTGACATCGCGCTTGACGCCGTAGGTTCCGACAAAGCTCCAGAGCCGGAGATTCGCGGGGCGATTCTCGCCTGCCGCGCTCTTCCTGTGCGGGTTCACTTGATTGGACCCGAAGCGGAGCTGCGCGACCTGCTTGACGAACACCTCGACAACGAAGATCTGCCCATCGTCATCCACAATGCTTCAGAGCGCATTGGCATGGAAGAAAAGGCTGCGCAGGCGGTGCGGACCAAACGTGACAGTTCCATGCGCGTGGGGCTGAAGCTGGTGCGCGAGGGCAAGGCCGCAGGGTTTGTGACCGCGGGCAATACCGGAGCGGCCATGGCCACGGCCAAGATGGTGCTGGGCGCAATGCCGGGTGTGGACCGGCCGGCGCTGGCAAACCCCATGCCCAGTTCCACGGGCAACCCATGCGTGCTGCTGGATGTGGGCGCCAACGTGGACTGCAAGCCGCAGAATCTCGCGCAGTTTGCGTTGATGGGCGAAATGTATGCGCGCTCCGTTCTCAAGATCAACGAACCGCGCGTGGGCCTGCTCTCCATTGGCGAAGAAGAGACCAAGGGCAACGACCTGACCCGCGAGGCGTTCCCGCTGCTGAAGGCGCTGCCAATCAAGTTCATCGGCAACGTGGAAGGGCGCGACATCTTCAGCGGATTGGCGGACGTGATTGTCTGCGACGGCTTTGTGGGCAACGTGGCGCTGAAGACCAGCGAAGGTGTTGGCCGCTTTGTGCGCGACGTGCTGCGCGAGTCGCTGACGCGCACCGTAACCGCACAGGTGGGAGCGCTGTTATCGCGGAAGGCCTTCAACGAATTCCGCCGCCGCCTGGATTACAGGGAGTACGGCGGTGCGCCGCTGCTGGGCGTGCGCGGGGTGTGCATCATCGGGCACGGCTCTTCGAATGACAGGGCCATCTTTAATGGCGTTCGCGTGGCGTATGAGTTTGCCAAGGCAGGCACTATTGGGCGCATCGAAGAAGAGTTTGCCAGCCACCCGAAGGAACGCGCTACCGGTCCTGACGCCAGCGATGACGGCAAACACGGCGCCATTATCCAGTGAACAGTGGACAGTGAACAGTTGCCAGTTGCCCTTCAATCCCTTGATGCCAAAACCTATGCAGCAATCGACCTTTGACACGGCTCTCGTAAGTCAGTTGGCCTGCCCGGCCTGCCTGGGCGATCTGCGGCTGGAAGAGGCCCGCCTGGTCTGCGCAGGTTGCGGGCGCGGCTATCCGATAGTGGACGGCATTCCGGTGTTAATTGCGGAACGTGCTGAGGCAGTTGAAGCGCGCAAAAATCCGCAGAAATAACTCGACCCTGAATGCCAGTGCTGGGGCTTGTTGCGCTTACCTGCGTTGATAGAACGGCATCACGATCAGCAGCGCGAAGGCGATGGCGGCGATAAGCGCCAGCGCGATGAGGCTATAGAGGAGAACAAGATTCGGACCTTGTGAGGCGTGGTCTGCTTGATCTTCTTCAGCGCTGCCGGATTCGCGTTCGGGCTCACTCATATTTCAGCGACTCGACCGGGTCTAACTGGGCGGCGCGGGTAGCGGGAACAGTGCCAAAGATGACACCTACCGCCGTTGCTGATGTCAGGGCAATGATTACCGACCAGGGCGAGATGGGCAGATGGTAGTCGGTGAAGAAGTGAATCGACAACGGCACTGCCATTCCTACGAGTGTGCCGACAATTCCGCCAGTGAGCGAGATGATGATGGCTTCGGCAAGAAATTGCAGCTTGATTTCGCGGCGGGTTGCTCCGAGTGCCTTGCGGATGCCGATTTCGCGGATGCGGGCGCGCACGTTGGCGAGCATGATGTTCATGATGCCTACGCCGCCCACAGCCAGCGTGACAGCGGCTACCATCACCAGCACCGCGGTCAGCGCGTCGGCGCTCTTTGCCGCCACGTCTAGCAGTTCCTTGAGCGTTTGCGCTTTGTAAACGGAGCTGGGCCGATGGCGCGACTGGATGATGCGCAGAATCTCATTGGCGCCGTTGGGTACTTCGTCCATGCTGCGCATAGAGAAATAAATCTGATTCACGCGCTCGGTTCCGGTAAAGTAGCGAACCACGGAATAGGGAATCAGGATGGTTTGGTCGGCAATCTCCGACTGGCCAAAGTCGTTCACGCTCATTTTGAAGACGCCGATGATGGTGAAGGGGATGCCGGTAATCTCGAAGGTTCTGCCGATGGCCGAATCCGAACTGCCATACCGTTCCTTGGCGAATAGTTCGCTGACCACGGCGCACTTTTGGTGAGTGGTTTCGTCGGTATCGTCGAAGAAGCGACCCATGGTGACGATGAGATTGTGGATGAACAGATATTGCGGGCTGACGCCGAGCACCAGCGTGTCCTTCACCACGCCGCCGCCGAAGCTGATGCGGTCGTGCATGTCCATGACCGGCGAGGAGTACATAACGCCGGGGACCTGCGCGTCCACGGCCTTTTCGTCGTCGCGCGTAAGGTAGTCGGTGTAGCGCACGCGTTCAGCGTTCGTTGCGCCGCCGCCTGCGTACTCCACTTCAACCGAGTTGGTGCCGAACTTCTGAATCAACTCCAGTACGTATTGCCTGCCGGTCATGCCGATGGTCACCACCAGGATCACCGAAGCGGTTCCTATAACCATGCCCAGAGCGGTGAGCACAAAGCGCAACTTGGCGGCGCGGAAGCTGTCCAGAGCAAGCTTGAGAATCTCGCTTAGCAGCATGGTGCGGCGGGCGCTCAGCAGCGTCTCTTCGAATGAAGTGTGGCGGGCTTGATCGACTGGATTCATTCTTTCCTTATTGTTGATGCGCGAGCGCGCCTTGCGGCTTCTGGAATCGCCAGTTGCACTTGCGGGCTCGCCCCGTGGAGACGCCCTCACCATAGCTTACGCGCCCGCCCGCATTGTCTGGAACTGGAGACTCCGAAGGCTGGCAGCAAAATGGCCGGGAGTTTCGTTCGCGGGGTGGCTTCTCATAAGATGACCCTTCCGGTTAGACGAGCCTGGAGGCGGCTCGGAATCGATGAGCCGGTTAGGGAGGTACGATGCGCGCCCTGGTCTATACGGCTCCGCGACAGGTAGTCCTGAAGGATTGTCCGCGCCCGCACGCGGCGGATGGAGAAGTGGAGATTGCCGTTGCCGCCGCGGGCATCTGCGGTGCGGACATCTCCGGATTTCTGGGGCGCAGCCGTCGCCGCATTCCGCCGCTGATTCTGGGCCACGAACTGGTGGGGCGCACTCGGGACGGGCGCCGCGTGGTGGTCGATCCGCTTGTGAGTTGCGGACGATGCGCGGATTGCCTCGGGGGCCGCGAGAATCTCTGTTCCGGCCTGCGCCTGCTGGGCATGGACCCGCTGGCCGGCTGCTTTGCCGAGTTTGTGTCGGTTCCCGAGTCGCAGGTGTACGAGATTCCGGATGATCTGGATGATGCACGGGCTGTGTTTGCCGAGCCGCTGGCGAATATCGTTCACCTGTTTCGGCTGGCTGCGCCGCGACTGCCGTTCAGCATGGGCATTGTGGGAGCGGGCATGATGGGGTCACTGGCGCTGAAGTTGGCGCTGCTCATGGGCGTGCGCGAGGTGCTGGTGGAGGACGTGGACGAGGTGCGGTTGGCGGCGGCAAGGCAGATGGGAGCAACGCTGGCCGTGAACTCCACGACCGGGCGAGGCGATGCGCGCAGCTTTGCCGGCCGCGGCCTGGACATGGTGCTCGATGCCAGCGGCGAAGAGCGGGCGCGCCAGGCGGCGTTCGAACTTTGCCGGCCTGGAGGAACGGTGGTGCTGTTGGGCATGGCGAAGGAGCGCAGCGAACTCGACTTCGGGGTCAGCATTCGCAAGGAGCACCGCGTGCTGATGTCGTTTGGCTACACGCCGGTGGACTTCAGGCGTTCGCTTGATCTGCTTGTTGCTGGGGAGATCGACTTGACGCCGTGGACTGCTGAGATGCCACTTGAAGCGGGGCAGCAGGCCTTTGAAAAGATGACCGGATCGCGTGGCGACACGCTCAAGATGATTCTGCGCGTGAAGAGTCCTGGCCGGTGAACCCGACTGCCGTCGAAACCATGGCGTTCAGCGTCTAGGGTTCAACGTGCGCGGAATTGAGGATATTCCAGAGCGCGGCGAACGTTTCGATAGATAACGCTTCGGCGCGGGCTTGCGGGTCGATGGCCGCCTGCGCCATTGCTGCGGCAGCGCCTGCAAAGCCGGCGGCGCGAAGATTGTTGGCCAGAGTCTTGCGCTTTTGCGCAAAGGCTTGGCGCACGAAGGGGAAGAAGCTCGCCTCCTCAACACCAAGCTCGGCAAAGCGCGGCGCGAACCGCCAGCGGAAGACCGTGGAGTGCACGTCGGGCGGCGGTGAAAATGCGTCGGGCGGAAGCGTGAACAGCCGCTCGGCTGGCCCGTACATCTGGACCGTGACGGAGAGCAATCCGTAATCGCGCGAGCCCGGCTGGGCGGTGATGCGGTCGGCCACCTCGCGCTGCACCATTATGACGGCAACGTCGAGCGCGGCGTGGCTGGCGGCCAGTTTGAGCAGGATTTGCGAAGTGATGTAGTAAGGCAGGTTGCCCACCACGCGCAGCCGCTCGCCGGCCGCAGCGGCAGCTTCAGCGAAATCGAAGTTCAGCACATCCTGCTCGACGACCGTGATCTGCTTATATGCGCTCGGCGAAAACTGCACGCGCAACTGGACGGCGAGGTCGTGGTCCAGCTCGACTGCGACTACGTGCCGCGCCCTTGCGGCCAGGGTTCCGGTAATGGCGCCGCCACCGGGCCCGATCTCGATCACGGTGCGGCCGGAGATGTCGCCAAGTGCAGCCACAATCCGCTCGACGGCCTGCGCGTCGTCGAGGAAGTTCTGTCCGAGTTTGGGCTTGGTGGGCATGGACTCTCTTGATGGTAGATGAACGCGGAGGGCTGATGGCGCGCGGTTGGCAAGTCAGCGAAGTTTCGGGGCTGCCGCAGCGCCGCCGAATGAAAGAGGGAACTCGTGGGCCGCCGAGGTTAAAATGGCAGCGACAGCGCGGAGCCTGCTTTGCGTTCGGCGAAATTGCCAGGAGGATAGACGAGTGAACTCACTCCCACGCCGGTCTTTTCTAAAAGGAACGGCAGCGGCATTTGCAACGGCTCTCTTTCACAACCAGGCCGTAACGCGCGCGCTGGCCGCATCGGGCTCGGGGCAAAAGCCGAATATCGTGCTCATCCTCTCCGACGATGTGGGGTATGGCGACCTGGGCTGCTACGGCGCCAAGCTTCCGCGCACTCCGCACATCGACGGCCTGGCGCAGTGCGGGCGGCGATTCACCGATGGACACGCTGACGCCTCTGTCTGCACGCCTTCGCGCTATGCGATTCTCTCCGGGATGTATGCGTGGCGGCGTCGCGATGCGCAGATTCTGCCCGGCGATGCGGCGCTGCTGTTCGCGGACCATCAGACCACGCTGCCGTCTCTGCTGCAACAGGCCGGCTACAAAACCGGATGCGTTGGCAAGTGGCACATGGGCCTGGGGCGCGGCGAGATTGACTGGAACGGGGAGATCGCTCCGGGACCGCGCGAAGTAGGCTTCGATTATTCGTTCATCATTCCGGCTACAGCCGATCGGGTTCCCTGCGTCTATGTTGAGAACGGGCGCGTTGTCGGTCTCGACCCGAAAGACCCGATTCGTGTGGACTACAAAAAGCTGGTGGGCGACGATCCTACCGGGCACGACGAGCCTTACCTGCTGAAGATGAAGTTGAGCGAGGGACACGACGGCACGATTGTCGACGGCGTAAGCCGAATCGGTTTCATGACCGGTGGAAATAGCGCGCGCTGGATCGACGAAAAGATGGCCGCGACGCTCGCTGAAAAAGCGACGAGCTTCATCGATGCGTCCTATGAAAAGCCTTTTTTTCTCTACCTTGCGACCAGCGACATTCATGTGCCGCGCATGCCGAACGAGCATTTCGCGGCGAAGAGTTTGTGCGGAGTTCGCTGCGACGTGATCGAGCAACTGGACTGGACAGTGGGCCGGGTGCTTGAAACGCTCGAGAAGCACAAGCTGATGGAGAACACGCTTATCTTGTTCAGCAGCGACAACGGACCGGTGGTTGACGATGGCTATGCGGATGGCTCGGTTGAGAACTTGCATGGACACACGCCCTCCGGCGCACTGCGCGGCGGTAAATATTCGCTTTATGAAGGCGGGACGCGGGTTCCTTTGATCGCTGTCTGGCGTGGTCATATACCGGTGGGTGTCTCCGATGCTGTTGTCAGCCAGACAGATTTGCTGGCGTCGATGACCGCGCTGGCGGGCGTGCCGTTGCCGCAGGGCCAAACGTTCGACAGCGAAAATGTGTTGCCCGCATTGCTGGGCCAATCGGAACACGGACGCGACGTACTGATTGAAGCTGACGTGCGGCAACGCACTGCGATTCGCCGGGGACGATGGAAGTTGCTTGACCTCGACATGCCTGGAACTTCGCCTCATGCGGCCGGCAAGAACTGCGAACTCTACGATCTTGAGGCCGATCCCGGCGAGACGACCAACGCAGCGGCGCAGCATCCCGAAGTGGTTGCTGAACTGTGGAGCCGACTGCAGAAGATTCGCAGCGCGACGTAGATACTTCCCAAGCGAAAGTCAGGAAAACACATGCTAACGAAAGCTCGCCTGAAGAAACTTCCGATCATCGCATTTTGCCTTGCAACGATTGTTGAAGGCGCCGGATGCAGCGGAGGCACGATCGTTTCGCCTGTCCTCGGCAGTTCGGGTCCGCTGAGTTATTCGCAACAGGCGACGGAGGGTGTAAAGGCGCTGCAGCTTTGGTACTCGCAAAGCTCGGGCCTCTACGCGGCGCCTACGGGCTGGTGGAACGCCGCCAACGCAATCACCGTACTGTCGAACTACGAAAGAGTCACCGGCGGGACAACATATTATTCCGTGCTGTCGAACACATTTACCGCGGCGCAAAAGACCAACGTCAATTTCGTCAACAAGTATTACGACGATGATGGCTGGTGGGCGCTTGCATGGATCGACGCCTACGATTTAACCGGTGATGCAAGGTATCTCGCAATGGCCGAAACAATATTTTCCGCCATGACGGGTGGATGGGACACCGCTACCTGTGGCGGCGGCGAGTGGTGGAACACAGACAGAAAATATAAAAACGCGATTGCGAATGAGCTGTTCCTGACTGTTGCCGCCAAGCTTGCCAACAGAACCACCGGCAGCACATCGGCGACCTACCTGAACTGGGCTCAGCAAGAGTGGACGTGGTTCAAAGCCTCGGGCATGATCAATTCGCAAAGCCTGGTCAATGATGGTTTGACTTCGACGAATCCGAATGCCTGCACCAACAATGGCCAGAAGACATGGTCCTACAACCAGGGCGTGATTCTCGGCGGGCTCGTGGAGCTTTACCAGGCAGACAAGGATCCGACATTGCTGCCGCAGGCCGAGGCGATAGCGAATGCCGCCATGACGTACCTTGTGACGCCGAACGGAGTTTTGACGGAATCAGTCTCCGGGACCGATCTGCCGCAGTTCAAGGGAATCTTCATGCGCAATCTGATGGCGCTTTACAGCGCTGTTCCGAGTACGCAAAGCGCGCAATACAAAACCTTCGCCGAGACGAACGCCAGCAGTATTTGGAGCAACGACCAGGCGCCGGGGGTTGAATTCGGCGGTTTCTGGCAGGGCCCGTTCGATTCTGGCGATGCAACGCGCCAGGCATCGGCGCTTGATGCGCTGATTGCTGCAGCCGCAATGCAATGAGCGATAAGGACTTGGCCAATGCCCGGACTCAATGCTCTTCCAGGGGCATTAGCCTTGTGCCGGCATCGCGATTTTGCTACTATTACTGAACAGATGATTCGCGCTTTTCAAATTCGCGGTTCTCAAGGCCGCTCTTGTTGTTGCCTGTCGAACATTTTCGACGGGTGTCCCCGCTAGTCTCTGATCTCCAAGCACAATCGAATCAGAAGACGCCCGTAGCTGAAACGCCGGGTTTCGTCTTCATTTCGCTCCGGCATACAGCATCCACTCTGGAAGAAGAGGTCATGCATGCCGGTCGCCGAAAGCGCATTACGCACACAATCGCCGCACGTCACAGTCAACGCACCGCCGCGCCTGAGCCATTTGCGCCTGCTTGAAGCGGAGAGCATCCACATCATGCGCGAGGTCGCCTCGGAGTTCGAGCGGCCGGTGATTCTTTACTCCATCGGCAAGGACTCGTCCGTCATGCTCCGGCTGGCGCAGAAGGCCTTCTACCCTGCGCCGATTCCTTTTCCGCTTCTGCATATCGACACCGGCTTCAAATTTGCGGAGATGATCACGTTTCGCGATGAGATGGCGAAGTCGATCGGCGCGGAACTGCTGGTGTGGCGCAATGAGCCGGCCATCGCTGCGGGAACGAATCCGATTGCTCTCGACACCAAGCGCTGCTGCGGTTTGCTGAAGACGCAGGCGCTGCTCGATGCGCTGCGGCACTACAACTTCGATGCGGCCTTCGGCGGCGCGCGCCGCGATGAGGAGAAGTCCCGCGCCAAGGAGCGCATCTACTCATTCCGCGATGGTGCCGGACAGTGGGACCCGAAGAACCAGCGCCCCGAGTTGTGGAACCTGTACAACGCACGCATTCATCCGGGCGAAAGTATTCGCGTATTTCCGCTTTCAAACTGGACGGAGATGGACGTGTGGCAATACATCCATGAAGAGAAGATTCCGGTGGTCGATCTCTACTTTGCGAAAGAGCGGCCCATGTATGTGCGCGGCGATGCGCTCCTCCCCATCGAGCAATCCTTTGTCGCACGCCTCGGCGAGAAGCCCCAGATGGTGAAGTCGAGACTGCGTTCGCTCGGTTGCAGCCCATGCACCGGCGCCATCCGATCCGATGCGGAGACAATTCCGGCGATTATCTCGGAGCTGATTTCGTTCCGCTCTTCAGAGCGCGCCAACCGCGTTATCGACCACGATCAGGAAGGCTCAATGGAGATTAAGAAGCGGGAGGGATACTTCTAAATGGCAACGCTGACACCTCCCATTTTTTCTATCGACGAATTTCTGCAGCAGGAGCGCGAGAAAGACCTGCTCCGCTTCTCGACCGCCGGAAGTGTGGACGACGGAAAGTCCACGCTCATCGGGCGTCTGCTTTATGACACGCAGTCAGTGTACGAAGACCAGGTGCGCTCCATTGAGGGGAAGGGAACGACAGCGCCGGGTCAGATCGATTTTGCGCTGCTCACAGACGGACTTCGCGCCGAGCGCGAGCAGGGCATCACCATCGATGTTGCCTATCGCTATTTTTCAACTGCTCGACGCAAATTCATTATCGCGGACACGCCCGGCCACGAGCAGTACACGCGGAACATGGCCACTGGCGCCTCGACGGCCGATGCTGCCGTTGTGCTGATCGACGCGAGCAAAGGCGTTCTCATTCAGTCGCGGCGCCATGCATATATCGCATCGCTGCTGCGCGTGCGCCACGTCCTGGTAGCCGTCAACAAGATGGATTTGATCGGCTACGATGAGGCGGCCTTCCGCGCCATCGAAGCCGATTTCAGCTCCGTGCTCGATCAGATCGCGGCCGATACCGGCAACCCTGTCGAGCGAGTGTTTGTGCCGGTGAGCGCGCTCAAGGGCGACAACATCGTTCACAAGTCGACCGTGATGGATTGGTACCAGGGACCGTCGCTGCTTGAGTTGCTTGAGTCGCTGCCGACGTCAGTGGACACGCGCACTGCGCCGTTCCGCTTTCCGGTGCAGCGCGTTCTGCGGCCCGACCACACCTTCCGCGGTTTCGCGGGCCAGATTGCATCGGGAACCATTCGTCCCGGCGATGCAATTACGGTGCTGCCGTCGGGAAGAAGCGCGCAGGTCGAACGCATCGTCACCTGGGATGGTGACCTCGCCGAAGCCATTGCGCCGCTTTCGGTGACGCTGGTGCTCGATCGCGAACTCGACATCAGCCGCGGCGATCTGATTGTTTCTTCACAAACGCCGGCGACAGTTACAAAGAGCATGAAAGCCGCGCTGGTGTGGATGGATCAGCGCCCGCTCGAGCTGCATCGCCGCTACCTGCTGAAGCACACCAGCCAGACGGTGCCTGTGTTCCTCACCTCCATCGGTCACCGCACCGATCTTGGCACGCTCAATCGCGAACCGGCCCGGACACTGAACATGAACGACATAGGCGCTGTAACGCTGAACCTGCTGCGCCCTATCGCGCTCGATGTCTACAGCGAGAATCGAAGCACCGGTGCATTCATCCTGGTCGATGCGGAAACCAACGGCACAGTTGCGGCGGGCATGATTACCGCGGCGTACAGCCAGACGGCAGCGGGTGCTCCTGCCCTTGCGGACACGTGGGGGCCATTAACGGCCGGTGAACGAGAAGCGCGCTGGGGACATCGCGGCGGAGTCCTTGAATTGAAGGGGCCGAAGGAGTTAGTGGACGCAATCGAGCGCGCGCTGTTTGTGGCCGGTTCGGTTCCGGTTCGCATCGATGCCGACGACGATGCTTTTATTCGTCATCCCAGTCTGTTGGAGATTGTAACTACGCTGCAGGCCGAAGCTGGGTTGCTGGCGCTGGTCGTGAATGTGAACGAAAGCGGCACGCTGATTGCGCGCGTCGAGGACAAGCAGATCATTGTCGACGCAGACGCCGTGGGCGATGCGAACGATACGGACGACGCGGGCGGTGCAAAGCTCGCTGGGCGGGCCGTTGCAGCTGTTTACAGGCTGTTGAACGACACAGGGATTTTTGACTCTTCTGAAATGGCGGGGTTGTGATGAGCACGGTTGAGATCAACGCGGAAGTGAATGCAAAGCTGGATCATGTGCGCGCTGAGCTGGCTCGCGAAGTGACGGGCAAAGGGGACGTGTGCCTCACCTGCAGTTTCCAGGCTGAAGACGTGCTGCTGACCAAACTTGCCATCGCGCTCGATCCGAAGATTCCCATTCTGTTTCTCGATACCGGTTATCACTTCAAGGAGACGTATGAGTATCGGGATCGCATTGCGAGCGAGTGGGGGCTGAATCTGATCAACCTGCTTCCGGAAAAGACAGTGGCCGAGCAGGAGGCGGAGTTCGGGCTGCTTTATCAGTCCGCGCCCGACCGTTGCTGCGGACTGCGCAAGGTGGAGCCGTTGTTCAAGGCTGTTGCCAACTATCGAGTGTGGCTCACCGGCCTGCGCAGGGAGCAGGCAAGGAGCCGTGCCGCGCTTGAGGAGTCGGCGATGTTTTCGCTTCCGGGCGGCAAGCAGGTGCTCAAGCTGGCGCCTCTTGTCGAGTGGACTACGCGCGATGTGTGGTACGCGTGCGAGCAACTCGCGATTCCGCTGTTGCCGCTCTACGAGCGTGGTTACACCTCCATTGGCTGTGAACCATGCACGTCCCTTCCGCTTGATCCCAACGATCCGCGTTCGGGCCGCTGGGCGGGCCATAAGGTGGAGTGCGGAATTCATATTCAAGCTGCGCCGGCGCGGTAAAACCTGGGCAAGGGAACAGAAGCAGAAAGACAGGGGCAACGGAATGCAGTACATCATCGGGTTCATCATCGCGCTGTTTATCGCGCTTACAGGCGTGGGCGCGGGCACCATTACGGTGCCCATCCTGGTGCTGTTTCTCAAAGTCCCTGCACCGGTCGCGGTTGGAATCGGGCTGATGTTTTCCGCGGCCATTAAGTTGATCCTGGTGCCGTCGCAGATTCTACGCCGCAATGTTGCGTGGCGCACGCTTGGCTTCATGCTGCTGGGTGGAGCGCCGGGTGTTCTGCTGGGGTCGCTGCTCCTGCGGCATCTGATCAGCGCCGGGTCGCAGAATCTGCTCAACGCAATACTCGGCGCAATTCTGGTGAGCACGGCAAGCTGGCAACTAGCTTTCTCCTTGCGTCCAACAAAGGAAAATCGGGGTACGCGCGATCGCAGTCCGCTGCTCTCTTGGCTCATGTTTCCGGTTGGCGCCGAGGTTGGTTTTTCGTCCGCCGGGGCGGGCGCGCTGGGCAGCGCCGCGCTACTGAGCCTCACGCCGCTGGCGCCGGCGCAGATTGTCGGCACCGACATTGTTTTTGGTTTCCTTCTGTCGCTTATCGGCAGCGGCGCGCATTGGTTTTCGCACGCCACAAACCCGCAGTTGCTGATGGAGCTGATTGCCGGCGGCATCTTCGGAGCCATCACGGGAACGATGCTCAGCACCCGCATTCCACGCAGGCCTTTGCGTTTTGCCCTTTGGATCTGGCTGCTGATTCTTGGTGGGCAGTTTATCTTCAACAGCTATCATGTCTGGGCGGCGACACGCTAGAGTGCTCACTGCGGGCGGGGCTGCATGCCCGCTTGCAAGGCCGCTCAAATCCAATCTACCGCGGCGTACAATGTCTTGGAAGGACGCTTCCCTGCAATGGCAAATTTCCAGATCATGACGAAGCCCATGGGGCCCATCTGCAATCTCGATTGCACCTATTGCTATTACCTCGAAAAAGAGAATCTGTACGGCGATAAGAAGAACTTCAAGATGACGGATGATGTGCTTGAGTCCTACATCCGCCAGTACATTCAGTCGCAATCTTCGCCCACGGTTTCATTTGCGTGGCAGGGCGGCGAGCCAACGCTGCTGGGAGTGCCATTCTTCGATCGCGTGATTCAACTGCAGGCAAAGTACTGCGGCAACAAACGAATCGAGAACGCATTCCAGACCAACGGCACGCTGCTCGACGACGAGTGGGGCGAGTTCCTGCATCGCAACAGCTTTCTCATCGGCATCTCGATCGACGGGCCCGCGGAGATTCACGATGCCTACCGCGTGGACAAGGGCGGCCAGCCGACGCATGCCAAGGTGATGCGCGGGCTTGATGTTCTGAAGCGGCACAAGGTGGAATTCAACACACTCACCGTCGTGAACCGCAAGACAGCGTACAAGCCACTCGAAATCTATAAGTTTTTGAAATCCATTGGCAGCAAATATTTGCAGTTCATTCCGATTGTGGAGGAGATTGCTGCCGAGCCGGATAAAAGCGGGCTGCGCCTGCTGAAGCCTTACGCGCCGACCCAGACCACTGTTTCCGAGTGGTCGGTGGAGCCGTTGCAATATGGAATTTTTCTGCAGACGATCTTCGACGAATGGGTGCGCTCAGATGTGGCGCGCATTTTTGTGAATCTTTTCGATGTTGCCCTGGAGTCATGGATGGGGATGGACCAGAGCCTGTGCGTTTTTGCGAAGACGTGCGGGTCGGCGCTGGTGATGGAGCATAACGGCGACCTTTACTCCTGCGACCACTTCGTCTACCCAGACAACAAGCTGGGCAACATACTGGAGCGCCCGCTGGCCGGACTAGCTGGGCTCCCGAAACAGGTGCGCTTTGGCAAAGCCAAGGAAGATTCGCTTCCTAAGTACTGCATTGAATGCGATGTGCGTTTTGCCTGCAATGGCGAGTGTCCCAAGCATCGCTTTTTGAAGACACCCTCAGGCGAGGCGGGGCTTAATTATCTATGCGCGGGATACAAACACTTTTTTCATCACATTGATCCATACATGCAATTCATGGCCAATGAACTGAAGAACGAGCGTGCGCCCGCGAATGTGATCATGTGGGCGCGGAGTCAGGAACGTCGAGCCTATTAGAGGCGTGACAGGTTACCGTCTTTATCGAACTGCATGGGCTGCGGAGTTCCGGTGAAGGAGATGCCGGGGCGTCCTTCGAGGAGCTTGATGCAGCTTTCCGAGACAAGCAGGCGCTCGAGACTGAGCGTGTTGGCAATGCGCATTACACGCAGCGACTCTGGGTGCTCGGTGGGGAGCGTTTTCAGGCCTTGCTGAATTGCTTCGCGATCGGAGTCGAAGTGGATGGGAATCTTTGACGAGAGCAGCTTGATGGCCGTGAGCGCGTTCATATAGGTGTAGCGGAGATCGAGCGCTTTGACTGCGCGGGCGGTTGCGAAGTCGGCAATGCCGATGCCGATCCCATTGCCGTTGGTTGCAACGCTGAGATCGCGAACCAGGATGCGGAAAACGTTAGGTGGCGCCCAGCCGCTTTTGGCCATCAGCGAATCTGAGTAGCCGGAACCATCGCGGCCAGTTACGTTGGGATCCATGCCAGCACCACTGATCTCCTTTCCAATCTCATCGATGATCAACAGGTCAATCTCGTCGAGAGGCAGGCGAGGCATGAGCTGCCGCGCCTTTTCAAGCAGCCGCTCCTCCGCGCTGACCATACCGTCAGGACGCAGCACTGCGATCTCTGCAGTTTGGTGGCGCTGATCTTCAACGATTGCAATGCCGCAGATGACAGGAACGGTGGAGAGGATCAGCCCGGAGAATTCGCGGACGACGGTCTCGTGCCCCAGGCGAACGACGGCCCGGTGAGCGCTGTTGGCGCCAGCCTGCTTGCCGAATCCGATGGTCAGCATCTTGAGAATTCCGCTGCCCAGAGGGCCGCGAAAATCGGTGTGCGGCTTGACGCGGTTGATGGGAATAACAGCGTCTGCCGCGAGGGCGGGAACGCTGAACAAGACTTCCTGTCCGTTGAGAACGGTGCCGATGCTGCGCGCTTCCATGCTGGCCTGGATGGGGACGCCGAGGTAATCCGAAGTGATGCCGAACTCGGCAAGCACTTTCGTTTGCCCTTCGGCTGTGGCGCCGCCGTGGCTGCCCATTGCGGGCACGACGAACGGCTTTGCGCCGGCGCTCTTGAGCAGATCAATGGTCGCCTTCACAATCTCTTTCAGATTGCTGATGCCGCGGCTGCCAACGCCCACAGCAATCGTCATGCCCGGCTTAATCTTCCCGGCAATGCCCGTGTCGGCAAACTGCTGCGCGAGCAGGCTCGGAAAATCCAACTGCCGTGAAGGTGGATAACTCTGCCGTACCTCGATCATTCGGGGAATGAAGTTGTTCATAGTCCTCGCCGGTTGCTACATCTCTTAGGCACCGCACTGGG
>OBLW0100001105.1_pt1 | contig 23170 bp, 17 predicted proteins | sample 1520161 | NCBI WGS metagenome assembly OBLW01 (sample SAMEA3539309, study PRJEB22396) | soil metagenome | biome: tundra; feature: field; material: soil | place: USA | collected 2010-05 | depth 0.15 m | reverse complement strand
GGCAACGGCGAGACCGTGGGCGGGATTGTCGTCATGCGTTATGGCATGAACGCCCTCGACGTCATCAATAATGTGAAAGCAAAGCTGAAAGAAATTGCTCCATCCTTGCCGCCCGGCGTCGAGATCGTGACCGGGTATGACCGCTCATGGCTCATCGATCAGTCGATCCACACGCTCAACCGCGATCTCATCCTCGAAGCCATCATTGTCAGCATCGTATGCATCGTCTTTCTCTTCCATTTCCGCTCCGCGCTCGTTCCTATCCTCACGCTGCCCATCGCGGTTCTGGGAGCATTCATTCCCATGCACTACCTGCATGTCAGCTCGAACATTATGTCACTCGGCGGACTTGCTCTCGCGATTGGCGTGCTCATCGATGCTGCCATCGTGATGGTCGAAAACGGGTACCGTCATCTCGCCGAACGCGACGACATCGCTCGCCTTACGGGTCGTGAAAGGCGCGACATTCTCGTGGGCGCTGCACAGCAGGTGGGCCCCGCCCTCTTCTATTCGCTCATCATCATCGTCGTTTCGTTCCTCCCCGTCTTCCTGCTTGAGGCGCAGGAAGGCCGCATGTTCCGCCCCCTCGCGTGGACCAAAACCCTGGCGTTGATTTTTTCGTCGCTGCTTTCGATCACGCTGGTCCCGGCTCTCATGCCTTTGTTCCTCCGCGGAAAGCTGCGGCCTGAATCGAAGAACCCTGCCGCGCGCATCACGCAGGCTCTCTATCTGCCCATCCTGCGCTGGTCCCTGCGCCACTGGAAAGTTGTCGTCGCCCTCAATCTGGCTTTCCTCGCGGCCACCATTCCGCTCGCCTTCCGCATCGGCAATCAGTTCATGCCTGCCCTCTACGAGGGTTCCTCTTTATATATGCCAACCGCGCTACCCGGCATCTCGATCACGCAGGCAGTATCGCTCATGCAGCAGCAGGACCGTATCATCCACTCATTCCCAGAGGTTGCAACGGTTTTTGGAACCGTCGGCCGCTCCGACAGCGCTACCGACAATGCGCCGCTGGATATGTACGACACCACCATCATGCTGAAGCCGCGCGAACAATGGCGACCCGGCATGACCTATGACAAGCTAATCCAGGAAATGGACGCCAAACTGCAGTTTCCTGGATTGACCAACACCTGGACCATGCCCGTCGAGAATCGTCTCGACATGGAGCTGACCGGCATCAAAACGGCTATCGGCATCAAAATCGAGGGACCCGATCTCAATCGCATTCAGGATCTGGGAGAACAAATGCAGCAAGTTCTCTCCGCCATGCCGGAGACAAGTTCCGTCTTCGCCGAGCGCGTTTCGCAGGGGTTTTATCTGAACGTGGATGTGAACCGGCCGGAAGCCGCGCGCTACGGCCTGTCGGTGGCAGATGTCCAGCGCGTGGTCACGTCGGAAATCGGCGGCGCGGATATCGCACAGAATATCGAGGGCCGCGAGCGCTTTCCAATTTCCGTCCGCTACCAACATGACTTCCGCAGCACTTCGGATGCTCTCTCGAAAGCGCTAATTCCGACTCCATCCGGCGAGCAGATTCCCGTGAGCGAAGTCGCGCGCGTCTACTATTCACGCGGCCCCGCGATGATTCGCGACGAAGACGGCGCGCTCACCGGCTACGTCTATCTTGATTTGAAGACCAACGACTACGGAGGATATGTCGATCGCGCGAATCGGCTCATCCAGCAAAAGCTCACTGTGCCGGCCGGCTACACATGGCGCTGGGCCGGTGAATACGAATTCGAGCTGCGCGCCAAGCAGCGCCTGCGTATCATCCTGCCCATCGTCTTCTTCGTGATTTTTCTGCTGCTCTATCTCGTCTTCAAATCCGCTGCGGAAGCCGCAGTCCTCATCTTCCCCACCGTCTATGCCCTGTCTGGCGGCCTACTGCTGCAATGGTTCCTTGGCTACAACTTCAGCGTTGCTGTCTGGGTCGGTTACATCGCACTTTTCGGCATCGCCGTTGAAACCGGCGTCGTCATGGTCGTCTATCTGCATGAGGCCCTCGAGCACCGGCTCGCACAAGACAGCCCGATGACAGAGGCCGCGCTCGAACAGGCTGCAATCGATGGAGCAGTCCAGCGTGTCCGCCCTAAGCTCATGACGGTGACCGCGGTGATTGTCAGCCTCGCGCCCATTCTTTGGGAATCCGGAATCGGATCAGACGTGATGAAGCCGATCGCCGCTCCCATTGTTGGCGGCATGATCACTTCAACCATTCATGTGCTGTTTCTCGTGCCGGTCTTCTTCTTTCTTATGAAGCGGAGAGAATTGCGCCGGGGCAAGCTTGATAGGTCTCGTGCGGAGGGATCTTTGGCGGAACCTGAATTGAAGGAACAGAACCGCGCGATAACGGTCTGAGTACCACAGAGGTACCGTGCAGTCCTGTGCGGTGGACTCATCGTGACATATTCGAATAACCGAATACGGGCACGTGAAGTAGGTGGACGACCAGGAACTCCGGACGTACTGCAACCAAGTCCTGCGGATTCCCTTTGTCTCAAGAACTACACCGCTTCCTGCATGGTTTGCGTCATTTCCTGCATATTGATATTTCTCTCTCCGACCTTTCAGGATTATGGGTGAGAGGTTCGACGTGAGCTTGATGTCAAACTCCGGGCTGATTCTCCTTTTGGCGGGAATGTCTCTCGCATTGACATCCTGTTCCCGGGTCTCGGCGAAGACCAATGTCGACAAAGGTGACGACGTGCCGGTACGGGCTGTCCAGGCCATCACGCTGGATGTCCCGGTTGACATTTCGGCAGTTGGGACGGTTGAGCCGACCGACACCGTCGAGGTCAAGTCGCGCATCGCCGGGCAGGTCGAGCGAGTTGCATTTCGGGAGGGCCAGACCGTCACCAAGGGACAGTTGCTGTTCACCATCGATCGGGATGCGCTCGAACGTCAGGCGGCCGAACAGCGGGCGGAGCTGACCCGCGACGCAGCTTTGGAAGAGCAGGCGCGCGCCGTCGTAGCGCGAGACGCTGCTTCGCGCAGACAAAGCGAGTCTGAGGCGGAGACCGCTGTGCAGCTTGGAAAGCTCGGAGTAATTTCGGGACAGCGGGTCGACCAACTGGTGACAGCGCGCGATGCAGCAAGCGCGGGGGTTCACTCCGACCAAGCAGCCGTTGAAGCCGCGGCGGCTTCGCGAAAAGCGGACGAAGCCCGCCTGAGCGAAACTCAGCTGCAGTTGAGCTTCACCCACGTGGTTGCTCCTATTACCGGGCGCGCAGGCGCCGCGATGGTCAAGGGCGGCAACATCGTCGGGGACAGTGGTACAAAGCTAGTCACCCTGCTGCAGATAACCCCGATCGATGTCACATTTAGCATTCCCGAGCAGGTTTTACCAGAGATACAACGGCTTAACGCTCGTGGGCCGTTGACTGTGGAAGTGACTTATGGCGGCAATTCACCAAGGGAAGGTCACCTGGCGTTCATCGACAACGCGGTGGATTCTACGACAGGGACAATTCGATTGAAGGCGGTCTTCCCGAATGCCGATGGCGCTCTCTGGCCCGGAGAGTTTGTTCACGTTCGTCTTCGTCTGCGCATCGACCCGTCCAGAACTGTGATTCCGAATGCTTCCGTTCAGGATGGGATCAACGGAAAATTCATCTGGCTGGTGCGGTCGGGCCGAGCAGCCATGACGCCAGTGACGGTGATGCGCACCTATGATCCGGAGAACGAGCCCGTACTGGCTGTGATCGGAAATGGCGTTCGTCCCGGCGATCTGGTTGTCACGGAGGGACAGCTTCGACTCGCCGCCGGTGCGCCGGTCTCTCTCATGAATTCACCCCGCGGTGCAGCCAGCCGGGTCCCTGGTGGGAACAGTCCGTCTGCTCCGTAATCGAACAGCCGACCAGAGAATGCTTGAGGAAACTCGAAGATGAGTTTGACTGAATTCTTCGTTCGTCGTGCGACGACCACAACGCTGATGATCGCGGCCATCGCCGGCTTCGGTATTCTCTGCTATTTCTCGCTGCCTGTCAGCAATCTTCCGGAAGTTGAATATCCAACGATTCGAGTAAGTGCGGACCTCCCCGGTGCGAATCCCGATGTGATGGCCTCTTCGGTGGCGACGCCGCTGGAGAGCGAATTCTCGATGATCCCTGGCATCGCGAATATGACGTCTTCGAGTCAGACTGGCGAAACGAATATTGTGCTCCAGTTCGATTTGAACCGCAGCATCGATGCGGCGGCACAGGATGTGCAGGCGGCGATCGCGCGAGCTGCAGGTTCTCTGCCCGCTAGCTTGCCCTCGCCGCCATCGTATTCCAAGCAGAATCCAGCAGCCGACCCCATCCTGTGGCTAGAGATGTCCTCGACGACCCTGTCCCTTCGCGACTTTGCGAATTATGCGGATCAGGTCCTCGCGAAACGGATTGCCATGGTGAGCGGCGTGTCACAGGTTCCAGTTTGGGGACCTTCTCATCCTGCCATTCGGGTGCAGGTTGATCCAGCAAAGCTCGCGGCTTATGGGTTGGACCTCGAACAGATTCGGACGACGCTCGCGAATAACAGCTCAAATCTTCCTTCGGGCACACTCTATGGCGATGCCCGCGACTATTCTCTGCAGGCAAACAGTCAGCTCACAACCGCAGAGCAATTCTCGCAACTGATTGTGACCTACAGGAACGGCGTGCCCCTGCGGCTGAATCAGGTTGCGAACGTTAGCAACAGTTCCCGTGATGACAAGAGCACCTTCTGGATCAACGGAAGGGCTAGCGTAATCATTGCGGTACGGAAGCAGCCCGGCACGAATACAGTGAAAGTCGCCGACCAGGTGAAAGATGCCATTCGTTCCCTGCGCTACGCCATGCCCCCCGGAGTTTCATTCGGGAAGGTCGCGGATAGCGCCGATATCGTGCGGGAATCCATTGCAGAGGTAAACAGAACTCTGTTTATCACGATCGGCCTCGTGGTGTTTGTAATCTATGCGTTCCTTGGCACGACATCCTCCACGATCATCGCCAGTGCGACCATCCCAGTATCGATCCTCGGCTCGTTCATTGCCATGAGGCTGCTGGGTTACTCCGTGGACATGTTCTCCATGATGGGCATCACGTTGTCAGTCGGCTTCATCGTAGACGACGCCATTGTGATGATTGAAAACATCGTGCGCCATCGGGAAATTGGCAAGACTCGATTGCAGGCGGCCCTCGACGGAGCGAGCGAGGTGGGCTTCACGATCGTCTCGATGACCGTTTCCCTGGTGGCCGTCTTTCTGCCCATTCTTTTTCTCAATGGAGTCCTGGGACGGCTGCTGCGTGAATTCGCAGTCACGATTTCGGTATCAATCCTGCTTTCCGGAATAGCCGCGCTGACGCTGACTCCGATGTTGTGCAGTCGATTTCTGACCTCGCGAGAGCATACGCAAAATCGGTTCCAGAAGTATTCAGAGCGGATGTATATGGCGCTGGAGAGCACCTATCGACGTTCTCTGAATGCAGTCTTGCGGCACAGACGCGCGACCATTGGAGTGAGCATGGGCATGACCGCACTGACGATTCTTCTGTTCCTGGAGATGCCGAAGAGCTTCATGCCGCCCGTAGATGTAGGCGCCTTTAGCGGTCGCCTCGAAGCCTCGCAGGACAACTCGTTCGCGCAGATGATTGCCTATGGCGAGCAGGTAAATGCAATTCTCGCGAAGATACCATGGATGGAAAGCAATTTGTCCGGGGTCGAGTCGCAGAACTCGGGTTGGTTCTGGGTCAATCTGGTCCAAAATCGGCATCGGCCAAACGTGCAGGTCCTCATGGCTGATCTGCAGAAACAATTGAACCGAATTCCTGGGTTGAATGTTTATCTGCGCCAGGGAGACTACCTGAGCCTCGGACAAAATGAAACTCGGTCTCAGTATTCGGCAGCACTCGAAGGACCAGATGCCGAGGAGCTATACCGGTCTGCGCCCAGACTGCAAGCGAAGCTGCAGTCGCTACCGGAACTGGCCAATGTATCGAGCGATCTCGAAATGAGCGCCCCCCGCGTGAACGTCGACATACGCCGGGATCTCGCGATGTCGCTCAACATAGACCCGTCGAACATTGCCAATACACTCTATGACGCTTATGGCAATCGCCGCGCGAGCACGATTACGGTCGGATCGGAACAACAAGATGTCATCCTTGAAGTCCTCAAAGAGGATCAACGCGCCCCGGAAGCTTTGGGAAATCTATACCTGCGATCGAACATGGGTCGGCTCGTTCCTCTCTCGGCGGTCACCCGCCTCACTCAGACCGTTGCGCCCCTGAGCATCAACCACGTGGGACAGTTCCCTGCTGTGACATTCCAATTCGATCTGAAGCGCGGTGTCTCACTGGAGTCCGCAACGGGATTGATTCGGCGCGCCGCGGAGGAAATTGGTATGCCCGCGACCATGTCGCTTTCCTTCCAGGGAACAGCTGCGCAGTTCGAGAGCTCTCTAAAGGGACTTGGCATCCTGCTTTTGATCGCGGTATTGGTCATCTATATCGTTCTTGGCGTACTTTACGAAAGCTTCATTCACCCCCTTACCATTCTTTCCGGATTGCCATCGGCGGCTATCGGCGCACTCCTCACACTGCTACTGTTCGGTCAGGATCTCAACCTCTATTCATTTCTGGGGGTGATTCTGCTGATTGGAATCGTTAAGAAGAATGCGATCATGATTGTGGATTTCGCGCTGCAAGCGGAGCGCAACGAGCACTTGAATCCTGAAGCCGCCGTCTTTCAGGGCTGCACGCAGCGTTTTCGTCCCATCATGATGACAACCATGGCTGCTCTGCTGGGAGCAATCCCCATTGCGCTTGGCAGCGGCGAAGGCGGCGAGGCGCGGCGTCCACTCGGGATTGCAGTTATCGGAGGACTTCTTCTCTCTCAGTCCCTCACACTTTATGTCACCCCGGTGATCTATCTCTACCTTCATCGATTTCAAAGAAGCGGTTCCCGCAAGATCGAGGACAGGATGTTTACGGTACGCAATGATGGCCGCGAGCGTGCGCTCGCCAATTGAGTCAAATAGCCTTCACGGAATAATGGTGCCGACGTTGTTTATGAATTCAGCGATCAATTCAGGTCTATCCGTCCAACTCGTAACCCTGCATCCGCAGGACTAGGCACCATATTGCTCGTCGCTCACTTGCTCCATCCATTCGACGGTTTTGCCGTTGAGCTTCTCCTGAATGGCGAAGTGCGTCATCGCGGTCGTTGGGCCGGCTCCGTGCCAATGCTTCTCTCCCGGCGCAAACCAGATGACATCGCCTGGCCGGATCTCCTCGATAGGACCACCCCAATGCTGCGCCCGGCCGCAGCCGGAGGCGATGATGAGTGTCTGGCCGAGCGGGTGAGTATGCCACGCGGTGCGAGCACCGGGCTCGAAGGTAACGCTGGCGCCGACGACCCGTGCGGGTCCTGGCGCGTCAAACAGCATATCGACGCGCACGGTGCCTGTGAAATAATTTGCAGGACCCTTTCCCGAAGGCTGTGAGCCGACTCTCTTGATCTCCATTGGTTCCATTCTCCTGTTTCAATGAGCGTCTTGATTGACCGCTCAGAGGCCGGTCATTTTTTCGATGTGTTCCGGATACCGCGCGCCTTCAATCTTGATCTTCGATGCAGCACTTTCGATCTGCTCCAGATCGCTCTTCGAAAGCTCAATGGCAACCGCTCTTACATTCTCCTCCAGACGATGGATCTTCGTTGTGCCCGGGATAGGAACAATCCACGTCTTCTGTGCCAGCAGCCATGCTAACGCGATCTGCGCCGGCGTCGCGCCCTTGCTCTTCCCGATCTCCGCCAGCAGGTCCACCAAGATCTGATTCGCCTTCCGGGCTTCCGGGGTGAAGCGCGGAATACTGCTGCGGATGTCGGTTTTGTCGAACATCTTGCCCTCCTCAATCTTTCCGGTTAGGAAGCCCTTGCCGAGAGGGCTGAAGGGAACAAAGCCGATGCCGAGTTCTTCGAGGGTGGGAATGATTTCCTCCTCGGGCTTCCTGTACCAGAGCGAGTACTCGCTCTGCAGGGCCGCAACCGGCTGCACAGCGTGGGCGCGGCGGATGGTCGTCGCGCCGGCTTCCGACATACCGAAATGCTTCACCTTGCCCTGCTGGATGAGGTCCTTGACAGCTCCGGCGACGTCTTCAATAGGAACTTTGGGGTCGACGCGGTGCTGATAGAAAAGGTCGATGGCGTCGATCCTAAGACGCTTGAGGGACGCTTCGGCGACATAGCGGATGCGCTCCGGGCTGCTGTCCAGACCCTTCGCGCCGTGACTTCCGTCAGGATTGATATCGAATCCGAACTTGGTGGCGATGACGACTTTTCCCTTATAAGGCTCGAGCGCCTCCCCAACCAGTTCTTCGTTGTTGAAGGGCCCGTAGACCTCCGCCGTGTCGAAGAAGGTCACGCCCCGTTCGACAGCCGCATGTAAGAGTGCGATTACCTCATGCTTTTCCGGGAACGGCTTGTAGGAGAAGCTCAATCCCATACATCCGAGCCCGAGAGCCGATACTTCCAGATTGCTGTTTCCCAATTTGCGCTTCTGCATTGTTTCTCCTGGAATTAAGACTGTTATGAAACCGACCACACTGTGACGAAGCGAGGCATCGTCGTGCTGCGGTTACTCCGATTTGAGAGACGCCATATCAATGGAAAACCGGTATTTCACATCTGACTTGAGCAATCGCTCGTAGGCTTCGTTGACCTTCTGGATGGGGATGACCTCGACGTCGGCGGTGATGTTGTGCTTGCCGCAGAAGTCGAGCATCTCCTGGGTTTCCGCAAGGCCGCCGATGGGAGAGCCCGAGATGCTACGACGTTTGAAGATGAGGCCGAAAACAGATAGGGGGAGTGGCTTTTCCGGTGCGCCCACCATCGTGATGTTGCCATCGCGGCGAAGAAGATTGACGTAGGCATTGATGTCGTGTTCGGCGGCGACAGCGTCGAGGATAAAGTCGAAGCTGCCCGCGTGCTTGGCCATCTCGTCGGCGTTGCGGGAGATGACAACCTCATCGGCTCCGAGGCGGAGAGCGTCGTCCTTCTTGCCGGGAGAAGTGGTAAACACCACAACATGCGCTCCGAGAAAGCATGCGCGAACTTGACTCCCATGTGGCCGAGTCCGCCTAGGCCCACGACACCGACCTTCTTGCCTTTGGTCACTCCCCAATGCCGCATGGGCGAATAGGTGGTGATGCCGGCACAGAGAAGAGGCGCGGTTCCAGCAAGATCGAGGTTAGACGGAACGCTGAGCACAAAGCGCTCGGTGACGACGATGCTTTCAGAGTACCCGCCGTACGTGACGCCCCTGGTGTGCTTGTCGGGGAAGTTGTAGGTGAGAGTCATGTTGGGGCAGAACTGCTCGAGTCCGGCCTTGCACTCTGGGCATGTGCCGTCGGAGTCCACGAGACAACCGACTGCCGCGAGGTCGCCAGGCCTGAATTTGGTCACGGCGGACCCAACCTTGGTGACGCGACCGACAATCTCATGACCGGGGACGCAGGGGTAGACGGTGGGCATGACTTCCTTCCACTCATTGCGCGTCTGATGGAGATCCGAGTGGCAGATGCCGCAGAAAAGAATTTCAATCTGAACGTCGTGCTCGGTGGGATCTCGCCGTGTGACCGTAGCGGCAGCAAACGGCGTTGTCGCACTGGAAACGGAATAAGCTTTGGCCTTATACATGAAGGTACCTCAATACTTCTGCAGATGGCGAAGAACTCGCCCGTGAATCAGACTACGAAAGAGTATCCCTCCAGCGGTATCCTGATCCTGCCAATCTCTTGCCTATTCCTGTCGATACCTGCATTTTTGTGCACAGTCTCCTGAATTGAGAGTTAACTTGGTTCTCAAGGAGTAAAGCGGGTGAAGGGATCGAAACACAAGGGAGTGACCGCAGATCGAAGCGTGGTTGCGTTGCGGACGGAGCTGGCTCGCAAGATAGCTAATCGTGCTCTTGCGGAAGGAGACATGCTCACTGAGATACCAGGCCTGCGCCTCTACCGCCGCTCCTTAACAACCGCTTGCACCTCGGCTGCTTACGAACCAAGCCTGGTTGTATTTGTGCAGGGCAAGAAGCGAATCAACGTTGGGAAGACGACCTACGTATGCGACGGTTCGAACTTCCTCCTGACATCTGTCGATCTTCCTGTTGTCAGCCAGGTAATCGCAGCAACAGAGAAAGAGCCAATCCTTGGATTGTTGCTCAAACTCGAAATGCCGGCGGTCCGAGAGATTCTTTCACAGCAGGAGTTTCATTTGCGCGAGGAATCTGCTGACGCCCGCGGCATGGCCGTCGGTGTAACTTCTCTCGAACTCCTGGATGCATGTTCCCGACTCGTGGATCTGCTGGACACGCCACAGGACATTCCATTTCTCTGCGGCCTGATCCAGCGCGAGATCGTGTTCCGCTTGCTTCGCAGTCCGCAGGGAAAGCATCTCCGCGCTATCGCCACGCTTGGCGAGCAAAGCCACAGGACTGCAAAGGCGGTCGAATGGCTCAGGATGAACTACACGAAGCCCCTGCGTGTCGAAGAACTCGCAACCATGGCGCGGATGGGCGTATCGACATTGCATCATCAATTTCGATCACTCACCGCGATGAGCCCACTGCAATATCAGAAACAGCTTCGGCTGCATGTAGCCAGGGAGCGCATGCTCAACGAGGGTCTTGATGCCGCCAGTGCCGCCTTCGAGGTTGGCTATGAAAGTGCGAGCCAGTTCAGCCGGGAGTACAGCCGCTTCTTTGGCCAGCCACCGATGCGCGATGTGAAAACACGTCGGCTCACCAGCACCGAAGCGACTCGCAACTGAGTTGCTTCCGTCACGACTGACATCCTCAATATGAATGCGTGGCCCTGCAACTTTAACGTGTGAAGAGATCCAGTGGGATGGCTGTCCCCATCGCCTTGTAACCTCCTGGAGAAGGATGCAAGTGGTCGCCGCAATCGTAGGTGGGCAGCAGCTGATCGGGATGTTGCGGATCGCGTACCACAGCATCGAAATCGATCACCGCGTCGAAGTGTCCTGAGTCGCGAATCCATCGATTCACCGCTTGCCGATCGGACTCAACTAGAGGACCGGGATGATAGTAAGTTGATCCTACGTACGGAGTGATCGTCGCTCCGTAAACGCGCTGGCCGTGCGCATGGGCACGTGCAATTACCTGGGTGTACGCGGCCAAGACTCTTTGCGCCAGGGCGGCATGTTCAACTGGAGGCACCTCTCCGTTTCGGGCAAGCCTTCCCAAGTTGTTCACGCCTTCAAAGACGATGACCCATCGTACATTCGCGGGCGCCAACACATCGCGATCGAACCGCGCCAGGACATTCGGCCCCAGGCCATCGGTTAGCAGATGATGCCGCCGATTCCCTGGTTCGACACTCCGATATTGCGTGTGCTAGGTAAGTTCTGCAGCCGTTGGGACAGTACATCCATCCAGCGATCATTTCCGTTTGTCGTGGCGCCATGTCCATCTGTGATGGAATCTCCGAGCGCGACCACAGCTGCTGCACCTGGCACAGCCTGCACGTCGATCTCAGAAACCTGGCACCAGTGGTCCGCATGCTTTGGTTCTGTGAGGTTCGCTGCGCTGACTGCGTCCCCATGAATGTAATACGATGTTGCCCGCGAGCCCGGATGTCCCGTCTCTTGCGCGGGCGGCGATTCCAAATGAAACGTCACAGCGAGATCTGACAACGGCGCCACCGACAATGCCAATGGGTCTGAAATGAACTCCGACCCGGGGGAACTGTCACTTCGGAGCTTCCAGCGAATGTCAATGGACGATCGCTTGGCTCCTCGATTGCCGAGGATGATGGTGAAAGCGGCCGCGCGACATGTACGGACGTGAAGCGGAGCGCCTCGGTTCCGAACGCATTCGAGAGATGCACACGCAGCGCCGAGCCGCCGACAGAGAGATGAAATATCTGCCTAACCGTTGCGTCGCGTAAATCGTCGGCCGGAATCGCGTTCTGACCACGAGGGCAGCTTCATGGCCGCTGTGGATGCGAGTCGCGTGTTCACCCTCCTGGGAGCCAAGGGTCTGGACGTCGAAGGCGACTACCACACCGCAAAGATGCCGCCCGTGAACCAGGGCCTTCTCGGAGGTGACCTTGCATGGCGGCAGCATGACGGAGGGCACACGGACGCGCCTAACATGAAATGGTTCATTCCGTGGGCGGACAAGTCGATCGGCAACACTCCGCCGCAGTAGAGATGATTGGGAACTAGAAATTTTCTTCCCCGCCCCGCGGTTGCGGCGCAAGAAAGACATGTACGAAAATCGAAACCGACCTCTGGCGCGACAGTGTCGTCCTTATTTCGTCGCGGTCCTGAGACTCCGTGACGGTCCTCGAATTGCAAGCTAGGGGCGGACCGCCCAGGCCAGACCATCCGGCTCCCCGCCAACGTCGATGTGTCCTGTCACCTCCAGGGTCTTCAGATCCGGCACGGCGACGTAGTTGTCTGGCCCACAGGCGACGAAAGCGCGATTGCCAACCGGATCCATCAGAATGCCCGCCGCTCCGTGTCCGATTTGCACTCGTTTGAATTCCTTGCGCGACACTGCGTCGTAGATGACCAGGTCGCCATCGCCCAGCATTGAAATCAGAGCATACTTTCCATCCGGAGTAAACTTCAGCCGGTTTGCACTAAACGTCTTCGCGTCGAGTGTGGCCGTCAGGGTCCTTGTCGTGAGGTCAACCACGGAGAGAGTTCCATCCTGCGCATTTGCGGTCCACAGCTCGTGCCCATCTGGCGATACATCAAATCCTTCGTCGCCTTTGCCGACTGGAATGATGGTCTCATTCCAATCCATGCGTGGTTGATTCCCTCCCGGCGGTTGTGGTGGAGGCGTCGAACCCGGTGGTCGCTGCATACCCGGAGGAGGTCCCATCGGCGGCAGCATGACCTTCTCCAGGATGCTGACCGTCGCAGAGCTTACGTTTGTTGTGTAAATCTGTTTCTCGTCGGGAGTGACGTAAAGCATGTGAGTCCGATTCTGGCCGGTGCCCATGACCCAATCGATCTTGACGGATGTAGGGTCGTAGCTCGCGATTGCCTTCGCCCCTTCTGCCGTAAACCAGAGCTTTCCTCCAACAAATGTAAGCCCGTGCGGGCCATTCAAGGCCCCAGTGTCGATATCAGGACGCGCTTTTTGATCGACGAGGTCGATGACCGAAAGAGCGTGGTACCGACCACCGCCATAGATCGAAACATAGGCCGTCCTCCCATCGGCAGACGCGATCACTTCATGGGGGTCAGGACCGACAGGCGCCCGGGCTATGACCTTCAGTGTGTTCGGGTCCACAATTGCGAGCGTGTGGTTACGTTTCGACAGCGCCAACAGGGACCGAATCGGCGTCGACTGAGCCAATCCGATGAATGGAACAGAGAGGAATGCTGCAATGGCAGCACAGGTGATCAGCAATTCTGTCGATCTGGTTCGCATATTCTTTGATCCTTTCACTCGAGTATCCACTTCCCTGCGGGGTCAATTCTGATTTCGATATTGCTATGGATTTCCGATCCATTGGATTCTAGACTCAGACCGCGCCCTGCGATCGATACTGCGCAGCTTATCAAATCGTGCAGCCAGAGACAGAGTAGCCGTCACATGACACACTTCACAAAGAAGACAGCGCTCGTACAGGAGCGTCCAGTGGCATTGACCGTATAACCGCATTGGGCGGCGCTTTGCGACCCGGGACGAGTCTCGTAACAGCTGGTGGGTGGCGCTGCTTACCCGGGGCGAGGGTTGGCATAACAATCACCACGCGAATCCGGTTTCAGCCCGGCATCGTCTTGGATGGTATGAGTTCGACCCCAATTATTACGGCATTTGGTTGCTGGAGAAACTTGGACTTGCGAAGCACATCCGGATCGCGAATCTCACGCGGAGGGATCCAGGTCTTGATTGGCTTGTTGTCTGCAAGCTCGCCGAGGTCATGCTGGATTCACGGTCTCTTCAAGCTCTCAGGGCTCCGCCGACGCCAAGATAGTATTACCCGTCGCCAGGGCTGTGATATCTCGGGACTCCATCCGGACTTCTCCAGAGATTTCAAGACTCCCATGAACTTTCTTGCGCCATCAGAAATTTGTCGCCGGAGCGGCGCGCATCGGCATCGGACTGGCTTCGTCGGAAACCGAGGAATTGCGCGCATCTCGCTCGGTGAGCACATTATCACCATAACCGGCCAATGTCTGCCGACTTTTATGGGGTGTAGAATATTGTGATTTTCAGTGCCGATCCCGGTATTCTTCTGCGAAAAAGACCATGCCCACTCCAATGGAATTCCAATTGGCTACTTCAAGGCGCTGGCGATCGCGCTTTAGCAATGCACGAATGTCAGGCCGTCAGAGTTCGACTTCGTCCTCCAAAGGCCGCCTGGCGCTCTTAAATTGCCAATCTGCTACTAAGTCGGACCACTAATCCCTCCGACCGAAGTAAGAAAACCAGCTGAAGAATAATAACTCTACTTTCTCTTCCATGCGACGCTCAGCTGCTCACCTTAATCGCGGTTCAATGATATTGGCCGGTTATCTCCGCCGAGCCACTCACTGACCTGCGGTAAAGGACGAAAAGGGGAAACTGAGATTCACTCGCGCCGTCCCATCCGGTAATCGAGATAGAGGACGTGCGCCTTGATCTGGTCTCCGGCAGAGTAACGAGGGAAATGGGCCATTTTCAGCATGTGAGCGATGCTGCCGGGATTTCCGTTGCTCCATTCGACCAGTTGATGCAGGACATGATCGAGGTTTGAGGCGCAGAGCCCTGTCCTGCTTGCTTCTCTCCGTGCGAATTCAAGTGCAATGGGAGGCACAAATTCCTTCAACTCCAATCGCTCAGATTTGCTTGCGCAAATGGGTTGCAAAGTGCCAATGTCTTCCATGTGCGGTGTACGAGCGACAAATATAACGGGGGTTCGATCGAAATAGTTCAGATCCTTAATGAGGCCGGTCACGACACGGGACGGACCTGCGAGATGGTCAAGAGCAAGCAGAAACGGATATTGTTCGAGCGCCCGCTGCACAATGCCCTTTAGAGACCGGGTACCCAGAGATGTGCAATTGGCCGGAAGACTGATTCTGGGCTTTTGAACGCGGCGGAGTTCTTCAATCAGCACCAACAGTAGCTCGCGGGGAGACTGGACCTGGAGAGCTAAGAGGGCAAGAGGCTGTGCTTGCACAAAGCTCCGCAAGAGGCGAGTCTTGCCGACCGCCTCCGGACCAAAAATCAGCATCGACTTCCGCCTCTGCACTTGCGCCTGCAGTCGCGCCAATTCCTCGGTGCGCTCAACGATTGCGGCATACTGCTGCGGATCGATAGTGCCGTTAACAGCCAAAACGGCCATGCTGTGGCCTCATTTAGAAGCGTACTTTTGGTCGAACCGTTTGTGGCTGGACTGGATCACTGTTTGAATGTCCAAGAGTCTCTCTAGACAAGGTGGCTCCTCCGAGTTCTAGCCTCCTAGGAGTCATCTTCCCCTCGGGACGAGGGGCGGTTAAGAGTGGACTCCAACACTCGCTCCGCCACCGGAAGCGCATGAATCGATTAGACGAGCGCCAAAACCTCCTGTTCTATTCGATTGAGCTGTTCAACTGCCGACTGCACAGCAGGTGTACCTTCTTCTTTGACCTTCCGCGCCCGGTCAAGTGCCTGTTCTGCAATGCGGCTGATTTCGTGCAGCAGCTTGCGAATCTCGGCTTCCAAGCGTCCCCGGCTATCCTGAATGCGATTGAGAACATCGTTCTGCACGCGTGAGCTGTTCACTTCCAAAAGATGCCGCAGAAACTCTCGGGCCTCGTTTGTGATTACTTTGCGTGCACCCACAAGCGGCAAAAAGACGTCGGCGAACCAGCGCAGCGGCGATGGAGGATGCGCACTTCCGATGAAGTCCTCGAAAATGAATCTGGAACGCACGCGGAGGCCCTTCTCCGGATCGAGCGCATGGGGCATCCGCGTTAGTTCACTGAGGCCCACACTGGCGAGCTTCTTCAGGAAGTTGTTTCCCATCTCCACAAATCGAGTGGCCACGGCCCGATATTGGCGCTCACCCTCCTCCTGCTCAGGTTTGAGCCATGGCATAACCTTGCGGCGCGAGATCTCCTGGGCAAGGTGCATCACTCGACGCCGATAGTGTGGGCCAAAGGCGAGGGGTACGGACAGTAGATCATGATTGAATTCCGCTTCAGATTCGGTCCATGCTGAACCGAAGAACTGCTTGTGCCTGTCACCGAAGAGGTCTGAAATCCTATGCTGTTCCGCCATGAACAGAAAATTCAGCTCGCGCATCGAGCGCTCAGCATCGTTGATGGTTTCCTTCATTAGCTCGATGCGCCGTTCGGATTCTTCGATTGGCCGCTGAAGCGCGTCACGGTCCTCACTGATAATAGCCAACAGTTGTTCGCTTAAGCGCTGAAGGCCTCGGTCGCAAGCAGCGCGAACGAGATTTCTGCCCGAGTCTTCAACGAGGTGATACAGACTCGCTAGAAGTTTCTCCCAATCTCGCAACGGACCGCGATTCTCCATTCGCTCGGCGGCACTCACCTCAAAAACCTCGCCCATCGGGCGATGCAGCCGTTTTCCCAGAATCTCGCGAGTGAACTTAACCGCCGCTGCGCGCTCCGGATCGCTGGTGCGGTCAGCCTTGTTGATCACTAGGATTAAATCCTGAACCTGCTTGCCAACTGCTTCCACGAGTGCCAGTTCCTCGCCAGCAATCGGCGGATCGGCTCCAACCACCACCAATGCTGCATCGATGTGGGGAAGGAACGCCTGCGTCGTTGCCGTATTTCCGGTGAAGACCGAACCCAAACCCGGCGTGTCAACAAAACACATGCCAGAGGACAACAAAGGGCTGGGTACGAAGACTTCCGCGCCGTCCACGGCCTTTTTGTTTTCGGGGTTCAGTTCTTCTGTCACGTATTCCTTCAAGTGGGGCATCGCAACGTCCCGCCACGAGCCATCTCGCATACGAATCCGCGCGTGAAGTGCGTCGCCGAATCGAATCACGGTAGGCACCGCCGTGACCGGAATAAACCCGGTTGGAACAACCTCTTGGCCGACCAATGCGTTAAGGAGGGTGGATTTGCCTCGCTTGAACTGACCGACACAACCTACATAGAAACGTCCTTCAGAAACCCGCGCTGCGAGCTCATGTGCTTCCTCGGCGACAGGCTCAGCCCCAAGGTCCTGAGCTAGGTCGGCAAGTCGCAACAAACGAGCGGAGCCATCCAAACTCCCAGATGTCTCAGTCGGAAGGCTGCCGTATTCCTGCATTGTCGATAGATCGGACGTCATTATGTTCGTTCTGAGGGTGTCTCCTGCGCTTTTTCGGGATTGCGCGAATAGCGAATTACCTCCACGCAGGACATTGCAATCAGTCCCTCTTCTACCATCATGTCCAGGTGCGGAATCAGCTTCTCGATTTGTTCCTCCTTGTCGATGATGGTCAGCATAATGGGAGCATCCTTGGAAAACTTCCAATGGCTGCTATGGTGGATCCTGGTGCTCGCCCCGTATCCTTCAATTCCTCGATACACAGTCGCGCCGGCCATCCCCAGTTCCATGCATTTCGCCACAATTGCCTCATGCAGGGGCTTACCTTGCCATTTGTCGCCTTCGCCGAAGTGAATGCGTAACATTCGAGCTAGAAATTGGTCTTTCATGGTCGAGCCTCCGCTCATACAGAAGCGCTTCCCGACTGCGGCTCCGGCTGATCAACGTCAAGAGCGCGGTAGGAGTACTTGATGATGTCCACGTCTGAGAAAACGACCAAACCCTCTTCTACCATCTGATCGACAAGGGGCAGAAAGGATCGAAGTTTGTCCTCGGTATCAACTGCCGAGAGCATGATCGAGCAATCTTGTGACAGGTGTAGGGCCTTGTCCTTATGCATCCGACGATGTGCGCCATAGCCGAGAATGCCGCGATAGACGGTGACGCCGGCAATATCGTTGGCCCGCATGGCCTCGACTAAGGCTTTGTAAAGTGGCTTATCTCTCCATTGATCAGCTTCGCCAATATAGATACGCATCATCTTCGCTTTGCCTTCCATCTTCAGATGCGCAGGAGGAGTAGCCTTCTTCGGTTTCGAGACTTGTGCCGGCTTTGCAACGGTGGTTTCCTGCACTTCGATCATGCCTGTGCCCGCAAGTTCTTCGAGTTTGCCGAGAATCGCATTCACCTTCTCGGGCGTCTCGATGAACTCAATTTTGAGCGGCATGTGGTCCGAGATCTCGACGATGCTCGCGGAGTGCATGTGATGATCGGCCCCGAAACCGGCGATGCCTTTGACGACTGTGGCTCCGGACACACCCCGATAGAAAAGAAAATCAAGAATGCTGGAATACACGGGGATACCGTGATGCTTCGACCCCTCGCTGACGTAGATTGAAACCTTCAGAGCCTTTCCCGCTTTCAGCATCTGCCCTCCGTTATGCTCGTAATCCGCGTTGCGAAACCAGAAACTCGGCGGCCCGCCCAAGCGCACCCCATCCACTTCGATCCTGACTTGGCTCGTTGCGCAATTGATTTTCTTCCTTCAGTTGCTGGTGATAATTCCAACCGAACCTCATTGCAAACGTCGCACTCAGGAGTTCCATTTGTTTTCGATGCAGGCTCATTCAGAATCCTGATGAAGGCTTGCGCTGCGGCGGGGGCGTCCTGGACGGCAGCCATTCCCCAGGTGTGGAAATTACACAAGCAACGAGTCTCCACATCCGAGCGATTCTGCAGACGAGCTGTCTGATACTCCTTCAGAAACTTACAGAATGGACATCCAGACTCGTGCAAAACCTGGAGGATCGAGTGGTACACAACGAGTTGTCGATGAGTTCTCACCCGAGTACCTCCGCGAGCAGAGAGCCGCCCCACACGGCAATGAGTCCCAGAAGCAGGCTGCCGACGGCGTAGAGAGCTGCGAGCAGGAAAGCGCCTGAGCGAAGATTCGAAAGTGTCTCCCACTCATACGTGGAAAACGTACTGTAAGCCCCCACAAAGCCAACCGGAATCAGAAAGCGCCATGCTGGATTCAGATCCGCGCGCTTGCCCAGATACGTGAGCGCAAATCCGATGATTACGCATGCCGTAATGTTGATCACGAATGTGCCGTAGGGGAACCTGGTGCCCATGCGGCCGGAGATCGTCGAGCCGACCCAGTACCGGGCAATAGAGCCAAGTGAGCCTCCGACGGCGATCATCAGATATTTCTCCAACGTCTATCCTCCTTGCTCATTCTCGTGTTTGAACCGTCTCGGCATCCGCTTCTCGATTCCATTTCAATAAAAACGAAAGGTCGTTTTCGAGCTCGGGCGACGCCGTTCCGTCAGCGGAAGGCCCACGCATCCGGCTGAGTTGCGCACGATACGCATCGGCGTAGGAGCTCATGAAAGCCTGCGTTCTGCGCGTTGTATGCTCACCCCACTGACTCAGCGCCCGGCCATAGCGGTGCAATTCGTCTTTGAACACTTCGCCAAATGCCTCCCGAAGGCTTTGGCGGGCGAATGCACTGGCAGCCCTGCGCCCCAACCATCTCCAGAACGCTGTACCAATCTGATGTGGAGCCGAAGCCATCTCAAATCGCGGCGCATTTCGAACAAGGATGTCGGCCTCCTCCTGAGCTGGCATCTCGGACCGGTTGATTTCGCCCGCGATCTCCCTGAGCCCCTCGACCGCGTCCCGTAATGCAGTCTGTGTTCTGGCGAGAGCGCGATCCACATGTTTCTGAATGACATCTTCAGTCCACTCCACGAGCAGCGATGAGTCAATCCGGTTGCGCGCGCCCGAACAGATGCGAGCAACTGCCATTTGTGCCAACTCCGCCAGAATGACCTCTGGGCGTTCCCCGAGTTCGAGAAGGGACTGGTCGAGATGGGTGCGCTGCTCGCCGATTTCGCCACTGATATGCCGCAACGTGGCTTCAATTTCTTTTCCATTACTTGAAGGGAGACTTTCGCGCTTTCCGCGTTGAAGTAATGTCTCAAGGGCGGCAATCACCGACTCGCGAAGAGCTCCGATTTTGCGAGCTACGGAGGCCTCGCGCAGACTCCGCGCCTTGTTAAATCGAGGAAGCAATTCTTGCTCAAAAAACCAATTCAGCAACCCGGAATGATCGGACAGAGCACTTACCGGCTGAACGTGGACCTTGAGCCCCAACTCGTCCTGAACCTGAGTTTCAATGTAGCCGGTGACCCGACCTAGGTCCGTGTCCGCGAGCAGGTCGGCTTTGCTGAGCAGAACAATAGCCGGGATTCCGCCTTCATAGAGAAGGCGCAGCGTTCCGATATCTTCGTCGTTGAGGGTTGCCCCCGCGTCGATCAGCAGGATTGCCAGGTCGCAAGCCGGTAAATAGGCCATCGTTTCTGCGGCGCCGCGCCGGACAAGCGACCCGAGACCAGGTGTGTCCACGAGGACGATGCCCTGCCTCAAACGGGGCGACGGAATCTCAACGACTGCTCGCACGACATTGCGTTGATTGCCGGGATTGCCGGCTTCGCTCACCAGACTTCGAAACTCATCGAGCAAAACTTCGTCATCGCGCCCGCTGGCGTAAGCGACCTCGGCGCGAAGGGTACTGCCGTAGCGCAGCCTCGTTGGAACAGCCGTGATCGGGTTAACTCCAACGGGCAAGACGTCTGTATCCAGGAGTGCATTGAGCAATGATGATTTTCCACTGCTGACCCTGCCAAACAGCGCAACCTCCAGATTGTTGTCCTCCAGTCGCGAAGCGAGCGAGGCAATTCTTGACCGGAACTCAACCAGGCCGTGGCGTGTAACGACGGTTTCGATTGTCTGAAGGAGCGCCACGTCGTGGCCAATGTGCTCCAGTTTTTTCAAGCGCGCTTCGAGATTGGTACCCAATTCCTGACGCAAGTAGCGTTCCATGCTTTGAGCAACGGAACGAAGTTCGTGGACTACGCCATTGAGTTCTTCTGCTACATCGTCAGGAACTGTCCCAGAGCCTCGCATATAGCTGGGCTTTAGTTCCTCGATGGCAATATCGACAAAGGCGAGATGAGTAAGAGCAGCACGGGTGGCTGGAATTTCGGATGGTTCGGGCGCGATGTTCTGCCACGCGAGGGCGCGGAGAAGCTGCTCGCGAATACGGCGAATATGATCTTCCAGGACTCGTGTCTGGGCGGGAGTGACATCCACAACGTGCCGAGGAAACGGAGACTTTGATGCCACCTCGTGGAGAATCTCCTCGACTTCCCTCAGGAGTTTGTCAACGTAGGAACAAGTCACGCTCAGGCGCCTGCGCTGGGCTTCATTGAGTTCCCCATGTTGTTGTGATTCCTTGATCATTGGTTGAATCTCGGGCATGACTCCTCCAAGTTTTCGCTTCGAGGAGTCATCCGCCCAGATGAGCCATTTCGGTGGACTCCAACACCGCTCACTTTCCGCTACGCCTTCACAGGCTTCTTCCACCGGTCGTAGATGCTTGCGCCCGCATAGCGCGCCTTGCTGCCCAGTTCGCGTTCGATTTCAAGCAGCCGGTTATATTTTGCGATTCGTTCACCGCGGCATGCGGAGCCGGTCTTGATCTGGCCCATTCCGGCTGCGACCGCGAGATCAGCGATGCTTGTATCGTCCGTTTCTCCGGAGCGGTGCGAGATCACGGCGCCATAGCCGTGTGCCTGCGCCATCTGGATGCATTCGAGCGTCTCGGTCACCGTGCCAATCTGGTTCAACTTGATCAGAATGGCGTTCGCAATCCCGTCCTTGATTCCCTGGCGGAAGAGCGCCGGGTTGGTGACGAAATTGTCGTCGCCGACAAGCTGGATCTGGTCGCAAAGTTCTTTGGTGATTTGCTTCCAGCCGACGTGATCGTCCTCAGCCACGCCATCCTCAATCGACCAAATTTCGGGGTACTTCTTGAGCCAGCTCTTCCAGAGAGCGACCATCTCTGTCGGCGTCTTCTTACTCTTATCCGATTTGGCAAAAAAGTAGTTGCCCTCGTCGAAGAACTCGCTGGCGGCGGGATCGAGCATGATGACGATGTCCTTGCCCGGCTTGTAACCCGCCTTCTGAATTGCTTCGAGTATCAGTTCGATGGGTTCCTCGTTGGACTTCAATTGAGGCGCGAATCCACCCTCATCGCCGACGGCCGTGCTGTAGCCCTTCTTGTGCAGCACCGCCTGTAGAGCATGGAAAGTCTCGGCGGATGCGCGCAGTGCTTCACTGAAGGATGGAGCGCCAACTGGAGAGATCATGAACTCCTGAAAGTCCACGTTGCTGTCGGCATGTTTGCCGCCGTTCAGAACATTCAATCCCGGCGTCGGAAGAAGATTGGCCGGCTTGTCCACGAGCGTGGCATAGAGTGGCAACCCATGATCTTTGGCTGCCGCATGAGCCACCGCTAGAGAAACGCCTAAAATTGCGTTGGCGCCGAGCCGGCCCTTGTTGGGGGTCCCGTCCAACTCGCAGAGCTTCTTATCCAGCCCCTTCTGCTCGTTTGCGTCGAATCCGTGGACGGCACTCTGAATTTCACCTTCCACGTGGCCCTTTGCCTTCAACACGCCTTTGCCGCCATAGCGGCCTTTGTCGCCGTCGCGAAGTTCCACCGCCTCGCGCTTGCCGGTAGACGCTCCTGAAGGGACCTTGGCGGTCGCAGTTACGCCGTTTGCCAGCGTGACAGTGACCGCGAGAGTGGGGTTGCCGCGTGAATCTAGAATTTCGAGTGCATGGAGTTTCGTAATTTCAGACATGATGATTCCGCTTTCCCGGCCACTAGGCCGTCAGTTGGTGAGGACTTCGATGATTTGTTATTGAGCGGTATCCGAGGACAGCATTGACGCGAACTACGATTCTTCTGTGCCTCTACGATCGCGTGTTTCGAGATCTTCATCATTTTGCTATCCGATCAATGGACGATCATTACGGGACAGTGCGCATATCTCAGCACGCGCTCGGAATTCGAGCCCAGCATCCAACGATGAAGAATTGTGTGGCTGCGTTTGCCCATGACAATGAGGCTGGCCTGGACTATGTCGGCCTTATGGATAATCTGCTCCGCCGGATGGCCCAGGACAATATCGGTTTCGAGTTCAATGTCCTTTTGTTTGGCGCGTTCGCGCAACGAGATGAAACATTTCTCATAGCGCTCTTGCCCGTCTTGAAGCACAGCGTGGAACTCGGCGCTCTCGGCGGGTTCGGGCGGCCGAATTACCGAGATGACGAAGAGCTTGGCCT
>OBLW0100001104.1_pt1 | contig 23178 bp, 21 predicted proteins | sample 1520161 | NCBI WGS metagenome assembly OBLW01 (sample SAMEA3539309, study PRJEB22396) | soil metagenome | biome: tundra; feature: field; material: soil | place: USA | collected 2010-05 | depth 0.15 m | reverse complement strand
GACCCGTAGGTATTATGCGGTATTAGCTAAGGTTTCCCTCAGTTATCCCCCACTCCAGGGTAGGTTAGTCACGTGTTACTCACCCGTGCGCCACTTTACTCATGGTATTGCTACCACTTTCTCGTTCGACTTGCATGTGTTAGGCACGCCGCCAGCGTTGATTCTGAGCCAGGATCAAACTCTCGTTTGAAACCTGATGTCTTACCTTCTCTGACGGAGGTCAGAGTTGGTTCGACGGCATCTGCGCATCTGTTCCGAAGAACAGGGTGCGCGCAGACACTCTTACCTTGTGAGAATGATCAAGCCAAACTTGATCCCTTCTCACGACTGGCATGTTCAACCAATTTGTCAAAGATCCTTTCGAGTTACCGCCTGAGCGGACTCGTTGGATCGAGGCCCAGGCTGTTACGCCGGGGTGTCCTCGAACTTGTCTGCGCATTCAGATATGTGCACTTTTATACACACATCGTCATTTTTGCGCGAACCTTTCAAACATATCGAACTTGCCTCTTCGTGTCAAGCCTTTATCTTTACTCGTCTGAGTCTTCCTCAGTTGCGAATTCCGATCGGCCGGGAAGATCAAGTCCCATGCTGAAGCATCGCGCTGCGCAAAATATCAAATAACGGCCAGCAATACTCGCCCGAACCACTAGGGTTCGCAGGAGATAAACTCCTGGGTCATGCAATGGCTTGTTCTCTGCGGGATTCCCTACAGGGGTTCAGGGGCACTTGCCTCACCTGACCCAGCGAACTAGTTCCATTACTTGGCTTCCCACTTCCCTCATTCGGGGCAGGCCATCAGGCCACCGGGAGGCTTTACTGCTACATCATCGTCCCAACTGCAACTTTCAAAGAGTAGCACACGCTACTTCCTATTGCAAGCTGTGCGCACACGAAACGTGCTGGCCTTGCTGCAACTTCCCGAGAATAGCAACACGGTGCGTGGAATGCAAGCGCAGTGCCTGTGGAAAGCCCCCGGAATCTGTGGGAAACGCCTGCGAATGGCCGTTTTCAGGGCCTCGCAATCAGCCCCAGATCCGTCAGTCCATTGATAAACAGCTGCATCGCCAGCGCTACCAGCAACAACCCCATGATGCGCACCAGGATTCGTATGCCGGTTTCGCCCATCACCTGGCGCACCCGGCCAGCTCCGGCAAGCACCCAATAGCTCACCAATGCCGTGATCGCGATGGAACCAAGAATGGCGCCCATCTGCCAGTGCCACAGCGAGGGCGCCTGGCCCACCAGCACCATTACCGACGAAATAGCACCCGGCCCAGCCAGCATCGGCACTCCCAGCGGAACGATTCCCGCGTCTTCCTTCGCAGCTGCCTCCTCGGCATCGCCCAGTGTTTCCTGCGTCTGCGAGCGCCTCGCCTGCAGCATGTCCAGGCCAATGAGCAATAGAATCAACCCGCCGGCGATCTCAAAGGCCGGCAGCGTGATCCCAAACAGTCTGAAGATCAGTTGTCCCGCAATCGCAAAGCTCGTCAGCACGATGAACGCTGTGAATGCACCTTTGCGCGCCATCCTCTTGCGGCGCGCGGCGTCCACGTTCTGCGTAATAGCCAGGAATGATGGAATCGCCGCAAATGGATCGACCAGAAAAAAGATGGAGCTCAGCGCCAGCAACGAAAAGCGCACGATCGGCGCACGGCTGATCTCGGTGAGAGCTACTTCGGCTGGGTTAGTCCAGAGCACCTCTTGAGGCTAGAACATTTGGCTGACCCTCGCCACCCGGAAGCAGCAACGTAAAGTTCTCAGTCGACTATCCCTTCGAGAAAACAGAGCTGGCCGCCCAGTTCATTACCACCACCAATATCCCTGAAACCGACCGCATCAATGTAGCCTCTGATAACGCAAAGCGCATCCTCCGCGTCGATCACCCCATCGGGCCGATGCAATGACTTGATGCGATGAAGACGCAAGCGAGTGGATCGACGATTTGCCCTGCCAGTCGTCGATCCACCGCAACCACCGCATCCCACCTTAGTGGTAGCCCACACGGCAAACTCGCCCTTGTCCCGCCGCATCCACACTGATTAACTGTTCATATCAGTCCCAGCCAGGGGGGAATATGAAAGCCGGTTCTCTTGTCATTCTTTTTGCGTGCGTCCTGGTCAGTGGCCGAGGGTCAACAGCCCAGGCCATAGGGTCCGCGGTCCTGCTCAACCAGCAGTCCATGCAAAGTGTCGGAGACTCCAACCAGCAACCATCCCAGCCAAGCCGGCCCGCACCTCAGCAGCAACAGCCGGGGCAAATTCACGAAGCCGCCGATTATGACTACGCGCCCGCGCCCCAAAGCTTTGCGGATTGCGGTTGTGCAAAGCGGCCGGTCTTTCCTGTCGATGCCGGCTATGTGCCTGCGGGAACTCCAGTGACCATCGTCAGCCCCTCGCCGGACGCGGCGATCTACTACACCACCGACGGCTGGACTCCGACTGAAGCATCGATTCGCTACACCGGGCCGATCACCATCAATGCCTTTACCCGCCTGCAGGCGTTTGCCGTAGAACCCAACAAGCTTCCCAGCGCCATTGTCGAGGCCAACTACGCCGTCCAGGGTCCTCAGGCGCTGCAACCGAAGGCGGCGCTGGCCATTGACGGCGTCCTGCTCAAAGGCACGCCTTTGCGCCTGGTTACCGGCGCTCTGGTCAGCTCTGAAACGGCGCAATCCGGCGACCCGATTCTGCTGCTACTCGATGAGAACGTGATGGTCGGCGATGCGCTCATAGCGCGCAAAGGATCGCGGGTGAAAGCCATCATCACCAGCGTCGATCAGGCGGGACTAGGCGGCAAGCCCGGCGTGCTTACGTTTCAGGTACAGGCGCTCGAAGCCCATGGAGTCACCATCCCGCTCAGTGCCAGCGTAACGTTGGCCGCGCCCGACCTCGCCGCGCAATCCCAGAGAATCGCAGATCCCTCGCAGGTCCATATCGCCGGCGCGCTGCCTCGCGGAGAAGAAGCCCAGATCGAACCCGGCATGCCCTTGATCGCCACCGTCGGCGCCGACACCCCGCTGCACCCGTAAGCCACTCACCGCTACCCAGCATTGTTGTTCAGGTTGCAGGGCACTCCGCTCCAAATGAGCCAAGAAACGAGGGTGCCCCATCCTTCGCCTTTTTTCTGGCGAAGGGTGGGATACCACGAACCCAATCCACCGGCGGCCTCTCTCCGTCATTCCTCCCGCAGCAGAATCATCGGATCCACCGCCAGCGCTCTTTGCGCCGGAATCCACGCAGCCGCGAGCCCCAGCACCAGCATCGTCAGCACCACCCCGCCCAGCACCACTGGATCCTTTGGCCCCGCCTGGTACACGATGTACGACAGAACCTTCGTCGCCAGAATGCCCAGCACCAATCCCGCCGCCGAGCCTGCCGACAGCAACACGAACGCCCTCCCCAATGCCGCTCGCAGCACTTGCGTCCGCCGCGCCCCCAGCGCCATGCGAATCCCCAACTCGCGCAGCCGTTTGCTCACCGTATACGAAGCCATGCCGAAGATTCCCGTCACCGCCAGCATCGCGCCCAGAAGTCCCAACACGCCCAGAGCCACCGTGGCCACACGCGCGGCAAACAAAGCAGAACTCATCTCCTGGTTCCACGTCCTCACAACAAAAGGCAATCCAGGGTCCAGCCCGCGCAGCGTGCGCTCCAGCGCCTTGGCCATCTCTTCCGGATCGCGCCCCGAACGCACCAGCAAAAATGTGCCGTTCGACGGCTGCTGCTGAAATGAAAAGAACATCGCCGGTTGCTGATCCTCTGTGAGCGTCCGGTATTTCCCGTCTTCCACAACCCCCACCACCTCGGCCCGCTTTCCGCCCCAATACTTGAAATGCCCGCCGATCGCTTTATTCACTGACCCGAAGACTTTAACCGCAAACTGCCGATTCACCAGAACTACGTTCGGCGCCTTTTTGTCGTCGTTCAGCGTCAGATCTCTTCCCTCCAGCAGCCTCGTGCCCGCAGCCTGCAGAAAGCCGGGCGAAACGGTATAGTCCATCGCGTCCGCAGCCTCGTTCGTGGGCCTGAAATCGGTTGTGCTATCGGTGTAAACATACGAGTCGCCACCGCCTATGCTGAGCGGCAAGTGGTCCGAATACCCTACCGCCGTCACACCCGGAATGGACGCTGCCGCATCCAGCATGCGCCGCTGCATCTGCGGAGTGCGCTCACCGGCATAGCCTGCCATCTGCAAGTCGCTCTCCACCAGCATCACGTTCTGCGGCACAAATCCGAAGTTGCTGTGCAGCGAACGCGCCATCCCGCGCACCGCCACCAGCGATGAAGTCACCAGCACCGCACAGATCGCAATTTGTACCGCCAGCAAAACGTCCCGCAAGGTAAAGCGCCGCAGCCCGGCCACACCTGCCGCACCGGTCCGAATCACCTGCCACGGATCGGACCGCATCACCTGCCGCACCGGCATAATCCCGAAAAGCAGGCCGCTCGCCACCGCCAGCACCAGCGCCACAATGTACGTGCCGGCATCCGGATTCACCGGCACATTGATAGGAGTATCCGGAATCGGCTGCCACGCACTGAGCCAGTGAAGAATCACTACGCCTCCCGCCAGCCCTAGCGCTCCCCCGGCCAGTGAAACCATCACCGCCTCGGTCAGCATCTGCTGCAGGATCGACCCGCGCCGCGACCCCAGCGCCAGCCGCAGCGCCGTCTCCTTCGCACGATCCGCCGCCCGCGCCGCGAACAGGCTTCCCAGGTTCGCGCACGCAGCCAGCAAAATAAGTCCAGCCAGCATCATCAAGCCCGCCATGAAGGCCCGCGCCGGTCCGCCCAGCATGTCCCCCACCAGCCCCGGACGAGCCAGCGTGAGCTTCAAACCGTCGTCGTCTGATGGATAGGTCTTTGCCAGCCACGCCCCAATTGCATTCAACTCCTCCGTAGCCTGCGCTGGCGTCACGCCCGGCTTCAGCCGTCCCACAACAAACCCGGAGTGATTGCCGCGGTACTTCAGCGAGTCGGTGCCTTGGATGGTGGGCTGCTCGACCATCGGAATCCACATTGCTGGCGCAAAGAAGAGCTCCGTTCCCCGAAACCCTGGCGGCGCCACACCGATGATGGTGAGCTGGTGTTTGTTGATCTCGATCGTCCGCCCCACCACGCCCGCATCGTTATGAAAATGGCTATGCCAGTAGGCGTAGCTCAGCACCACATAAGGGGCGCTGTTCATCCCGTGCTCATCGGCGGCGTGATAAAACCGTCCCAGATACGGCTGAATACCCAGCGCGTCAAAGTAGTTCCCACTCGCCACGTACGGCCATGCGGTCGACGGATTCCCACCTGTGTTCACCCCAACGGGTCCAATGATGTTGTAGGAGAACAGGCTCTCGAAACTCCGATTTCGATCCCGCAGATCCAGATAATCGGGATACGACTGCGAAGGATACTGGAAGCGCTGCACCATGTAGAGATTCTGCGCATTCGGCACGTCCACCGGCCGCAGCACCACAGCGTTCAACACGCTGAACACCACTGCGTTGGCGCCAATCCCCAATGCCAGCGTCAGCATCGCCGTCACCGCAAATCCCGGCGACTTCCTCAATTTCCGAAACGCAATTCGCACATTGCTTGTCACATCGACCGCCCTTGCAACAAAAGTACGGCTGCAACCGGCGCATAGTTCCCAATAAATTGCGACTCGCCCCTTTCTCTCTTTCCGCTTCTTTATCCCCTGCCTCGCACCTTACGAACCCCCCAGGATCTCCACAACTGGTTGTTCTCAAGGCTTCGTCTGGGTGTAAAGTCCTTGCGTGAAAGCAAGATGCGCAATCCTTGCAATCTGCTGCTTAAGTGCAGCCTCTGCTCAAGTGAAAGGTACTGAACCACAGTAGAGAGGGCATCGAAGATGAAATCGCAGAACAGCGTAAACCGAATGGTCCGCACTGGAACCGTGTGGGTGGCGGTCTGCCTCAGCCAACTTGCAGGCGCGTGGGCGCAAAAGTTGGTCACGCCAGGCTATCTCTTCAACGACGATCCAACGTGTCGCGAACTGAATGGCAAGTTCTATCTCTTCACCACCCAGGATCCGTTTACGGTCCAGTTCGAACGGAAAAACGAATTCTACAAAGGGATGTATGCGTTCCGCGCTCTCACCACCACTGATTTCGATCACTGGACGGACCACGGGTCGATCGTCACACAGCGGGATGTTACCTGGAACACCGGCGAAGCTTTGTGGGATGGCGACGCGGGCATCCCCGCAAATGGAAAGTTCTATTCATACGCTCCCTTCCGAGTCAACTCCGTCAAAGAGGCCAATTATGGAATCTTCGACATCGGTGTCCTCACGGCCGACAACCCCCTTGGACCCTATAAAGATGTGGTCGGAGGGCCGATGAAGAATGTGGATGGAACGCCGCTTGAAGGACTCAGCCCGTCGGTCGTCTACGGCGACGACAAAGCGCCGTACCTCATCTGGGGTGCTGGAGATACTTCCAAGAACTGGGTGAAAATTGCGCGGCTTACCCCGGACATGACTCAACTTGCAGAGCCGGCCCGTGATGTGGTGGTGCCCAAAACCGACGCTTGCGGCAACCTTGACTACTTCGAGAGTCCGCTTCCATTCAAGGTCGGCCAGAAATGGTATCTAACCTACGTTGCCTACAAGAAAGACAAAGGCCCCGGATGCGATGCCAAGGGAGATTACATAGACTACGTCGTGTCCGATAGCCTGTTCGGTCCCTTCACTGGTCCGGTGCGTCACCTTATTTATCCGACGGAAGACGGCGACGAATCCGTGCAACAGGGGATCTGCACATACAAGGGCCAAACCTATATCGCCTACCATGTTCCGTACGACAATGGCGCTGCGGCAAGCAGCGATTCCAACGTTCCTGAAACCACGGCTTCAACCGTGGGCGATCATCATCGCCAGGTGGCGGTCACCAAGCTAACCATTTTGCCCGACGGCAGCCTTCAACCTATTTATCCCGGTCACGACCCAGGTGTTGGAACCCCCGGCGTAACGCACCTGACACTTGATGCGTTCGCACCGCGCCGCGAGGCAGTCGAGTTCCATGTGCAGATGAATACATGGGGAGAAAACGGATTGGTTGGCGAGTATCAAATGAAGATGGGGGACGGCGGTTATCTGCAATATCACGACGTTGACTTTGGCGATGGCGCCGCGACTTTTCACGTCGAAGTAAGTTCAGAGAACGGTGCCCTCCACAATGGTTCGCTCGAGATTCGGTTGGACAATCCTGCCGGAGAACTGATCGGCGAAGTCAAGATTGTGCCCACCGGCGGGCGAACCAACTATCGCGTTCTCACCACGCAGGTTCTTCCGAGCGCGAAAGGCGTTCACGATCTGTGTCTCGTGGCGCGCGGCGAAGCAACGTCGACTCAGCGGCGCCTCTTCAACATCACTTCATTCGGCTTCACCAGGCGCTGAGTGAACGCCTCCGTCCTGGGTAGTAATCCCGAAATCGAAGGGCACGGATGCCCCATCCTTCGCTTTTTCTCTAGCGAAGGGTGGGAAACCACAGACCTCCGCCCCCGCACTTCCAGTTCCAGGCCGCGGTAGGTTAGTTGGCTACGCAGTGATTGCGGTGTCGAACTCTGTGTAATTGTCGAGGTAATCCTTGATGATCTGATAGCACTCGCAAGAGATCTTCGTGAGCCCAGGGCCGTCGAGGATGTGAATTTCTCCGCGAGTGTATTCGATAAGTCCTTTTCGCTTGAGAATCCCGGCTGTCGTCGAAATAGTTGGGCGGCGCCCTCCAAGCATGTCTGCGAGAAACTCGTGCGAAATCTTGAACGTGTCGATGTTTGCGCGGTCCGCACAAATGAGGAGCCAGCGGGCGAGTCGCTGTTCAAAACTGTGTTTCGCATTGCATCCAGCGGATTGCATCGCCTGAACGAGTTGCGCCTGAACATAGCGCAGAGCCAGAAACTGAAAGTGGCCGCCAAGGCGGAACTCTCTTTTCGCATCCTCGACGTGGCAGGTATAGCCATGTCCGGCAATCTGCGTGTAGACGCGATTCAGACTCTCTTTTGTTCCCATGAGAGCTGAGACGCCGATGACCGACTCGTAACCGAACATCCCCACCTCGACCTGAGACCCATCCTTGAACGTCGTTGTCATTGATGCCATTCCCTCTTCCAGAAAATAGAGGTGATCGATTGGGTCGCCGGGGTTTTCGATTTCGTGTTTCAGCTCGAATTTGATCGGCTGCAAACGAAGGCGTTCAATTATGTCCCTATCCAAAGCCTTCAACAGAGTGTTCTTAAAGCGGCTCGTGCGCAAGGAATCCTCGCTTTCAGACAAAACCCTATCATAACTAGTGCGCGCAAAGCTCACGATGCCTGACAGCGTTCTGGTTATGTCAGATACCGTACCGAGTTATGCCAGGCACCGTACAAAGGTCCATTGGGATATGTCAGAAACCGTGCAAAGATTTTCAGGACTAAGCGAGTAGACTTCAGTCGGCTTGTATAACTTATCTTTCGAGGCGAGAAACATGACCTTCGAACTCACCACCTTTTTGGAAGAAGCAGGAGTGGGACGAAGGGTCGTCCACTTGCAGCCCAAGGAGGTCTTCTTTTCGCAGGGAAGTTCGGCTGATTGCATCTTCTATCTTCGGACGGGCCGTGCAAAACTCACTGTCGTTTCGCACGATGGCAAAGAGGCCACCGTCGCGCTTATCTCCGCCGGGGAATTCATTGGAGATGAGTCGCTGGCGAGCGTGGGTGCAGTGCACATGGCCACTGCAAGCGCCATTGACCTCTGCACAGCGCTCAGGATAGAGAGGGAGTCTATGATCCGCCTGATGCACGAGCAGAGTGCCCTCTCCGAAATGTACTTGAAATCCCTGCTGGCGCGGAGTATACGAACCCAAGCCGATCTGGTCGCTCAGCTTTTCGACTCCAGCGAAAGGCGTCTGGCGAGAATTCTCCTGCTCTTGGCCGAATTTGGCGAGCCGGGAGCATCGGAACACCTGATCCCCCCCATCACGCAGGAAACTCTGGCAGAGATGGTCGGCACCACCCGCTCCCGCGTCAGCTTTTTCATGAATCGTTTTCGCAAGCTCGGCCTTATCGAATACAACGGCCGCATCCGGGTCCATAAGTCGCTGCTCAATGTGGTCCTGCTCGACCAATTCACAGAGCGTAACCCCGAGAGGCCTCCCGGTTCTGCTACTCCACGTGTTCGATCAAAGCCAGCCAGAAGCAACTAGTGGCGGGTGCCCTTCAATCAGCCACAAAACTGCGGGTGGGCGGATTCAAGCTCCAAGTGCAACAACGCATCATCAAGACCAGCCACGAGATGCCAGGAGACAAGCCATGGAAAAGATGGAAAACAAAGAACGTTTCCCACTTTCCCACGGCACGGCTACGGCTATCTTTATGGATCTATTCACGGAATCTGTTGCACTTGGAATTTGAATGTGCCGTGCCCCATTCATGCGACGATTTTGTCGCATGAGTGGGATACCACGAACCCCAACCGACGGGCTTTTTTATTCCTTATTCCCGTTCCCTGCTCTATTGCCCCAGCCTTAAGATCACTTCATAGAACCCCATCGAACGATCCAATTGCAATATGCCCGTGCGCATCCTCAACCGGCGCATTCCCTTCCCTCACCACCAGCCGCGTCTCCATTCCAGCTTCGCGCGCCGGATCGAGTTCCCGCACCACATCGGAAAAGAAGCAGACCTCGCGCGGCTCCACATGCAGCAAAGCAGCGATTGCCCTGTAGCTTGCGCTGGATGTCTTCGCCCCGATGCGCGTGTCGAAATAACCCGCGATCAACCCGGTGAGATCGCCATAGATCGAATATCGAAACAACAGCTCCTGCGCGCTCGCCGAACCCGACGAGTAAATCGCCACACGCCCATGCGCGGCCCAGCGCTCCAGTGCTCGCGGCACATCCGCAAACAACGTCCCCTTCAACTCACCCGACTCGAAACCCGTCTTCCATATCTTCCCTTGCAGGCTTTTCAGTGCCGTAGACTTCCGGTCCCGATCCATCAGCCAGAAGACATACTTGAGAGCAACGGGGATGAAGGCCGATGGACTCATCGACACATTGTTCTGATCTCTTCGGAAACCGGGAGGCGCCAGGCTTGGCGCGTCCGGATCCTGCTCCGGTCGATTTTCCATCCCGAGCATCGCAAGATCCCACAGCAAGCCGCCCTCGGCCAAAGACTGCTCGAAACTTTCAGGGTGCTTCTCGAGCTCAGCAATGCTGCTCCTGAGGAACGACTCGAAATGCGCTCGCGCATACGGAAACAGTTGCTCGGTGACCAGCGAGATGGGGGAGACCGTCCCCTCCACGTCAAGGAGATAAAGGCACGGAAGAGATGGCCGCGACTCGGTCGCCGTCATGCGCCCAGCGTGGTTTCCACGCGCGTGCCCAGATAGGCAGGACCGAAGCAAAGCGGCTGGTACTCGCGGTCCACGCCCGATTCGGTATAGTGCGGCGTCCAGCCCGCCGTGTCCTGGAACCAGCGAACCGCGCGGATACGCCGGTCTTCGCAAAGCGTGAACCAGTGTGTGGTTCCGCGCGGTACGCGCAGCAAATCGCCAGGTCCCACTTCGACGGACACAACCTTGCCGCCGAGATGCAGAAAGAAGATGCCCCTCCCGGCCAGGATGAAGCGCACTTCATCCTCTGAGTGCGTGTGCTCCTTGTCGAAGCGCGCGAGCATCGCGTCCAACCCCGGCGTCCCTGGGTTCACGTCGATAATGTCCGCCGTCGTGTAGCCACCGCGCCGTTTCATCTCGTCGATCTCCGCGCCAAACGCGATCAGCACCGAGTCGGCCGACGCATCGGCGGCCACGCGGCCCAGGTCCCAGCGCTCGTAGTCGATGCCCAGCTCGGCAAGCGTCGAGCGCACCTCGGGCTCGTCCCGGATCACGCGGTCTTCTGATGGAATTCGCAGAGTCGCCATACGTGCTCCTTCCGACAGCTATTGATGGAGAAATTTAAGGGTCGATCAATTTTTTAGAACTGGTTGCATAAATCGGGTTTTGAAAGGGCGCGGCTTTAGCCGCGCCACAACAGTTGCAAAAAACCTGGGGCTTTAGCCCCTAAGGGACGTCGTCGAGCTGGTCGGAAATCGTTCCTGCAACCAGTGTCTAGCGTTGGCCGCCCAGCAACCGTCTCTCTTCGACCTCAAAGAGAAACTCCAGGGCCTCCAGGTGGCGCCGTGCCTCGGCCACCGATTGTCCCCAAGTATAAAGCCCATGACGGCTCAGCAAAACCCCGTGCGCATGCGGATGCGCCTCCAGCGCCATCTCCAGTTGTGTGGCAAGATCCTCATAGTCCTGGGAGTTTTCCAGAATCGGCACCCTCTCGATATACGCATGGCTGGTCACGCCCGAGAGCCCCTTCAACAGTTCGTATCCTTCAATGGGCACATAGCCGCGCGGCGCATGGCGAGCCGAGATAAGCGTGTTCCACACTGTATGCACGTGCAAAATCGCACCGGCCTGAGGACGCGCCCGGTACAGCACCAGGTGCAAACCGGTTTCGGCCGAGGGCCGCCCCGCGCCGCTCAGCACATGCCCTGAGCCATCCACTTCAAGCAAGCCGGCTGTTGTGAGCGTGCCCTTGTCCAGCCCGCTCGCTGTAATAAGGATGCGCCCGTTTAAGCGCACGCTGAAGTTCCCGCTGGTAGCAGGAACCCATCCCTGCGTGTAGCACCAGCGCGCGGTGGCACACAGCGATTCAGCAACAGTTTGCAGTGATTCCGTATCGGGGACCATACGTATCCGCAGTGTAACAAGGCAATTTGACCCACTCCCCCCCGGAACCAAAGATGCCGTTGTGGCTGCCTTTCGCGGCGGCGCCGACGGCGTTCTCATCTCCCGAAAATACTCTGAGATCAAGCTGGCTAATCTCAAGGCAGTTGGAGCCGCAATTCAAGAGCTCGGCCTCGCATAAGTTACGAGTCGATTTAGATGAACTTCATACTTGGCAAAATCCATTCCGCGGAAGCAGAAGAACGTATTCCTGCTGCTCGTCAGCTTGGCTGCGGGGCTGCTTCCTCAACTCCGGCAGGAACCTCACAGGTAGTTGTGACAGCCACCCCAGCTCCATCACCCCAAAGCACGACAATAGCGCTGACTGTTCAATAACCGCGATTCCTTCTCAGTTGGTCGAAACTCTCCGCACACTATTGAAGAGCGCTCCCCTTGATCTTTTCGCATTGCCCCGGCATGATCTTCCATCAATAACCACCCCATCCATCCTAAAAAGGTGGATTTACTGTGAACACACCATGATTAAGGGAAGATCCAGCGAAGGCGAACTCAACCAATACGCTGCGACTAGCACTTTAGTACTATCCCCAAACCCTTACAAAAGTTCCAGAATTGGCATACTAGAGTACTGAATCGGGTATCATCAATTTTTCCTGAGAGATGTAGCGTCACATCCCCGACTCGGTATCTCTACTAATTTTGGCGAAACCTTTTGTTGTCCGGCTTATATTTTTGTGTCCTTGGCACCCCTGAATCTGCACTTATGCCAACTCTTTGCATGTTAAGGGGCGGAAGAATCATCTACCGGGCTCGACTCCGAAACGACCCAGCACGTTGCGGTTGAGCGATGAGAACACAGGAACGGCAGGAGAGGGCAATGCCATGAGTGCAAGCATCTCATCGAACCTCGAAACGAATTATCCCGACTCCCTTGGGGCTGAACTTCTGTCGATTGCACTGATCGGCCCGGATGCGGAGCGGCGCGAGGCTGTGGCCAACGCGCTTGCCAATTGCCATGTGGCCGAAGTCCGCGAATTCCCTTCCTATCCTCCCGCTCTTGACGATGTTCCGAGTCTCTTGAAGCTCGCATTCGACGTCATCCTCATTGATGTTGACAGCAATCCTGAATACGCACTGGAACTGGCGGAGAGCATCTACGCCAAGGATTCGGCGGCCGTAATGCTTTATTCGGCGACGGCTGACCGGGACATGGAAGTCCGTGGCTTGCGCGTGGGCGCTCGCGAGTTTCTGGCCGCGCCGTTCGACCAGGGCAACCTGGCCGCGGCGCTTGTTCGTGCTGCGGCTTCGGCGAGCCCCAAGCCTCGCCCGGCAAAAAGCAGTAGCGGAAAAACTCTGGTGTTTTTCGGAGCCAAGGGCGGCTCCGGCGTAACGACCATTGCGTGCAATTACGCGATCGCCCTGGCCCGGGAATCCGGCCAACGCACCTTGTTGATTGATTTCGGCGTGCCGCTTGGAGACGCCGCACTTAACCTGGGAATCACCACGGAACACTCAACCGACGATGCCCTGCAGAATGCCGACCGGTTGGATGCGACAATGCTTCACGCGCTGGTGGCAAAACATGATTCGGGAGTATCCGTGCTCGCGGCTCCCAGCAAGGTTCCCGAGGTTCCACCCTCCAACGCATCTATGGAAAAGCTGATGGCCGTGGCGCGGGAGACATTCGATTATGTGATCGTGGACGTGGGCTCCAGAGCCGATCTGATGGGAACCACTCTCTTCAGTGAGGCCACCACGGTCTACATGGTTACGCAGGCCGGCATCTCGGAACTGCGCAATGCAGATCGGCTGATTTCGCGGTACTTCAGCGAAGGCAGTCAAAAACTCGAGATCGTGATCAACCGGTTTGACGCCAACTCCCAGCGAGTCACTGAAGAACAGATCACGAAGGCGCTTGGAACTCCGGGACGATGGAAGATTCCCGACGATTACGACGCTACGCGTCAGATGCAAAGCAGTGAAGCCCCGCTTTCGGTCGCGGAGTCGCCCTTCTCGCGGCTGATCGCGGAGATGGCCAGCTCTGTAAACGAGCCTTCCTCATCCCAGGAAAAGAAGAAGGGACTCAGCCTTGTTGATCTCGGCAGAAGTATTGCGCAGCGATTTACTTCAAGCGATAAGCCGATGAGCACTTTGAGCATCGCGCCCGGCGATGGCGATAATGGGAATTCGGCATCAGCCGCTCCAAACTCCACGTACGCCGATCCGGCTACCACGCCCGGCAAAGGCGGCTCCCTTCCGAACGTGACCTGGGCAACGCCAGCGCCGATTGTTTACGGCACACCGCTTGGTGCTGCTCAACTGAATGCCTCGGCATCGGTCCCCGGAACATTTGCCTACACCCCCAGCGAGGGTTATGTATTGCCGGTGGGCACGCACACGCTGTGGGTCACCTTCAGTCTCACTGGCGGCCTCCTGGTTCAGTCCGCGGTTTCAATCGAGGTTTCAAAGGCGACACCGGCCATCAGGTGGCCTGCGCCGGACGAGATTGCCAGCGGCACCGCGCTTAGCGACGATCAACTCAGTGCAACGGCATCGGTCCTGGGAACCTTCATCTACACGCCTGCTGCCGGCCAGGTGCTGGACCCCGGAACGCATACGCTCTCGGTAACCTTCACTCCCATAGACGACAAAAGCTACACCAACGCACAAGCGATCGCGTCCGTCACAGTGCTGAAGGCGAGGCCGACCCTCGAATGGCCGACTCCCAGCGCAGTCCCGAGTGGCGTGGCACTCGGCAAAGCTCAGCTCAACGCCACCGCATCAATCCCCGGAACTTTCGCTTACACTCCCGCAGCAGGCGAAGTTCTCGAGTCGGGAGACCACACGCTCACAGTAACCTTTACCCCGAAGGATTCAGAGAAATACGCAACGGTGAAAGCCACCGTGCAGGTCACCGTCCTCAAGGCGCCGCCGTCCATCACATGGCCAACGCCCGGTCAAATTACTTACGCCACTCCGCTCAGCACCGCTCAGCTCAATGCCACAGCATCGGTTCCGGGAACATTCGCCTACAACCCGGGCGTCGGCGCCGTGCTTGCGGCTGGGCTGCATACGCCTTCAGTGACCTTTACCCCCGATGATTCCGCGGACTACACGCCGATTCAGGCCGCTGTCTCTCTCACTGTCGCCATGGCAATTCCGGCAATCGATTGGCCGGCGCCCGAACCGATTCCTTCCGGCACAGCACTCAGTGATGCGCAACTCAATGCCTCGGCGTCGGTTCCTGGAAAATTCGTCTACTCCCCCGCCGCAGGCAAAGTGCTCGCGGCAGGAGCCCACAAACTCTCGGTAACCTTCACGCCGACCGACACCATGAATTACGAAATGGCGCAGGCCACCGTGTTGATGAATGTCACCGAGTTATCGCCCTCCGAAATCACGTGGTCAGCTCCCGCCCCTATCCCGTACGGCGCCGCCCTTGGTGATACTCAACTGAATGCCACGGCATCGGTTCCAGGAACATTCGTCTACTCTCCTGCGGCGGGCAACGTGCTCCCGGCCGGAAAGCACACGCTCTCGGTAATCTTCACTCCAGAAGACGCTAAAAAATATGCCCCCGCGCGTACCACTGTGAAGCTTCAAGTGGAAGGAATGCCCGACATAACTTCTCTGCTAACGGCAACCACGCAGAAGCATTTCTCGCAAGGCGCCGCCGCGAACGGCACTGACCAACCATACGATGAGCCAAAAGCAGTAACCAGCGGCAGCACTCTCGCCGAGCGGGAGGAAGCTCCAGTCAGCGCGCCCGCAAAACCGGAAGTAGTCAAATCCGTCACACCTAACCAGGAAGGCCCACGTGAGACGCGCACTTACAAGGGCGCTATCTACGAGAAGGGAGACGATGGCCAATGGCATCTCCAGCAGAAATAGCGAATGTACTACCCGACACGCTTCCCGCGGACTTCGGCGAATGGGATGGCGAGGGTTCCACGGCGACAATACCAGCCAACCACAGCGACTACGAGGCAACACACGGTCCCGTTGCTGTTCCCAGGGCGTCCGCGCATATCGCTGAGCCGCTGGTTTCCCGGACGCCGTTGCCGGGCTTGAAGCGTACTACGCCCTCGCGCGCACCGGCGGCGTCCTTCCCGGATGATGAAGCGTATCTCCGGCGGCTAAGGTCCATTACTTCCGTGGTGGACAAGCTGCCTCCTATACCTGAGCTGGCCGAGGCGACGGCCGTCGCAATGCCTGCAACAGAGGACATGCCCTTGCCCGAGCAACCGCTAATGCGCGAGGCGAATGAGCCCTTCTCCCGGTCGTCCATTTTTAACAGCCTGGCTGTAAACATCGACGAAGATGAAGATATCGACGAGGAGGAAAAGCACCTAAACAAAAAGTGGACTATTGTTGTGTGCTGTGCCATCGGTTCGATTCTGCTCGTCGTCTTTCAACTGGTCCACACCGGCACGCTGTCCGCTGTGAAGCACATGGTTGCAGCGCATCCCGTAGCCACTGATTCGCTCCCGAGGTCGAGCGCCAGCGAGAATTTGCCCCCGACACATCTAACCCCGGGTCAGCTGCCGACTTCGGCCGGCAAACAGCAAAAGACAGGTATTCACGAGGCCACTGAAGAGACGGATGCGGTTGCGGCCACGGACACGGCCACGGCTCCCGTACAGTCGTCAATGATGCATGATCAACTGATCGCACCATCGCGGATTTCGCAGGACGCCAAAACGGTGCCCGCAGCAGAAGCGCCACCTTCTGCCGGCATTGGCGCAGCCGGAATGGAAGCCCTCGGCGGTAACGGCACAGTGAACAATGTCTTTAACGGTCAGGGTCAGCCCAGGGTAAGGGCTGTACCGGGGAAAGTCACTGTTTCGGCCGGCGTCGCGGTCGGTCTGCTCATACATAAGGCGCAGCCCGTCTATCCGCCCATCGCCAAGTCTGCGCGTCTCTCCGGCACAGTGGTGCTGCAAGGTACCATTTCGAAGACCGGAGCGCTGGAAAACTTGCGCGTAGTCAGCGGACCCGCCATGTTGCGGCAGGCCGCCCTCGATGCGGTCAAGACCTGGCGCTACAGACCCTACATGCTCAGCAACGTTCCCACGGAAGTTGATACAACGGTCAATGTGGTCTTCACCCTGGGCGGATAACGAATTATGGTTCCGTTCCGCCCTGTGGGCGCCATGCGAAAAACGCATCAGGGATAACAATTCAAACGAGCGTTACACAAGAGTCGGGCATACGCACATTGCGGTTGCCCGATTCTTATTTGAAAGTGCCTTTTGGCCACTCCTCCCGGTGGCCTTCTACAATCATTTCTTGCTTCCTGAAGACCAACGCGACCGCGTAGACGTGGTGCTTGTCTCCCCGCGGAACCCACTCAACATAGGCGCCGCCGCGCGGGCCATGGCCAACTTTGGATTCTCAAGGCTGGCGGTAGTGGCTCCGTACGCCCCGCATTGGCGGGAGGCGCGGTCCGCCATTGGCGCTCCGGAACTCCTCCAAAACGCAAAGGAAACGGAATCTCTCGCCGAAGCTGTAGGCCACTGCACGCTGGTGGTGGGCACGGGCACGCTCACCTACCGCAAGCCCGAGCAAAGGGTGGTTCGCCTGCCCGACCTGGCTCCGCTCGTGCGCCGGGAGATGGAGCGCAGCGGGCGCGTGTCGCTGGTCTTCGGTCCGGAGAAGCACGGGCTTACGCGCGAGGACCTCTCGTATTGCCACCTGCTCGTAGAGATCCCGACCGATTCGCATCAGCCCTCGATGAACCTCGGACAGGCCGTTGCAGTTTGCCTATACGAGCTGGCGTCGCGGGCCTTCGTCGTGGACAACGGCACGGGCGAAAGCACGGGGCCGGAGCCGTCAAACGCAGCAAGGCCCGCCGCAGCTTCAGACAGGCTCGAACTGCTGGCCGGAGTGGTAGAGCGAGCAATGGTGGCCGCGGACTACTCTCCGGCCTCAATGCGCGAAGCGAACCGGCACGATCTGCGCCTGCTGCTGCGCAGGCTGGCGCCTACTGAGCGGGATGCGCGGCGGATCCTGGGGCTGTTCCGGCGAATCCTCTGGCGCCTGGAGCGTTGACTCCGACGCCAGCCGCCGGGAAAAAATAACGTTCCTTCCATAGCGCTCAGGGCCGACAGAGCAACGAAAAAGACCCGACAGGGCACGTAGCTAGTAAGCGACCTCGGACCAAAATCCCTTCGACTTCTGAAACGAATTCCTGTTAGAGTTCGCTCAATGGCCGCTATGTTTTTGCCTACCTTCCATCTGCGCTTAAGGTCTTCAAGGATTGCGTCGCTTGCATTGCCGGGAGTGCTTGCTTTGGCGTTTGGCGTGGCCGCGTCATCGCAACAGACCGCGCCGGCGAACCCGGCTGCTGAACCGGCCGCAACTCAGCAGCCCGTAACTACAGACGCGTCTCCAGGCGCCGCACAAACATCGGCCAGCCCCGCTCAGGAAGCGACACCGCAACAAACCGCACCGGCGCCCGCCACGACCGAAGGTCAGCCGCCGGCAACCGCCGGAGCCACCGAGGCGAACGAAGGCATTACTGAAGATCAGTTAAGGCAGATGCTGGTGGGCAAGGACCTCTATTTGCGCGGCGGTTATCTGGGCGATTCCATCAGCTTCACTGAGCACGGCAAGCTGAGTGGGCACGCACCCTCCGGCTCTTACACGCTGTGCGGAGTGCGCATCGAAAAAGTCCACCTGACCAAACATAGGGTTGAGCTGGTTGGGGCGCGGTATGGGCTGCACTTTCTTGGCGCGCTGCCGTATGAGGACCCAACCAAGGCTTTGGACCGCGTGAAGATCACGCCGAAGAAGAAAGCGCTCAAGCTCACCATCGACCGGGAAGTTGTCGTAAAGCCGAAAAAAGTAAAGGCTGCCAAACCTGAGAAGGGCAAAGCGGCCAAGGCGGGACCCGAAGCAGGTGCGATAGCCACATCGGCAGCCCCAGGCGCGGCAAGCACGCCACCGGCTTCTGCTGCGCCAGGTGAACCGGCCGAGCCGAGCGACGCCGATCAGCTGAAGGCGGAGATTGCCGCCGCGCCTGTGACTGAACGGCCCGCTGATCCGGGGAGCGTCACCACAACTACCTCGCCGGCGCATGCGGCAAGCGTGCTCAGGCAAGCGCTGGACAACATCTTTGCCTCTGCGCTCGATCAGCGGATGCTGGATGCCATGCCGAGCTTTTGGAAGCTGTACTACCAGGCTGCGCAGAACAAGACCGATTACCGGCCAACGGACCCCGCGGTGCTCCGCCAGAACACCGTGGACCAGAAGGCCAAGCTGCTTTCGACCTTCGAGCCGGGATCGAACGAGTACGCGCAAGCCAACGGCGTCGCGGGGATGTCGCTCTACCACGTGGTCATCGGGCCAGACGGCAAGCCCGGAGAAATCGCCGTGGCGCGGCCCATCGGTTTCGGGCTCGATGAGATCGCGGTGGACTCTATTCAAAAAGCCAGCTTCGAGCCGGCTGTAAAAGACGGCAAGCCGGTCCCGGTCCTGCTGGACCTGGTAGTCCAATTCCGCATTTACTCCAAGAGAACTGCGGCAGTCGCAGGGCCGGAGACAGATAAACCGGATGCAGCCCACTCAGGCGCTCAGTCGTTGCCCGGACCGTATAGTATTCCGCGCCCGTAATACGAGATCGCACGTGTCATAAGCGCGTCAGGGCAATCGCATGAACGTACTTCATTGTCACGCTTGATTCGACTTGATCCATCGAGGGGTCGAAAGCGGCCCTTCCTCCCGGTAGGGAGGGATCGAAAATAGCCCCGGATGAAGTCCGCCGCAGCGGACGCAATCCGGGGAAGGCGTCCAAAAAGGAGTAGTCCGCCCCGGCGGGGCGGAGCGAACCCCATCCATGATCTCAACCGCTGTTCATGCGATTGCCCTGATACGCGCGTCTTACTCGTGTAATTCATTTGTTTGGCAATGTAAGACAACGCCGCTAGGCCCGTAAGACATTGTCTTACCTCTTGTCTTACTGCCCTAAATCGGTGTCTTACTGTCTTACACCGCTCACATTGACCGTTCCTCGCCCTCCAGCTAGGAATCTGCACCCAAATAACTCTGGAATTTCGGCCCCCTTCAGGCCACCGGGATCGGCTGCCAGAGCTCAACCCGATTTCCTTCAAGATCCCAGATCCACGCAAAACGCCCGTAGGAGTGGTCCTCGCGTTTGGGGTCAATGCGCACACCGGCTGCTGCCAGCCCGGCAAGAAGTCCGTCCAGATCGTCGACGCGGAAGTTCAGCATGAACGTCTGAGGGCTCTCGCCAAAGTAGCGCGTGTTCAGCGGAAAGTGCGCGAAGACCGTCATGCCGGTAGATTCCGGCCCGTCGAACGTCAGCGAACCGTCATCCGCCGGCTTGATGCCCAGATGCGTCGCGTACCAGGCGGCCAGGGCCTGGGGATCCCGCGCCTTGAGAAAGATGCCTCCTACGCCGACTGCCTTAGCCAAGATTGATCCTCCCATTAGCCAAATTTAATCTTCCCGGCGGATGATCTCTTCGAGTTTGGGCTTGTGTTTCGTAGCACGGCCGGTGCGAGGCTCAGTCGACAGCACGCGCGCAGGTTTGGGTTGGCCAACCCGTTCGCGGGCGTTGGCCTTTACCGCCTTGGTGGCAGAAAACGGAGTCGGCTTGCGTTTCGTCACGGCAAGGACGAGTATGGAAGAGATTGAGCGGAAATGGAAGTACCTGCTCATCGACAAGTTGATAAGTTGACAAGCTATGGAAGAGCGCGAATTTTTCAACGAAACCACGGAGCAACGGGCGCACACCCTGATCTGTCCCAAGTGCGGCCAGGCGGCTGAATACAAGGTGACCTGGGTAGTGCGACGCAAACGCGCGCAACTGCCGCGAGGAGCCGATGAGCGGGACCGGGCGCGCTTCGCAAAAGCGCAGTCATACATGGTAAGACGCGACGACAAATTGTCCTGCGCCAACATTCGCTGCCGCAAACCGTTCGAGATTACCCAGTTGCAGTCGCTGGCGTTTCTGAGCGACTAGCGAACCGCCGGAAAGATCGAAATGCCGCTCCGCAATTCTTTGCTCATAATCGCCGCCGCACTTGGCTGCGCCGTTTCTCTTGCACAAACGCCGGCTCTCAAGCTCGAGCGCGAAATCCCGCTTCCCGGCGTCGAGGGCCGCATCGATCATCTTTCCGACGATCTCGAAGGACAACGCGTCTTCGTCGCCGCCCTTGGAAACGGGACCATCGAGGTGGTTGATCTCCGTCAGGGCCAGCGCGCAGGCGAAATCAAAGGACTCAAGGAACCGCAAGGGCTCCTTTACTTGCCCGCAAACCACGCGCTTTATGTGGCCACCGGCGGCGATGGAATGGTCCGCAGCTATGACGGCCGTACCCTTGCGCTTCTCAAATCAGTCTCTGTAGGCGACGACGCCGACAACCTTCGCTACGACCTCCAGCGGGAGAGGGTCCTTGTCGGTTATGGCGAAGGCGCCATCGCCTCGTTGTCCCGGGACTTGACCGACAAAGTGGAAGTTAAGTTGCCGGCTCACCCCGAGTCGTTTCAATTCTCGGCGGACGGCAGGCAGCTCCTCGTGAACCTACCACAAGATCAGAGTGTGGCTTCGATCGATCTCCCAAAGCTATCCGTCACCGTGAAGTGGAAAAATCTCGGCGCGCGGGCAAACTTTCCCATGGCGGTTGCCCCCGGTACCGACCGGGTCTTTATTGCCTGCCGCACACCAGCCCAGTTGCTGGCACTGAACACAAAAACCGGATCGGTCGTGGAGCGCATTGCCACGGTCAGCGACGCTGACGATCTCTTCTTCGACCAGCCGCGAGGACTGATCTATGTAATTGGCGGCGAAGGATTCGTCGATGTTGTAAATGCGCCAAACAGCGACAAGCTGAATTCAATTGCCCACATCCCCACCGCGGCAGGCGCGCGAACCGGCCTCTTTGTGCCCGCATGGAACAAACTCCTGGTTGCCGCACCGCTTCGCGGAGCATCCCCCGCAAGGCTCCTCGTGTATTCTCTTCCGTGATCCCGTTATTCATTGACCCGGAGCCGTGAACCGGCGGGCCAGCAACGGTTGAATCTTTTCCCCTCATCCCGCACACCCTCGGAGGCAGGCGTGCACAGCCGCTTTCTCTGAGGAGAAGTCATGCACGTTCCCTTCCCAACTCCGGTTCGCCGGTCAGCCGCACTATCGGCCTTGCTCGCGCTGTGCTTCGCCGTCCCCACCCTCAGCCAGCAGGCGCCCATTCACTTGCCCAAGCCGCAAATAACCGCCGGCATGCCGCTGATGCAGGCTCTGGCCAAACGCCAAACCATCCGCGCCTTCGCAGACAAGCCGCTTCCGCTGCAGACGCTCTCAAACCTGCTTTGGGCCGCATTCGGCGTCAACCGGCCGCGCGAGGTGAAAGCCGGTCTGGGACGCACTGCGCCCTCAGCCATGAACAAGCAGGAAGTCGAACTCGACGTGGTCCTGGCCGATGGAGTCTACATCTACGAGGCGGAGCAAAATCGCCTGCGCTCGGTAGTCGCCGGGGACATGCGCGGCAAAGTCGGCACGGACGCTGCAGTCCACGCAGCGGTCACCATCGTTTATGTCGCCGACTCCAAGCTCGACTATGCGCAGGTCGATACCGGCTTCATCGGACAGAATGTGTATCTCTTCGCGGCCTCAGAGGGCTTGAATGCCTGGCTCTACGCAATCCACACGCCGGACGTCGCAACGTCCCTCAAGCTCGCCGCCGGCCGCAAGCCGCTTTATGCGCAGTCAGTCGGCTTTCCGCCCAAATAGCGCGCCTTCAGCGGCGCTTTGAAGTTGAGCCAACGGCCAAATGATTCTGGCCTGAAGAAATTGCCTGGGAGCGCTCGCGCCGGCACCTCGGAAAACGCCCCGCTCTACTTATGCCCCGGACTGGCGCCGCCCCCGCGCCATGTGATTGAATCGATAGTGTGAGCAGGCGGCCCTGGAGGCCGGAACCGAGCCCTGCCCAATGAACTGGAGAAAGCTAGCATGGCAAATTCCCTTCTTCCCCCTGAAGAGCGCAATCTGACCCCCGACCAGGTGGAGGCGCTCGACAAGCGGCGCGACCTGGGACACACGTTCCTGGTGATTGCCGGGCAGTTTGCGGTAATCGCCACGGTTCTGCTCCTGTGGGTGGGCCAGGATCTCACCTACTCGCCCGGATGGGCGCACCCGATCGCTTATTACTTCTGTATTGCCGTGGCCATCATCGTGGTCTTTGGAATCACGGGCATCGTTCTGCGCAAAGGCACGCCGCGCATCGACTGAGCGCTCCAGACTCCTTTCAAGACTGATGCGCCAAGATTCTCTCTTGAAAGTCAAGCATTGTTGCTGACGACGCATTGGATTTTCAAGGCATGGCGGGTCTATCCTTCCGATGCCAGCTTCCTGCCGGGCGAGGCCGTCCCCACCCGGCCGTTGGTTCATCGTCGGGATGAGCCCACCAGGTTATCCCTCGGCATGGT
>OBLW0100001102.1_pt1 | contig 23184 bp, 21 predicted proteins | sample 1520161 | NCBI WGS metagenome assembly OBLW01 (sample SAMEA3539309, study PRJEB22396) | soil metagenome | biome: tundra; feature: field; material: soil | place: USA | collected 2010-05 | depth 0.15 m | reverse complement strand
GCCGTACTCCGGCGCAACCGCACAGGACTCTTCGGACTTTGCAACTGGGGCTTTGAGTGTAAGGCCTGATTACAGAAGTCATCACCGGAACGTCTCGTCGCGGGTGTCTAATCACCAGAGGGAGATGAACATGGCTTTTTCGCCAATAATTGAATGCGCCCGAAACTAAGATACGCACTCCCACTTCTGCAAGTGCTGTTGGCGGTTGCTCTCCTAGTCTGGGCTGAACGTTGGCAAAGAGCTCACATGGGTCAGGATATGCCGGGGGTTCCGCCTCCCTTCATTCTTTTGAGTGCCATTGATTTTCCGTTGGCGATGCTCCGAACTTTGGTGATTCGCTACTTCTCTCTGCACCGACCGTTGCTGCTCCCCTATCTGTGGGGCCGGTGGGGTGACATAGCTCTCGTGACCGCAATTGGGATGTTCTGGTATTGGGTGTCACTAAATATTGAGTCTTGGCACCAAAGCCGCCGTGTTTTCATGTTTTCATGGAAACCATTGAGACTTGCCGGAGACACGATAGCCGTTGTCGTCGGTGTGATATGGCCTTTTGTTTTTGTTGGTAGGTATCTGGTTCCTCCACCCTTTTCACCGACAGAGTGGCTGTTCAACGTCCCATGCCTTTTGTGGTCTGCGGTGCTGATTCTCTTGTTTGGACGCGACTTCGCCCAATGCCTTTTGACGCCAAAGGCGAGTCAGACGACAGCCAGATTGACGTAACATCTCATCACGCATTGACCACTCTCCCGGACGCCCCGTTGACCCACGCGTGCCCTCTCCTCCCTTCCGTAGTAAGCTTAACGAGCATGCCTGCTGCCGAGAAGATTCTGGTCATCGACGACGAACGCCTGGTGCGCTGGTCGTTGCGTCAGAAGTGCGAAGAGTGGGGATACCAAGTCTCAGAAGCCGTCGCCGGCGAGCCCGGACTTCGCATGGCTCAGCAAGAGTCTCCCGATCTCGTTCTCCTCGACGTCCGCATGCCCGATCTGAATGGCATTCAAGTTCTGGAGCAACTCAAGAAAGGCCCCGACGCCCCGGCCGTGATCATGATCACTGCCGACCCCCAACTGGACGACGTAAAGACCGCTCTCAAGCTGGGTGCCTACGACTTCATCGGCAAGCCACTCGACTTCGAAGAGTTACACGTCACCATTCAGAATGCGCTGGAGGCATCCCGGCTGCGCACCGAGGTCAAATCTCTGCGCGGCGAGGTCCGACGGCACACGGGCTACCACGAAGTCGTCGCCGTTTCTCCGAAAACCATGGAGTTGATGAGCTTCGTCCAGAAGGTCGCCGCCAGCGAGGCCACTACGATTCTGGTTCAGGGCGAGAGCGGCACAGGCAAAGACCTGATCGCCAAAACGATTCACTACGACAGCACTCGCCAGAACGGTCCGTTCGTCGCCATCAACTGCTCCGCGATTCCCGAGACGTTAATGGAAGCCGAACTCTTCGGCCACGAACGAGGCGCCTTCACCGACGCCAAGCAGATGAAGAAAGGTCTTTTTGAGACGGCGAACGGCGGCACACTGTTCCTCGACGAAATCGGAGAACTCTCTCCTTTGCTGCAGGCCAAGCTTCTGCGCGTGCTCGAGGATCAGGTCATTCGACGGGTGGGTGGCGTGCGCGATATGCAGGTAGATGTGCGGGTCATCGCGGCTTCGAACCGCGATCTGGAAAAGGCTGTGCGCGAAGGTCATTTCCGCCAGGATCTCTACTACCGACTCGCAATTATCGCCATCTTCATTCCGCCTCTGCGCGAGCGTACAGAAGACATTCTGCCGCTGGTCGATTTCTTTATTGATTGGTACAACCGCAAGTTCAAGAAAGCAATTCGCGGGATCAGTCCAGAGACGCGCAGGCTGCTGCTGGCCCACAACTGGCCCGGCAATGTCCGCGAGCTGAAGAATTCCATCGAGCGGGCGATGATTCTCGAAGACGAGTTCATTCTGCGGCCGGTGTACATGCCGTTTGCCGTGGGAGAAGCTGCCCGCAGCGGATTGACGGCGTTCGAGCACAGCAGCACTCCGACCGATGGTGCGGGCAAACAACTTCCCAATGGCCGCGTGCTTCCGAGGCTCTACATTCCTGAGGAAGGGACCTCGTTGGAAGAGGTCGAGCGTGCGATGGTCGAACTGGCCATGCGGCAGGCCAACGGGAACCAGACCCACGCTGCCCGCCTGCTCGACATCAGCCGCGATGCTCTGCGCTACAAGCTGAAGAAATTCGAACTCGTCCCCGTGGGCGACGAAGAAGCCGCGACCGACTCGGTTCCTTCCGAAAACGCATCCGGCTAGCAGCGGTCTAGGGCTGAGCCTAATGAGAGCGCGTCACGCTTGTGATCACTGGTTGTATCCCACCCGCACCCTCGTGACGAACAATCTGTATATCCCCTGCTTTCAAGTGATTCGCTGAGTTCGACAGGGATGACGACGTTACCCCATCGTTCACCTGCCCGCAGTCCATCCGCAGTGTGCCGTTGTCGTTGAACACCAGTCCGTTGAAACGCAGGGTACTGCCGGGTGCGAGTGCTTGCGTGTTGAGCAGTTGAGTGTTGCTGTCGACATAGACTTCCACCACGTTGGGATTATTCAGTAGCGATGCCTGCCCCGGTTGCACCGCCAGCGTAGGAAACAGGTCATAGGATGCTAGGGACACCGTATAGTGGGTAAAACTGCCGCTCGGGGACGATGCGATAATCGTAGCGTCAATCGTCTGCGGCATTAGCGTCATCGTCGTCGCAGGCGTGTGGTCGCCGCCGTAGTAATCGGTGATCTGCTGTGAAAATATGGCGACATTTTGGCCCGGAACCAGGTTGGAATCGTTGAAACTCGCAACGAAAGGAAGGCTCGCCACGTTGCTCATCTGACCGGAAATCTGAAACAACGTGCTGCCCGAATACGAATAAACGCCTAGCGATTGCCCCAAGACGGAATAGGTTTGTCCCTGCTGCTCAGTTGGAAAACTGTAGAAGTCCGGCACCGAAATGGGCAATTGCAGGAGCGGCCCAATCATTACATTCAGGGCGGCCGGATCGTAAACCGCAATGCGTGTTGCCAGTAGAGATCCGTCCGGCTGAACTGCTCCGTCCATATCGACCAACGTTCCCACCTGCAGCGCGGAGAAATTGCTGAGGCCCTGATAAACAGTATTGCTGTCAGAACTGACGGAAACCGTTCGCGGTAGTCCGCGCGAATCCGATAAAGACAAACTAAGACCGCTGCCCGTCGTACCCAGCGCGCTGACCTGCCCCTCGAACTCGGTGATCTTGCCGTTCGCAGGACTCGTCGGTTGCGCTGTAACAGTCCAGGGAGTGAGATTGAAGGTTGGAGTAATCGCAAATTGCGAGAGTCCACTGGGGTAACAACTACTTGGGTAGCTCGCCGACTGGGCGACCAGCAGGTCGAGAGAAAGCCCCATACTATCGCCGGTGATCGTAATCGGCGACGGCAGGGTCACTGTCACATTGGAACTCGGAGTGTAGCCGTAGGCGTACGTGCTTTCGTCAAGGCTGCCCGGGGAATTGGACCCTGGGGGCATGACCGTCAGGCAAGTAAAGTCGGCGCCTCCAATGACTGCCGTCGCGCCCACGTAGATGCCTTGAGGAAGCGCTATTGTAGCCACGGGCTCGATCCCGCCGTTCAAATGCATGTATTCGGCCTGCCAATCACCCGCCAGCACGGGTGCCGTGCTCCCCGACTGGCTGGTCAACGTAAGGCTCTGGATGTCGAGGTTGAACTGAGACAACTGATCGTTCGCTGTGCTCGAAAGTACCAGCGTGACATTAGTGTTCCCGCTGAACTTCTGGCCTCCTCCGGTCGACGAAGTGCCAGAAGAGCCGCAGCCTGTGGTAACACCTACTGCTACTAGAAGGATGATCAGAACGACGGAAAGACGAGAAGAAAGCGTGCGAGCAGAAGTAAGTGGCGTCATAAGTTCCTCCGGCAGCGGTTCCCGAGGGGGAGCGCGTCAAGAAACCCGCGCTGATAACTCAACTCACTTCAACATAGAGCCAGGCCAAATTCTCCCCCGCAGACCCTAACTGGCCACCGCCAGAATATATCGCAAATCGTGTCAACGGCCATATCAATTCGTCTAGATTTGTAAAAACTCGGGCTGGATTTTGTGACAAGACTCACAAAAACAAAGGGCCTCCTTTGGAGGAAGCCCCGTGGCGCGATATGAGTGGGTATGAAAGCGCGCCAGTTCTCGAAACTCTTTAGCCGCGCGAAGCGTGCTCTTTTGCCTTCGCGATGTACTGCTCGACCTGTTGCTTCTGCGGATACTCCGGATTCGCTTTGAGCAATTGCTCCCAGGCCTCGATCGCACCTTTGGGATCTTGTTTGCCTTGCCACCGCACCCAGCCCAGGTTAAACAGGGTCTGCGGATGTCCTGGCCGGTATTTCAAGGAAGTCTCCATCGCGGCCAGTGCTTTTTCAGCATTGCCGGTATACCAGTATGCGGTGCCCATGTCGGTGCGGACATCCGGATTGTCGGGATGAATTACCAATGCGCGCTCGTAGTACTGGATGGCGCTGGGAAACTGTTGCCCGTCGTAGTACACATTGCCCAGCTTCACCAGCGAGTCAAAGTCGTTGGGATCTTTGTTCACAGCTTCGAGCAGTGGCGCAGCCGCCTGTGCCACAGCAGCTTGCGCGTTGGGGTCAGGCTGCGGTGGCTGGTGCGCGCCGATTCCCTGCGGAGCAGCCGTCGAGGCTACAGCCTGCGGTGCGCCGACGGACGCTGAACCACGGAATAAATATCCCAGCGCCACGCCGAGCAACAGGCAGAACGCTGCCAGAACGTACGCCTGCGTGCCAGTCCACTTTCCGGCGGCGGGCGATCCGGAAATGCGCGCGGGATTAGTAGTTGATGGCGACGGGGCGGTCTTTACTTCGCTCTTTACTTCGCTCATTTGCTTTCTCCGATCTGGTGCCGGCAAACGCCTGTTTCGGCGATTCCAGGTGGAACAGGCGCGTGACCGCAGCGGTCATCTGCTCCTGTTCCTCCTTCTCTGGAAGGTCCTTGAGTTCGCGAGCCAGGGAACTGGCAATCTTCTGTATGACCTGCGCTGTGATTGCGTGAAGTGACTGATCCTGCTCCCGGGTAAACGGCCCGCGCTCTTCGATGAAGGACTCCAGTTCTTGCCGGCAAATTTGGTCGAGGCGGTGGCGCAGCGCAACGATGGTCGGCACCACACTTTCCGCCTGCAGTTTGCCGCGAAAGGCCTGCGCCTCCGCAGCTACAATCTTTTCCACCTCGGCGGCCACCGCCGTACGTTCCGCGGCGTTGCTGTTGACCGCGCGCTCCAGACCTTCCAGGTCATAGAGCAGGATTCCGTCTACCCGGCGCACGTCCGGTTCCACATCGCGCGGCATGCCAATATCCAGGATCACCAGCGCCACCCGGTTGCGCTCAACGGCGATTCTCTCTGCTTCTTCGCGGGTCAGGACCACATGCGGGCATCCGGTCGCGCTGATCACGATGTCGGCTCGCAGCATGCACTTCCAGCGATCCGCCAGCGTAGCTGCGGTGCCTCCCAATTTTTCTGCCAGTTCGCTGGCACGCGCCGGTGACTGATCGATCACCATCACCGATTGCGCCCCATTTTCGACCATGTAGCGGGCCGATAGTTCGCTCATCTTGCCCGTGCCCAGCAGCAATACCTTTCGGCCTTCCAGGGACCCAAAAATATGCCGGGCCAAGTCGAGTGCCGCCATCGGAATCGAGACCGACACCTTGCCGATCGTGGTCTCATGCCGCACTTGCTTGGAAACGCTCAGCGCTTTCTCTAGGGCGGCGTTCAGAAAATGTCCGGCCGCGCCCACGGTTCGCGCCTGCTCCCAGGCGACTTTCACCTGCGACACAATCTCCGGCTCGCCCAATACCAGAGAGTCGAGTCCAGACGTTACCCTGAATATCTGGGTAAGCGCGCATTCATCGAGCAAGCGGTAGAAATGTTCCCACTCGCTCAGTTTCAACCCGTGATCGGTACTCAGGAAGTGAAGCAGCGAATTCGCCGCCAGCGTGGGCTCGCTCGCCCATACCAGGAATTCGGTGCGGCAGCAGGTGGAAAGGACGACAATTTCTTCGATGCCTTCGGCACTCTTTAACTGCTGAAGGACTTCATAGCGCCGGTTTTCGCTGATCCAGAAACGTTCTCTCATGGCCAGCGGAGCCGTCCGGTGGTTGAGTCCGATCACCATGAGTGTTGGTTCCAAGACGAGACCTCAGGCGCAAGTTGCAACTGTGGAACCGCAAGCCGTTGGCCAAAGAACCGCATTGCCGATGTGACGAGAACCAGCTTATTTTCTTGGACTTGCGCGTCAAGAATAAAGATACGAAGGGGTGGGAAATCCCGACAGTGCGGCATATGGCGCGGAACGCGAGTCTTTTGACGCGATATGCAACTGCCACATCGACTTAGACGCGGACTATGATCACGACCCGCAGTGACCGCAATCACTGACCAAACGGCCCTCTTCCGTAGAAACTGCTTGACGATTAGCACGTTCTTATCGGATCTCGAAACTCGTCCGCGAATTTCACCTGCTTCCTCGCGGACGATGAGGCGAGACCACTTAAGGTTCTGAAAGGAAAAGCAATCATGAAGATGTCGAAGCTCGTAATCCTGATCGCGATGATCGCCGTGGCCCTGTTCCTGATTTTGCCGAACCTCTCCTGGGCCGCCGATGATGGCGCTGCCATTTACAAAACCAAGTGCGCTATGTGCCATGGCGCAGACCTCACCGGGAAGCCGGCTGCCAAGATTCCCAGCCTGGTTTCCGACGATGCCAAGAAGGCCTCCGATGCCGATCTGACCGACATGATCAGCAACGGCGGCAAAGACAAGAAAGCCGCGCACGCATTCGCGAATAAGGGCGTGACCCCAGACCAGGTAAAGATGGTCGTGTCCTATATTCGCGAAGCGCAGAAGAAGTAGTGCCAGTTAGTAAGATCGCTGTTCCGAAAGGCGAACGTCGTATTGCCCCAAAGGGCATCGCGACACAAATGCGAGGGTGAGTGATCCGCTCCCTGGCTGGTGCTGGCCCAGTTGGCTCGCCAGGTGTCCCCCTCTCTGGATCGCCATTAACCGGAACAGCCAGCCCGGGTCTATGTGCTCACCCCTAGACCCGGGCATTTGTTTGCTCCCCAATTCGAAACCCTTAACCACGAAGGACACGAAGTATCACGAAGGAACGTCATGGGTTGGGCTTTCCTTCGCGATACTTCGTGTCCTTTGTGGTTGAGGGGGGAGGGGTATCAGAGGGTGAACTTTTCCGAGATGGTCCGCCCTCGCACCAACCAGAGCCGCATTCTGCTGCTTCATGATCCCCGCTCCCTGATCCGTGCTCCCTGCCTGTTTGCGAGATCAGTCACGACTCCCTGTGATTGTAATCACAGCCTTTTCTCCATTCCAAAAGTACTCTGAACATGCCTGTGGGAGCGTTTTCAAAGTCTTACGCCGAAAGGGGAATGTCATGGGGGTCACTCCTAATACGCCACATATGGGCCGCACGGCTCAGGACTTTTCCAAGAATCCAATGCTGGTCTACTGGGAGATGACCCAGGCCTGTGGACTAGCCTGCAAACACTGCCGCGCCGAAGCCATGCCGACCGCGAATCCTCTGGAACTCAACACCGAACAGAGCAAGCGCTTCCTGAACCAGCTCTTGGAATTCGGCGATCCGCTGCCGCACGTGATCCTGACCGGAGGCGATCCCCTCAACCGCAAAGACATCTACGAACTCATCGACTACGCCAAAGGCCTGGGCGTGGAAGTTTCCATCACTCCCGCCGCCACCGATCAACTGACCAACGACGCCATTTCTAAAGTGCAGGCGCATGGCATTCAGGCTATGGGATTGAGTCTCGATGGCTCTTCGGCCGCTCGCCACGACAACATCCGCAACGTCCCTGGCACGTTCGAGCACACCATGGAAGCCGCCCGACACTGCGGACGTATCGGCCTCCCGATTCAAGTCAACACACTGGTTGCCGAAGAAACCGCCGACGATCTGCCCGCCATCTACGAACTGCTGCGCACCAGCTTCCCCGTCATGCGCTGGAGCCTGTTCATGCTGATTTCGGTCGGGCGCGGCAAGCAGTTGAACGAAGTTTCGCCGGAACGAGGCGAGTGCATCATGAAGTGGGTGTTCGATCTTTCACCGAACGCCCCGTTTCAAATCAAGACCACGGAAGCGCCGTCCTACCGCCGCATCGCAGTCGAGGAGATGCGCAAGTCGCACATGGCGACCGCGGACATGAAGACCACCTCGGTCTACCGGGGATTCCAAATCCGCGACGGCCATGGCATCGTCTTTGTATCGAACCTGGGCGAGATCTATCCTTCCGGCTTCCTGCCGCTCCACTGCGGCAACGTCCGCACCGATTCGCTGGTCAACGTCTACCGCAACTCCGACATCTTCCGTTCGCTGCACTCCCCTGATCAGTTCCACGGAAAGTGCGGCGCTTGCGAATACAGCCACATTTGCGGAGGGTCGCGCGCCCGGGCTTATGCCTACACCGGCGACGCTTTGGGTACCGATCCGTTCTGTCCTTATGAGCCACCAACGCCCGAGACAGTTACGGCGTAGCAGGCAGCGGGGAAGATGGCGACTCGACCCTATGTGAACGAATCGCACGACGAACTTCCGTCCGAGCAGAAAGCGGGTCTCTTTGCCGACGAGTCTGGGATTAGACTCGCCGCGCTGCGCAAGAAGCTAGTTCGGCGCGCTGAGCCCGATCATTCTCAAGCGCTGCGCCGGACCTTTCAATTCATCTTCCTGTTACTGAATGTCTGGCTCGGCGGCACATTCTACTTCTGGGTACGTCGCATCGAAACCGGTGCGCACGACCGAACCATGGCTCGGCCCGCGGGAGTCGAAGGTTAGCTCCCCATCGCCGGCCTGATGAATCTAAGGTATTGGCTGACCACCGGACACCTTCCGGCCAGCCATCCAGCAGCCCTGTTTCTCCTCGTCAGTTTTCTGGCAATCGCATTCTTGTTGCGCAAGGCATTTTGCAGTTGGCTCTGCCCCGTAGGAACACTTTCCGAATATCTGTGGCGCGCGGGGCGGCAGATCTTCCATCGTAACTTTCCGCTGCCGCGCTGGCTTGATCTGCCCCTGCGAAGTGTGAAGTATCTGTTGCTGGGATTTTTTGTCTGGGCCGTTGCGAACATGTCGGCGGAAGCGATTGCGCAATTCATGCACAGTCCCTACGGCGCAATCGCGGACGCCCGCATGCTGAACTTCTTTCGCCATCTGGGTGAGACCGCCGTCGTCGTGCTCAGCGTCCTGGTAGTGGCGTCGGTTCTGGTGCAAAACTTCTGGTGCCGCTATCTGTGTCCCTACGGAGCGTTGCTCGGCCTTACTTCCCTGTTCAGTCCGTTGCGCATCCATCGCTCGGAGGCCGCGTGCATCGATTGTGCCAAGTGCGCCAAGGCCTGCCCCTCGGCCCTGCCAGTCGTACAGACTGCTCACCATCAAATCGGCGGAATGCACGGGATGCCTGGAATGTATTGCCGTGTGCCCAGCAGAAGGCGCACTTCACATGGCGCTGCCGCGTTGGATGCACTTGCCGAACGATGGCCGCATGCCAGCCTGGGCGATGGCGGCGGGAATCGCCGTCTTGTTCCTCGGAATTGTCGGATTCGCGAAGACCGCGGGCTACTGGAACGGTGACGTGCCCGACTACGTCTACCGTCAACTGGTCCCTCAGGCCAACGCAGCGGAGCATCCGATCTCGTAGGCTCCAGAGCGTTCAGGAATACAGTTTGATCGGCGCAACCACTCGTGTGATGGTTCCGCCGGGACTCGGTTGATCCGGCTTGAGTCCGCACCGCATCGAAGCGAACAGGCCAATTAACTGGCTAAACATGACATCGAGCACGGGACGATAGGAGTCGGGAAAATCAGCCGCACAATTCAAAGACAGAGAATAATCGGCGAGCGCAGAGACATCATCGTCCCCTCGCGCGGTGACCACGGCGCGCACGCGCCCCAGATGTTTACGATCGATCTCGCGCAGCAGGTCGAGCTCGTACCCCCGGCGGCGCGCCTCGCTCGATAGAAAAGCCACAAACAGGGTTTGCCCGTCTACGCTCGACATCGGCCCGTGGCGTAGTCCGAGCGGCGTCTCGGCCAAAGTCGTGACTTTACCCGCGCTGAGTTCGACAACTTTCAGCGCGGACTCGTCGGCCACGGCTCGCAGAACTCCCGACCCAACAAAACAGGTGCGCGTGCACCCCAGCAATGTAATGGCGGCAGCTGTTTCGGCTGCCTCGGGCAGGAACCGCCGCCCGGTCGCGGACAGCTCTGCAACCACATCCCCGAACTGCGCAAGGTCTTCCAGATGACCCACGCACTGCCCGGCTAGAACCATATTGCTGAACGAACTGGTCATAGCCAGGCCGCGGTCGTTCACGGATTCGTCCAGCACCAGCGCCAGAGCCCGGTCCGCATTCCGCAAGCACAGTTGCGCCATTGGGCCCTGCTGATTGCAGGTAATAACCACATGTTTTATTTGCCGATGCTGGTCGAGTGCCCGCTCTAACAGCGCCACGCCCTCCGGGCTTTCGCCGGACCGGGAAAACGAAATCCAGAGATATTCTCTTCCCGGAAGGTGAAACTCCTCGAACTCGGTCAACAAGGTAGTACTCGGGATGGGCCAGACGTCGCAGCTCCAGCGCGCACGAAGCATCGGGGCCAGCGCCCGCCCCGTGTAGTCCGACGTGCCTGCGCCCACGAGATAAACGGTGGGCGACGAGGTGCTGCCGCGGCCGATTCCGGCGCGACGCAGCATGTCGTTCAATTCCGAACTATGTTGCCGGCAGCGCTCGTAGGTGTTGATCCAGGTGTCTGGCTGCTGCCATATCTCGTGCGGCGTGTGTTGCAGTCCCCGCTCGATCTTTTCCTGTTCCGGCAAATCCAGCAACGCGCGCAATGGGTCGCTCAACGGGGAATCTCCTTGGGCCAAGTCTATTACAACCCGACCCGGTTGAGAAGCATTCGAAAGAAAAAGAAATACCGTTCGGAAGGAAACGGTAGAAAGTTCGCAAGGCGTGAATCCCGCGGCCGATGCCTCAGCCCGAAATCACTTTCCTGAAACCACAGGCGGTTTTCCGGCAACTAATCGACCTGAGAAGTGTTTTCTCTTCGGAGGAGAACAGCATGAGCCGTGGTTCACAATCCCTGAGTTCCCTGCTATTGGCAGCGGCGCTGGCTTCGTCATTCGCCGGAATCGCATGCAGCGAACACCACTCCTATCGTGTTTACGACCCTTATTACACCGACTATCACGTGTGGAACAACGACGAAGTGGTTTACTACAATCGCTGGGCGGATGAAACCCATCGCGACCCTCACCGCGATTTCCGCAAACTCCAGCCTCAAGAGCAGAAGGATTATTGGACCTGGCGGCACAACCACGGCGACCACGACGGAGACCACGATCGTCACTAACGACCGAGACAGGCTCTCAGCGCTGGAGTGCTCTGAGAGCCTGATCTGCCGAAGTTAATCTCGCCCCTAGTCGTTCCAGTTCCGCGAGTGTCTTCATTCCGTCTTCCTGTTTTAGAGTTTCGATTGCGTCTTGCACGACTGCCACCCGCCGTCCGCGTTCCAGCAAACCCTTGACGGCGAAGCTCACGCAATACTCAGTCACCACCCCAAAGACAACGAACTCAGCGCGATTTCCAAGCCGGTGCACGAGAGCATCAGCATGCCGGCTCTCAAAAATGTTTAGCGTCTGTTTTTCCAGCAGGATCTGTTGAAATCTGAACAGATCTTCCGGCAGTTTCGCCTCCGCGTCATTCGCCACGCGCACAACTCTTTCCGTCAGCGCCTCGGGCACGAGTTCTGCCCCGGCCGTTCCCTTCACGCAGTGGGGCGGAAAGATTTTGAATTCAGGATCATCTGGCGTGTGAAAACATCCATGCGACACGAGAAATACCTGTCCCTGCCGCGCGGCATCGGTGAGGCGCCGGATGTTTGGCAGCAGCTTTTCCGCGCCCGGTACGTACAGGTTTCCCCCCGGCAACATGAAGTCGGCCTGCACGTCCACTTCCCAGAATATGAAGTCTTGCGAAACCATGGCGCTCCTTCCGTGCGAAGGCCGAGCCTAACATTATTGCTTCTGCGCTGACAACGCCATCGCGCGGCTTCACCGCGAGAGCAACGTCGCGTATGATTTGCCAGTCGAAGACTTCCCGCGAAAACCGATCCCATGAGCCACGACGCCTCCACAACTTCTGCAAGCCCCAACAAACTGGTGATCCGCAACATCGGACTCCTCCTCAGCGGAGACCTCGAACACCCCATCCTCGATGCCGACACAGTCGTCGCCATTGACGGCGTGATCCATGCCGTCGGCAAACAGAAAGACATCGACACCGCTGGCGCCACCACCACGATCGATGCCAAAGGCACGGGGCTCGCTCCCGGATTGATCGACAGCCACGTACATCCCGTCTGCGGCGATTGGACGCCTCGCCAGAACCAACTCGGATGGATCGACAGCTGCTTGCACGGTGGCGTCACCGCGATGGTTTCCGCCGGTGAAGTCCACACGCCCGGCCGCCCTAAAGACATCGTTGGCCTGAAGGCGATGGCCATTTTCGCGCAACGCGCCTTCCAGGCGTTTCGGCCCGGAGGCGTAAAGGTCTATGCCGGTGCGCCGGTTCTCGAACAAGGCATGGTCGAAGACGACTTCAAGGAACTCGCCGCTGCGGGCGTGAAGTTTCTCGGCGAGGTCGGTCTGGGCAGCGTCAAAGATGGCGTGACCGGGCGCCGCATGGTGGCATGGGCCCGCAAGTATGGCATCCAGAGCACGATTCACACCGGAGGCCCTTCGATCCCGGGCTCCAGCCTCATCGACAAAGATATGGTCCTCGAAACCGATGCCGACGTCATCGGCCACGTCAACGGAGGCCACACCGCCCTTCCCGACGACCAGATCGTCGCCCTGTGCGAACGTTCGCCCCGCGCCCTGGAAATCGTTCACAACGGCAACGAGCGCGCGGGACTCCTCGCTCTTCGGACGGCGAAAGAACTAAACCAACTCCATCGTGTGATTCTCGGCACCGACTCACCGGCAGGTTCAGGCGTTCAACCGCTCGGCATTCTGCGCATGATCTCGATGCTGTCCTCACTCGGGGAAATCCCCGCAGAAGTGGCGATCTGCCTGGCCACAGGGAACACAGCCAAAATGCGGAGCCTCAATTGCGGCCTGATCGCCGCCGGACGCGAAGCTACCTTCGTTTTCCTCGACACGGCGCAGCAGTCCGCCGGCAAGAACCTGCTCGACAGCATTCAAAAAGGAGATTTGGCCGGCATCGGAATGGTGATCACCGACGGTGCAGTCAGCATCCAGCGCAGTCGCAACACACCGCCAGCTACTCGTGTGCCGGAGGTCGTCTATGCATAGACGCACAATGATTCTCGCGGCGTGGTTCACCATGCTGTCGACGTCACTGCTCGCGCAAGCGCCGATCCCGGGCTGGTGCCGCGCCCTCCCGCGCCCAGAATACAAGTCTCTCGAACGCGTCCCTGTCTCCGACCCTTGGTTCGAGGTCTACAAACCCGCTTCCGGCGTTTTCGCCATCTACGAACCGCATCAAGCTGAAGAGACCATCGCCTATCTGATTGTCGGGGATAAGAAAGCTCTGCTCTTCGACACCGGCATGGGCATCAGCGACATCAAGAAGGTCACCGCCGAACTCACGAAGCTCCCGATCCTCGTGCTGAACTCGCACACGCACGACGACCACGTCGGCGGCAACTGGGAATTCACCACGGTCTACGGAATGGACACTGACTTTACGCGCAAGAACGCGGAAGGCTCGCACGAAGACGCACAAGCCGAAATCACCCCCGATCAGATCTGCGGCATACTACCGAAAGGATTCGATCCGAAAACCTACGCAACTCGGCCGTGGAAGATCACAGCCTACATTCACGACGGAGACCACTTCGATCTGGGCGGCCGCACGATCGAAGTCATCGCAACACCCGGCCACACCCCGGACGCGATTTCACTGATCGATCGCGCGAACGGTCTGCTATTCACTGGGGACACTTACTATCCCGCCCCCATCTGGCTCTTCCGCCCCGAAACAGGTCTTAAAGCGTACGCCGCTTCGATCAGTCGTCTCAACGCTCTCGCGCCGGTCATCAAACTTGTTCTGGGGGCGCACAACATTCCCGTCGCGTCGCCAATGGAACTCACAAGGCTTGTGTTGGCATTTGCCGCCATGCGCAAAGGAGCGGTGACGCCTATTGCGGACTCTCCTGGAAAAGTCCTCTACAAAGTGGGAGACATTTCTTTCCTGATGCGAGCGCCGTCCACGCACTGATCGAGAGGACTACCGCAACCCGTCTTCGCCTTTGATCTGATCTTTCGTCAGCCCGCCGACTCGGGCCAGCGGACGCCCGTTGTCGGTTACTGCAATTGCCACCATGATCTCGTTCGCCCTCGGCGCGTCATTCAGCCGCACTTCCATGCCATCGAAGTGACTGCGCACGAACGCGGCGTCCTTGTGTCCCAAAGGTATATCCAAGACCACTCCCATCCCGCCGCGTTTCTTTGAAGAAGGAATCAGCGCAGCGCCCTTGCCCAACACTCGCCTCACCGGGGTCCCCAACTTCGGATGAAGAATCGCCGCGGCGTGTTCCAGTTCTCCGTTCTCACCGACCGCCGCCGCCTTGCCATAGCTCTCAGCCGACGGCCCCGGAATACCCAGCGCCGCCACCGCTCTCGCCGTGAGCAGTTCCCCGAGTTCCTCTCCAATCGCCATCAACTCCGAAAGATCCTCCACATATTTCCCCGCACACGGATTCTCAATTACGGCCACCGCCGCCGCACGCCTCGTCGGCGGAGAAATCTCGCGGTCCATTTCGCGCCGCGTCTCTTCCACAAAAGTCGCAATCTTGCGGATCTTCGCTTTCATCGCAGTCCGTCTTCCCCCTTGATCTCCGCCGCCCTGAGCCCACCCACGCGGGCATGCACCCGAGAGCCAGTCGTCATCACCAGGGCCAGCAGAATCTCGTCCGCCCGCGGCGCATCATTCACTCCCACTTCCATGGCATCAAAATGACTGCGCACGTACGACGCATTGATGTGGGTGATGGGCACATCCAGCCGCGTCCCGGGACCGCCAACTTTCTTCGTCGACGCTACAATGGCCTTCGCCCCGCCCAGCACCTCGCGCATGGCATATCCGCCCGGCACATGCCACAACGCTCCGTGTTCGAGTTCTCCAGCGGATCCTACAATCGCGCCTTTACCGTAGCCCTCGACGACCTTGGGGTCTCCACCCAACGCAGCTACCAACGTCCGCGCCATCTCCAAACCGAGCGGCTTCAGGTCGTCCATGAAGCCTTCGATGTCCTCGAAATACGCCCCCGCGAACGGATTTCGAATGACGGCAATTGCTGCGGCGCGGCGCAATGGCTTTTGCGCCACCGGCCCTCCTTCGTGAAATATCTCTTCCACGCAGGTTAGTTTCTTTCTGATCACAACTTCAGGCATGAGCCAGGATCCTTTCGCGCGCGGGACTCGTAATCATTCTCGATTCTCCGATTTCTCCAACCAAACGCGCTTTTCCTTGCAGACTCAGCGCTCCCGCCCGGATCAGCCCCATTCTCAGCAATCGCTCCGCGACCCGCGCACCCGCCTCTAACGCTTGATTCACGTCCTGCAACGTCAACTCCCCCACCGATTGCGTAACCGGTCGTCGCCCAAGATCGGTGTCGGGCGCGAGCTCGCAAGCCGCAACTCGCACGATCCCAGGATGACCCGGCAGGTCGACCGCATTCGCAAGGATGGTGGCAGCCGCGTCGGCCGCGGCAGCGCGGTCCGCCAGCACCGTCACTGCGTCCGCGATTCCCAAGGAAAAGCTGCGGCCCCGCCAGCCGCTGGTCGCAATACCGCGTACTGGATCGGCCGCATGCACGGTCGTCGTTCCCAGCAATGAGGGACGGTCCGGGCGCTCCACCATCCCGACTACAAATCTTTCACTCGGACTTAGGTGAAGGGCGATGTCGCCGCCATCGTTGACGTACGCGGAGGACAGCTCCGCCGCCGAAACCATCGCCGCCAGAATCTCCTCCGCCACCGCACCGGCCACCGCCGCCATGGGCGTGATGAAGTATTCCGTAGCGTAAGGCATCACGGCCGCCACCATCCTCCGCGCCACCGCACCGTGAGGCCACGCCGCTTCCGGAGAGCAGGGCCGCCGCAAAAACGAAAGCTCGCTGCACAACTCGTCGAGAACTGTAACGAATCGTGATCCGGCAGCCCGGTAGGCCGCCTCGATTTCGCGTGACTGCCCGAACGCCTCCACAATCAGGTCGATCGGCCCATCGTGAAGATGCCGCCGCCGTCCATCAGGTAGCATCCGGATCTGTGCGCGGTGATTCATCGTTTCTTCGTCTCCGATTCCAGAGGCCATGGATTATCGGCCCGCGCAGTCACTCGCCGGCGGCTTTCACTCTTCGCGGCAATCGAACTCAGCGGACGCACATGTTCCATATACCCGCCTAACGCAGCATAGTCCCGCAGCCGCAACGTGAATTCAATCGGAGCGACCAGCGCCGGAGTCGGCACATATCCAAATGCATTCTGCGGCATCCGCGTCACGTCGGCCATGAAAGTGATGCCGCCGCCCGGCCACACATACACCGGTGCGCCTCCACAAGTTACTCGAGTTAGTGCGTCGCGCACCGAATGCGTTAGCTTCACCGGATTCTCAGTTACACCTGCCCGCAACGATCCTCCCGCTCCCCCCATGAACAGCACCGTGCACAGAGCCGGCTCGCAATTCTCCTTGATGCGCGCCACCGATTGGCTCAAATCGGCCGGCAATTCTTTTTCTCGCGGCCTGAGATCGTCGTCCAGTTCGAAATAACCGTAGTGCTCACCGGTCGTGCTTACCATCAGCAAACGCAAACCCGGCCACGCTTTCTTCGCGTTGAACTTCCCGAGAATCGTGAGCGGATCTTCAATATCGGTACCGCCCCACGACGTTCCTGGTTCCGCAACTTGAAAATATCGTCCCGGCGTGGACCGTCTACCCTTCAGCTTGATTCCAGTCTCCGGCACGCCCAGCAACTTTCCCGCCTGATGCTCCGATAAGACGCCCGTGATGTGATCATCGACCACCACCACATCATCCACTTTGCCGAACCATTGCTTGGCGAACATACCAATCGTCGCCGAACCGCAGCCCACGCGCATGCGCTCTTCCTGCGCTCCGTCCACAATCGGTGGCCTGCCCGCCTGTACGACGACCTTGGCACCATCATCGATCTTCAATTCCGCCGCCTTGCCGTTGCACAGGTTCAGGAGCGCATCGCAGGTGGCCGTGCCTTCCTTCCGGCTGCCTCCAGTCAAATGCCGTACGCCTCCCAGCGATAACATCTGCGAGCCGTATTCGCTGGTAGTCACATGCCCGACCGCCTCGCCCTGCGCCCGCACCGTGCTGCATTCCGCGCCCAGATGACGATCGGTATCGATCTTCACTTTCACGCCGCAGTAGCTGAAGATTCCCTCCGTCACCACCGTGACCATGTCAATGCCTTCTACCTGCGACGAAATAATAAACGGCGCCGGCTTGTAATCCGGATACGTCGTGCCCGCCCCGATCGCGGTCACAAAGGTCTCGCCGTGGCTGACCATAGTGCCGTCCCAATCGCGGCCACGCTCCAGAAACGGCACCACCGACTCCCCGCGCTCTAGCGCTCGATCCAGCACGATGTGCGGATCGAGCCGCACCAACTTGCCTTCGTGATTGCCGTAGCGGTCGCACGACCCCGTGCGCCCCGGCTTGATGTAGCACAGCACGGGACACGCATCGCAGCGGATGGCGTCGTCAGCCACGAGTGCCTCCGTTGGTCTTCGCGAGAATGGCCGCACGCACCCGGTCTGGCGTTGCGGGGATCTTGTAGATACGTACTCCGATGGCGTCATGAATCGCATTGAGAATCGCGGGAGCCGTCGGAATCACAGCCTGCTCGCCGATGCCCTTCGCGCCAAACGGCCCCACAGAAGACGAGTCTTCAATCAAAATCGACTCCACAGGAGGAACGTCCCCAGCCGACGGAATCAGATAGTCGTGCAGATTCTCGCCCTTGCCGGGAAAGAATTCTTCCATCAAAGCCATCCCCACACCCTGCGCGACGCCGCCCTCGATCTGTCCTTCGATCAACGTCGGATTAATGGCGCGCCCCACGTCGTGCGCGGCGGTAACCTTCAGCACCCGCACCGTGCCCAACTCCACGTCGACTTCAATCTCCGCCAGGTGCGCGCCGAAGCCGAATACCGCGTACGGACTTCCCTGCCCATTCTCATCCAGTGGACTGGTCGGCGGATCGAACGTCGCCTCACAGGTAATCACGTAGCCATGAGCGTCGAGCGGCAATTCAGACAGCGCAAGCACATTCCGCTTTCCATTCTCGGCAACCGCCACAGAGCAGTCGCCAAACTCGATCGTCGCGCAGTCGCACGCCCGGGCCAACTTCAAGATTTCGCCATGCAATTTCACTCCCGCCATGTGGGCCGCTTTCCCGGTGACGAACGTCTGCCGCGATGCCGAAGTCTTTCCGCAATCCGGAGAAATCGCCGTATCGCCGGAAACCAGATCGAAGTGATCAACGGGAGCCATCAACGCGTCCGCGCAAATCTGCGGGATGATGGTATTCGATCCCTGGCCGATGTCCACCGCGCCCTGATGTAACGCGATGCGCCCATCGCGCTTCAACCCAATGCGCACGGTAGAGGGATTCGGCAGCGATGTATTTCCGCACCCGTACCACATTCCCGCCACTCCCACTCCGCGTCGCAACGGCCCAGCCGCACTCGCGTTGGATGCGGCTGCTTCTGTCCTCGCAGCCTCCCATCTCGGCCGCAAAGCCTCGAAGCAGGCACGAATCCCAACGCCCTCGCCGAGAACTTGCCCGGTCACGGTCGGGGAATTGTCGTCCAGCGCATTCAGAATGCGAAACTCCAGCCGGTCCATTCCAACTCGATCTGCGAGATCGTCGTACAGCTGCTCCTGCGCAATCGCCGCCTGCGGCACTCCGAATCCACGAAACGCTCCCGCCGGAACAACGTTGGTATGCACCGCGCGAGTCAGCGCGCGAAAATTGGGCACGCGATACGGTCCGGAAGCGTGCACGGGCACGCGTCCTGCCACGGTCGGTCCCCACGACGAATACGCGCCCGTATTGAAGTCAGCCGCGAAGTCGAGCGCTGTGAGCTTCCCATCCCTGGTGGCTCCCGCACGCAGTCGCATGCGCGCCGGATGCCGCTTCGTTGTCGAGAGGATCGACTCCGTCCGCGAGTACACCATGCGCACGGGCCGTCCCAGCTTCCACGCGGCCAGCGCAATAAACGGCTGCACCGAAAGATCGAGCTTTGATCCGAACCCTCCACCCACGGCGGTTGGAATAATCCGTACCTTCTCGGGCGCGACGCCGAGAATCTTCGCAATGTCATCGCGGTCCATATACGGGGATTGTGTGCACGCCTGAATCTCGATGCCATCGCCCACGCGCCGCGCGAACCCGGCCTCCGGTTCGATGTAGGCGTGTTCGACGAATCCGGTCTCATACTCGCCCTCGACCACGACGTCCGCTCCCCCGAGCGCTTTTTCCACGTCCCCGCAAACCACACGCCCGCGCACCAGAACATTCCCCTCGCGATGCGCGTGGATCCGATGAGCATCCACTGCCAGCGCCTCCGCGATCGTTTTGAGAGGCGGCAACTCTTCCCATAGGACAGGAAACTCCGCGAGATCGAGCGCCTCCAGCGCGTCCGTCTCGCCTACTACGGCCGCAACTCCTTCGCCGCGGAAACGAGCTTCGGCGTGCGCGAACACTGGCTGATCCGCATATCTGGAAATGACCCCATAGCAATCGATGCCGGGCACGTCCTTCGCGGTCAGAATCAACATCACTCCAGGATGAGTTGCAAGGTAGGAATCCAGAGGGCCAAACTGAAACCGCGCCCGCGGATGAGGGCAGCGAATCACCCGCACCCCCAGAGTCGCTGCAGGAGTTTCGTCCGCTCCAAAAATCTCTGTGCCGTCGACTTTTTTCCGTCCGTCGAGCCGCACGAGCCGCGCACCGACGGCGGCCCCCGCTGCAGGGGACGGTTCCAAGTCCGCGCTTGCACCAGCCTCCACAGCCTCCACTATCGCGCTGATAATCTTCCGATATCCCGTGCAGCGGCAAAGCACGCCGCCAATCGCGTCCATCACTTCGCTTTCTCTGGGCTGGGGGTTCCTCTCCAGCAGCGCCGTCGCCGCCACCAGCATCCCGGGAGTACAAGCACCGCATTGTGCCGCACCGTGGGATAGAAATGAATGTTGCAGCCGTCCGTACAGCGGTGAGCGCTTTGCCAACCCTTCTACGGTTGTGATCTCACCTCCCGCCGCCTGCCCGGCCGCCACCAAACACGCGCACACCGGCTCACCATCCATCAAGACCGTGCATGCTCCGCAATCGCCCGCATCGCATCCCACCTTCGTTCCCGTGAGTCCCAGATCGTCGCGCAGGACTCGCGAGAGCCGCCGCGCCCCGGGAACCATCACCTTAACCGCGCTGCCGTTTACCGAAAACGAAATCAACTCAGTCTCCGCCGCCGGCAACTTCTCGGTCGTCGCCATCAGCGGCTCCCCACACAGGCTTCCAGGGCACGTTGCACCAGAGTCAGCGACGCGTCGCGCCGGTACTCGGCCGTAGCTCGCACATCATCAATCGGGGAAAGCATCCTTAAATGCTCCGCCCTCACAGCCGCACCGATTCCCGCCTTCGCCGGCAATCCCACGAGATCTTTTTCTAAATCGCCCAAGCGTTGCGCTGTCGCCGAGCACGATCCCACCGCTACATGGGCCTCAGCCAAGCGGCCCGCGTCAACCTGCACCACAGCCGCAACCATGGAAATGGAAATCACCAGATAGCATCGCGCTCCCAGTTTCAGAAAAGAAGAAGCCGCGTCTTCCATCCGTCGCGGAACCAGCACCGCCGCCAGAATCTCATCGGGTCGCCGCGCCGTCTTGCGATTGCCCGCGAGGAACTGCGCCAGGGGTATGCGCCGCCTTCCCGCCGCAGAAACCAGTTCTACCTCTGCGTCCAATACAAGGAGTGGCGGAACCCCATCCGCCGCCGGAGATGCGTTGCACAGGTTCCCCGCGACCGTGCCGCGGTTCTGAATCTGCACCGACCCCACTTCCTTTGCCGCTGTCTTGAGCGCGTCAAAACAACGCGGTAGAGGAGTGCGAATGACCTCGCTCCACGTCGTCAATCCACCAATTCGAGTGTGCGTATTCTCTGTGGAGATACCGCGTATCTCCCCCAGGGCCGTGATGTCAACGACCCGCCCCTGCGGCAACCTTTCTCCCAGCGCCGGATAAAAATCCGTCCCCCCGGCCAGGATCTGCCCGCCCGCAGAAGCCAGCAGAGAAACTGCCTCGTCAAGTGTTTTCGGCTTGAGATACAAGGAATTGGGCCCCCACAACGACGCCGTACACAACGCTTTCAGAGTTTGTATACGAAGGCCCTCGGTTTGTACAGCCACCCTCAGGCCGGAAACAGGCGCCGCATGGTCTCCGCGCGAAAATCGAAAATCTTCTCCACGTCGCGCTTCACCAGTCGAGCCACGGCGGTGTGATCACCTGCAGATTCTCCGGCCGCGAAAAAAACGAATACACCTCATCTACGGGCCGAGGCAGCCATTGCTCGCGTTCCAGGCGGTACGTCTGCATTAATCCTTTGACTCTGCACCCGGCAATCTCTCGAAGAATCCGCCGAATCTGTGTTCTAATCTCCGCGTCATAATTCTCGCACGCAATCAACCTTCGGAGAGACGCATGCTACCCACCTTCTTGAGACGGATCGAGATTGTATTCCTGGCTGCGGCCCTCGCAACTTCCGCAGCGGCGCAGTCGACGGCTCCCACCACCGCTCCGCCCGACCTCGAAGCGTACGTCGCTTCATCGATGAAAACTTTCGATGTTCCCGGTATGGCCGTCGCAATCGTGAAAGACGGAAAGATCGTCGCCGCCAAAGGCTACGGCGTGCGCAAACTGGGCGACCCGACGCCGGTCGACGAATTCACCCTGTTCGGCATCGGCTCGAACACCAAAGCCTTCACCACCGCCGCGCTTGCCACTCTGATCGACGAAGGCAAGCTTTCTTGGGATGATCCCGTCTACCAGCGACTCCCCGGCTTCGTGATGTACGACCCCTACGTGTCGCATGAAATGACCATCCGGGATCTGCTCACTCACCGCAGCGGCATGGGACTCGGGGAAGGCGATCTGCTCTTCTGGCCGCACTCCACCTACACGCGCGAAGAGATCATCTACAAGCTGCGCTTCATGAAACCAGCCTCCAGCTTCCGCAGCCATTACGCCTACGACAATCTGCTCTACATGACCGCAGGACAGATCATTCCCGCCGTCACCGGCACTTCGTGGGACGACTATATTCGCCAGCGCATCTTCACGCCGCTCGGCATGAACCACTCCAATGTCACTAACGCCAATATCAAGCCCGGCGACAACGTCGCTTTTCCTCACTCCCGCATGGACGGCAAACTCCAAGTCATTCATTTCGAGGTGCTCGACAACGCCGGCCCGGCCGGAGCCATCAATTCCTGCGCCGCCGACATGGCCAAGTGGGTGCAGTTGCAATTGAACCGCGGCAAGTTCATCGACCACGATGGCCACCTCTTCACTGAGCAGCGATCCAAAGAAATGTGGACACCGCAAACCATTCTTCCAGTCGGCGACCCTCCGCCCGGTCTCGCCGGACTGAAGGCCAACTTCGCCGACTACGCTCTAGGCTGGGGACTGCGCGACTACCACGGCCGCAAACTCATAGGCCACACCGGCGGCGTTGCCGGATTCGTCTCCCGCGTCATGCTCGTGCCCGAAGAAAACCTCGGCATCGTCGTGCTCACCAATGCCGAGCAAGGCGGCGCTTTCGATGCCATCCTCTACCACGTGCTCGATCACTACTTCCAGCTGCCGCCTACCGACTGGATCGCCGCATTCAAAACGCTGAAAGAGACGGAGGAGAAGGAAGCGGCAGAGACGATGAAGAAGGCAGAAGGTGCCCGCGCCGCCGACTCCAAGCCTTCCCTTCCCCTCGATAAATACGCGGGAGTCTACAACGACGC
>OBLW0100001101.1_pt1 | contig 23205 bp, 18 predicted proteins | sample 1520161 | NCBI WGS metagenome assembly OBLW01 (sample SAMEA3539309, study PRJEB22396) | soil metagenome | biome: tundra; feature: field; material: soil | place: USA | collected 2010-05 | depth 0.15 m | reverse complement strand
TGAAATCTCAGGCGCAGTGGGCCTGGACTTTCCCGACGATAGCCGCTCCTTCGTGCTCGCCGACCTCGATCATGATGGGCGACTGGAACTTATTCTCAAGAACCGAAATGCGCCGCAGCTGCGCGTGTTGCACAGCACCGCAACGGATCTGGGGCACGCGATTGTTCTCCGCCTCCGCGGGACAAAAAGCAACCGCGATGCGATTGGAGCCGCAATCACCATAGAATCGGCAGGCCATCGCCAGACGAAGTATGTGCAGGCGGGTTCGGGATTTCTCGCCCAGCACAGCAAAGAGGTTGTCTTCGGGTTGGGAAAAGCTGAGGGAGATGTCCGGGCTACGATTCGCTGGCCCAGCGGCCTGACTCAGACCCTGGAGCGCCTGCCGGTCAACCGGCGAGTCGAAGTGCAGGAAGGTTCCGCCGATTTTCTTGCCCAGCCGTTTGCAGCTTCCCCGGGATCATGGATACAGTCAAGCGGCCCCGCAATGCTAGAGCTGCTGCCTTCTTCAGCGGAGACTTGGCTGATCCAGCCGTTAAGCGCCCCAGATTTTTCGTTGCCCGACCTCGCAGGCAATTTGCGCGATCTTCGGTCTTTCCAAGGCGGCTTCGTCTTTCTTAATCTCTGGACGACCGCTGCGCCGGCCTGCGTCGACCAGTTGCGACTTCTAAGCCGGCACCAGCCAAAGCTCGCTGCAAGCGGCTTTCATATCGTCGGCGTCAATGTGGATGATCCTCTCGATCTCAGCGCGTTGAAAGCATTCGCGTCCCGGGAAGAACTAGCTTTCCCCAACCTGCTGGCGACGCCGGAAATCGCGGGGATCTACAACATCATCTATCGTTACCTTTTCGATCGTCGCCGGGACCTGCCGCTTCCCACTTCGTTCTTGATCGATCCTACCGGCATGATCGTAAAGGTGTATCAGGGGCCAGTAGATACCAAACAGATCCAGGAAGACGTCCAATCGGCGCCGCAGACCGAAGCGGATCGTATCAAGAAAGCGCTGCCCTTCGCCGGACCGCTGCCCGAGGGCGGATTTCGGCGCAACGACTTCACTTATGGAGTGGCGTTTTTTCAGCGCGGCTATCTCGACCAGGCAGCCGAATCGTTCAGGCAGGTCATCGCCGCCAAGCCGCAAGCTCCCGAGGCCTATTACAATCTTGGAACTCTTTATCTTCGAAGAAATAATTTGCCGGATGCGCGCCGCTATCTTGAACAGGCGGTACAGTTGCGTTCGAACTATCCTGAAGCGTGGAACAATCTTGGAATGATCTCCGCCGAGCAGGGAAAGGCGGACGAGGCGATCGCTGATTTCAAACAATCTTTACTGCTACAGCCCAGCTACACCGTTGCTCTCCTTAACCTTGGCAATCTGTATCGCAGGCGTGGAAACTACGCGGAAGCCGAGACGCTCCTGACCAAGGCGCTCGAACTGGCGCCCGACGATCCGGAGGCGAATTACGGCGCCGGAATGCTCTATGCCCGGCAGGATAATTTCGAGCGCGCCCTGCAATATTTATCGAAGGCCGTGAACTTGAGGCCTGACTACGCTGATGCGATCAACAATATTGGCGTGCTTCTCGTGCGGCAGCAACGCTATTCAGAAGCCGAAGACGAGTTCAAAACTTGCATCCGCATAGCCCCCAACTTTGATCAGGCTTATTTGAACCTGGCCCGTTTGTATCTCGTTTTGAAGAATGAGCTCCAGGCCAAAGACGTGTTGCGCCAGCTTCTCCTCCTGCAACCCGGACACAAAATGGCTCAGCAGGCGCTGGAGATGCTAAATTGACTTGCAGTCGTGACGATTATGATTAGAAGGCGGAGGCGGAATGCCGAAACTTTGATGGTTGCCCTGATGCTGGGACTTATATTGATCAGCATCCATGCAGCTGCACAACAGACCAGCACCGCGCCGAAACCGTCCCACCAGTCTGCTGCCATTCCATCCCCATTCGCCGAAGCTGAAACTTTGCTTCGTCAAGGTTCTGTCGAAGAGGCCAAACAGAAGATTAAGGAACAACTGGCGTTGCATCCAGACAGTGTTGCCGGTTACAACCTGCTGGGGATTGCCTACAGCAGTGAAAAAGATTACGCCCACGCGCTGGAAGCATTCCAGCACGCGCTGAAGCTGAGTCCCAACTCCAGCAAAACGCATAACAATCTCGGCAACTTATATGTCGTGCAAAATCATCCCGATCTCGCGGAAATGGAGTTCCGCTCAGTTCTGCGTCTTGATCCCGCGGATCGCGAAGGGAATTACAATCTGGGCCTGCTGCTGCTAGCCAAGGAATCGCCGGTCGAAGCTATTCCCCACTTTCAGCGCGTGCGCCCCGCGAACCCAGAGACGAAATTCAATCTTGTCCGCTGCTATCTTCAGTCCGGACAAAACGCAGCGGGACTCAGCCTGGCGAGAACGCTCTCCGTCCAGAACAAGGATGACGTCCGGCTCCATTTTACTCTTGGTGTCCTTCTCGCCACTGCGAAACAGTATCGCGAATCCGAACTCGAACTGGAGAAAGCCAACGCGCTGCAGCCGGAGACATTCGAGATTCTTTTCAATCTCGGGCGCGCTTATCTTCGAGGCCGCGATTACGCGAAGGCGGAAGTTACGTTAAATCGCGCGCTGAAACTGAAACCGGATTCTGCCGACACTCTTTACTTGCTGGGCCAGGTCTACGCCGATCAGACGAAGGCCGTGGATGCTTTGGATGTACTGGTGCGTGCCCACAAACTTGCGCCTGAAAATGTCGATGTCATTTTCCTGCTGGCCCAGGTCAGCATGACCCAGAATTATTTTGAAGACGCGATTCCTTTGCTCGAATCTGGTTTGAAACTCGGGCCGCAACGATCCGATCTCCACGCCGCGTTGGGTGAAAGCTTCTTCATGGCAGGCAAAGCGGATAAGGCCATCGAAGAATTCAAGGCGCTGATCGCACTGGATCCCTCGGCGCGCTCTTATGCTTTCCTGGGCCTCTCGTACCGCAAACTAGGCCGCTTCGACGACGCCACAAAGTATTTTCAGGAAGGCCTCAAGCTGGATGCTCACAACGATTCTTGCTTGTTCAACATGGGTTACATCGAAGAACGTCAGGGGGATGAGGCAGGCGCCGAAAAAATGTTTCAGGAAACGCTTCGCGTGAATCCCAATTATCCTGACGCGCTCCTCGAACTGGCGAACCTGCGGATTGCAAAAAAACAATTTGCCGAGGCTGCCGAATTGCTCCGACGTTACGTCAAGTCCAGCCGCAACCCCATCACTGGCTATTACAAGCTTGCCATGGTCGAGCGAAACCTCCATCAGACAGAGGCTGCGCAGCGAGATCTCAGCGTATTTCAAACCTTAGCCAAAAACGCATCGTCCGGCCCGTATCCGTACGAGCATCTCTTCGACTATCTCAACAACCGTTCTAACCTTGCACCTCTGGCGCGCACTCAGCTGGATGTGACTGAATTAAACGAGCAGATCCAGAAACACCCAGGGCAGCCACAGGACCTTTACTTGCTGGCCGAAGCCTATCTAAAGCTCGGCAAGCTCGACGATGCTCGAAAAGCAATCGCCCAACTCGATCAACTAAGCGCCTCCGACTACCGCACGCAAACTGGCATAGGCGTGCTGCTCGCTCACTTTCGCTTGTACGATGATGCCATCACGCATTTTCAGTCGGCCTTGCGTGCCAGTCCGGATTCCGACGACGTCAAGTTCGACCTGGCGGACGCTTACTTTCGCAAGGCCGTCTATCCCCAGGCCCTCGAGACCGCGCAAAGTGTCTCCGCGCAGGGTCAGCAGGATGACGCGCTGCTAGCGCTTCTGGGAGATATTTATGCGCACATGAATGACAGTGCGCGGGCCGCCCAGATTTTTCGAGACGCCATCGCCCGCAATCCTGACAATGATCAGTATTATCTTTCGCTCGCCCTGGTCGAACTCCGGCAAGGGGATGCCCGCGCTGCCGAGGAGACATTGCAGAAGGGCCTGGCTCGAGTTCCGGGCTCCGGCAAAATACTTTGGGGACTGGGGATTGTCTCCGTCCTTGAAGGGAAAACGGGACAAGCTGCCGAACGGCTCGAGCGCGCCGTCGAACTCCTTCCGGAGTGGGCCGGCAGCTATTCTACTTTGGGGGTCTTCTATTACGAGACCGGACAAGTCGAGAAAGCGCGGGAAGTGCTCAATCGTTTCAAGGACAGCAACGTCGGCGGACTCGATGTGAATCGTATCGAGCAAGCCTTGTCCAAAGCTCCGGCTTCGACTTCTTCAACCGGAGAGATGTCGGTGGACGCGCGGCAACAGCTACTGCAATTCGCGCTCTTCCTCGCGGACCGCACCCTCTGAGGTTCGATGACTCTCTGAACGGACTAAAATACGTTGACGAGAACTAGTTTTGTCGGCCAAGCGCGCCAATCTCTATCGAGTTCTGAACAACGCGATTTTTGGGTGGCGCAGCGCTTTCAGCGCTGCGATCAAAGTCCACCGGTTGAAGCTGGCTTTAGCCGCCGAGGTATTAGCAGTTAGAAAATGTCGAAATCATCCAAGGTGCTCACCACTTCCAGTGTTCGGGCCAAGTGTATCTTCATTCTCACGCTAGGCGTCATCATCCTCTTGGCGGTCCATCTGACCGCGCTCGCCGGCCAAACTCCAAGAACACAAGAAGCAACCATCCCCGTGCACTTCACCGATATTCGCGAAAAAGCCGGCATCACTTTTCAGCAGGATGCCACGGCCACCGACGAAAAATATTATCTTGAAACCATGGGCACCGGCGTGGGGTGGATTGACTACGACCAGGACGGCCTCATGGATTTATTCTTCGTGCAGTCCGCAGCCACGGATCTGTATAAGCCGCCTCACCCTCTGCGCTCCGCCCTTTACCACAACAACGGTGACGGAACCTTCACCGATGTAACCGACAAGGCCGGTGTCGGCGGCAGCGGACACTACGGTCAAGGAGTGGCCGTGGGAGACTACGACAATGACGGATACCCCGATCTCTATGTGACCGGCTATGGCAGCGCCATTCTCTACCACAACAATGGCAACGGAACCTTCACCGACGTTACGGCGAAGGCGGGAGTCGCTGATAAGGGCGGATGGTCAACCAGCGCAGGCTGGTTTGATTACGATAAAGATGGTTGGCTCGATCTGGTTGTAACCAACTACATCGAGTGGTCGCCGAAAAATAATCTTTGGTGCGGCGAACGCCGGCCGGGTTACCGTTCCTACTGTCACCCAGGAAACTACAAGGGGCAGAGAATCAAGCTCTACCACAACAACCACGACGGAACGTTCACTGATGTAAGCGATGCGTCAGGAGTGGGCAAGCCCGAAGCCAAGGGCATGGGCGTGGTGCTCGCCGATTTCAACAACGATGGATGGACCGACGTCGCCATCGCCAACGACTCGTGGCCGAATTTTCTTTTTATCAATAAACATGACGGAACTTTTGAGGATGTATCCTTCACTTCCGGTGTGGCCGCCGGCGAAGATGGCCGTTACGAAGCTGGAATGGGAATTGACGCCGCTGATGTGGACGGCGACGGCTGGCAGGACATCTACATTACTCACCTTGATTTCGAACTGAACCGTCTTTACCTCAACCACAGAGACGGAGCCTTCGACGACGACACCTTTCGCTCCGGTATTGGCAACAAGGCTATTTTGTTAAGTGGCGTGTCCATGAAATTCATCGATTACGATAACGACGGCTGGGACGACATTCTGCAATTGAACGGCGCCATGCTCGACAACGTAAATCTCTACCACAGCGAAGTCACCTACAAAGAGCCGCTCTTGATGTACCGGAATTTAGGCAAAGGACAATTCGCCAAGGTGTCCGAGTCTCTTGGCCCGGACTTCATGCGCCCCATCGTTGGACGCGGCCTTGCTACCGCGGACTTCGACAACGATGGCGACATCGACGTTGCCATCAATATTCGCGGCGACTATCCCGAACTTCTTCGCAACGACGGCGGCAATGCGAACCACTTTTTGGAAGTTCTTTTGATCGGTACGAAATCCAACCGCGACGGCATCGGGGCTTCCCTGAAGTTAACCTCCGAGGGATTCGTGCACGTCGAGCAATCGAAAGGCGGGATGAGCTACATGTCGGCCAGCGATCCTCGAATTTTCTTTGGCTTGGGGAAGCGCACAAAAATTGAATCGCTCGAAATCACATGGCCGAGTGGCCAAGTGGAAAAGTTGACGAACGTGCCCATCGACCAGATCATCGCCGTCAAAGAAGGCTTAGGAATTGTCCCGCATCCATTTCCCAAGGTGCCGAGTCGATAGCATGAATTTTCCCCGGCGTCATTTCCTTGGTTCTTCACTCGTAGTTCTCGGCAGTACGCTACTCGACGCGCTCGCCACGCCGCTGTGGCAGTGGAAAAAAACTTGTGGGCTCACGGCTGCCGTCTCCACTCCTTCGCCTGCGTCGCCGGTCATTTTCGTCGATGTTGCTCGCGAGGCCGGACTCAATACGCCCAACGTTTGGGGCGCGACCGATCACAAGCGTTCCATTATTGAAGCGAAAGGCAGCGGGCTGGCTTTTTTCGATTACGATAACGACGGCTGGCTCGATATCTATTTAACTAACGGCACACGTCTCGATGCGAACTGGCCGCCCGGACAAGCTCCTACTTCTCATCTCTACAAGAACAACCGCGACGGCACCTTTACTGACGTAACGGAAAAAGCTGGTTTGGGTCGCACCGGCTGGCAGACGGGCGTTTGCGTCGGCGATTACGACAACGATGGCTGGGACGATCTGTTCTGCTGCTTCTGGGGACACAATATTCTTTTTCACAATAATGGCGACGGAACCTTTACCGACGTCACTCGCAAGGCCGGGGTCTACGATGAGCAGGTTCGCTGGGGTGCGGGCTGCACCTGGTTGGATTACAATCGCGACGGCTTCCTCGATCTTTTCGTCTGCAACTACATCAAGCTCGATCCGGCAAAGATTCCTGCGCCGGGCAATGACCCGCTCTGCCAGTGGAAGGGAATCCCCGTCATGTGCGGCCCCCGCGGTCTAACGGGCGATACCAACGTTCTTTATCGCAATAACGGCGATGGAACCTTCACCGATGTTTCAGAAAAATCCGGCATCCTGAAGCCCGGCCCGCGCTACTCCATTACCGCAGTCTCTTACGATTTCGATAACGACGGATGGCCCGACATTTATGTGGCCGTCGATTCCGAGCCCAGCATCCTGTTTCACAACAACCACGACGGCACGTTCACGGACATCGCCGTTCCCGCCGGCTGCGCTTACAGTGACAACGGCCACGAACAGGCGGGAATGGGCATCGCGGTCGCAGATTACGACTGTGATGGCTGGTTCGACATCTTCAAAACGAACTTCGCCGACGATACCTGCAATCTTTATCACAACAACGGCGACGGCACTTTTACCGACGAAACGTTCGCTTCGGGCGTCGGCATCAACAACCGCTACGTCGCTTGGGGCTGCGGCTTTGTGGATTATGACAACGACGGTTGGGCCGATATCATTCAGGTCAACGGCCATGTCTATCCAGAGATTGAGGGACACGGCATCGGCCAGGATTTCAAGAATCCGCGTCTCGTATATAAGAATCTGGGGCAGGGAAGATTCAAGGACGTTTCCGCGGACATGGGTCCGGGCATCACCGAGCGTTTCTCCAGTCGCGGCGCCGCATTCGGTGACTACGATAACGATGGTGACATGGACGCGCTGATCCTGAACCTCAACGACCTGCCTTCGCTTCTTCGCAACGACGGCGGCAACGCGCAGAACTGGATCAAGCTCAAGCTGATCGGGACGAAGTGCAATCGCACCGCAATCGGCGCCCGGGTACGCGTGGTCACCGGCACTCATGCGCAAATCGATGAAGTTCACAGCGGTGGCAGCGTAATGTCGCAGAGTGATTTACGGCTTCACTTCGGTCTGGGTAAAGCCCAGGTGATAGACCTTATCGAAGTGAAATGGCCCACGACGCAGAAAATAGAAAAGTTCACGCAAGTGAAGGCTAACCAGATATTGACCATTCGCGAAGGCAGTGGAATCGTCGACTCTTTCAAACCAAAGACGAACGGCGTGACGAAATGAAAGCCTTGCTGCTCATCAAATATCGCGCGCTGGAAATTGCAGACCTGCCGGCTCCCACTCCCGGCGCCGATGAAGTTTTAATTAGAGTTGCCGCCTGCGGAATTTGCGGCAGTGACGTGCACGGTTACGACGGCTCCTCCGGCCGCCGCATTCCGCCTATCGTGATGGGGCACGAGGCCGCCGGCACAGTCGCCGCCGTCGGCAAAGATGTAGAGAATTTCAGCCCGGGCGATCGCGTTACTTTCGACTCAACCATTTATTGCGGTTCATGCGGCAACTGTCTTCGCGGCGACATCAACCTCTGCGACAATCGACAAGTCCTTGGCGTTTCGTGCGGGGACTACAGCCGTGCCGGAGCCTTTGCCGAGTTCATCTCCGTCCCCGCGCGCATCGTTTACCCCCTTCCCGAAACTCTTTCGTTCGAAGAAGCCGCAATGCTCGAAGCAGTATCCGTGGCCCTTCATGCCGTGTCGCTGGTCCCCATTGCTCCACATAGCACATCTCTTGTGGTCGGCGCGGGAGCCATCGGGCTCCTGCTTTTGCAGGCTCTGCGCGCAGCCGGTTGTTCGCGTGTATTTATTTCTGACGTTGATCCCACTCGCTTGAAGCTGGCTCAAGAATTAGGCGCGACCACCACTTTGCCCGCCGGACCTGAACTCAAGCAACAACTTGCACAGATGACGAATGGAACGGGTGTTGACATTGCGGTGGAAGCTGTAGGCATCAATGCAACCCTAAACACCGCCATCGACAGCGTTCGCAAAGGCGGCAGCGTGGTGCTTGTCGGCAACGTGTCGCCTGAAGTCACACTTCCCCTGCAAAAAGTTGTGACCCGACAGCTTCGCTTGCAGGGATCGTGCGCTTCCGCCGGCGAGTATCCCTGCGCCATTGATCTTATAAGCAGCGGCGCGATTCGCGTGAAGCCCCTTATCACCGCGATCGCTCCGTTGGAAGACGGTCCGCGATGGTTCGAACGGCTCTACGCGCGTGAGCCCAATTTGATGAAGATAGTTCTCGCGCCCGGGACGATATCGTGAATAACAAACTCTTCGATCTTGATGGCCGGGTGGCGATTGTCACGGGAACCAGCCGCGGCCTGGGCCAGTATCTTGCGCGGGCATTAGCCAAAGCAGGCGCCGACCTGGTCCTTACCAGCCGCAATCGCGATCATCTCGTGGCCTTCGAGAAAGAAATCATTTCTCTCGGTCGGCGCGCGATCTCCCTCGAGCTCGATGTTCGCGATCAGGGGAGCATTGGGCGCATGGCCGCGCAAGCGGAACAGGCATTTAGCCATTTCGATATTCTGGTCAACAATGCCGGCTGCAATGTGCGCAAGCCCGCGCTCGACGTGACCTGGGACGACTGGAACTTAATTCTCGACACTAACCTGCGCGGTGGTTTCTTTGTCGCTCAAGCTGTGGCCCGCCGCATGATTCCCCGTCAATACGGACGCATCATCAACATCGGATCGGTCACCAGTGTAGCGGGCTACGCTGGTCTCGGGCCGTATGGAGCAAGCCGCGGCGGCATTCGACAGCTAACAATGAGCTTGGCCGATGACTGGGGCAAATATGGAATCACAGTGAACTGTCTCGCTCCCGGGTGGTTTCGCACCGAACAAAACAAAGTGCTCTATGAAAATAAAGAGTGGGTCGAATACCTCTGCGACCGTATTCCCCTCAAGCGTCCCGGCCAGCCCGAAGACCTGGACGCGGCTGTGGTTTTCCTCGCCGCCGAATCGAGTCGCTACATAACCGGACAGACCTTGCTGGTCGATGGAGGCATCTCGACCGGCGCAACCCGGGCCCTGGTTGCTTCTGAGCGGACCCGTCTTGCCCCCCCGAGATAAAGAATCTAGGACGTTCCCGCCTACACAACCTCCTCCGCAGCCGGCGCAATCGTGATTTCAATCTGCTGCTTACCTAGTTGAGGATGGATCGCTGTCAGCCTGATTTTCCCGGGTTGTTCCTTCGCCCGAACCCACACCGCGCCGGTTCCGCCTACGAGCGCGAAGGGATTGTCTCCGATTATCTCCGCGGAACCATCCAACTCCAGCTTAATCGCATCATTGGCAAAAGGACGGATCGCCCCGAATTCATCGGTCACGCGCAGCACCACCCGCGTGGTATCCGCCCCATCCGCGATCAAATTAGTGTCGTCAGGCAGAAGCGTAAATTTCGCATCCACGCCATTACCCGAATATTTCTTTGTAATTACCAGCTTGCCCCCGATATATCCTTCCAACCGCAGGTCGCCCCAACCGTGCCAGGGATCGCCTAATTCCAGAGTGAACGGCGCATAGCGAAGATGTGGAAACTGTTTTCGATCGGGATCGGCTTCAACCACCATTTCGTCGCGAATGTAGAGTTTGATGTGGTCGCAGTTGGAACAGACCACGGCCTTTGAGAACCCCACGGAAGCGTCGCCGCGGGCCCAGTGGAACGCCGGTTCCAGCACGATCTCTTCGGCCGGATCGCATTGCGATTTATAAAATCCTGCTGCGGGCTTCGGTTCCCGGAACATATCGGTCACGCCGTGATAGCAAATGCGATCTCCAGATCCGAAGTTGCCGTGCGTGTTGTAGTCGAAGGCACACCACGCTATGCCTCCGGCATATTGCGGATTCGACGCCAACTGGTCGTGAACCCGGGCGTGTCGAATCATGTGCTCCGTCAACCGTTCTACCTGATCGATCGTCTTGGTGGGGTAGGTGTGACCGACGAACTCCGTATTCAAGTATCGCGGGTGATTCGGCGGTTTGAGCGGGAAGCCGAAATCGTTCATGGTGAACACATCTTCCAGAAATTCCGACTCCTGGAAGTACCGTATGCCTCCCGTCTGCCGCGTCGAATCCAACGCGTGGGCCATTGCATTGGTACGGGTATAGAAATCATGATTATCCCTGGACTCGTTGATCCGCACTCCCCAGAGAATGATCGAGGGATGATTCCAGTCGCGCCGGATCATGCGGCTAACATTGTCGACCGAGATATCTTGCCAGGCTTGGTCACCGATGTGCTGCCAGCCGGGAATTTCCTCGAGAACCAAAAGGCCAATTTCATCGCACGCATCCAGAAAGTGCCGCGACTGCGGATAGTGCGACGTTCGCACGATATTGCACCTGAGTTTGTTGCGTAGTATCTCCGCGTCGCGTCGCTGCACCCGGCCGGGCATGGCCTGCCCCACGAAAGGAAATGTTTGGTGCCGATCTAGTCCGCGCAGCTTGATCACCTTGCCGTTAAGCTCGAATCCGTGGTCAGTGAATTGAGCTTCACGAAATCCGAGCCTGCGCGAGACGCTATCGATCTGCTGACCTCGGCGCCACAACGAAACGTCGACCCTATAAAGATTGGGATGCGAGAGATCCCATAGCTTGACAGAAGTGAGGCTGGCAAGATTAACCGTATGCACAACCGCTTCGCCGGTCGCGGGCGAAGAAGGAACATTCTGAGAACCCTTCTCCACTATCCGATCGCCATCGCGGAGTACGACCTCCATTCTCAGTGCTTCCGACGAGGGCTCCAGATACTGTATGTGACAGTCGACTTCCAGGCTGGGATGCTCACTCAGAACGTCTTTCGTTTTGGCAAACACGTTCTCGAGAAACGTTGGCGGCACAACACGCAAGGAGACCTCGCGGTAAATGCCTCCGAAGGTCAAATAATCAATCTCATAGCCGAAGGGAGGGATGTCCGGCCGCTCGCTAGAATCCACATCCACGGCCAGCACATTATCACCTTCAAAATCGAGATGAGGAGTGAGCTCGAAAGTGAAGGGCGTGTACCCTCCCTTGTATTCTCCGAGGCGAGTACCATTCAACCACACGGTGGATGCCGTCATCACTCCTTCGAAGTCGACGAATACGTGCTTTCCGCGCGCTTCCGGAGGAAGCTTGAAATGGCGCCGATAACTGGAAACGAATTCATAACCCTTCTCGTCAAAACTGTGCCAGGGCAAACGAATGTTGGTGTGGGGAACAACCACCTTCGCATAGCTGGAATCGTCGAAGTCTTTACGGTGCGTGCCCTCCACCACAGTGCGGCTGTAAAGCCAGTTCCGATTCATGGGAAGGACCACCCGGCCTTCCGCCGTGCCTTGTTCCCGCGCAAGCACAGACGGAACGAGCGTCGCACCCGCGATCAATGTACTTGTTGTCTTAAGAAAGTCGCGTCGATCCATAAGTCTCCCCGGCCGTTCTTTGCACTCCATGCCACGGGAATTATCTCCGATCGAGGTATGTCTGTAAACGTTTACGTGGCGAGCGCACCTGCCTGTATTCGTCCCTTCCCGTCGTAACCACGGGGTGGGTCCGAGGATGACCTAGCTGGGCGGCAGTTGACATGCCGGAAGGTTACACTTATGGTTTTTGCAGCGAATGTAATCGCTTGCACGCCCGTTCTTCATCGTAGTCCTTCGATCTGATCGGCAAAAGTTTCATCGGGACTGGGGAAATGGAGTCGAAAGAGCTGGCCAGGAAATTCACGGGCATGTTCGGCGGGCAACCTGCTATTTTCAGCGCGCCCGGCCGTGTCAATTTAATCGGGGAGCATACCGACTACAATGAGGGTTTTGTCATGCCGAGCGCCATCGGCCTTCGCACTCGTGTGGCCATTTCTCGTCGCCCCGAGCGCAAGCTGCGGATTCACTCCCAGGACTTTCCCCAGTCCTTCGAATTTGATTCCGATAATCTGCCTCAGCAAGCCACGGGAGCCTGGTGTGACTATGTGCTGGGGATCGCGATCGCCTTACAGCAGACCGGACACGCTCCACAGGGAGCAAATTTGTTCGTGCACAGCGAGATCCCAATCGGTGCCGGGCTCAGTTCTTCGGCGGCCATTGAAGTAGCCAGCGCGCTCGCGCTCCTCAGCCTTAATAGCGCGATCTTGCCATTGGCGGACGTGGCGAGACTCTGCCAGCATACCGAAAACACCTTTATTGGGGCCCGTGTCGGCATCATGGATCAGTTTGTCTCATGCCTGGGGAAAGCGGGACACGCGCTCTTGCTCGACTGCCGTTCCCTTGAGTTCGAGTTCATCCCCATTCCCGATCGAGTTAGAATGGTGATTTGCAATACGATGGTAAAGCACCAGCACGCCGGCGGGGAGTACAACCGGCGGCGCGAGGAGTGCGAGGAAGGTGTAAAAATCTTGGCAAGGTGGTATCCACATATTCGTGCTCTGCGCGATCTTTCGATCGATCAACTGACCCAGCACTGGCACGATGTTCCCGAGACAATCTACAAGCGATGCCGTCACGTGGTTGAGGAAAACGAACGGGTGCGCGATGGAGCTCGCTGCCTCCGCGCCGGCGATTTGAATGGTTTTGGACAGCTGATGCGAGAATCGCACCGCAGTCTTCGCGATCTGTACGAAGTCAGTTGCCGCGAACTGGATCTCATGGTCGAAGTCGCCGAAGGCCTCCCAGGCTACTACGGGGGCCGCATGACAGGAGGCGGATTCGGCGGATCCACCCTGAATCTGGTGGAGGCAAAGGATGCGGACGCCTTTGCCGATCAAATCTCGGGTCGCTATCAACAAGCGGTAGGGATTGAGCCGGCTGTCTACATCTGTTCCGCCGCCGATGGCGCGAGGCTTGAGATCAACGGAGCGGGATAGATCTGGCGCCAGTTTCTCGAACCGCTTTCAGTGGTTGCGAATATGTATGGCGCGAATCTGCGCCAAAAGTCTTGACTGTGGCGGACCGCACTCTTAGGGTGTGAGGGCCTCAAATGGCAAAGCTCAACGTCCTTGTTTCACTCATCACAGAGGACAACGACTATCAAAAAGAACAAGCGGCGGCTGCCGAAGATGCTGCCCGGCTACTGGATGCAAATCTTCAGATCGTGTATGCCGACAATGACGCTGTCAATCAGAGTCAGCAACTGGCGAGGGTCATCCAGCGCCCGGCTCAGCGCCCGGATGCAATTCTGGTGGAACCAGTGGGCACCGGAATGCCCCAAGTGGCTGCTGCCGCCGCCGCGGGTATCGGTTGGGAGTGTTGAATCGGGAAGTGGATTACGTTGCCAAGCTTCGGGAGACTTGTCGGGTCCCAATGTTTGCCGTCACCACCGATCAGGAGGAGGTCGGAAGAATCCAGGGAAGACAGTTTGCAGTGTTCCTGAAGCAAGGGGGAAGCCTACTGTATATCGAAGGACCCTCCACCGGCGACGTTGCCCAGCTACGTTCCTTGGGAATGAATTCCGCCAGACCTGAGAATGTAAATCCGAAAGTCCTGAGGGGAGACTGGACCGAGCAGAGCGGGTATAGAGCGGTCAAGTCATGGTTGTCGTTGAGTACTTCTCAGCAACTCCACATCGGCGTGATCGGGTGCCAGAATGATGCCATGGCCCTCGGAGCTAGAAGAGCATTCGATGAAGTCCCTGACAGTCAGGTACGGAAAGACTGGCTAAGCCTGCCGTTTACCGGCTGCGACGGCGTTCCAAAAACTGGTCAAGAATGGGTACGTCGCGGTCTCCTCGTGGCGACGGTTGTTGTTCCGCCCACCATGGGCTTGGCCTTCGAAATCATGGCCAGGGCGATTCGGTCGGGCACGCCGCCGCCGCAACGTACCCTCAGCAATCCCAGTTCCTATCCCACCATCGAGCAGTTGAGCGCACCCAAGAGCTAAAAACTCGCCTGCGCTTCAGGCTCCGTCACCGTTTCCACCTGTCCAGAAGACTGTACTTTGACTGGAGCCGTGGATTCTCGCTCTACCAGTCCTGTGCTGACTTTGATCTCTTGCCCCGAGCGCTGCTGGCCCGCAACCGCCTCATATAACGCATCGAAAGCTTTTCGTCCCAGTTCGTCACGAGAAAGCCGAATGGTGGTGAGTGGCGGCTGAGTGAACCGGCTCAGTTCGATATCGTCGAAGCCGACAACCGAGATATCCTCGGGGACGCGTAAACCAACGCGGGTGATAGCGCGGAGCGCTCCTATCGCGGTAAGGTCGTTCGAGGTGAGTACAGCAGTTGGCGGCTTCGGAAGTGAGAGCAGCTGCATCATCGCACCTTCTCCGCCGTCGATCTTGTGGTTGCCTTCGACCACGCTCCATTGCCGTTCCCCAATGCCACAGGCGGCGATACATTTCAAGAACGCCGAGCGGCGTGTCCGCGCGGACTTCAACGTCAGCGGCCCACTGATAAATCCGACGCGCTGGTGCCCTAGCGAAACAATGTGCTGAACCGCTTCTCCGATTCCCTTGGAATAATCGACACTGATGTTACTGATCAGCGGTTTCAGCTTCCCCACATCCAGAAACACGATGGGTAGCCGGCGATGCGAAAGCTCATCCAGCAGATGGCGGTCAATTTCCGACGTCATGATGGCAACGCCGTCCACTTTGCGCTCAATCATTCGGCGCACACACCCGCTCATACGCTCGGAGTCGTAATCTGTATTGGCGACGATCACTTCGTAGCCGCGATGGATGGCGGCAAACTCAAAACTCTTCACCAACTCCGGAAAGAACGGGTTGACGATATCCGAGATGATCAAACCGAACATCTGGCTGCGCCCGGAAACCAGGGCTCGCGCCTGCGTGTTGGGATAATAGCCCAGCTCGCGGATGGCACGCCGCACCTTCTCCGCCGTCCGCGGCCGTACCAAGTCGCTTTGGTTGATGGTCCGTGAAACCGTGGCGGTCGATAGTCGGGCGCGGGCGGCGACTTCCTTAATGTTCATGATGGCCCAGATTACCACCCCGAAGGCGGAAAATTATATTTCGGTTGTCAGTCCATTTGTAATCGATTACAATTCCGCTGCCCGTGGGGGGCAAGCTGCCTCCGCAACGTATTTCACGTCAACCAACCGCGATGAATTTCCAGGGCGAGCGCCGAACTGTCATCACCACACACGGCTATCCGGGGCTGACCGCGATCGTTCTCGACAACGGGCAGGTCCGCGCCACGGTGTGGCCGGACCTGGGCGGGAAGATGTCGTCTCTGGTTCGCCGCGAGTTTTTGCGGCAACCATCAAGTCCCCCGGCAAACGCTACCGATTATGGCGCGCCTTTTGCGGATTACGATGCCAGCGGATTCGACGAGTCCTTTCCCACTATTGCGGCATGCGAATACGCGGGCGAATATTTCAACGGTCTCGCGCTGCCCGATCACGGCGAGCTTTGGTCGTCCCGTTGGCGCTACGAGATACACGGGGAAGAGTTATGGTTGGCAACGGAAGGGCGCCGTTTACCCTACATATTCCGCAAGCGAATCCGCCTGGAGGATGCAGCGGTCATTTTGCACTATCAATTAGAAAGCGTGACCGACGCCCCATTTCATTATCTTTGGTCCGCTCAGCCACTGCTGAAAATTGAAACCGGCTGCCGGATCGTACTGCCACGAGATGTCACGGAAGTGCTGGTCGAATCCTCCAGGAATCAGCGACTGGGAGAGCCCGGGGATAGCTGCCGATGGCCGCGGACTCGCTTCGTCGAGGCCGCTGAAACCGACTTGCGTATTCTAGGCAAAGGCTCGCGGCAAATTGCCGACAAACTTTTTACGCCGCGGCTTTCCGAAGGGGCTTGTGCGATGTACCATCCAGAGTCGTGTGAATCCATTTCCTTTCACTTCAATCCCACGATCGTGCCCTACCTGGGCATCTGGATTTGTGAGGGCGGCTGGCCGACTCCAGGAGACGGCAACCACACGGCTGCATTGGAACCATGCACCAGCCGCGCGGATTCGCTGGCCGAGGCTGTGGGGCGCTGCGAGTGCGCTCAAATCCACCCCGGCGAATGGAAGTGTTGGGAACTCCGGATTCAGCTACAGTCCGGACTGCCGGAGAATCTTGTGGATAGGATTGCAGCGTGAATCTTACCGCCGTCGACTGGCTGCTCATGGCGGTGTATTTCGCCTTTGTGCTGGGCATTGGCGTTGTACTAAAGCGTTATGTGAAGAGCAGTTCGGATTTCTTTCTGGCTGGCCGCGCGCTTCCGGCGTGGATTTGCGGCCTGGCTTTTCTTTCCGCGAACCTGGGTGCGCAGGAAGTAATTGGCATGGCCGCGTCCGGGGCCAAGTACGGGATCGCCACCAGCCACTTTTATTGGATCGGCGCTATTCCCGCCATGGTGTTCGTGGGCGTGTTCATGATGCCGTTCTACTACGGCTCACGCGCGCGATCTGTGCCCGAGTACTTGCGCCTGCGCTTCGACGAGAAAACCCGGGGACTGAACCCGATCTCTTTCGCCGTGATAACCGTTTTCTCTTCCGGTATCTCGATGTATGCGATGTCGAAGCTGATTGAAGTGATGCACATTCTGGATGGCCCGTTCGCGGCGCTCGGCGTTTCCACCGCCTGGACTTTTCATGTAAGCATCACCATTTCCGCGTTGATTGTTCTGGGATACATTCTGCTGGGAGGCCTCACCAGTGCAATCTATAACGAAGTGCTGCAATTTTTTTTGATCGTCGCCGGTTTCCTTCCGCTGGTTTTCCTTGGACTTAAGAACGTTGGCGGCTGGAGCGGTTTGAAACGGCAACTGCCCACCGCCTTCACTCATTCGTGGCACGGCATGTCCAGCGCCCATACGAATCCCTTCGGAGTGGATGCATTTGCCCTCGTCATGGGGCTGGGCTTTGTGCTCTCGTTCGGCTACTGGTGTACGGATTTTCTCGTCATTCAGCGCGCCATGGCCGCGGATTCCATGGGAGCGGCGCGCCGCACTCCACTGATCGCGGCGCTGGCGAAAATGCTGTTCCCGTTTCTGGTGATTCTGCCGGGGATGATCGCCATCGCTTTACCCAATTCGGCTGCGATCTCAGCGAGCATGGACACATGCAGGCGCTGAATCAGCCTGGTAAGGGATTGATCCCCGCTGAAGTGGATGAGGCTACTGGCGCTGCGAAACTGGATTCGAACGGCAAGCCCATCCTCGACTACGATCTGGCCATTCCGAACCTGCTGATCCATTACTTTCCCACGGGAATCCTCGGCCTTGGGCTGACCGCGCTTCTGGCGAGCTTTATGTCGGGCATGGCGGGCAATGTGACGGCGTTCAACACGGTGTGGACTTACGACATCTATCAGTCCTACATCCGCCCGGATGCGAGCGATGCGCACTATCTCTGGATGGGCCATGTAGCGACCGTGTTCGGCGTCGCATTGTCGGTGGCTGCGGCTTATGCGGCGTCGCGCTTCAACAACATCATGGATTTCCTTCAGCTCGTATTCGCCTTCGTGAACGCGCCGCTGTTTGCCACGTTCCTGCTGGGCATGTTCTGGAAGCGTACGACCGGACACGGCGCCTTCTTCGGCTTGCTTTCCGGCACCGCCGCGGCTGCGGTTCATCAGGGACTTACCTTACCGCTGGGCGCCAGCGCCGGAATCAAAGGTGGGTGGTTGGGCCTGCTTCACACCTATCCCAGCGAGATGGCGCAAAATTTCTGGACGGCAATCTGGGCCTGGTGCTTCGCAGTGACCATACTGATCAGCCTGTGCACCCGGGCGCGCGAGGAGAAAGAGTTGGTCGGTTTGGTTTATTCCTTAACCGACAAGCCGAGCGAGGAGTCGGTTGCTTGGTATATGCGTCCCGCCGTGCTGGCCGCAATTGTCGTCGCGATTGTGGTGGCGCTGAACGTTATTTTCTGGTAATCGAGTTGTTCTATGGGTTTGGATATCCGGACGCCGATCGGCCTTATGTTTTCCGTGTTCGGCATCATTCTGACCATTTACGGTTTCGTGAGCGACCGCGGCATTTATGTTCGCTCGCTTGGTATCAATATCAACCTGGTTTGGGGGCTGGCCTTGCTTGCGTTCGGAGCCGTTATGCTCTTGCTCGGAATGCGCCGGCATCCGCGATAATTGGCCGATCATGCTAGTGAATGAGAAAAGAAGAAAGAAACCGTGAAGGTTCTGGTAACAGGTGGTGCGGGCTACATTGGCAGCGTAGTTTGCGCTCAGTTGATTGCTGCCGGGCACGACGTGGTTGTCTACGACGACCTGAGTAAAGGTCACAAGCGCGCCGTCTCACCAAAGGCCGAGTTGATTCTAGGCAACCTCGAGGACCGCGCCGGCCTTAGGGATATTTTTCAAAAATACAAGTTTGATGCTGTGATGCACTTTGCCGCGTCGATTGAAGCCGGCGAATCGATGAAATCGCCCGGCCGCTATTTTCGCAACAACACTGCGGCCGCAATCGCGTTGCTGGAGCAGTTGTCCGAACACGGCGTCTCGCGATTCGTTTTTTCCTCGACGGCCGCTCTATACGGCAATCCCGAGCGCTCGCCGATTGTCGAAACCGATGCTTTGCAGCCCACGAATGTGTATGGCGAATCGAAGCTTTTGGTGGAGCGCATGCTTCCCTGGTTTCACCGTATTCACGGACTCTCTTACGCATCTCTCCGTTACTTTAACGCGGCCGGCGCAACCGCCGAACTGGGGGAGATGCACTCGCCTGAGACGCATCTCATTCCAATCCTGCTCCAGGTGGCAGCTGGCAGGCGCGAGAGCTTAACCGTCTTCGGCACCGACTACGAAACTCCCGACGGAACTTGTGTCCGGGATTACGTCCATGTTTCCGATCTCGCGAGCGCGCACCTGCTGGCGCTCAATGCGCTGGCAACCGAGGGGCAGCCAAAACAGTTGATCTACAATTTAGGCAATGGCCGCGGTTTCAGTGTGCGCCAAGTCATCGAGATCGCACGAAAAGTCACCGCCTGCACAATCGCTTCGGTGGACGCGGCGCGGCGGCCGGGCGATCCGGCGATCCTCGTTGCCAGCTCGGAAAAGATTCGGCGCGATCTTGGCTGGAACCCGCAGTACTCGGAACTCGATGTAATGGTGAGCAGCGCCTGGAACTGGTTTCAGCATCACCCACAGGGATACGAAGACTGATCTACGAGAACCAAACTTACGCGGACTAATTCGCCCGGACTGATGTACAAGGAACGACCAGCGTGGAATTAAAGCAGCTGCAAGGGAAGTCGCATCGCCGTTACAATCCGCTGACCCGGGATTGGATTCTGGTTTCGCCCAACCGCACCGACCGGCCTTGGCAAGGGCAGACTGAGAAGCGCGCAGACGCGGCCGTGCCGACTTACGATCCAAACTGCTATCTCTGTCCCGGAAACTCGCGTGCAGGCGGAGTACGTAATCCGAAGTATTCTGCAACTTTTGTTTTCGATAACGACTTCGCAGCCCTGCAACCGGATGTGCCGAAGCTGACGGTCGATGAGGGTGGAAAGCATTTGCTGATCGCAACCGCCGAGAGCGGCCGTTGCCGGGTTCTCTGCTTTTCACCGCTCCACGACCTGACGCTCGCGCAGATGACGCCGGCTGAAATTAGCACGGTCGTCGACGTGTGGGCAGAAGAGTACCTGAATCTCGGCAGTCTTCCTTATGTAAACCACGTGCAGATTTTCGAAAACCGCGGCACGATGATGGGATCGAGCAACAACCATCCTCACGGCCAGATATGGGCCACGCAAACCGTGCCCAACGAGCCGCGAAAGGAACAAGAATCGTTCGATGACTATCACCGCGAGCATCGCGGCTGCCTTCTCTGCGATTACTACTCTTTGGAATTGGAATCGAAAGATCGCATCGTCTGCCAGAATGATTTTTTTCTCGCCGTGGTGCCGTTCTGGGCGACCTGGCCTTTCGAGACCTTGCTGCTGAGCAAGCGGCACGTCGGCGATATCGTTGCGCTGGATGTGGCGGAACGCGCCGGTTTGGCGGACATGCTGAAGTGTTTGACGACCCGCTACAACAATTTGTTTCAGACTTCTTTCCCTTATTCGATGGGCTTTCACCAGCGTCCCACAGATGGCCTCGAACATTCGGAGTGGCATTTTCACGGGCATCTCTTTCCGCCCCTGCTGCGCTCGGCCACAATAAGAAAATTCATGGTGGGTTTTGAGCTGCTGGCCTCGCCGCAGCGCGATGTGACGCCGGAACTCGCAGCCGAAAAATTGCGCGAACTGCCGGAACAACACTACTGATTGCAATCGTGATCACGGGAGAACAACGATGAAACGGCGTGACTTCATCCGTAACAGCATCGCGGGCGCTGGGGCGCTTTTCTTCAGTGGATACTCGCCGTTTGTGACCGGAGAGGATTCCAGCGCGGCCGATTCACGGATCGAGATTCTGCTCGGCGAACCTCTGGGCGTTGTCTCGCCGAACATCTACGGGCATTTCACGGAGAACTTGAGTGGCGTGATCTACGACGGAGTTTGGGTGGGAGAAAACTCCGGGGTTCCCAACGTGAACGGTATTCGCAAAGAACTGGTCGACGAAATGGCATTCAGCACTTGTTCCCGCAAACGCTCCAGCATCGCTTTCTCTGGCCCCCGAACCGGCGATTGGGTAGTGTAAATCGTTTACTTGGGACAGCGCACGCAACATTATTCTCAATCTGCCATTGCAGCCGCGCAATGCCGCCGACGCATGGTAATATTTCGACCCGTTAGCTACCCGTGATAAAAAAAGGCGGCATGCGGCGTGCCGGCCGCATAAATCCCGAGAAGAAGTTCATCCTGAACGAAAAATCCCACGGAGAAGGGAAGTCTCGAAGCAAAGAACCATGAAGAATCAAAGACTCATATCTCGTTGTGCGGCAGTGCTAATGCTTGCAATCGCTATGAATGGCGCGTCTGGTCCTACCGATGCGAGACAAGCATTGGCCGTCACTCCGCCGATGGGTTGGAACAGTTGGGACGGATATGGCACAACCATCGGAGAAACCGATTTCAAGGCCAATGCGGACTGGTTTGCGAAACACCTGAAGCCCTACGGTTGGCAGTACGTTGTGGTAGACATGGAATGGTTCGTACTGAATCCGGTGGCGGAAGGCAATTCGAAGACTTTCCAATACTCAATGGATCAATTCGGCCGGTATACGCCGCCCGCGAGCCGATTCCCCTCGGCCGCCGGTGGCGCGGGATTCAAGCCGCTGGCGGACTATGTGCACGCTCTGGGCCTGAAATTCGGTATCCATATTCTTAGCGGGATTCCCAAACAGGCGGTCGCGCAGAATCTTGCGATCGAAGGTTCGACTTATCACGCCGCCGATGCCGCAGACGCCTCCGACACTTGTTCCTGGAATTTCGACAACTACGGAATCGCAAACAAAGCGGCTGGGCAAGCTTATTACGATTCCATCGCGCGGCTTTACGCCAGTTGGCCGGTTGATCTCATCAAGGTGGATTGCATCAGCAGCCGTCCGTACAAAGGCGATGAAATTCGCATGTTGCGCGAGGCCCTCGATAAGACCCACCGGCCCATCGTGCTGAGTCTTTCGCCCGGCCCAGCGCCGCGGGAAAAGCTGGAAGAGATGCGGAAGTACGCGCAGATGTGGCGCATCTCGAACGATATCTGGGACCTGTGGCACAGCACCGTGGAATATCCTCAGGGTGTTGGCGACCAATTTGCCAATGCGGCCAAATGGCAAGGTGCAGCCGAACCGGGTCATTGGCCGGATGCCGATATGCTGCCCGTCGGTTATCTCGGACCCGCGCCCGGCTGGGGCGGGCCGCGGCAAACGCGGTTGACTCATGACGAGCAACACACGCTGCTCACTCTATGGTCGATCTTTGGTTCGCCTCTGATGATTGGTGGAGATCTGAAGTCTGACGACGAATGGACGATCGCCTTGCTTACGAATCCCGAGCTCATTGCACTGGATCAGCATTCGACAGGTAGCCGACCGGTGGTTACGACCGAAAATACTGTGATTTGGCTGTCGAAACCTGCATCGGGAAGCGGGAACTATTTGGCCGTGTTCAACATTTCTCCTGAGGCTGAAAACATTCGCTACGATTGGAAGGAGTTAGGCTTAGCCACGCAGGAATATCAAGTCCGAGATTTATGGGAAGGCAAAGATCTTGGGCGAGCGAAATCTTTGGATTTGAAGCTGGCTTCACACGCTTGCGTGCTGTACAGGTTGTCCGCTCGATAGGAGGATGTGGCGTGTGCAGCCACTGTTACCAGCAGGACAACAGGGAGAGAGGAGAGTTTGTACACAACGCCATCCTCCAGCAGCGAATATTCTAACGAACTGTCCGCCAACACTAGGGCCAGTCCAGAGAAGAACTCTTCCAGATTATGCTGAAATGCTCGAAAAGTCGCCTTATCTGAGCAAATCAAGAAGTTGCTCGATCTAGTCCTGCGAGCGGCGCTATTTTCGTCGC